>Ga0066702_10000223_pt1 | contig 12552 bp, 11 predicted proteins | sample GraSoiAngelo_151_FD_66507 | JGI IMG/M metagenome (GOLD analysis project Ga0066702, IMG submission 66507) | Grasslands soil microbial communities from the Angelo Coastal Reserve, California, USA - 14_1009_12_20cm | ecosystem: Environmental > Terrestrial > Soil > Grasslands | place: USA...
TCCCGGCTGCGAGCCGAGGACAAGGTGCTCAAGCAGCGCTCTGGGTCGCCGCAGGCCCTGTTCAGCCGCGGCCAGTACGCCAACGACCGCCACCGCGTGGAGTCCCTGATCGACTCCTTCGACGCGGCCGGCACGGTGTTCGGGATCATGCAGACCCAGATCGACTTTTTCGCCAAGTTCGCCGACGGGCTGAACAATTTCCAGCTCGTCTTCGCGCGCGCGGACCGCAACGACTACGCCGGGGCCCTCGCCGCCTACCAGCAGCTCGACTCCTCGATGCAGGCCATCACCGGCGCCGCGACCGGCCAGTACATACCGCCCCAGTTCAAGAGCTTCGCGGCCGGCTTCAAGACCTTGAGCGACGACTTCAAGGGCCTGCTGCAGGCCATCCAGGCCGGCGACGACGCGGCGAGCCAGGCCAGCGCCGACAAGCTCAAGGCCGACGCGACGGCCCTCCAGAGTTTCGACGACGCCGGCTTCCAAAAGTACGAGCAGGACCTGGTGACTCCCTACCGGACGCGCTATGAGAAGGGCCTGAAGGCCGCCGGTTTCACGCTCACCGACTGACCAGGAGGGCTGCGCTTGCGGCCGTGGCGCTTCGGCGCGGCCCGCCGCGCAACCTGAGCCTGGGCGATCGAGCTTGTCTCGCTCTCGGGTTGACGACCGGCGCGGAAGTCATGACGGCCGACCGACTCTGGCCGGGGATCGGCCTGAAGGGAGTCAACATCACGTCGATTCCGTTGACCGCCGGGAGTTGAAGGCCGCGGTGGCATCCTGGCACCACCGCCGCGCGCAAGAAGGTCGCGGGCGGCTCAGTTGGGGCGACGAAGGGGGCGAGCTTCCGGCGTCGCCGCCCTGGGCGGCTTCGGCACCAGGCCTCCGACCTGCCGCCGGTAGTCGGCGTACTCCGGAACGGCTCGCAGCAGGTCTCGCTCCTCGAACCAGATTCCGACCAGGATGTAGGCCGACGACGCGCCCGCGAAGAGCAGGTGCCCGGTGGTCATGTGGGGCGTCGCCCAGAAGAGGATCAGGAAGCCGGTCATGATCGGGTGCCGGATCCAGGCGTAAAGCCAGGCGGTGCGGAAGCTGGGCGGGGCAGCGCTACGGCCACGGGCCGCCAGCCAGGCTTGGCGGAGGCCGAAGAGGCTGAGGTGGTCGATCATGAAGGTCGAGGCGACCAGGAACAGCCAGCCGAACCCGTAGACGCCCCAGAGCACGCCCGCAGCCAGCGGGTCGCGAACGTCCCAGACGACCGCCGGCAGGGGCCGCCACTGCCAGAAGAGCAGCAGCAGCAGGAGGCTCGCGGCGAGCACGAAGGTGCTCCGCTCCGCGCCCGCGGGCAGCAGCCGCGACTCCAGTCGCTTGAAGGCCGGCCGGGCCATCACCGTGTGCTGGACGGCGAAGAGCCCGAGCAGGACGAGGTTGACGGCGACGGCGATCAGCACCGGCCAAGACGGCCGGCCCTGGTCGACTGTCGGCAGCGGGCCGAGGCCGCCGATGAAGAGGAACGCCCAGACAAGCGCCGCACCGAAGACGAGGTAGGCGAGGATTCCGTAGGCGAGGTAGGCGGAGCTGCGCGGCACCTTCAGGCGGCCTCGCCGAGGTCGGCCGGTGTGGGGTCCGCGAACAGCTCGGGGTAGATGGCCTCGCAGCCGAGGAAGATGGCCTGCTCGCGGAGGACCGCGAGGAACCAACCGGGTAGCGAGTCGAGGGTCGGTGCGGGGAAGCGCTCGGGGTGATCCTCGCGCTCCCAGCGCTGGAAGAGCCGGAAGTCGTCGCCGTTGAGTGATCTGTCCATGAGACCCACGATCGCGTCTCACGGCCGGACCCGAATCCGGATTGCTACCTAGGCGCCGGTACCTACGTTTTCGACGGCCCAGGCCGCGATCTGGGCTCGGGAGCGGAAGCCGAGCTTGTTCCGGATGTGCTCGGCGTGGGCCTCGGCGGTGCGCGCCGAGATCCCGAGCCGGCTTGCGACCTCGCCGTTGCTGAGGCCCTGGGAGATCAGGAGCGCGACCTCCCTCTCGCGTGCCGAGAGCACCGAATCCGCCCTCGGCGGCCTGGCCTTGTCACCAAGGAAGTCCAACATGGGCGCCAGTACCGACTCCATGTCGCCCACGTACCAGACGTGCGCACGCCCCTCCAACGAGACCAGCTGGGCTCCGGGGATGCCGGCGGCGAGGGCACGGCCGTGCTCGAAACCGACGTTGCGGTCGCCGGTCCGGTGGATGACGAGCACCGGCGCTTTGACCTTCGGCAGCAGGTCGCGGATGTCGGTCCGGAAGCATTCGGCCAGACGGCGGACGCCGGCATCGGGTGTCGCGGCCACCCGCAGCACCGACGCGAAGGCCTGCTGGGCCTGCTCGTCGCCCCCGGCGATGAAGATGTCGGCCAGAGTTTGGGAGGCGATGCCCCAGTGCGCGCGGGTCAGCTTGAGGAGCGACTCCTGGAGGGCTGGGGCTGCAAGCTTCGGGCCGTCAGCGTAGCCGCCGAAGATGACCATCCGGCCGATGCGCTCGGGGTGGCGGGCGGCGTAGGCCACCATCACCGCACCGGCCTGAGAGGCTCCGAAGAGGTCCATCTCAGACAGGCCCAGCCCGTCCACCAGGTCTTCCAGCACGGCTACGTCATCCTCGAAGTCGACGACCTCGCCGGTCGGGTCGCCGAGGCCTATCCCGGGCAGGTCGAAGCGGATGACGCGGTGATGGCTGCTCAGCGCCTCGAAGAAGCGGCGGTAGGGCGGGTAGGCCCATTGCAGCTCGAGGTGGCTGACGAAGCCGGTATCTGCGACCAGGGGCCGGCCGCGGCCGGTCACGCCATAGGCGATCGCCTTGCCGTGCCGGTCCTTTACGAAGCCGATCGACTGCTGCACGAGCCAGGAGCCTAAAGGAAATGGAGGCCGGCGCCCCTCGATTTGATCCTGGTCGAGGCCACGAAAGGCCCGCCAGGCTGACGCGGCCGATGCCGCCACGGGGTCGCGCGGGCCGATTTTACAAGTGGCGGGAAGGGAGGGATTCGAACCCTCGAGGGAGCGTAAACCCCCTACCCACTTAGCAGGCGGGCGCTTTCGACCACTCAGCCACCTCCCCGCTCGGAAGGAACTTGAATTCTACCCAGCGCCCTGACGGGCGTCTCAGACGTCCGGGATGTCGAAGACCGCCTTCACCTCGTCCTTGGGCTGGGTCGTGAGCGCGACCTCGTAGTCCTCCAACGGGTGGTGGCCGGTGATCACCCTGGCGAGCGCGTCCGGCCACTTTCGGGAGATCTCGGACAGGTCCTTCACCGCCTGCACGAAGTAGGACCGGTTGGCGTTGACCGAGCCCATCACGATCTGGTTCCAGAGCACCTGCTGCCGCATCAGGTGGCCGCCCTGGAGCTGGAACTCGCCCCCGCGATCGCCGGGGACGCCGGTGAAGACGAGCACCCCGTTCACACCCAACGCATTCAGAAGCTCGTAGGCGACGGGCGCGATCCCGGTCGCCTCCACGATCAGGTCGATGTTGCCGACCTGGCTGGGGATCTCCGCCGCCGGCGTTTTGCTGACATTCCAGTAGCGCGCCCCGATGGAGTTCACCAGGGAGGCCTTGTAGCCATCCTCGGGAACGACGTCGGTGACGTGTGTCTCCACGTCGTGATGGCGGAGCAGGAAGGCCGCCATCATGCCGATGGGCCCGGCGCCCGCGACCAGCGCCCGGCGTACGAAGCGCCAGTCGCGGGCGATCGCCGAGCTGTCGTCCAGGGAGCGCACCCAGTCCAACCGGTGCTGCACCAGCACCGACTCCAGGATCGCCTTCTCGACGACCGTGGTCGGCTCCATCAGCACGCCGAAAGGGCGCAGCTCCTCGGGCAGCTTGACCGTGTACTCCGTCGACTCGACGATGCGCGACGTCATGTAGCCGTGGGCGTGGAAGATGCCCCGCTCGACGTACTTGCCCGTGTAGCACATGTCGCTTTCACCGTGGGCGCAGGTGGGGCACTCGGGCTGCCCGCAGGACCGGCGAACCGTGCAGACGACAAGGTCGCCGGGCTCGTAATCGGCGGCCGCGGCGTTGCCCGCGGAGACCACCTCGCCGAGCATCTCGTGCCCCAGCACCAGGTATCCGTCGCCGGGCGGGGGCTCCCCGCCCTCACCCCGGACGATGGCGCGGTCGGTGCCGCAGATGCCCACCTGGAGGACGCGGATCAGCAGCTGGTCGGGAGCGTGCAGGACCGGTTCCGGGTGATCGTCCTTGAGGACCGGCCTACCCGAGGCCTTCTCAAGGGCGATCGCGCGCATCGAAGTCATACTAAGCCGGCATGCAGGCGCCGGGAGGGCCCGGTGCCCCACCCAGATGGGGACCCGGGCGGAAGCAGGCTTTTGGAACCTCTCCCGGCGTTTCCAGCAAGGTCTGGTTCACGCTCGCCAACGGCAACCTGAGCGAGGTCTTCTTCCCCAGCCTGGACCGTCCGGCGCTTCATGAGCTGCGCTTCCTGGTGGCCGCGCCCGGCCTGCCACCGGTCGACGACGCGGCCGCCGCCCAGCACAGCTTTCGCTGGGCGAAGCCCGGTCTGCCGGCCATCGAGGTCTTCAGTTCCCACGACGAGTACCACCTCTCCAAGGAGTTCCTGGTCGACACCGAGCTGCAGGCCCTCCTGATCGCCGGCAACTTCAACCCGGAGCTTCCCGACCTGCGCCTCTACCTGCAGGCGACGCCCCACCTGAACCGCTACGGGATCGGCAACGACGCCGTCATCACCGGCAGCGCACCCCCGGCCCTGATCGCGCGCCAGGGCGATGTGCACATCGCCGTCTGCGGGCCCTTCGAGAGGGCCGGCGCCGGCTACCTGAACAGTTCCGACCTCTTCGTCGACCTCCACGACAACGACGGCGAGATGCGCTTCGCGTACTCGGCCGCGGGGCCGGGCAACGTGACACTGGGAGCCCAGCTGGCTCTGCATGCCGGAGCCTTCCAGGTGGCGGTCGGCTTCGCCCACTCGCGGCCCGATGCCGAGGAGGCGGCTCGCGAGATGCTCCGCCGCGGAGCTGCCCAGACCCGGGCCGCACTGCAGGAGGCCTGGCGCCTGGAGCACGACCTGCCGCCGAGGATCGTGCAGGTCTCGGGTGACGGTGGAGCCCTCGCCGCCGCCTCCTTCGCGGTCCTGAGGAGCCTCGAGGACAAGGAGGAGCGGGGCGGGTTCGTCGCTGCGCCGGGAGCGCCCTGGGGCGAGACCAACAGCGACGGCAACCACGTCTATGACCTGGTCTGGTCGCGCGATCTCTACCAGCAGGCCACCGCCCTGCTGGAGCTGGGGGATGTGGAGCCGGCCGCCCGAGCGCTGCGCCACCTGGCCCGCGTGCAGCGGCCGGACGGGTCCTGGCCCCAGAACTGGTACCTGAGCGGACGCGCGCACTGGACCGGGATCGAGCTCGACGAGGTCGCCTACCCGATTCTCCTGGCCAGCCGGCTGAAAGGTGTGGAGGCGCTGGACTGGGATCCCTACCCGCAGTTGGTCCGCCGCGCCGCCCTCTACCTGATCCGCAACGGCCCCAACACCTCGCTCGACCGCTGGGAGGACGGAGGCGGGTTGTCCCCCTCGACGATCGCCACCGCGGTGGCCGGCCTGGTCGCCGCAGCCGACTTCGCCCACGACGCGGGTGAGCACGTCGCGGCAGCCCATCTCCTGGCCGTCGCCGACTACTGGGCGGACCGCGTCGAGGCCTGGTGCTACAACGCCGGCGCGGGGCACTACGTGAGGCTGGCCACCGACCCGGACTCGGAGCCGGGACCGAGCTCCGTCCTCAGCACCGACTTCGTCGAGCTGGTCCGGTTCGGGATCCGGTCGCCCGAGCATCCGGCGATCGTCTCCAGCCTCGCGAAGATCGATGCCCAGCTGCTCTTCATGGCGCCGGGCGGTCCCTCCTGGCGGCGGTACGTCGGCGACGCCTACGGCGAGCACCCGGATGGCTCGCCCTGGGACGGGACCGGGGTCGGCAGGCCCTGGCCGCTGCTCTGCGGGGAGCGGGGGCAGCTGGAGTTCCTGGCCGGCCGGCTGCCGCGAGCCACCGACCTGGCGCGGGCGATGGAGGCATTCGCGGGCCCCGGGTTGATGCTCTCCGAGCAGATCTGGGACGGCCCGCCGATCCCGCAGCGCGGCCTCCGCCCGGGCACGGCGACCAACTCGGCGGCACCGCTGGGCTGGGCCCACGCCGAGTACCTGAAGCTCCTCAGCACGATCGCCAACTCGAGCTGCGGCGACCTGCTGCCGATGATCAAGCAGCGGTATGGCGGTGAGGGCCAGCACGAGCCGGCGTTCGTCTGGAGCGCCGCGCACCAGATCCATTCCTTCCAGGCCGGCAGGCGCGTGAAGGTGCAGCTGGCAGAGCCCGCCACCCTGCGCTGGAGTGCCGACGAGTGGGCGACCTACCGGGAGAGCCGCACCATCGACACGACCCTCGACCTGCACGTCGCCGAGCTGCCCACCCAGATCATGCGGCCGGGCGCGGTCATGTTCTGGACGATCCACTACGCGGATCGCTGGGAGGGACGCAACTTCACGCTGACCTGCCGGTGAGGTGGCGCAACCTCGCCTACCTCGGGGCGCTCTCGCTCTGCCTGGAGATTGCGGCCGGGGAGGTGGCCTTCTGGATCCAGAACGCGCTGCTGACGCCGCTGCGCGGGCCCGACTTCTACATCTACTACGCCAGCTCCCTCCAGCTGCTGAGGAGCGGGCCGGGCAGCGCCTATGACCTCGCGCTGCAGAAGCAGTTCCAGGACCAGGTCACAGCCCAGTGGGGCGGCGCCTACGTCCTCCTGCCGCAGATCCTGCCGCCCTGGGTGACGCTCGCCTTCTACCCCCTTGGGCTGCTCCCCTTTCGCGCCGCCTACCTCGCTTGGGGCGCCACGATCCTGGTCCTGGTCGCGGCGGCGATCCTGGTCCTGGTTCGCGCCGCGGGCCTCCGGGGTCGGTCCGCGGTCCTGGCCTCAGCCGCCGCGGCGGCTTCGCTGCCCCTATTCGTCCTGCTCGTCCAGGGCCAGTCGGACGCGCCCATGCTGCTGGCGCTGGCCGCGGCCGGGCTCGCCTGGGTTCGGCGCCGGCCGGCCTGGGCCGGCGCCTTTGCCGCGCTGGCGCTGGTCAAGCCGCAGCTGATGGTGCTGGTTCCAGCGCTCTTCCTGGTGCGCCGGTCCTGGCCGGCGCTGGGCGCTTTTGCCGGAGTCGCGGCCGGGCTGGCGCTGGTCTCCCTGCTCGTGTTCGGCCTCCGCGCCTGCCTGGATTGGCTGTCGATCGTCGCGCCCTGGGCGGTCTCGGGCGGGGGAGGCTACTCGGTCAACGCCCAGTCGACCTACTCGCTCCGAGGCCTCCTGCAGCTGCTCCCACTGCCGGCCGGCGTGCAGGTCGTGGTCGTCGCGGCCGGGTTGCTGGCGGTCGCCTTCGTGATGCTCCGAACTCGGGCCGACCCGCGCCTGCAGTTCGCCCTGGCGGTGGCCAGCTCGGTGGCCTTGAGCCTCTACCAGCACGCGCACGACCTCTCGCTGCTGGTGGTGCCCGGGCTGCTGCTCGCCGGGGCGCTGCCTGCGCTCCGTCGCCCCCGCCTGGGAGCCGCGCTTTTGGCCGGCGGCTGGCTGGCCCTCGAGCTACTGATCATGGCGCCCGCGGTCACGGCGCTGGCGATCGTGGCGCTGACCGTCTTCCTGGCCTGGGAGTGCTGGGGCGACAGGCCGGCGCCGGTCAGCGAGCCAAACGCGCTGCCGCTGGCCGCCTAGTCTGAATCTCTCAGCGACTGCCGGGAAAGGCCGGTAACGGAGGCTGGGAAAAGGCGTCGGTGCCGGCAAAGGCCGGTATCACATCTCCTAGTCGTCGTCGTCGTCGGGCTCGTGCATGCCGGGCAGGCGGAGGTCGGCCGGGCCATCGTCGTCGAACTGGCTGTGCAGCTCGCCGCAGTCCAGGCAGCGGTAGTACTCACCCAAGAAGCTCTTATGCCAGACGGCGAAGCTGACGATGCCCGGTTCCTCGATCAGCACCTCCTGCTCCATCCGGTACACGACCTGTTCCCAGTCGCCCTCGGCGATCCTTTCGTCGAGCACGATCAGGCAGTAGGGGTGCGGCTCGCCCCAGAGCATGGAGACCTCGCCCAGCCGCTCGTCCTCGCCGTTGACGATCGACCAGCTCTCGGCGCTCTGGCCGCGCGTCGAGCGGACCAGCCGGAGGTCCTTCCAGAAGCGGTTGGCGGCGTCCCGCTGGGCCTTCTCCCGCTCAGCCTGGGCCTCCTGGAAGGAGCCCCACATGCGCAGCAGGTGATTGCGGAAGCGGTGGTAGGTGGCGAGCAGGCCCGGCTTGGCCTGCGGCGAGCCGATCAACTGTTCGAAAGCGTGCTCGAAGGCGGCTTCGACGCGCTCCTGCCGATCGGTCAGGTCGACCGCCCAGTCGGCGTCCTCGCTGAGCCGCATGCTCTCGTTGAGGACCACCTCGAAGTCCAGCCAGTCCTCGCCGAACTCCGGAACCAGCACGTTCTCGACGATGTCGGCGAGCCGGTGCTCCTCGAGCAGGACCGGGTTGACGCGGGTGCGCGCCTCCGGCCAGCTCTTCCAGCCCATCACGTTGTGGATCCAGTAATCGAAGATGGTGACCGCGTACTGGAGAGCTGCGGGTGACGACCAGATGCCGGCGGGCCAGGTCTTCCGGCCGGTCCGGACCTTGTTGTAGAGGGCGATGACCTCCTCGTCGTCGAGGTATTCGGTATCCATTGGAAGGAATTACACCCGTTTCCGCGCGGAAACGATCATCCGGCAGGCCGAGAGCTGGCAATTCGGCGCGGAATCGAGGCCCGCTCAGGAATTCCGGCGACCAGGGCCGGGTATAAATTTCACGTAATGGCATCCCCGAACGGATTCACCCCCGAGCAGGTCGCCCGCTACGCGCGGCACCTGATCCTCCCCGAGGTCGGCGGCAAGGGCCAGCGCAAGCTGATGAACACCAGCGTGCTGCTGCTCGGCGCCGGCGGCCTGGGCTCCCCAGCCGGCCTCTACCTGGCCGCGGCCGGCATCGGCAAGATCGGAATCGTCGACTTCGACGACGTCGACGCCTCCAACCTCCAGCGCCAGATCCTGCACGGAGTGGAGGATCTGGGGCGGCCCAAGGTCGACTCCGCCTCGGACCGGATGAAGTCGATGAACCCCGACGTCGAGGTCATCGGCATCCGGGAGCACCTGAACTCGGGCAACGTGCTGGACGTCTTCAAGGACTACGACGTGATCGTCGACGGGACCGACAACTTCCCGACCCGCTACCTGGCCAACGACGCCGCCTTCTTCCTGGCCAAGCCTCTCGTGCACGGCGCCATCTACCGCTTCGAGGGCCAGATGACGCTCTTTGACGCCGCCCACGGCACCGCCTGCTACCGCTGCCTCTTCAGCGAGCCGCCGCCCCCGGGTTCGGTGGCCTCCTGCGCGGAGGCGGGAGTTTTCGGCGTCCTCCCGGGCATCGTCGGCAGCATGATGGCGTTCGAGACGATCAAGCTGATCCTCAACATCGGCGAGACGCTCAAGGGCCGCCTGCTGATGTTCGAAGGGCTGGACATGAGGTTCCGCGAGGTCAAGCTCCGCAAGAACCCGAAGTGCGTGCTCTGCGGCGAGAACCCGACCGTCACCGGGCTGATCGACTACGAGACCTGGTGCAACATGCCGTCGGTCGAGTCGTCCGAGGAACCGGTTCAAGCCACCGTCTAAAGTCAGGAGCTGTGATCCAGCTCCAGCGCGCCGACCCCGCCGCTCTTGAGCGCGCCCGCGACCTCGTGCGCGAGCTGGGGTCGGTGCTGGTCGCTTACTCCGGCGGTGTCGACTCGACGCTGCTCTTGAAGCTGGCGCTGGAGGAGCTGCCGGGCAAGACGGTTGCCGTGCTCGCCTCCTCGCCCGCCTATCCCGAAACCGAGCAGGACGAGGCTCGGGGAGTGGCCAGGCTACTGGGCGCCGAGCTGGTGGAGGTCAGCACCTCGGAAGTCGAGCTAGAGGCTTACGCGCGAAACAACCCCGACCGCTGCTTCCACTGCAAGGAGGAGCTCTTCGACACGCTGGAGCCCGTCCGCCTGCGGCTGGGGCTGAAGAGCCTGGCCTATGGCGCCACCGCGGACGACGAGGGCGATCACCGGCCCGGCCACGCCTCCGCGGTCAAGCGCGGCGTGCGCTTCCCGCTCCTCGAGGCCGGCCTGGGCAAGGCCGAGATCCGGCTGGCCGCCCGCTCGCTGGGTCTGCCGAACTGGAACAAGCCCTCCTTCGCCTGCCTTTCATCGCGAATTCCTCACGGGACGCCGGTGACGGTCGAGACCCTGCGCCGCGTCGAGCGGGCGGAGGCGGCCGTGAAGGCGCTCGGCTTCACCCAGGTCCGGGTCCGCCACCACGGCGACGTCGCCCGGGTCGAGGTCGAGCCGGAGGAGATGGAGGCGCTCTTCGCCAACCGCGACGCGGTCGTCGAGGGCCTGAAGGGGGCCGGCTACAAGTTCGTGGCGCTGGACCTCGAGGGCTACGCGACCGGCAGCCTCAACCGCAGCTGGCGGCCCGCCAAGCGCTGACCCACATGGCCACTGTCGAGTGGACTGGCAGTGCGGTCCGGCTGATCGACCAGACGAAGCTCCCCGACGAGGAGAGCTACGTCAGCTGCGGCACCTCCGCGATGGTCGCCAAGGCCATCCGGAACATGGTCGTCCGGGGCGCGCCGGCGATCGGCGCGGCGGCCGCCTACGGCGCCGTGCTGGCGCTTGGGGAGCCTGACCCGGAAGCCGGGCTGGCCGCTCTTCGCGGCAGCCGCCCGACCGCGCGCGACCTCTTCTGGGCAGTCGACCGGGTCACCTCCGCCGCCGACCCGCTGGAGGAGGCGAACGCGATCGCACGCGAAAGCGTGGACGCCTGCCGCCGGATCGGCCGGCTGGGCGCCGCCCTGCTCAAAAAGCGGCCGCGGATCATCACCATCTGCAACACGGGCGCCCTGGCCACCGTCGACTACGGCACCGCCCTCGGGGTCGTGAGGGCGGCGCAGGAACAGGGCCTGGAGCCCAGCGTGCTGGTCCTGGAGACGCGGCCGCGCGCCCAAGGGGCGAGGTTGACAACCTGGGAGCTGGCCAAGCTGGGCATCCCCTTCCGGCTCCTCGCCGACGGGGCGGCGGGGCGCGCCTTCCAGCAGGGCCTGGTGGACGTCGCCATCGCCGGAGCCGATCGGATCGCCGCCAACGGCGACACCGCCAACAAGGTCGGCACCTACCCGCTGGCGCTGCTCGCCCGCGAGCACGGCGTCCCCTTCTACGTTGCCGCGCCGGTCAGCACTGTCGACCTGGAGACCCCGGACGGCTCCGCGATCGTCATCGAGGAGCGCCCGGCCGCCGAGGTGACGACCTTCGCGCCGGCCGGCACCCCGGCCTGGAATCCCGCCTTCGACGTCACGCCGGCCCGCCTGATCGCGTCGATCATCACCGAGCTGGGCGTGCTGCAGCCGAGCAACCTGTCCGCGCTGCGGCCGGCGGTGACGCGGTGATCGGCGTCTTCGGCGGGAGCGGCCTCTACAACCTGCTCGACGACGTGCGCAAAGAGCACTTGAAGACTCCCTACGGCGAGCCCAGCGGGGATTTCGCGATCGGGTCGCTCGACGGTCGCGAGGTCGTCTTCCTGCCCCGCCACGGCAGCAAGCACACCATCCCGCCCGCACAGATCAACTACCGCGCCAACCTCTGGGCGATGAAGAAGCTCGGCGTCGAGCAGGTGATCGCGCCCACCGCCGCCGGCTCCCTGCAGGCGCACGTCAAGCCCGGGGAGTTCGTGGTCTGCGACCAGTTCGTCGATCGCACCTCGGGCCGCGCCGACACCTACTTCACCGGTCCTCGGGTGGGCCACGCCAGCGCCGCCGACCCGTACTGCCCGCGGCTGCGGGCGCGCGCCGTCGCGACCGGCCGCGAGCTGGGCGTCACGATGCACGACGGCGGCACGGTGGTCGTGATCAACGGACCCCGTTTCAGCACCCGCGCGGAGTCGCGGTGGTTCGCGGCCCAGGGCTGGGAGGTCGTCAACATGACGCAGTACCCGGAGCTGATCCTCGCCCGGGAGCTGGAGCTCTGCTACCTCAACATCGCGCTGATCACCGACTATGACGCCGGGCTGGAGGGAGCGCCCGACCTCCCGCCGGTCAGCGTCGCCGAGGTCGAGCGCTTTTTCGCGAGCAACAACGACCGCGTGCGCGAGCTGATCCTGCGCCTGGTCCCGAAGCTGGACGGGCCGCGCGAATGTCCCTGCCCGCACGCCATGGAGCACGCGTTCATAGGTGGCGGTGGCTGACGGCCTGGTCCTGGCCCTCGACCAGGGCACGACGGGCACCACCGTGGTGGCCGTTGGGGAGGACGGCGTCCCCCGCGGCCGCGGCTACCGCGAGATCACGCAGCACTACCCGCGCCCCGGCTGGGTGGAGCACGACCCGGAGGAGATCTGGCAGTCCGTGCTGGGGGCGACCGGCGACGCGCTGAGGGCGGCCGGCGCCGCCGCCCGGAACGTGCTGGCGGTGGGCATCACCAACCAGCGCGAGACGCTGGTGCTCTGG
>Ga0066702_10000224_pt1 | contig 12545 bp, 10 predicted proteins | sample GraSoiAngelo_151_FD_66507 | JGI IMG/M metagenome (GOLD analysis project Ga0066702, IMG submission 66507) | Grasslands soil microbial communities from the Angelo Coastal Reserve, California, USA - 14_1009_12_20cm | ecosystem: Environmental > Terrestrial > Soil > Grasslands | place: USA...
ACGATTACATCCGGTCGAAATTTTCGAATCACCCACACCACGTCGGCCAAAATTTTCTCGCGATCCCAAAGTCGCAGCGTTTCGTCAGCACTTTTTGAAAATCCGAAGTCAACAGCGCGAGTGAAAAACTGCCGTGCATGGTCAATTTGACGGGCTGCCAGCAGCTCGCGGGTGCGGATTACTCCGAGGCGCTCGCGCAGTTCGGGTCCGAGAAGGTTCTGCCCGCCATCGCCCCGAGTTAACGACAAATAGGCGGTATCATAAAGCGAACCGTTAGACCATAGCGCCATCAGATTTGTGTTCTCGTCATCCGGGTGGGCGGCGACGTAAAGGACGCGTCCGAGCACGTTCAGCTTTTGCAATCCGAGCTGAATTTCAGCTGCGTTCATTGGCTTCGGCAGTGTGGGAGGAGCCGCGTCGGCGAAGAGCGGTAGCGACATGACAAATGCGAACAATGCAATTCCCTGCCGCCGGCCCCAAACCAAACGCATCAGCGGACGTTAGAGAGCGAACGCATCCCTGCGAGCAATTCCGTGAGCTTTTCTCCAAAAAGCTCCGCCAGACGCGGCCGTAGGATGACGCCTTATTTGTTAATATCCTGCTTCGACTGCAACCGGCCAATCAAGACCCTGATACTTTGCTTTTGTGCGTCAATTGTCGCAGCCGCTTCCGCCGCTTTTGCTTCAGCCAGCGCACCATCGAAATCGCCTGCGGCTGATTTTAAACGCGCTGAGGCCAGGTGCCCGGGAACGGTTTGCGGAGCCTTTTCACTAACCGTTTTAAATATCGTCATCGCCTCGTCGCTGCGTTTCTGCGCCTGCAGGCCGCGGGCATAGCCGTACAACTGGAGTGGTGACGCTACTTGCATGGCCTGGTCGCGCACCTGCTTTGCTTCATCCGCGCGATTCAGTGCCTGCAATAGATCTGCCTTGGTACTCAAGTTTTCGAATCGCTTTTCATTCTGAATAGATAAATCCGCCCACTTGAGGCCGTCCTCGAGATTGGTTTTATGCGTCAGGCAAAAGTTGGCCGCTTCATTCAACGGCTCCCACGAGAATTGAGCACGACCGCGCAACTGGTTCCGGATGGAGGATACGACGGTGTCGTTTAGATTAACCGAGACCCGGAACGGGACCGCCACTTTCTCCCATTTCATTGTCACCGTGACTGCATCGGGCTTGAGATCCTCGAATTCGTATTCGAGCGCTTCTTCCATCTCGATTGGACGTGGCTTCAGGTCGATTCGGAGCGCGTCTTCGCTCTGGTTGTAAGTGTAACTTCCCCATGCCACCGCCACTTTGGAAAAGATAACGGTCCAGCTATCGGCGTTTGGAATCATCTGCAGACCGTAAGTGCCGGCGGGAAGCGGTTTGCTTTCGATTGAAACCGGCGTGCTAAATTCAATCGTGGTATTTTCGTTAGCTCCAGCCCGCCATACCTGACCCAGCGGCACCAATCCGCCCCAGATTTTGCGACCGTTAACGACAGGACGATGGTACGTGATGGTTATGTCGGTGACGCCCACCCGTTGTTTGACCTGCGCGGCCTGGCTGGCATACGGCAGATCAAGGACTGATTGAGATTGAACATTCGCAACTGTGCAAAGCGTTAGGATCAAAACGCTGGCCAAAGAGAAATTTAAGTTCATGGATGTGTTCGGTTGAAGTGAAAGATAAGTAGTTGAAGCATAACCAGAACGCCAGCGCATTTAGGCGACGGCTTTTTACTGGACGTCCCAAAACATCAGCAGAACCTTCGTTCTCATGAATAAACTCTCAGTATCGATTGCTGCTATTTTTCTGCTCTCGTGGCAACCTTCGCCTTCAAATGGACAACAACGCGCCCGGGTCAGTCCGCATGACACTACCAACGCAACGATCGACGGGGGCGAAATTAAGATCGTGTATGGGCGGCCTTACACCAAAGACCCGAAAACCGGAGCGAAGCGCAAAATTTGGGGAGGACTCGTTCCATTCGATAAAGTTTGGCGGCTTGGAGCAGATGAGGCCACGCTGTTTACGACCACGCAACCCCTGGAGCTCGGCGGCAAATCGATTCCGGCGGGGAGCTATACCTTATTCATGCTCCCGCATGATGAGAAGTCGGCCACGCTAATCGTGAACAAACAAATCGGCCAATGGGGTACGAAGTATGATGAGAAACAGGATTTCGCGCGCGTAGATATGAAAGGGGAACCGGTGAGTTCAGCAGCCGATCAACTCGCGATCGCGGTCGACAGTAATCCGAGCGGCGGCGGCACGATAAAAGTGACTTGGGAAACCACCCAATACTCGGTGGATTTCAAGGTCCAAAAATAAATCAACCACCGCGGTGATGTGCGACTTGAGTTCGAAATAATTCTGTAGAGGCAGCCGTGTCGGCTGCACGTCTTTAAATTTGCAGGCGGCACGCCTGCCAACACAGGACGGGCGAATTCCTCCCCTCTCTTTCTACCCCACTTGCTCGCTCTTACCCTTTGTTCGCCGCAGCCCGAACTCGCGATGGCGAGCTCCACGCTCGCTACTCAGTCACTCCGCGCGCAAAGCAATCATCGGTTCGACGCGACTCGCTCTGCGCGCCGGGACCCAGCAGGCAAGAAGCGCGATTCCTAACAAGAGCAAGGCAACACACATAAAAGTGATCGGATCGGAAGCGCTTACGCCATAGAGCAGGCTCTTCATCATGCGCGCGCCTCCGAAGGCAATGAGTAATCCGCTCAACGAACCAATTGCCGCGAGGAACATGCCTTGTTTCAAGATGAGCTTTTGCACGTCGGAAAGCTGCGCGCCAAGAGCCATGCGTAATCCAATCTCACGCGTGCGTCCCGCGACTACGTGCGACATGACACCGTAAATTCCAACGGCGGCAAGCACCAGCGCCAGAACACCGAAACTACCAAGGGCGATTGCCGCCATGCGCGCAGGAAAAAGTGATGTGCCCAGGTGTTCTTTCAGGGTTTTGGCGGCGTACACGGAAATCGACGGATCGAGTTTTTGTACTTCACCGCGCAAAGCGCTCAACACCTGCCGCGGGTCACTGCGCGTGCGCGCCACCAATGTAACTGTGCCGCTGTAATCACGATAGAGCGGCGTATAGAGCGCGGGCTTGGGATCTTCGCCTAACGAATTGTATTTTCCGTCGGGCACTACGCCAACAATCTCGAAGAACGGATCCTGTGGCCCATGCCAGTTGAAGCGCCGGCCGATCGGGTCCTGCCCGTTGAAGAATTTTTTCGCGAACGTCTCGTTCACGACCGCGACGCGACTTTCCTTCTTGTTTTCGTCATCGCGAAAATCGCGACCGCGTAATGGAATGCCCATGACATCGAAATAACCGGGGCTGCTCTCGATCGGGATCGCGATCGGCAAGTTGCTCGCGCCTTTAAACTCCGTGCCCTCGATATAAACGGTGTTGTCGTTGTAATTGAGACCGAGCGGGAGGTAATCAGTCAGCGCGGTGTGTTCGACTTGCGGCAAGGCCTTCGCTCGCTCGAGCACTTGTCGTTGAAAGGTGCGGCCGCGTTCCTCGTCGTAGCCTTGCAAGCTGACATCGAACGAAATTGCGACCGCGTTTTCTGGATTGAAGCCTGGGCGCATCCTCTGCGCAGCTTGCAGACTGCGCACAATGAGGCCGGCGCTGATGAGCAGAATCAACGAGAGGCTGACCTGCACGACAACGAGGAAGTTGCGCAAACGCGAGCGACGGAAGCCCGCCATCGATGATTCGCTTTTCAAGGCGGGCACAAGTTGTGGTTTCGACGATTGCAGCGCCGGGATGAGACTGAAGAGAATCCCCGTCGCGATCGAGAGCAGCAGCGCGAAGCTGAGCACGCGCCAATCCGTACGCAGGTCGAACAACAAAGTAACGTCGCTCGGCAAGCGAATGCCTCGTACCGCCCGATTGATAGCGGCAGCGAGGAACACGCCTGCCGCGCCCCCGCTGAGTGAAATGAGAAGGCTCTCCGTGAGGAGTTGCCTGACGAGGCGTCGCCGACTAGCACCAATCGCAAGCCGCACCGCAATTTCCCGCTGCCGTTCCGTCGCGCGCGCCAGCAGCAGGCTGGCCAGATTCACGCATGCGAGCAAAATCACGAGCGCACCCACGGCGGCGAGCACGCCGGTGAAGGCAAAGACAGAATTCGCAATGTCGGGAATGAACAAGCCGGGTTTCCCGAGCCGAATGCCGCGGCCGACGTTTTGCGGATAATCCTTTGCCAGTTGTGCAGTCAATGTCTCAAGCGCAGTCCTCGCCTGAGCGAAAGACACATCCGGCTTCAACCGGCCGACGGTGAAAAGGTTTCCCGCGTCACGTTTCTCCAAATAGTTGTTCCCGGGCTCGATCGTCTTCGCCATCATTACGGGGATGAACATCTCGGGATCGTAGGCGACTTCGGTGCCAATGAATCCTTTCGGCGCGACGCCGATAACAGTGAACGGGCGGCTATTGAACTCCACCGTCTTGCCGACGATCGCGGGATCGCCGCCAAATCGGTGTTGCCAGCAATTGTAACTGATCACAGCTACGGGATGTGAATCAGGTGTTTGATCTTCTTCAGGCAAAAACGCGCGGCCCAGCATCGGCTTCACGCCGAGAACATCGAAATAATTTCCCGAGACGAGATACCCCCAGACCCGCTGACTGGAGTTGTTGACGGTGAGACTGCTGACCACGACACGGTAAACGAACAGACCGGAGAAGACGGTGTTACGATCGCGGTAATCTTTGTAGTTGGGGTACGACTGCAGGCTCCAATCGGCACCCTGGTTCGTCGTGCTGTAAAGTTCGACCAACTGCGAAGGCTCCTTCACGGCGAGTGGCCGCAGCAAAGCCGTATCGACTAAACTAAAGATCGAAGTGTTAGCGCCGATCCCGAGCGCCATGGAAAGGATGGCGAGCGCGGCGAAGCTGGGTTGCTTGATGAGTTGGCGAAAGCCGAAGCGGATATCCTGCAGAAGTTTCTCCATAAGCGCTAGGTCTCTGCATCTGAGATGCAACGTAGCCGCGCTTTGGATTCAGGAAATTCGCTGCCTTCGGAGTTTCAGCCGCTCTTGATCCATTAGCCCCTGTTTAGCCCTCCGCTTCGACGTATTTCGGCCTCGGAAATGTTAAGTCTTTTGATCTGATCGCTGTGTCTTCTGGACGTGATTATGATCTATTGCTTCTCGCTCGCTTTTTTCAGCGTCTCCTCTGCTGCCTTGCGGATTTCACCGCGCCTCTCTTCGGTATCGGACCACGATGAGGCAGGTGCGGCATGCGAATCGAGCAGCGACAAAGCTCGCTGCGCGTGCTCGCGCGCCATGTCTTTTTCGCCATTCGCCAAGTGTGCGTCCGCCAGATCGCTTTGCACGTCCGCCGATTGCGGATACGCGATCTCCACCAGCGTGAAGACTTCGAGCGCAGTCTTCGCATCGCCATCACGCTGGAAATCTTCGCCGATACTCTCGGCCGTAACCTCGGGGAACAACTGCGCCTGCGGATCTTTCTTCCGCGCTTCAAGCAGTTGCTGCTTCACTTCCGCGATCCCTACGATGCCGCCGAAGTTGAGCTGATTCAGCACCTGCGGCGAGGCTAAAGTATCTGCTAGTGGCAGTGCCGGCGTCCCAAGCAGAGTGCTCTTGAACCAGTCAACGATGATCCCCGGCAGTTCCGGATGCGGCTTGAACATGTCGGTTCCGTGCCCACCCTTGGCCGGAACCTTCCCGCTATCAAGAAAAGTCTCGTACCACAGCCAGGGCGCGTCTTCGGTCTGCGAGTAGTGCACCAGTTTTTTGATAGGGCTGGAAGCGGTGATGTAGAGCAACTTCATCTCCTCCTGAGTCGGCGGATATTCGTCGTTGTCGTCCATTACATACAGCTGCGGCAATTGCGATGCCTGATGCAGAAATTCCATTCCCGAGCGCACCGTTTCACCGGAAAGTAATACCAACGATTTCACTTGGGCTGGATGTCGCCGCGCAGTCTCTACAACGCTTTCCACGCCCAGGTTACCGGCGCCGCCCGCGCCAATCACCTCGCGATTCACGCCCGGTTGTGAACTCAAGTATTGGAATGCGGCGTCCAGATCGCTCGGCCACCAAGTTTTCCAGTACGCGGTGCGATTGGCTTCGGTGTCATACTTGCCGCCGCTTTCGCCGTGTGCGCGGCTATCCAGTGTGAGCACGTGAATGCCGACCGCTGCGAGTTGCGCTGCCAGGTCGTCCCAGGATTTGCGAGTTCGGTTGCTCTGATGGAACAACAACACACCTGGGCCTGGTTTCGCTGCGGCGAAGTAGGTCCCTTTCAAAGTTGTGCCGTCACCTGACTTAAAATCGACATCGTGTCCGATGTTCTTCGTCGGTGCCGCGAACGCCACTGTCCCAGATAGAATTGCTGAAAAAAGAAACACGTGTGTCGTTTTCATTTCGAATCCTTCTCCTGAAAGTCATTTCTGATCACTTTGCCGTCCTTCATGACGAAGCGGACTCGTTCGAGTTCGCTGATGTCTGCGACCGGATCACCGGCAACCGCAGTAAGATCGGCAAATTTTCCCGGCTCAATCGATCCGATGCGGTCCTGCCAACCCAGCATTTCTGCGGCGTTGGTCGTGATGGCACGAATCACGTCAAGGGAGGGCATCCCGGCTTCATGCAAAGTAGGAAATCTTGATACCGACGCTTGCCCTCGTGTTTTTCCGGGGTAGAACCAGCCCATGTCGGATCCGGCCGCGAACTTCACGCCCGACTTCATGACCCGCTGAACCAGGTTGTCGTACTGCCGATCGTAGGGCTCAGCGGACGCATCTGGAAATGGCGCTCCCTTCAAAAGTTGCTGAGCCAGATCGCTGTAGCGCTGCTTGGTACGCTTATCGGAACCAAGACGCTCAGGTCGCAGCTTTAGAGACATCGCAATAGTTCCCTCGAAAATCTTGGTAAAAAAGTCGCCATAGGAAGTGGGTGTAAAGTCGAAAAAGATCCCCTTGTCGCGCATCTGCTTAAGTTGCGCGTCGGTCGCTTCATTCCCGTGCTCTATGGAATCAGCGCCGGCATCGATCGCGGTTTGGATGCTGTGCTTGTCGACCGCGTGGACAGCAACCTTGAGGTGCGCGCGATGCGCTTCTTCAACAACGGCGACAAGTTCAGGAACCGTGAGATTTTCATCCGCTGTAACTTTGATCACGTCGACGTTCTGAAACTCGTTCTCCCGTACCGCCTGCCGGGCCCGGTCTGCTCCGTCGATCCACAAAAATTCCTGTTGAAGGATGGCCTCGGCCAGGGCGGGATTGAGGCTCTGCACATATGAACTTCGTGTGATGAGTTTGCGTGCAGAAGCCAGAATCCTTGGGCCAACCGTACGACCGGCGTTGATCGCGTCGCGCAGTTCAGTATCACCATCAATGCCGGAGTGACCAAGATTGCGTACCGTGGTGATACCACTCTCCAAGTCTTCTCGAGCCATTTGCTCGCCCAAGAACACTCGTTTGCTTGGCGATTCGACAATCGCCAGCAATAGCGCCGGCGCAAAGCTGCCGTTGTAGTGACGCGCCCGCTCGGCTTCCGCTGGCGCGATCGGGTCAATCAGCAAGTGGGTGTGACTGTCGATCAAGCCGGGGAGCAAGGTTGCGCTGCCTAAGTCAATGGTCTTGGCGCCGGCGGGCACATGCGGCTGTACCTGCGAAACCGGTCCAACCTCTTTGATTTTGCCGTTCTCAATCAGCACGGCGGCGGACGAGAGCACGTTTCCAGAGCGGGGATCGAGCAACCGGCCAGCTTTTATCAGAATAGGCGAGGGCGATTGGGCGGCCAGTTGTGTAGCAGCAAATATTCCGACTGCGAACGAAAAGATTAGGCTTACGTTCATACGTTCTTTTCGGATGAGATGCATCAGAATCATTTTTGTTCCCGCGACCGAAAAAATTTGAGGAACCCTCGCGCCCGTTCTCTGGCAAATCTTTGCTCGTCACCGGGAACAAACTCCCGTCTGGAGACTCCCATCTTGGGATAACGGCGAGATGTCCGCCGACCTGGAGTTTGAAAATCTGGTGAAGCTTTACTATCGCGATCTATATCAGTTTGGTTTGAGTTTGACCGGAAACGAAACCGACGCAGCTGATCTGACGCAGGAGACTTTCTACATTTGGGCCAACAAAGGCCACCAGCTTCAGAAGTCGGCGAGCGTGAAAAGCTGGCTCTTCACGACGCTGCATCGCGAATTTCTCAAATCCCGCCGTCGCCAAAACCGTTTTCCCAACCAATCACTTAACGAAGGCACCGAGGATTTGCCGAATGTGCCGCCGGACTGCGCGGAGCGGGTAGATTCGCGGACGCTGCTTCGCATTCTGGGCGAGATCGGCGAAGATTTTCGTGCGCCGCTTGTGCTCTATTACATGGAAGATTTGTCCTACAAAGAAATCGCCGACATCCTCTCGCTTCCGCTCGGCACGGTACAATCTCGGATCGCGCGCGCGAAAATTCAGCTTTTGCGCCGGTTAAGTGAAACGAGTTTGCCGCTTGAGCAGACAAAATGAATACGCGCGAAGCCAAAGAGATCCTCCTTCTCTATCGCGGACCGATTGACGATTCCGATCTGCAATTTCGCGCGGCTTTGGACTATGCCAAAAGCGATCCGGAACTTGGCCAATGGTTGCGAGAGCAAACCGAGTGTTACGATACCATCCGAGCGAAGCTTCGCGCGATCGAACCGGCGCCTGGACTGTCTGAGAAAATTGTGCGCAACCGGCCGATTCCGTTTCCACGCGATTGGTCGCGCATTGCTCAGCTCGCTGCGGCCGTCCTCATCTCGGTCGGTATCACCGCGCTGCTTATGAAATGGTCGGAGCACCGCCACTCTTCGGTCGCGGACGCGCAGGAAATTCTCGTGACTGGCGAGGTGCTCGATATGACTTGCTATATCGCCTCCAACTTGAGTGGTCCCGATCACGCTAAGTGCGCCAGAATATGCATTAGGAATGGTTTGCCCGCTGGAATCAAAACTCGAGATGGAAAGGTATATTTGCTGACCGGCGAGCCTGGCCATTCGGTCAACGCCGAGCTGGCGGACTACGCTGCCCAGATTGTAACAATCAAAGGAAGGCAAACTGTGCGAGACGGTTTCACGCAACTTCAAGTCGAAGAAATTCGGAAATTGTGACAGAGCGAGGCAGCTACAGCGTTAGTAACCTTGATATAAAATAGCAATTGCGCAGTATGGCCGAACAGAGACCGAAAAACAGACCCGGTTGCAGATAGGACACGTCTTGTTCATCGACGTTGTCGGGTACTCCAAACTGCTGATGAATCAGCAAAGCGAATTTGAATTCGCCGCGAAACTTTCACCTTGCGTGGCTTAAGTGCATTCTCTTCGCTGAATGCATTGAATATGAATACCGTGATCTTTGGTAAGTAAATGCGTGCACCAGCGTGACGATTCGCATGGTTGCGAATTCGAGACAAGCACCACTCACGATGAACCGTTTTAAGCGATGGCTGCCGGGACTGCAGATCCTGAGCAGTTACCAAGCCGCCTGGTTTGCGCGCGATCTGATGGCTGGGCTAGTGCTGGCTACGATGCTGGTGCCGGTCGGTATCGCCTATGCGCTGGCTTCGGGCGTTCCCGGAATTTATGGGCTGTATGCCACGATCGTGCCCTTGTTTGCATACGCGCTCTTTGGTCCCAGCCGCATCCCGGTTCTCGGGCCGGATTCGGCTCTCGCCCCCGTGATTCTCGCGGTCGTGCTCCCTCTCTCGGCTGGCGATCCTATGCTTACGGTAGCTCTCGCGAGCATGATGGCAGTGGTGTCGGGTTTGGTGTGCGTGTTGATTGGTGTGTTGCGACTAGGGTTTGTCACGGAGCTGCTCTCCAAGCGATTCGCTACGGATACATGAACGGCATCGCGCTCACAGTGCTGATCAGCCAGCTGCCGAAGCTCTTCGGCTTCTCAATTGACGGCGTCGGTCCAGTGCGCGACCTCATGCTGATCGCCAAAGGTATTCTCGGGGGACAGGTGAACTGGACATCCTTCGCAGTTGGCGCCAGCACACTCGCGGCAATTCTTTTGCTTAAGCCCTACAAGCGCATCCTGGGTCTTCTGCTCGCGGTCGTCGGCGCGACTATCGTCGTTGATATACTGAACCTCAACGCTAACGCCGGCGTAAAAGTTCTCGGTCCGCTGCCGCAAGAACTGCCCTCGTTCGCCTTGCCGATCATCAATTTTGCTCATCTGGGCGAAGTCGTTATCGGTGGGTGTGCTGTCGCGATGGTGGCATTCGCGGACACGAGTGTCTTGTCGCGGACCTATGCCGCCAAGACGCGGACGCCCGTTGATCCAAATCAGGAAATGATCGGCCTGGGCGCCGCGAATACGCAGCTGACCGGAGTTGTGGGCGCCGTCGCGGTTCTTCTGGTGTGCGCACCCAACCTTCTGAAGGATCTGCCCAGCAGCGCGCTCGGCGCGGTCGTGATTGCCGCAGCCATCGGCTTGTTCGAATTCGCAGACCTGCGTCGCGTCTTCCGCATGCAGCGATGGGAATTCTGGCTATCGATTGTCTGTTTTGTCGGCGTTGCTGTGTTCGGCGTGATTCCCGGCATCGGCATCGCAATCGGCATAGCGGTCATTGAGTTCCTGTGGGACGGCTGGCGGCCACACTACGCAGTACTCGGCCGAGTGGATGGTGTTCGAGGCTTCCACGACATAAAGCGTTATCCTGGTGCGCGCCGTGTTCCTGGTCTGGTGCTGTTTCGTTGGGACGCACCTCTCTTTTTCGCTAATGCCGAGCTCTTCCACCAGCGCGTGCTCGAGGCCGTTGCACAATCGCCGACTCGGGTACGGCGAATCATCGTGACGGCCGAGCCCGTCACCAGCATTGACGTGACTTCGGCTGACATGCTCGCCGAGCTCGAGCACACGCTGACCGAATCCGGCATCGAGTTGCGGTTCGCCGAGATGAAGGATCCGGTTAAAGACAAGCTAAGACGCTTCGAGCTATTCGAACGCTTCGGCGCCGCAAACTTCTATCCGACTATTGGCAGCGCCGTGGACGGCTATCTTGAAGAGTACCCGGTCGACTGGAAGCCTTGAGCTACGTTTGTGTGGAGTAGTGGTTTCTGGTTGGTCTGCTTAGCTGCTGGGTAATACACAAGATGCGTTCATTGCATACAAAAAAGTCCCCGATTGCGGGACGCCCTCGCCACCACGCGAGGTCCGAGCGGGACTGGCATTACGTGCGCAATCCGATCTTAGCCATCGCCGTTGATCGTATTGATCGAGATTAGCGGCCATAATAATGTCGATCTCATCGCGCCGCATCACATGACATCGCCCTCGCTCGATTACTACGGCATTGAAGAACTTCTCACTGATAAGGAACGCGCCATCCGCGATCGGGCGCGGCGGTTTGTGCAAGAGGAGGTGATGCAGGAGGTCGTGCCCTGCCATCGGGCTGGCAAATTCCCTGAGCACCTCATTCCACGGATGGGCGCGCTCGGTTTCTATGCTCCGCAATTAAAGGAGCACGGCTGCGCCGGGCTGAGCTATACTGCCTACGGTCTCATCATGCAGGAGCTGGAACGGGCTGATTCCGGCCTCCGTTCCCTCGCGTCGGTCCAGGGCCCCCTTACTATATATGCCATTCACTCCTTCGGAACGCCGGAACAACAGAAACGCTGGCTTCCAGGACTGGTGACCGGCACGCGGGTCGGCTGTTTCGCGTTAACCGAACATGGACACGGCTCTGACCCCGGCGGAATGGAAACGCGTGCCCGGCTGGACGGCGACCATTATACCTTAAATGGCAGTAAGCGCTGGATCGGGAATGCTTCCATCGCCGATGTAAAAGTGGTCTGGGCGAAGGACGACGACGGTAAGATTGCAGGATTCGTGGTGGAAAAAGATGCGCCGGGATTTCGGGCAAACGACATCGAAGGCAAGTTCAGTCTGCGCATGTCGCGCACATCAGAATGCTGGTTCGAGAACTGCCGCATCCCGGCGGCGAATCGCCTGCCGAATGCTTCGGGTTTGCGGGCGCCCCTGTCCTGTCTTTCGCAGGCCCGCGTTGGTATCGCCTGGGGTGTGATCGGCGCGGCGATCGATTGCTATGAAACAGCACTGGTTTACGCCAAGTCGCGGGAACAATTTGATCGGCCCCTTGCTGGTTTTCAATTGGTGCAGGAAAAACTGGTCTGGATGGTTCAGGAAATTACCAAGGCTCAACTGCTGGCCTTGCGTCTCACCCGAATGATGGAAGCGGGCCCGGTTCGCCCTGAGCAGATTTCGCTCGCAAAACGCAACAACGTCTGGATGGCATTAGAATGCGCCCGTAAAGCTCGTGACTTACTCGGCGCCGTCGGCATCACCGATCGCTATTCCGTTATCCGGCATCTTATGAATCTTGAGGCCGTCTCGACCTACGAAGGCACTCACGATATCCACACCCTCGCGATTGGTCGCGATATTACCGGTATCAGCGCTTTCAGCGGGTGAGGAGGCAGCAAACATCGAACACCGAACGTCGAATGCCGAGTATCGAATGAACAAAGACTCGCCTGCCTTATTCGGTGTTCAATGTTCGGCG
>Ga0066702_10000225_pt1 | contig 12537 bp, 9 predicted proteins | sample GraSoiAngelo_151_FD_66507 | JGI IMG/M metagenome (GOLD analysis project Ga0066702, IMG submission 66507) | Grasslands soil microbial communities from the Angelo Coastal Reserve, California, USA - 14_1009_12_20cm | ecosystem: Environmental > Terrestrial > Soil > Grasslands | place: USA...
GTCAAGTAGCAATGGTGCCCGCCATCGAGGTCCCGCGGCTCGAGCAGGACGTTGGCAGGCTTCACGTCCCGATGGACGAGCCTCGCGCGATGTGCTGCGTCCAGCGCTCCGGCGACCTGGTCGGCGATCGACCGCGTCTCCCTCGCGTCAAGCCGTCCCTTGAGCTGGAGGTACTCGCGGAGGTTCAACCCCTCTACATAACGCATTGCGATGAAGAGGGTTCCGTTCTCTTCCCCTCCCTCGAAGACCGGGATTACGTTGGGATGGTCGACCGACGCGGCCAGCTCCGACTCGCGCACGAATCGCTCGCGGAACGCCTCGTCCTCGGCAAGCGCGGGCGAGAGCAGCTTCAGCGCGACCCGGCGCTTGAGGCGGAGATCGTGCGCCCGGTAGACGATCCCCATCCCGCCTTGACCGACGACTTCGTCGATCCGGTAGTTGGCGAGCCGTTTCCCCGCTGCGCGCAGCGGCGAGGTTTGCTCATCGACTCGCGACATCGCGAGCTCCTACGGTCCGTAGTGGACAGACGGCGGCGAATTGTCTCGAGACATGGTGAGCCTTCCCTGCCAGTCGCTTACTGTCGACCCTAACCCGACTTGGCGCGTATTCGCAAGACCCCGGTCTGGGTTACGTCAGTGAGAAAGAGCCGTTGAGCGTTTAGGGTCCCGGCGCGATGGCGGCCGAGCTGGAACCCGGAACCTCCTTCGGTCCCTACCGCATCGAGCGGGTCCTCGGGCGGGGAGGCATGGGTGTCGTCTACCTCGCCGAGCAGCGCTCGCTGGGACGACGCGTGGCCCTCAAGCTCATCGCTCCAGCCCTGACCGAGGATTGGACCTTCCGAGCTCGGTTCGAACGCGAGCTCCGCACGGCCGCGCTGATCGAGCACCCGAACGTCATCCCGGTCTACGAGGCCGGCGAGGAAGGCGACACGTTGTTCATTGCGATGCGCTACGTCGACGGACACGACCTTCGAGAGCTCCTGGCGTTCGAGGGTTCGATGCCGTCCTCCCGCGCCACTGCGATGATCGCCCAAGTAGCGGCGGCGCTCGACGCGGCGCACGCGCGAGGTCTGGTTCATAGGGATGTGAAGCCCGCGAACGTGCTCGTCGCGGGTTCACCCCCAGACGAGCACGCATATCTCACGGACTTCGGGCTGACGAAGCAGGCGGGCGGGACCGGGGGCCTCACCGCGAGCGGGGAATGGCTCGGGACCGTCGACTATGTCGCGCCGGAGCAGGTCTCCGGGCGGTCGGTCGACGCGCGTGCGGACGTGTACTCGCTGGGCTGCGTGCTATACGCCGCCCTGACCGGAGAGGTTCCCTATCCGCGTGACACCGACGTAGCGAAGCTCTACGCGCACGTACACGAGCCGCCCCCGTCGCTTCGCGAGCGCAACCGAGTCCCGCCCGCGCTTGCCGATGCAGTCACCCGTGCGCTCGCCAAGGAGCCCACCGCCAGATTTCCGTCGGCGGGCGATTTCGCCCGGGCAGCGGTGGCGGGAGCGCACGAGTCCAGGGTGACCGTCCCTGAGCGCAGCGTCGCCGTGGGGGAGGCCGCGGCTAAGCCCGTCGGCTCCACGATCCGAGACCTGCCGCCCCCGCCGCCTCGCCCCTCATCCACCGCCGTTGACTATCAAGCGCCCCACGCCGAGCGACCGACGGCCAGCCTCCCGCGACGAGGTGGCCGTGGCCTCGCGACCGCAATCGTGCTCGCAGCGCTCGTTCTGGCCCTCGGAGGCGTGGCTGCCGCGCTGATCGCAACGGGCACGTTCGAGCGCACCGCGCGCGACAAGGGAACGAAGACGGGAGCGACGGGCAAAGGGGGCACCAACGGGCAGCCAACCACCAAGGTCGCGGGAGTCTCTCTGGTGCCCTTCTCAGCAGGTACGTACGACGCGAGGCGACCGGCGGGTTGGGTGCAGACCAAGTCCGACGAGCAAAACCGCTCCACTGCAACCAACGGTTACCGATACGTTTCGAAGTGGCAGAACGGGGTGGCGTCGGTCCTCATCGACACGACGCTCAATACCTCCGGTGATCCGGCCCAAAGCGCTCGCAAGCTGGACGCCGGGCATCGCGCAAACCCGACCTATCGGCCAATCGCGCTCGAACCATCGACCGTCAACCGTGGGCCTGCGTTCACGTGGGAATACGACGAGAGCGGAACACGCTATATCGACATCTTCTTCTTCGCGGGACGCAACGGATACGCGGTGCTGGGCGCGGCACCGCCCGCCGATTTCGAGCGCGTTCGCGGCTTGGCCGTCGCTATGGCGGATTCTGTACGGCCGAAATAGGTCGTAGGAATTGCACCAAACCAGTCGACACGCATATGCTCCGTCGAGACACCGTGCAGGGGCTCGCTCGGACCCGACAGACAGATAGTCGTCATCGGCGCAACCGCGGCGGACGCGGCCATGGCTGAGATCCGATCGCCGTCGCGAACGTCCGGGTGGAGCGCCGGCGCCGTCTCGGGAACGGTGCTCCACGACGGCCGTCGGTTTCCGGTTGGCTCGGGCGGACTCACCGTAGGTCGGCGCGGCGACAACGCGATCCAGATCGACTCGGACCGTGCCTCGCGGGTCCACGCTCGGATCGCACCCGCGGACGGCGCGTACTACGTCGCCGACCTCGGCTCGATGAACGGGACCTACTTGAACGGCGAGCGCCTAAACGACGAATCGCGGTGGCTCTCGAGCGGCGACACAGTCGTCGTGGGCGGGGAGATCCTCAGGTTCCTGACGGGTGAGGCCACGCGGGTCCGGAGCCGGGTCGACGCCGTCCCGGAGCACGTCGATCGGGTCCAGTTCGCGGGTGGCCGCTTGACGGTCGGGCGCGATCCCGCGAACGATGTGGTCCTTGAGGATCCGAACGTCTCGCGCTTCCATGCCGAGATCGTCGGCGGGCGAGACGGCGTAGAGCTCCGCGACGCCGGCTCCACGAACGGGACCCGGCTCGACGGTCGCCCGGTCCGGCGCGCGCCGCTTGTGACTGGATCGGAGGTCGGGATTGGACCCTTCCGGCTGCTGTTCGACGGAGCGAGCCTGCTCCGCAGCAACGACCGGGGCTCGCTTCGCCTGGATGCCGAACGGGTCTCGATGGCGGTCGACGGCAAGCCGATTCTCGTCTCGGCCTCCCTTGGAGTTGAGCCAGGCCAACTGGTTGCGATCGTTGGGGCGAGCGGCAGCGGAAAGACCACGCTCATCAAAGCCCTTGCGGGCGTGACCGTGCCCACGGAAGGCCGCGTGACGGTAAGCGGCGTCGACGTTCGCGCGCGGCTTACGGATGTCGGCTACGTGCCCCAGGACGACATCGTGCACGGTGCACTGACCATCCGGGAGGCACTGCGCTACTCCGCGAAGCTTCGGCTGCCGGAGGACGCCAGCCGGGCAGACGTCACCGCCGCCGTCGATCGCGTCCTGACTGAGGTCGCACTCGACGAGCACGCCGACACGCTCGTGCGGTCGCTATCCGGCGGACAGCGCAAGCGGGCGGGCGTAGCCGTGGAGCTTCTCGTCCGGCCCAGCCTGCTCTGCCTCGACGAGCCTACGACGGGGCTCGACCCGGCGCTCGAGACACGCATGATGAAGCTCCTTCGCTCCCTGGCGAACCGTGACCGCGCAGTCATCGTCGTCACCCATGCGACCCGCAACCTCCACCTTTGCGATCGCGTTGCGGTGATGGGAAGGGGCGGGCATCTCACTTTCTTCGGGACTCCGTCGGATGCACTCGAGTTCTTCGGCGCGTCCACTTACGACGGCGTCTATGACGCCCTCGACGCCCGTCCGGCGGAGGAATGGCGCGCGGCGTTCGAGACGACCACGCAGGTTGCGGATGCCACCCCTTATCGGCCAAGGGCCCTTCCGGGGGTGAAAGCAGCGCAGCGGAGCGCGCTCCGGCAGATGCGCGTCCTGGCCGCTCGTTACCTGCGCCTGCTGAGGCGCGACAAACGAAACATGCTGCTGCTGCTCGGACAGGTGCCCCTGCTCGCGATCGGTGCAGCGAGCGTCTTCAAGTCGGACATATTCACCCGCGGGCCGGGCCGAGCCGGCAACGCCGCCCAGCTCCTGTTCCTCCTCGTCACGACCGCCATCTGGCTCGGCTCGATCGATGCAGCTCGAGAACTCGTCAAGGAGAGGGGAGTCTTTAGACGAGAGCGCGCGGCCGGGCTCAAGGTGTCCGCGTACGTGGGCTCGAAGGCGAGCGTCCTGTTCATCCTCTCGGCAGTGCAGGCATCGGCGCTGGTCGCGCTCGCACTTGCGCTGCGGCCCCTTCACCAAGGCACCTCCGCCTATGTGCAGGTCGGCGTGGCCCTGCTTCTCACGAGCTGGGTCGCGGTGACCATGGGACTCCTGATCTCGGCGCTGGCGCGCAGCGAGGACCAGGCTACGAGCTTCATCCCGCTCGCCCTCGTCCCGCAGCTCTTCTTCGCGGGGGCGATCGTCGGTGTCGAGCGAATGGGCCAGCCGGTGAAGGCGCTCTCCGCACTTGTTTTCGCCCAGTGGTCGTTCGCGGGGATCGGGACCTCGGTGCACATGAATGGACGCATCCACGCAGATCGTGCGTTCGCGCGGACGACCTCGTACGGACATCACTTCTTCGACGTCTCGGTGGTTCCAGCGGCCCTCGTCCTGCTGGCCTTCGCCGCCCTCTTTCTCGGAGTCGTCGGACTCCTGCTTCGACGCTCGGGTGCGGAGGGCGCGGCCGGCTGAGTAGCCGCCCCCCGATACAGTCGGCGCCCATGATCTACGACAAGGACGCCGACCTCTCCAAGCTCGACGGCAAGACCGTGGCCGTGCTTGGCTACGGCTCCCAGGGACACGCCCACGCGCTGAACCTGAAGGACTCGGGCGTCGACGTCGTCGTCGGGCTCCGCGAGGACTCGAGCTCGGCGGAGAAGGCCCGCGGCGACGGTCTCGAGGTGCTCGGCATCGCCGACGCCGCCAGCCGCGGCGACATCGTGATGGTGCTCCTGCCGGACGAGAAGCAGGCCGAGGTCTGGGAGGCCGAGATCTCCGACGGGATCGCGCCCGGCAACCTGCTGCTCTTCGCGCACGGCTTCTCGATCCACTTCGGGCAGATCGACCCCGGCCCCGAGGTCGACGTCGGGATGGTCGCGCCCAAGGGGCCGGGCCACCTCGTCCGGCGCCAGTTCGTGGAGGAGCACGGGGTCCCGGGCCTCGTTGCCATCCACCGCGACGCGAGCGGGAACGCGCGCGACCTCGTACTCGCCTACGCGAGGGGGATCGGCTGCACGCGCGCGGGCGTGATCGAGACCAGCTTCAAGGACGAGACCGAGACCGACCTCTTCGGCGAGCAGGCCGTGCTGTGCGGCGGCGTCACCGAGCTGGTGCGCGCGGGTTACGAGACCCTCGTGGAGGCCGGCTACGACCCGCGACTCGCGTACTTCGAGTGCCTCCACGAGCTCAAGCTGATAGTGGACCTGATGTACGAGAAGGGGATCACCGGGATGCGCTACTCGGTCTCGAACACCGCCGAGTACGGCGACCTGACGCGCGGCAAGAGGATCATCGGGGAGCCCACTCGGGAGGCGATGAAGAAGATCCTCGGCGAGATCCAGTCGGGCGAGTTCGCGCGCGAGTGGATAGCCGAGAACCGGGCCGGCCAGGAGAGCTTCCAGCGCATGCGCGAGGAGCAGAAGGGCCACCAGATCGAGCGCGAGGGGAAGGAGCTGCGCTCGATGATGGACTGGATCGAGACCGAGTTCTGAGAGCGCCGACGCGCCAGCTGGAGACGGCCCGGTCCTCACGCCGTCGCAGCCAGTAGGGTGCCGCGAATGGCACAGACCAAGCTTCAAATCATCGAAGGACCGAACGTCGGACGGGAGCTCGACATCGAGGCGGCGGCCGTCATGGGCCGCGATCCGGGCAGCGCCGACCTGGTGCTCGAGGACCCCGAGGCGTCGCGCAGGCACGCGACGCTCACGCCGGACACGCCGGGTCTCACCGTCGAGGACCTCGGCTCCACGAACGGCACTTTCGTCAACGGCGAGCGGATCGTCGGCACGCGAACGCTGGTGCCGGGCGACCAGGTTCGCATCGGCAACACGGTGCTCGAGGTGCAGAACCTCGGCACGGCCGAGACCCGCGTGGCCGGTATGCCCGAGGAGCTGGCGGGCACGCCCACGCTCGCGGGCGTCGGCGGTGGGTCCCCGGAGCAGCCCCCGCCACCCGGCGGCGAGCCGCCACCCCCGTCTGAGGGCGCGCCCGGATCGGAGCCGCCTCCGCAGCCGGCCCCACCGCAGCCGCCACCGCCGGCGGCCACGCCGCCTCCCGCTGCGCCCGGCCAGGCGCCGCCCGGCTATGCACCGCCGCCGGGGACGGGCTACCCACAGGCGGGCGGGCCGCTGGCCGCCCCCGGTGGATTCGGAGGCCCGATGCAGACGCGCGACTCGACGGTCGAGTGGCTCCTCAGCGCGTTCGTCCCCTTCTACAGCCTGTACTGGGTCCACCGGGCCAACAAGGAGATGCAGGCGTGGTCGGGCGGCCGGATCGACTACAGCGCCGGGGCGACCATCACGGCGCTGACGCTGGGGTGGATCATCATCGTCCCGCCGATCGTCGCGTGGGTGAACTACATGGGTCGCATCCGCGAGGCCCAGCGCATGGCCGGCCTACCGCAGACGGCCTCGTTCTGGGGCTCGGTCGGGCGGGCGTTCCTCCTGAGCTACAACATCAAGTGGCATCAGGATCAGTTCAACGAGATAGCGATCCGGCAGCCACAGTTCTAGGCGCCGGCTGATCGGTCGCGCGCCGAGACGCTCCGGGACCGACTCGAACGGCAGCAACGAGGGGTCAGCGAACGCGGCGGCTAGATCCGCCCGGTCTTGGCGCATTCGCGACGTGGTCGACCTAATACACCTATGTGGTGGGTTAGGTGGACCACGTCCCTCTTCGGGCGAACACGATGTAACGGGAGCGTCACGAGCGTTACCCGTCGGTGCCCTTTCTGCACCGGCGAGCGGCGGCTAGGGCGGTGCGGGCGCGGCGCCCGCCAGGCGGTACGCTCGCTCCGATGGCCGACCAGCACCAGCACCCACCGGGCCCGGCGGCGCCCGGCGGGTGGCTGCCCCCGGTGCCGCCGGGACAACCCGCCCCGCCGCCGTATTCCGCGCCGCACTACGCCCCGCCCTACCCCCAGGCCGGGCCGCCTGGCTGGGGCCCGCCCGCGCCGTGGCCGGCCGCGCTCTACTACAGCTACCGCGAGCCGGGCAACGACGCCGGCGTAGCGGGCTTCGGACTGTCGGTTGGAGCGTTGATCGCACTCGTGATCACCGCCGGCCTCTTCTTCTTCATCTCGCTCCCGGTGGCGGTCGCCGGAACGCTCGTCGCGCGGCGGGGACTGCGCCGGTTCCGGAATGGCGAGACGCGCCAGCACGGCACCCTCGCGAGGGTCGGGTTCTGGCTCGGGCTGGCCGCGATCCTGGCCTCCGTCGGAGCCGGGACAGGCTGGATCCTGGCGGCCGTGAACGGGCACGTCTTCGACAAGTCCTCGCCCGGGCGCGACCGGCTGACACCCGCGCTGGTGCGGCACCTGTAGGCGCTCCAAGCCGCACGACGACCGCTCCGGAGCGGGCCGATGCGTCCGCTAGTCTGGATCGTCCGATGGCGAACCCGTTCGTGAAGCAGTATCTGATGACGGCGGGGCCCACGCCGATCCCGCCGGCGGTCTCTGAGGCGATGGCGCAGCCGGTCCTCTACCACCGGGCGCCGGCCTTCATCGAGGTGTACGCGCGCTGCCTCGAGCGCCTCAAGACCGTCTTCCAGACCGAGAACGACGTCCTCTGCTTCGCCGCTTCCGGCTCCGGGGCGATGGAGTCGGCGGTCGCCAACCTCGCGCGCCCCGGGGAGCCCGCCCTGGTGGCCTCGTGCGGGAAGTTCGGCGAGCGCTGGGTCGAGCTGTGCGAGGCGTACGGCGCGGAGGTCGCGCACCTCGACGCGGGCTGGGGAAACCGGGTGGAGCCCGGTGAGCTCGAGCGCCGGCTTGCGGAGAGCGGCGCCAAGGTCGTGTTCACCACGCTCTCGGAGACGTCGACCGGAGTGGTGAACGACGTCCAGGCGCTCACCCAGGTCGCCCACGACGCCGGCGCGCTGATCGCCGTCGACGCGGTCTCCGGCCTCGGGGCGGTCCCGATCCCGCAGGACGAGTGGCAGGTCGACGTCGTGGTCGCCGGCTCGCAGAAGGCGCTCATGTGCCCGCCGGGCCTGGCATTCGCCGGAGTCGGCCAGGCGGCGCTCGACCACGCGGCGGCGGGCCCGGGCCACCGCTACTACTTCGACTGGCGGAGGACGGTCGAGGGCCAGCGCAAGGATCCCCCCGACAGCCCCTTCACTCCCGCGGTCACGCTGTTCGTGGGGCTCGACGTCGCTCTGCGAATGATCGCCGAGGAGGGCCTCGACGAGGTCTTCGATCGCCACCGGATCCTTGGCCGCGCCGCGCGCGCGGCGGTCCGGGGCCTCGAGCTCGACCTGTTCGGCCCCGAGGACGAGAACGCCAACGTAGTCACCGCGATCAAGCTGCCGGAGGGCATCGACGGCGCCGCGGTGCCGAAGACCATGCGCGACCGCTTCGGCGTCACGATCGCCGGCGGGCAGGGCAGGCTCAAGGGCAAGATCGCCCGCATCGCCCACTGCGGCTACTTCTCCGCCTTCGACATCACCACCACGTTCGCGGCCTTCGAGATGGCGCTGCGCGAGGCCGGCCACGACGTGGAGCTCGGCGCCGGGGTCGGCGCGGCCCAGGCCGTGTTCCTCGAGGCCGGCGTCCCGGTCGCCGCCCCGGTGTGACCGACCGCCCGCGCGTACTCGTAAAGGAGAAGATCGGGGACTCCGGCGTCAAGCTCCTGCGCGACGCCGGGCTCGATGTCGAGCTGGGCCTCGACTGGGCCGACGGCCAGCTCGATGCACGGATCGGAGAGTTCGACGCGATCCTCATCCGCTCCGCGACCAAGCTCGACGCCGGCCTGATCGAGAAGGCCACGCGCCTGCGCGCGATCGGTCGCGCGGGCGTGGGGGTCGACAACGTGGACGTCGAGGCCGCGACCAAGCGCGGGATCGTGGTGGTGAACGCGCCGCAATCGAACGTCATCACCGCCGCCGAGCACACGATGGCGCTGCTGCTGGCCCTCGCGCGCAACGTGCCGCAGGCGCACGCCTCGCTCACCGGCGGCGCCTGGGAGCGCTCGAGCTTCAGCGGCGTGGAGCTGCACGAGAAGGCGCTCGGGATCCTCGGGTTCGGCCGGATCGGCCAACTCGTGGCCCAGCGCGCACGCGGCTTCGGTATGCGCGTGATCGGCTTCGACCTCTACGTGGCGGAGGAGCGATTCCGCGAGCTCGGCGTCGAGCGCGCCGCGTCCTCGGACGATCTCTACGCCGTCGCCGACTTCATCACCATCCACCTGCCCAAGACCCCCGAGACCGAGAACTGGCTCGACGCCGGCGCGTTCTCGAAGATGAAGGACGGCGTCCGGATCCTGAACGTCGCCCGCGGGCCGCTGCTCGTGGAGGAGGACCTGAAGGCGGCGCTCGACTCGGGGAAGGTCGCCGGCGCCGCACTCGACGTGTTCCGCGAGGAGCCGGCCACCGGCCACCCCCTGTTCGGCTATCCCAACGTGATCGTCACCCCGCATCTGGGTGCCTCGACCGCCGAGGCCACGGACCGCGCCGGGTACCAGGCCGCCGAGCAGGTGGTGGCGGCGCTCGAGGGCGGCGTCGTGACGAGCGCGGTGAACGTGCCCGCCGTGGCGGCCGAGGACTTCGAGGAGCTCGGCCCGTTCCTGCCGCTCTGCGACGCGCTGGGCCGGATCGGCGCCTCGCTGTCCGCCGGCACGTCCGTCGACGGGGTTGATGTCGAGTACCTCGGCGGCATCGCCGAGCGCGACACGCGCATCCTCACCGTGCAGGTCCTGAAGGGCATCCTGCGCGGGCACGTCGAGGAGGCCGTCAACGACGTGAACGCGCCATCGCTCGCGCGCGAACGCGGGATCGCCGTGGCCGAGACGAGCCGCCCGCACGCGCGCGACTTCACCGACCTCGTTCGGGTGGCCGTCGAGAGCGGCCGGGAGCGGACCCGGGTGGTGGGCACCACCCTGGGACGCCGCAACCGTCCGCACCTCCTGGAGGCCTGGGGCTCGCGCTTCAACTTGCAGCTCGAGCCGCACCTGGCGGTGTTCCGCTATCGCGACCAGCCCGGCATGCTCGGGCGTGTGGGCACCGCGCTCGGCGACGCGGGGGTGAACGTGATCTCCGCGGCGGTGGGGCTACGCCCCGAGGACGGCGAGGACCCGGCCGGGGACGAGGCCGTGATGGTCGTGACCACCGAGTCGGCCGTGCCTCAGGAGGTCGTCGACCAGATCGTGGCCAGCGATGGCTTCTTCGACGGGAGGACCGTCAGCCTGTAGCGTCCCGCCCGGTGCGGGCGCTGGTGATCACGAAGCACGGTCCTCCCGAGGTGCTGCGCGTGGAGGAGCGGCCCGATCCGACCCCGGGCCCGGGGGAGGTTCGCGTGGCAGTGCGCGCCGCCGGGATCAACTTCGCCGACACGTCGGCGCGGATGGGCATCTACCCCGACGCCCCGAAGCCGCCGTGCGTCGTCGGCTACGAGTTCGCCGGCGAGGTCGAGTCGCTGGGGGAGGGGGCCGAGGGGGTCGCGGTCGGAGATCGCGTGATGGGCGGCTGCCGCTTCGGCGCCTACGCCGAGCTGGTCGTGACCGGCGCCGGGAACCTCATTCCCCTGCCCGACGGCTGGAGCTTCGAGGAGGGCGCCGCCCTGCCGGTCGTGTACTCGACGGCGTCCGCGGGCCTGATCCGCTACGGCGCGCTCCGGCCGGGCGAGCGCATGCTGATCCAGGCGGCGGCGGGCGGAGTGGGAACCGCGGCCACCCAGATCGCGAAGCTGGTGGGCGCCGGCGAGATCTACGGCACCGCCTCGGCCTCCAAGCACGACGCCATCCGCGGTTTCGGGGTGGACCACCCGATCGACTACACGGCCGGCGACTTCGCCGACGAGGTCAGGCGGATCGCCGGCGAGGAGAAGCCGCTCGACCTGGTCATGGACGCGGTCGGCGGGAAGAGCCTCAAGCGCAGCTGGTCGCTGCTGCGCCCCGGAGGCCGGCTCGTCGGCTTCGGCTTCTCGGCGGCGTCCACGGGCGAGCGGCGCAACGTGCTGAAGGCCGCCCGCGCCGTCGCGCAGATGCCGCGCTTCTGGTCGGTTCCGATGATGTCGGAGTCGAAGTCCTTCATCGGCCTCAACATGCTCAGGCTGTGGGACGCGAAGGGATCGCTCGACGAGTTCATCGATCCCCTGCGGGACTGGCTCGAGGCCGGGAAGTTGCGCCCGGTCGTCTCCGAGGCCTTCCCACTCGAGCGCGGCGCCGACGCGCATCGCTTCATCCAGGACCGGAAGAACGTCGGCAAGGTGGTCCTCACGCTCTAGAGTCCGCAGGCTGGGACGAAGTTTGGACATGCCGCGATCTAGCGACGAAATGCCCGGTTGGGATGAGCGAGCGGCGATCGAGCTCCAGGGCGTCGTCAAGGAGTTCGGCTCAGAGCGGGTCCTCGATGGAGTCGATCTCGTTGTGCCGGCCGGCGCGATCACCGTGCTGCTCGGTCCATCCGGGGCCGGGAAGACCGTCACGATCAAGCACATCGTCGGGTTGCTCGAGCCCGACGAGGGCGCCATCCGGGTGAAGGGCAAGGACTTCGGTGGCATCTCGGAGCAGGAGCTCTACGAGGTGCGGCGGGGGATGAGCGTCGTCCTGCAAGGCGCGCTGCCGTTCAGCTGTGGCCTGTTCCACTCGCTCAGCGTGTATGAGAACGTCGCCTACGGGCTACGCGAGCGGACCCGCTGGTCAGGGGAGCACATCGATCGGGTCACGAGGGATGCCCTCCGCATGGTGGGTCTCCACGAACAAGCCCACAGGATGCCTGCCGACCTGTCCGGCGGGGAGGCCAAGCGGACCGCTCTCGCGCGGGCACTCGCCCTCGAGTCGGGCATCGTGATCATCGACGACCTCGACGCCGGGCTCGACGACGTTCGCCTCGCCCTGCTCTGCCAGGTGATCCGCGACGCGCGCGAGGACACCGATGCCACGGTGCTCGTCACGACCCACGACATGAAGGTCGCGCACGATTTGGCCGACTACGTCGCCGTGATCCATGAGGGGCGGACCGTGGCGAGCGGCGAGGCCGATGCCGTGCTCGGATCGGAGGAGCCGTTCGTGCGCCAGTTCGTAACCGGCTCGCCCTCCGGTCCGCTCCAGCTGCGCGACGCATAGCTCACTTCGGCGGTGGAGCGGCGCATTTACGCTGCTCGACTTCCACCAGGACGACCAATGGCGTGCGTTGTAGAGTGGACGCCAGCGATGTCCTTCTCGCTCGACCTCCGACTTCTCCTCCTCCCCCTTCGGGGGGAATAGCGCGCGGCGGCCGCGAGAGCCGCACACCGAGGAGAAACAGGTCGAGCAGTCGAAAGGAACGGACAGCGACATGGAGAGCGACGTAGGGCAGAAGAGGCGCGA
>Ga0066702_10000226_pt1 | contig 12525 bp, 10 predicted proteins | sample GraSoiAngelo_151_FD_66507 | JGI IMG/M metagenome (GOLD analysis project Ga0066702, IMG submission 66507) | Grasslands soil microbial communities from the Angelo Coastal Reserve, California, USA - 14_1009_12_20cm | ecosystem: Environmental > Terrestrial > Soil > Grasslands | place: USA...
GGCACTGACGTAGACCTGCCCGGTACGCGGGTTCATCACGAAGGCGGCCCCACACTTCCCCCGGAGAGCGCTGATCGCGACCTGCTGCGCGTCGGTTCGGAGATTCAGAACTAGGTTGTTCCCCTTGATCGTCTTTCCGGTGAGTTGCGCACCGACTTTCGACCAAATCGTCCCCAGGCTTGCATTAGCCGCGGTCAAGTAGGCGTTTTCAGACCGCTCAAGACCGGAGCGCGATCTCGCTTGCGTCGAGTATCCCACGACATGCGCTGCGAGCTCCTTCGCCGGGTACTTCCGAAAATAGAGAGTCCTTCCGCCGATCTTCGCTGCGCGGTTCGCAGCGAGTACCGTCCGCCCATCCGATGCGTAGATGAGGCCGCGGTCAATCGTAAACTGCGCGACTCGCTGAATCGCGTTGTCTTGCTTCGCGGCGAGGCCGGGAGCAGCCCAGGTCTGCCAATACGTTGTCGCGACGATCAGCGAGGCGAGGAGCAAGAGCGTGAACACTGCTATGCGTGAGATTTGCTTGTTCATCGCGAGACGTCACACTCATTGTTGGTCGCGACAAACACGCGACGTACCGTTACAGACAGCATTGGTTGCCCGAGCGACTTCCGCACGGCATCCAAGCCCATTCTCGACGACTCCTTCGTTGCGATGGATCCCAGTTCGGGGGCGATTGACACCCTGTACACGATCCCCCTCTGCCCGACTTACACCGACGATTGTTGCGCGGGCCGGTCCAGCGCCGGCACAGACTCCCATCGCAAAGTCGTGCGAGACGGCGAAAGGTAACGACCGGCAGGCGACAGCACCTCGACGATTTGAGCTCCAGGCCGGCCCGATCCCTCACTGGTGGGTGCAGGGGCGCGAGACGTCACCATCTCCCACCGCCTTCACGATGTCGTTGTGGCAATCGGCCTGTTCACCGATGTGCTCGCGAAGGCTGAAGTGGTTCCTGCGGCTTTAGGTCAGTGAAAGACCAGATCGGCGTGGGCAAGATCGGGGCCGACGATGTCAACGCTTCGATCACCGCCTACGGTGCAGTTACCTGGAACGAGTTCACCGTCTTGGTGGAACAGCCCATCGCGCGAGTAGCGCACATAGTCGCCCTGCTGCCATACGCTGAAGATGACTGGCAGGCTGTTCGAAACAGGCACCAGAATGATCTTGTGGTGATTGTCGAAGTCGGCTTGATTGACGCACCACGGGATCCACATGTTGCATTTGACGACTGGCCGGCCTGAACATCAAGGCTGTGTCCGCGCCCGCCGGTGTCGTTGGGGTTCTCTTGGTTTCGAATCCGATATAGGGAGCCAGGCACGTGGATCCGCACCGAACGTATCGCAGTAACTGCCATATACGCGTCCTCCAGGAGCTCAAGAACCGTCGTCACTCGAAAGTCGAACTCCGACGCCGTTGGTAACCGAGATGCCGGCCGTGCCGCGGTCAGTTCTCCGCCGAGTGCAGCCCTGGGAACCGTCACGCCGGGGTCAATAAACTGTGGGCTGGGCCGCGCGGTCCCGTTCCCCGGCAGAAAATCGTGGACGCAGCGAGAGAACAATTGAGTGCGAGTCCTGCCGCGACGTGCGCTCAATGCGGAGGCCGCAGCGACATCAACTGGAAGGGCTGGCGCGCTTACCGCGCGGACGACCCGGAGACAAGCGAGCCTCCCGCGCTCGCGCTGTTTTGCCCGACGTGTTCGGCGCGCGAGTTCGGCGACATCTGAGAATCGCACGTTCTTCTTGAGGGATTCGCTTCGAGAGACGACAACCCCGGCTCGGGTCTGAGCTGCACAGTATGAATGTCATGACCTCTCCGGTCTGCCACCGCTCCTCTTCCTACCGTCGTATCGACAAGCGCTGCCAAATGACAGCGCTGCGACAGCGGAGGAAACGTGGCCAACGCCCAACTTTGCTTGTCCCCTACTTCGATCGACCGTTACCGCGTCTGCCCGAAGCGCTTCTACTTCCAAGACGTCGCAGGGCGCAAGTTCGACGACGTTAAGAGCTACGAGCAGCTCCTCGGCGAAGCGGTCCACAAGGCGCTTGAGCAGCTACTGCGACTACCGGCGGCAGCGCGGAAGGAGTCGGTGAGTCGGGTCGTTGACCAGGCGGCTCTCCGGTTCGCGGCGGCGAACCGCCTAAGCACCGACGCGCACGAGCGTCTACGCGACACTGCTCTGCAGCTCGGCGAGCCATACGTGTCGCAGCTCGGCACCAAGACCAACACGTTAAGGACCGAGCAGGCGTTTCAGCTGCGCCTCAGCAACGGCACGGTAATCAAGACGCGGGTCGATCGGATCGACGCGAACGATCGCGGGCTGCTTGAGGTGGTCGACTACAAGACTGGCCGCCATCAAATCGACGAGCGAGACCTCGCGTACGAGACCGCGCCGATCGTGCAACTGCACGCTGTCGGCAAGGCGAGCGAGATCCCTGTTGAAGAGGTGACGTGGGTCTATCTGCAATCTGGCGAGTCGATCTCTTGGTGCCCCGAAGCAGAAGACGTCGAGGCGGCAACGGATCGACTGATCCGCGTCTTGCGCAACATGCACGCCGAGAGGAGCTACGAGCCAAACCCCGGTCGCCACTGCTCTTCATGCCCGTTCAAGACCATCTGCCCGGCGTTTGGCGATGTCGGTGCGAACGAGGCGTTCGCGGAGAGGGCGTGAGTTCGACTGAAGAGCGCCGGCGCGCGATCAAGGCGCGAAATCAGAGGGCCGCGACCACCAAGCAGACAGACGCGGCGCCTTCAAAGAGCTCGCGGCCGCGGTCGCGGCCGCGGCCGTCACCACCCGCGGCTCCTGACGTTCAGGTTGTGTGGCGCGCCTCGGATGTGACTGATCTTGCGCACGAAGACGCGCTTCGTCAGATCGCAGGAACGGTGCTCGGACACATCCAACCGTCCGCAGACGCTCCAGTGCTCATGCCTGCGGCGGGCGCCAGCGGCAAAACATCGCAGACGGCACTTCCGCTCGGCTACATCGAGGATCCGCGCCGAATCGCCGCTGTCCAATGGTCAGACGTCGACGACGGCGTGCTGCGAGCGATCACCAATACCGGCGAAGTGGTGGAGCTAAAAACGAGCGGCGCAGCCGCGAGCGCGCGCACAGTCGCGGCCGTGGAGCGTCCACTGAAGCCGTTCTCGCAGCGCCGACCGATGGTCGTCAATCGCCGTCCGGGCGACGGCGGACTCAAGCGGTCCGGAGACGACGGACTTGACCCGACGGAGGGAATCGACGAGTACGGCGAGAGCACGTTCTGGTCGGTACGCGGAGGCGCGCACCTCGGGCTCATGGAGCTCGATCCGACTGGCACCGCCGTGATCCTCTGCCGGCTCTCGAGTGAAGAAAAGAACGACCGACTCGTCGATCAGCTGCGTCCGTGCCTTGCACTCGCAAACCAGCATGGCCTCGTCCCGAGGCTCGTGATCTTCGCGGTGATGATGTCTGGCACCCGCGAAGTCAGACCCGAGCGCGCTGGGCCACCGCCCGACGACGTACTCGAGCGCGACGACATGCTCAAGCTCGACGAGTACATCGACGCTGGCTGGGTCGAGCATGTGATTGCGCGCGGCGGCGACCGCATCGCTCGCGACATCCTGCCCGGAGAGACGTTGCTCGTCCGCTGGGCGAAGCACGGCGTCGGGCTGTGGCTGTCTGACTTTGGCCGTCGAATGAACTACGCGACCGATCCTGGCGACCGCATGTTGGTGCGGACGATGATGATGATCTCGGCCGAAGAACGTGCAGCGATCGTCCGGCGCCTTCAGACGGCCGCGCTGAACAAGGGGCCGCTCGCCGGTAACGGACACCTCGGCCCCACCCGCTTTGGGTTCGTCCGGGATAAGGCCACGCGCCGGCTCCACCCTGACCCTGTTCAGTGGCCGTGGATCCTGCGCGTCTTCGAGCTTGCAGACGGTGGCACTTGCCTCGATGGCGAGGCGCTCAGCACGCGCAAGCTGGCCGCACAGCTTCGCCAAGAGGGTTGTCCGTTCGACCACGACCGGATACGGACGATTCTCAAGGACAAGATCTACGCGACCGGCGAGTACACGACGACGGTTCGCGGGGTGACGATTCCGCAAAGGCCGGTTGAGCTGCCGAATCCCGTTCCGATTGATCGCTTCGCGCGCGTTCAAGAACAGCTCGCGCTCAGGCAAGGTCGCAGCGAGAAGACGCCTCTCGGCGAGTTCCTTTTCAACTACGTCAAGACAGTGCACACCCAGTGTGCGGACGTCGAAGTCAAGCCCGGTAGACCCTGCCTGATCAAGGGCTACGTGCTCAACCGGCAAAAGTCGCCAGCACGCCTGTACCGACACGCGTATTCGGTGCCCGACTGCTGCCGGAGCGGAGGCCGCGGACGCGCGGGGAGCTTCACCTGGGAGCGCGATGTTCTTGAAGTGCCGGTGATCGAGGCGGTGCGGGAACTCGCGACACACCCAGAGCTGCTCAAGCAGCTGCAAGTCGCCGCCCGCCATACGGTGGCGGACACGAGCGCGCGGCTGACGAAAGCGCAGCGCACGAAGATCGAGCATGAAGTCGTCGAGCTAAAGCAGAGCCAAGAGCAAGCGATTGACGACTGGATCGACAGGACATCGGGCGGCACTGTTGACCTCAGCAGCTACCAGGCGCTGATGAACCGCTTCGAATCGAAAATCGAGACGCTGAACCGGCGGCTTGAAATGGACGAGCGGGCGCGTCAGGCACAAAACGACGGGCCGACCCCGCTCCAAGAAGACCGGGTGAATGCGTTCCTCGAGATCATGACCGTCGAGACGCCGACCGATCCGAGAATGCGGCAGCTACGCGCGCGGCTGTTCCAGCAGATCGTGAGCTCAATCGAGATCGACGACAGTGGCGACGGACCGATCAAGCTGACGATCGAGGGCCATCTGGTGCCGGAGGGCGCGCCGCTTGACGTTGGCAACCCGGTGATCGCGGCGGAAGGGCTGCTCGCGACGTACGCTGCGAGCAAGAACGGGAAGCGCACAGCTGATGAGCGGATTTTGGAAGAAGTACGCTCGATCGAAACCGACTTGTCTGAGAGAGCGGACAAGTCAGTTTCGACGCCGGTACTAATCGCTGGGACCGCGCTATCCGTTCCATCGACCGTCGCGGTGCAGATGGCGGAAAGACGGAGTCTCACGAGTGAGACCTGGCGCTGGCGACCCGACCGTGTTCACGGAAGTGGGGTTCCTGCCTGGCGTTTCGAGCTGGAGTGCGGCGGGGCCGTGCGGTCTGCTAGCTAACTACGGCGATGAGCGATCCACGCGGAAAGCCGTCCATCTTTGATGACGCCCGCACCGAGGGTGCCAGCGTGGCGACTCGAACTCGCAGTCACATTCGCGGCGCCGCGAAGTAGAGATTGCGGTCCGTAGGATGCTGCGCCGTCCATGCCCGACAAGGCGCTCTTGGCACTCGCCGCGCGATCTCACCGTCGGTTGACGCGAGACGCCCTGATGGCCCCTCGTCAACGCGGGCTCGTCCCCGGTACCGCTGACGACGGGATATATCGCACCACTACCGTCTTGTAGGTGACTTGCTCGCGCTCGGCGTGAGTCGGGCAGCCAGGCACCGGAGTACCGAGGGGTGCGTCCGAGTCAGCTGACTGTCCGTCGCGCTTAACCTCGTCGGTGTCGGTCGCAACCCGCGCTCGTGCATACTCGAGCGAAGTGGACATCAGACAGCGAATTCTTGCGTGGAGCCAAAATGAGCCACCTTGGCGCCAGGACTTGCTTCGGCGGGTGGCGGCTTCTGAAGCCACTGACGCCGACTGCAGCGAGGTGCTCGAACTCCTCCTAAAAGAAAAGGGGCTGACGGACGTCGCGCCGGCACCCGCGCCGCTTAGACTCGGCGATCTAGCGGACGAGAGCGCGCGCTCTGCTGAGGTGATCGTCGAGATCGGCAGGTGCGCCAACGTCAACTCGATCGCTTCTGAGGATCCACTCACGTTCGAGCCTGGCGGTATCACGCTTGTCTACGGCCACAACGCCGCAGGTAAGAGCAGCTACGCGCGAGCGCTAAAGAGCATCGCGCGAGCGGCGCACCGCGAACCTGTACTGCCGAATCTGTTCGCTCCGAGTCCGACTAAAGAGCCGCAGGCGGTCGTCGAAGTCGAGGTCGACGGAGTGCGTTCGCCACACATCGTGTCGTTCGCGAATCCCCAGCTCGTGCTTCCGTCGACGACAGTGTTCGACGGTCGTTGCGCGAGCGCATACCTCGGCAGTCGCAGAAAGGTTGAGTTCACTCCAATCCCGCTGCTGCTGTTCGGTCGTGCAGCTTCAGCTCAGCAGAGGTTGCAAGAGCTCGTTGACGCAAGGATCGGAGCACTGAGACAAAGCCGGCCGAGCATGGACGGCTTCCCCGCCAGCAGCACTGTTCGTCAGACATTCGAGTCGTGGTCTGCGGTACCTACCGAAGAGCGAGTGCGCGAGCTAGCGACCATCAGCGACCCCGAGCGAGAGAAGCTCGCGCAACTCAGGCTTGAAGTCGCCGCAGCTCAAGCTGGTGCGGCACCGGCGACCGTCGCTCGCCTGCGAACTTCGGCGGCGCAGCTGACCGATCTCGCCTCGAAGGCCGAGGCTATCGCAGGCGCGCTGTCAGACGATGTCGAGGGCGCCCTTAGCGCAGCGCGAGCGCGAGTGCGTACAGCTAACGAGGCGGTTGAGCTTGCGCGAGGACGAGCGTTCGCGAACGAGCCGCTTCAGTCAAGTGGATCAGCCGGTTGGAACGCAATGTGGGAAGCGGCGCGTGTCTTCGTCGCAACGGATTGCGGCCATGTCTTTCCGCCGGTCGCCGAGGGCGACGTTTGCCCTCTCTGCCAGCAGCCCCTGGGGGAGGATGCGCGTGAGCGCCTCCAACGCTTTGAGGAGTTCGTAGTGGGTGCGGTCGAAGAAGAGGCGCGCGCTGCAGTGGCTGCACTTGCTGATCTTGTCGCGGCGTGCAACCCACAGGCGCTATCAGCGATCTCCGAAGCGCAGGTGGACGCCCTCGAAGCCGACGCCCCAGAGGTAGTCGGGACGCTGCGCGGCTGGCTCGCTGATGCACGCGCGCGGAGCAACGCTTTGCGCGAGGGTGGCGACGCCCAAGCGCTCGCGGCCGCCCCCGCGGATCTCCTTCGTGGGCAGGCGCGTCAGCATCTTGACAGTGCGTCGCATCTCGAAGGGGCCGTTAACGATCCGGAGCAGATGGCCGCTACCCAGCAGGCAATCGACGAGGCCGACGCGCGAGTCCAGCTGGAGACCCGCCTCGACGAGATGCTCACCTGGCGCAAGAATGCCGCCGCCATCGCGAAGCTCGAAACGATCAAGTCGTCTGATCTATCGACGACCTCGCTCAGTCTCGCCTTCGGAAACCTTGCGCGGGAGGTTGTCAATGCCGAACTCCGCGACGCGATCAAGCGCGAACTCGCAGGCTTGCGTTTCGCCCACCTCAAGATCGATCTCAGCTACCGAACCGAACGTGGCGAGGCCACGGCGCAGATGAGCCTTGACGGAGCGTCGCAGAACAAAAGCCTGAGCGACGTTCTCAGCGAAAGCGAGCAGCGCGCGTGCGCGCTCGCGTTCTTCCTGGCCGAAGCATTGATGTCAGCTAGCGAAGGGCCCGTTGTCCTCGATGACCCTGCGTCTTCATTCGATGCTGAGCGGATCGCACAGATCAGCAAGCGGATCGTGGAGCTTGCGAAGAAACGGAAACAAGTGATCGTCTTCACTCATCACGTTGCTTTCGGGTGGGCGCTGCAGCAGGTAGCGAAGCAAGAAGGCGTGCCATTCGCGCCGCGGCTGATCGACAGCCTGGGCGAACGGACTGGAATCGTCAGAAACCAGAAGGCGTGGCCGGGTGAAGGCATCAAGGGACGCATCGGGATGTTGAAGAACGATCTTCAACGGATCGAGGCGCTGGAGCGCACCGGAGACATCGATGCGTACGACCGCGAAGCGCGTCTCTTCGCTGCGGACGTTCGGGTCGCCTGGGAGCACGCCGTGGAAGAGCAGCTGTTCGGTGGCGTGGTGATGCGTTTTCAGCGCGACGTCAAGGCGCAGCACATTCGGGACATCGTCATCACGCCGGCACTGACAAAAGAGGCGTTCGACGGGATGACGGAGACGAGTCCGTTCCATCACGCGGAGACGATGGAGGCTCCGGCTCAGACACCGACCACGGCGGAACTCCGCGCATTCTTGGCGCGGCTTGAGGGATTCGCCGCCCTCGTGAAGGCGGAACAGAAGGGCGCGACACTGGCGCCGGCCCTTGTGGTGGATGTAAACCGCTCGACCGGCGCGGCGTAAGGCTTATGGCGCGTCGCTTGCGCCAAACAGCGCCGTCAGCGCAGCAAGGTCTTCCGCTCGCGTTCGCCGAAGGCGCTGACGACCATCGCATGCGAGGTCGCGCGGACGGACAATCACCAGCCGTAGACCGTGTCGCGGGATCTCCTCTTCGCGCCGAAGGTCGTACAGTCGCCGCTGAACGCCGCGACCGACGCCGCTGACGGTCTGGCGGCGATCGAAGAATGGCACCGCCTCGTCGTGCTGGCGCTCGCGATACTCGACAACGAGCGCGCGCCTTTCGTAGTAGGCGTCAACCGGCAGCTGGCGACACCGACCATCGCGGCCCGCGTCGCCGACCAACCAGTCGAACCGATGCTGGCGGCGAGCACGCTCTGCGAGCAGCTCATCGCAGAGGTCAATGACGTACGCCTCGTCGCTGTCGCGCCGCACGCCGGCGAGCGTACTCCGCGCCCCGTGAGAGCAGCCTCGGAACTTCGCCCGGCTACGCTCGTACGGTGAGGGAATGCGCGAGATCAAGCTCCGAGTACGCCGGGGAATCGTCAAGGATGAGACGTGGCTGTCTGTCGAGCTCGATCTCGCCACGTCTACTCCAGGCGTCTGCAGCGCGAGGAACCATTACGTGAAGCACCAGCCCAACTCCGGACCGCCCCCTCGCGGATTGGGTAATCCGATGTGGGACGCCGCCCAGGAGTGCGGCTGGACAACCAGGAAACGTCTCATCGGCCACGTCACCCTTGCCGCGATTGGAACTAACGGCGCTCGTCGACACCGACGCCCGCGGCGGCTGACGCGAGTCGTGCGCGGTCTACCTTGTCCGAATTGCCACCTTCCCGTTCCACGCCCCGAGCTGCGGCTGCTCCCCCGCACTAATCCCATTGTCGAAATCCCGCGCGCTAATAACGTGCCCTATAGCGCTCAACGACCTTCGCGAGCATTTTCCGGTCGTCAAAGCGCACCCGGTGAAGCCGGTACAGATCAGTAACCGTCATCCACCCTTGCGCCTTCCGCAATGGCGACAAGTCTCCGAAGACTTGAACGATCTGAGCGCCGGCGCGCCTGTGGGCTGCCTGCTCCGTCGTGTTATCGGAGTTACCGCGAGTCGCTAGGCGAAACAGTCCCTTGCGGGTCGACAGGTACTGCTTGCCGCTTGCCGGAAGCGCGCCGCGAAGATCGTCCGCAATGACGAGCTTGACGAGGCGAGCCAGGCGCATTTGCGTCAGATGGACGTCCTTGAAGATGTCCACGTGGCGCGCTCCGACGATCCTGGTCAGGATCTCGTCCTCATCAATCATCTCTTACGGAGCCGCCGCGCTGATCAGTTATGGACCATAGGCGAAGCCGCATGCGGTGCACTTCCAGTTTCCGTTGCCGTCCGTGTACCACGTGTATTGCTTGCACCTAGGGCACTGGACATGGCCGGGCTCCTGGTGCCAGCTAAACACGATCGGGCGCTCACCGTGCAGCGGCGCTGCGGACAGAGCAGGGGACGAGGTTCGAGCCACAGCAGACCTCCATTAGATCGGGTACGTCTTCAGTCGAGCCGCGGCGCGAGAAGTAACGGACCGAGATTACGGATCGCGCGTATCTGTGACTGTTAGAGGCAGAGGCCGTGGGATGATTTGTCCCAGTTCGTAGACGGCCGTTTGCGGCGCTCGGGGTTTTCGACGACAGCAGCGGCAAGACTGATCCGCCCAGAGCTGCAAGCCGGACGACGTATCAAGCGGCCGAACCCCGGCAGGGGTAACGCATCGGCTAGACCAACGAGTACGCCCGAAGCATGGAATGCCCTACGATTGACTTAATGGCGACGCGCATCTGGTTCGGCGAGAACTCTTTCGTCGACGCCGAGAACGAGCCCGCGGAGATCGCGAAGCAGCTCGGCAGCCCGACGTCGACAGCGAAGTTCGCCGGCCCGTACCTCTTCCTGCGTACCACCGACGAACGAGACGTGTGGGTGAACCCGGCAACCGTCACCTACCTCGAGCGCGTTCAGGAACCGTCGGCCCACGGAGCCGCTGGCTTCAGCTAAGACGTGGGCGAGCTGAGTTGCGTCGCCGACGGGTCAGCGGTAGTCGTACTCCGAGAGCGTTGAGTTCGCGTTCGCGTTCTTGACTTCGATCGCACGCAAGCGACGTAGCTGTAGCCGACTCTTCACGATGAACGCGGGGTTCTGTGACGGTGTCATCAGGCGTTTGCGCGACGCCACTTCCCCTTACTCCGGAGAGGCGTACCTGATGAGATCGAGCTGAGCGTCCGGTCGGTCGCGGTAGACCTTCACGGCTCGCGGCCAAACATCGGGCGCGATCTCCTCCAAGACGTCGATCGCCAGAGGGGCGATCACGCCCTCAGACTCCGTGGCGACCGCGTCAAGCAGTATGTCGACGACGCGTTCCGGTGCCGGCCCAGGCGCTTCGCCGAGTGTTCGAATCGCGTCTTGCCGAACATCTATCCACTCGGGTTTATTCGGAACCGAGGCATCCAAAGCGCGGACCATCTCGTCTGTGACATCGATCCGCCGACCAGCGATGAGCCCTTCCTGGATACGCGTGATGGTTTCTCCGAAGAGGTTGTAGGACGGCCCCGGAAGAGTCGAGTAGTCGAACCTTCTCAGGACCGCCAAGAGAAGGTCATCGGCGTCGGGGGCGCCAAGGTCTGCAAGTCCAATGGCCGCGACATCACGCGCGATCGACTGGTCGCTCTCAAGGATTGCCCTTAGTTCCGGAATGATTTGATCCCCGTAACCCTCGATCGACGCAAGCGCTTCTCGGGTTTGGGCCGGGTCCGCCATGAGTTCTCTTAGAGCGCGTGTGTCAATCATCTAAACCTCACTTTGACCTGAACACTGTCCTTCTTCTGAGCGCCAGGGAAATAGATCTCGATTGTCTTGCCGCCCGCGGAGTCTCGACGCAAGGTGACTCTGCCATGCGGAATAGGGAATGTTCGATTGTTGGAGCGGTCGCGCGTAGGTGTTTCTCCAGCGTCGTTAGCAGCGTCGTCGAATACCTGATCGGCGGATTCTCCTTTGCGCTCGATCTGAATCTCGCGGCCGTTTTTTCCCTTCTTATCGCTGATGATAGTTCCCTTGGCAAGAAGGACACCAACAACGCTCGGGGCCTGCTCTGTGTCTCCAGCAAGGGACAACACGAGTACCGCCACCGACGCCAGATCGGTAGCAACACTGATCGCGGCCGCCCCAACCCTTACAACTACTTCGGCAGCTGCCGCGAAAGCACAAGGCACGCATATAGGTGGACTGAAAGACTCAGGCATCGAACCACCGGAGCCACCCGATCCGCTCGAGACAGGCGGTGGATTGCTCGGCGGCGCAGGCGTTGAAACGGGCCCCGGAGGTGCTGGCGTTGGGGAGATGACATCGTCGGGGGAACCACCGCCTTCGTCGTTTCCGTTCAGCATTTGACCCGACGGATCGTCATAAGTGGTGGGCATATCTCCCGCGTAGATGTACAGAGACATGGCGGAACCGTCCCTTGTTTCCGCCAGCGGATCGAGGCCGAGCATTCGGCCACTGGCGGGGTCGTACTGGCGGGCTCTAAGGTTGTAGAGACCGTTCGGATCGTTGTACTCGCCGGAGTACTGCATCAGGTTCGTTGGAGCGGCCGGGTCATCTTTCGTCACTGCCCGAGTAGCACCAAACGGATCGTATGAGTAGCTCCACTCTGAGGCTCCGGTGGACGACGTGACGTTGGACACTGAGCCAAAAAGATCGTGGAGGTAGTAGAAGTCGCTTCCGCCCGTCGTCATGGAGATTCGTCCAACTCCATATGAGTAACTTCGCAACAGGGATCCCGAGCCGTCCCGCTCGAGCGCAAGTTGCGGTAGTCCATCAGCCGAGTTTGTGTCCCACACGAAGTTCGTCGTTTGCGACGAGCCCCCGCCGGACGATGCGGACAGGCGGTTGCCATCTCCGTCGTAGCTGTACGCGGTTGTATTAGTCCCGTCGCTAGCCGACCTCATCCGATTAGCGAGGTCGTACGTGTAGGTGTTCGCGCCGGCGGTGAGCTCATTGCCGGCAACGTCGTACGTGTAGGACGTTGAGCCAGCCTGAACAAGCTCGTCGGCAGCGTTGTAGGTGTAGTTCGTCGTGCCTCCCGGCCGGATCTCGGTGAGGCGGTTTCCGACCTTGTCGTAGGTCCAATTGATATAGGGGTCGCCCGTGTTCGGGCAACTCGCCTGATAGCAGACGCCCGTAAGCCGGTTGCTCACGTCATAGCTGAA
>Ga0066702_10000235_pt1 | contig 12475 bp, 14 predicted proteins | sample GraSoiAngelo_151_FD_66507 | JGI IMG/M metagenome (GOLD analysis project Ga0066702, IMG submission 66507) | Grasslands soil microbial communities from the Angelo Coastal Reserve, California, USA - 14_1009_12_20cm | ecosystem: Environmental > Terrestrial > Soil > Grasslands | place: USA...
TCGACGTCGTCCTCGGCCACGGCTCGCACCCGGACCCGGCAGGGGTCCTCGCCCCCGCCTGCGCGGAGCTCTCCGCCGATCCGGAGGGGCCACGGGTGGTCGCCTACGTGCTCGGCACCCGCGACGACCCCCAGGGGTACGGGCGGCAGCGCGCGATCCTCGAGGAGGTCGGCTGCATCGTCACCGCCACCGCCGCTCGCGCGGCCCACGCCGCCGCCGCCATCGCGCTGCGCCGCCCGGAGCTGGCCGCGGCCGACCCGGGGTAGGTGGCCGGGTCAGCGGCCGTCGTTCTCGGCGTCGGCCTCGGCGTCGCGGGCGTCGGCGGCGAAGGCGAAGAGGTAGCTCACCGAGAGGCCTCCGAGGATCAGCGCCCCGAAGAGTCCGATCGGCAGCCAGGCCTCGATGCCGAGCCCGCCGATGTGGATGGCCCAGGCGAGCATCACGAAGGTGCCGACCGCGGTGAGCAGCGGCCCCAGCCAGACCACCAGGCTGCGTCCGGGACGGTCGACGCCGAGCCGGTGCTCGAGGCCGTGGAAGCGATCGACCATCATCATGGTGTGAGCTTTCCACGCACCCCGGCGGTCGAACCAGCGACCTCCGGCGGGCTCGGGGTGGGACCTTGGTCGTAGTCGGTACCGCTCAGCGGCCGCCCGGCCCCGGCAGCCCCGCGGCGCCGGAGCGCACCGCGACCAGGGCCGCCTGGGTGCGGCTCTGCACCCCGAGCTTCTCGAGCACCCGGGTGACGTGCGCCTTGACCGTCTTCTCGCTGATCCCCAGCCGGACGGCGATCTCCTTGTTCGCCCGGCCCTCGGCCACCTCTGCGAGCACCTCTCGCTCCCGCGGGGTCAGCGGCTCGGTCGCCCCCCGGGGACGGATCGCCGACGCCAGCCGCCGTGCCGCCTCCGGGGACAGCTCCACCCTCCCCTCGGCGGCGGCGCGGACCGCCGCGACCAGGGCGTCGCCGTGGGCCTCCTTGACGAGGTACCCGGTCGCGCCGGCGCCGATCGCGGCGACGACCGCCTCGCCGTCGGCGACGGTGGTGAGCGCGACCACCTCGACGTCCGGCCAGCGCTCGCGGATCCGCCGGGTCGCGGCGATGCCGTCGAGCCGGGGCATGAGGACGTCCATGAGCACCACGTCCGGGCGCAGCGCCTCGACGACGCCGAGCGCCTCCTCGCCGTCGGCGGCCTCGCCGACGACCTCGATCCCCTCCTCCTGGCCGAGGAACAGCCGCAGCCCCTGGCGCACCACCCAGTGGTCGTCGACCACCACGACCCGGATCATGTCGGGATGATGGCACCCACGGCCGACGACGACTACCGGCGGCTCACCGCCCTGCTCGCCGACTGCGGCGCCACCCTGGCGCGGGGCGGGGCGACGTCCGAGGTGCTCCAGCTCTGCGCGCAGGCGGTGGTCGAGCACCTCGGGGCGGCCTTCGCGCGGATCTGGGTGCTCGAGCCGGACGGCGAGACCCTGCGGCTGCGCGCGAGCGCCGGGCTCTACACCCACCTCGACGGCCCCCACGGCAGCTTCCGCGTGGGCGAGCTGAAGATCGGCGGCATCGCCGCCGAGCGGCGGGCGGTCATGACCAACGACGTCGCTCACGACCCCCGCGTCGACGACCACGACTGGGCCCGGTCCACCGGCATCGTCGCCTTCGCCGGCCACCCCCTGGTCGTCGACGGGCGCACCGTCGGGGTGATGGCCCTCTTCTCCCGCGCCGCGCTCGGCTCGACCGTCATCGCCCACCTCGGCTCGGTCGCCGACGCCATCGCCCAGTTCACCGCCCGCGCCCGCGCCGTCGAGGAGGAGCGCGAGCGGCTGGCGCGCGAGCTCCACGACTCCGTGACCCAGGCGATCTACGGCGTCGTCCTCGGCACCCGCACGACGCTGACGATGCTCCGCAGCGACCGCGACCCCGGGGTGGCGGCGGCGGCGCTCGAGGAGGTCGCGGCGATGGCCGAGACCGCGCTCAGCGAGATGCGCGAGCTGCTCGTCGAGCTCCATCCCCGCAGCCTCCTCGACGAGGGCCTGGTCGGCGCGCTCCGCAGGCTCGCCGCGGCGGCGGCGTCTCGGTATCGCGGGGTCGAGATCGACTGCGCCCTCGGCGCCGAGCCCGACCTCCCCGCCGCGACCCGCGAGGCCCTCTACCGCATCGCCCAGGAGGCGCTGCGCAACGCGCTGCGCCACGCCCGGCCGGGGCGGGTCGCGGTGAGCCTGCGCCCGGCGGCCGGCGGGCTGATCCTCGAGGTGTGCGACGACGGCGCCGGATTCGATCCCACCGCCGCGTGCCCGGGGCACCTCGGGCTGGTCTCGATGCGCGAGCGCGCCGCGCGGATCGGGGGCCGGCTCGAGCTGGTGAGCGCCGCGGGGCGAGGCACCACCGTCCGTGTCTCCCTCGCCCGGAGCCGTCAGCCGGCGTCGTAGCCGCGGCCGCTCGCACCGACGAGACGGAGGAACTCCGAGCGGGTCCGCTGGTCGGTGAGGAAGACGCCGCGCATGCTCGAGGTCACGGTGCGGCTGTTCTGCTTCTGCACCCCCCGCATCATCATGCAGAGGTGGGCGGCCTCGAGGACCACGCCCACGCCCTGGGGGGCGAGCACCTCGTCGAGGGTGTCGGCGATCTCCATGGTCAGGCGCTCCTGCACCTGGAGACGGCGGGCGAGGACGTCGACGACCCGCGGCAGCTTGCTGAGGCCGACGATGCGGCCGTCGGGCACGTAGGCGACGTGCGCCCGGCCGAAGAAGGGCAGCATGTGGTGCTCGCAGAGGCTGTACAGCTCGATGTCGCGCACCACCACCATCTCCGAGTACGGCTCCTCGAAGAGGGCGCCGCGCACCACCTCGTGGGGGTCCTGCGCGTGGCCGGCGGTGAGGAACTCGAGGCTGCGTGCGACCCGCTCCGGGGTGCGCAGCAGGCCCTCACGGGTAGGATCCTCGCCGAGCCTGCGGAGCAGGCGGCCGACGAGGGTGGGGGTGTCGTCGTCCTCGGGGTCGGTCCAGGCGGGCCCGTCGAGGATCCGGGCACGGAGTGGCTCGCTCACGAGCCGTTACTATAGCTAGTCTGTACTAGCGTTAGCAGGACGCCGGGAGGCGGCGGGCCGGGACCAGCCGCGGAGCGCGACGCAGCAGAGACCGGGCGCCGGATCGAGGACGGCGTCGCCGCCCATCTCCTCGTCGAGGGCGCCGACGAGGCCCTGGACGAGGGCGAGGTTCATCCCGCAGACGAGGTCCGGCTCGTCGGCGGCGAGGGCGTCGAAGGGACAGTTGCGGAGGCGAACGTCGCCGCGCCCGTCGGCCGAGGGCTCGAAACCGCGATCGGCGAGGACGCCGAGCGCCGCCTCCCGGAGCCGCCCGCGGCTCGGACGGGGGCCGCACCGCGCCCGCGCCTCCTCCCCCAGCCCGGCACCGACCGCCCGCGCCTCCCGGTCCAGGGTCCGGCGTGGCTCGGCCCCGGAGCCGGCGATCGCCCGGGCCATGAGGCGGGCGGCGAGCTCGTACTCACGCGGGGGGAGGCTGACGCTCACCTCGGCGTCGGCCCGCGAGTAGAGCTTGCTCGGCCGTCCCGCGCCGGGCCCGCTGCGGCCGCCGAGGCGGCGGTAGCTGGCCTCGAGCAACCTCTCCTGCACCAGCCGGTCGAGGTGGAAGGCGGCGAGAGGGCGGCCGATCCCGACGGCCCGCGCGGCCTGATCACGGCTGACCGGCTCGGACTGGGAGACGACGTGCTCGTAGAGCGCCCGCCGCGCTCGCTCGCCGAGAGCGGCGACGGCGCCGATCTGCCGGTCGCGTTCGTCCCTGGTCACGGCCTCATTCTAAGAGCAGCGGTGGTTGGTGTAAGCGTCGGCTACCGGGCGGGCTCGCGGCGGGGCCGTTGAGATAATCTCCCTCGACCTTCAGACATCCCCGACAGAGGGTGGCGCAGCATGCAGCGGGCCCATGGGCTGAGCATCCCCGAGACCCTCGAGGAGGCGTGTGACCCGGCGCGGATGGCGCTCCTCGTCTACGACATGCAGGTCGGGATCCTCGGCCAGATCCCCGATGCCGCGGCCCTGACCGCGAACGTGGCCCGGGTGCTCGACGCCGCTCGGAGCGCCGGGGTGCGGGTGCTCTACTCCCGCCATCTCTCGCTCCCCGTGGAGATGATGGGCGTCTTCCAGCTGCGCATGGCGATGGCGTGGCAACGGGTGCGCTCGGTCGAGGACGTCCATCCCTGGTTCCTCCGCGGCAGCGCGGGGATGGAGATCAGCCCCGAGGTCGCCCCGCTCGACCGGGAGGCGGTGTTCGACAAGATCACGATGTCGGCGTTCGAGGGCACCTGGCTCGACATCGCGCTGCGCGACCTCGGGATCAACGCCGTCGCCGTGGTCGGGGCGGCGATCGAGGTCGGCATCGAGCCGACCGTGCGCCACGCCGCCGACCTCGGCTACATCCCCGTGGTGGTCGGCGACGCGTGCGGCACCGGGAATCGCGAGGCGGCGGAGCGCTCGCTCGCCGGACTGCGCTTCACCGGCGACGCTCTCTTCACCGACACCGGCACCCTGTGCCGGCTGCTCAGCGCCCCGAGGAGCTGAAGGGCTCGGTCCCGTTCACGAGCTGGACCACGGCGAACGCCGAGTGCTGGCGCATGTAGTCGAGCTCCCGGGAGAGGTCGCCGACGCCGTTGGACGCGGTCCGGGGAGCGACCTCGAGGGTGCTGAGGATCCCCAGCGCGTTGCCCCGTGCGTCGAGGAAGCCGCTGCCGGAGTCGCCGGGGACGCCGGGCGGGCTGGTGGTCACGACGTGGCTCCAGCCGTTCCCCTCGTCGCCGTCGCTCGTCCCCTGCTTCTGGCTGATGGCCCCGGTGCCGAGGCCGAGCTGCGAGTTGCCGTAGGAGTAGACCGCCTCACCCGGCTTGGTCCCGGTGGTGTCGATGCCCATCGGACCACCCCAGATCGGCACCGTCGGGTTCACCGAGGCGACGTCGGCGGGGTCGAGCCGCACCAGGGCGAGGTCGTTGTACTTGCAGACGTCCGGGTTCTTCTCCTTGAGCTGCTGCATCGTCAGCCAGGAGTTGTAGACCAGCGTGCCCGGGTGCTTGGCCCCGGTGACCGTCACCTGGGTGCCCAGCGGCAGCGACGGCGCGACACACCCGTCGGACTCGTTGTTGCCCCCGGTCCCCGAGCAGTGCGCAGCCTGGCCGATGTACACGGTGCTGCCGTCGGTGTAGATGAAGTTGGCGGTGCACTGCGCGTCCTTGGTGAAGAGCTGCACCCCCGGGTGGATGGTCGCCGACTTCACCGGCGCCCAGGTCGCCGCGGCCGCGGCGGAGGCCGCGCCCCATCCCAGGGCGGCGGCGATCAGGAGGGAGACCAGCAGGGCCGGTCGGGTCGAAACGCGCATGGCAGATGCACCCCGCCAAACTGATGTGCCGCACTGATGGCTGCACAGGCACTGTAGCGCCCCCGACCGGGCGGCGCTGACTACACTTCGCGGAACCATGGCGCAGACCTGCACCCACCTCGACCTGATCCTGGACGTCACCCCCTCCTCCACCGGCTGCGAGGACTGCCTGAAGATGGGCCGGCACGACTGGGTCCACCTGCGTGTCTGCCAGGAGTGCGGCCACGTCGGCTGCTGCGACAACTCGCCCGGGCGGCACGCCACCGCCCACTTCGGGACGGCGTCGCACCCGATCATCCGCTCCTACGAGCCGGGCGAGGACTGGTACTGGTGCTACGTCGACGACCTCGCCTTCGAGCTCGACGGTGCGCCACCGGCCCCCTCCCATCCCTGACCGGCCGGCCCCGGCCCGCGATCCCAGGAGCCCCTGATGTTCGACTACGACTCCCGTCCGGTCACGCCCGGGGTCGTCCTGGTGGGGTCGCGCTCCTCCACCGACGCCTACGCGATCCGCGACTTCCTCACCCGCAACGGCAAGGTCTACGACTGGGTGGACGTCGACGGCGACGGGGCCGATCACCCGGCCCACACCCCGGGCACCCGGCTCCCCCTCTGCGTCCTGCCGGACGGGACCCGGCTGGAGGGCGCCACCGTCGCGCAGGTCGCCGCCGGGCTGGGGATGATGGCGGCCCCGCGCCTGGGCGAGTACGACCTCGCCATCGTCGGCGCCGGACCCGCCGGCCTCGCCGCGGCCGTGTACGCGGCCTCGGAGGGCCTGCGCACCGCCGTCATCGAGGCGGTCGCACCCGGCGGCCAGGCCGGCACCACGTCGCTCATCGAGAACTACCTCGGCTTCCCCGAGGGCGTGAGCGGGAGCCAGCTCGCCTCCCGCGCCGCGGTGCAGGCGGAGCGCTTCGGCGCCGAGATCCTGCTCGCCCGCCCGGTCGACGAGATCGTCCCCGACGGCGACCGCTATGTCTGCCGGCTCCGCGACGGGACGGCGGTCTCCTCCCGCGCCCTGCTCGCCGCCTCCGGGGTCGAATGGCGCCGGCTCGACGCCCCCGGGGTGGAGCGGCTGCTCGGCGCCGGCGTCTACTACGGGGCGGGGCCGAGCGAGGCCCTGGGGTGCCGGGGCTGCCAGGTCGTCATCGTCGGCGGGGGCAACTCGGCGGGCCAGGCGTGCATGCGCTTCTCCCGCTACGCGGCCCGCGTCACCCTGCTCGTCCGCGGTGCCGCGCTCACCGACTCGATGTCCCAGTACCTGATCGACCAGATCGCAGCGACCCCGAACATCGAGGTCCGGCTGCGGTCCCGGGTCATCGGAGTCGACGGCGACGACGGGCTGCGCACCATGCGGATCGCGACCGCGGGCAGCGACGCGGTGGAGACCCTGCCGGCGACCGCGCTCTTCATCTGCATCGGCGGCATCCCGAAGACGGGGGGGTCGGACAGGCTCGGGCTCGTCCTCGATGGCGCCGGCTACCTCGTCACCGGCACCGACCTCGCCCCCGATGGCACGTCACCCCCGGGATGGCCGCGCGCACGCCAGCCATTCCCGCTCGAGACCAACCTGCCCGGGTTCTTCGCCGCCGGCGACGTCCGCAGCGGGTCGGTGAAGCGCTGCGCCGCCGCGACCGGGGAGGGCGCGATGTCGGTGGCGCTCGTCCACCGCCACCTCGCCGAGACCGGGGGGGAGTGAGCCGGGTGGAGACGCAGGCGCCGGTGGCGCAGCTCCCGCCGAACCCGGAGTTCGCCGTCCTCGCCTCCGACGAGCGCATCGATGCCACCGCGGCCGCGCTCGCCGGCCACGGGATCGAGGCCCTCGTCGTGGCCACCGGCGAGGAGGCCCGCGCGGCCGTCCGCGACCGTCTCCCCGACGGCGCGGAGGTGTTCAACAACACCTCGGCGACGCTCGAGACCACCGGCGTCGCCGCCGACATCGAGCGCTCCGGCCGCTACCGACCCGTCCGCCTGCAGCTGTACCAGATGGACCGGGAGATGCAGAAGCAGGAGATGCGCCGCCTCGCCGCCGCCCCCGATTTCGTCGTCGGCAGCGCCCATGCGGTCACCGAGGACGGCTCCCTGCTCATCGCCTCGGCGAGCGGCAGCCAGCTGGGGCCGATCGTCTCCGGCGCCGGGCGGGTGATCCTCGTCGTCGGAGGCCAGAAGATCGTGCCCGACCTCGCGACCGGGCTGCGGCGTCTCCACGAGTACTCGTTCCGCCTGGAGAACGAGCGCGCGCTCCACGCGTACGGCGTGGCCAGCGGGGTCAACAGCATCCTCATCGTGAGCAAGGTGCTGGCGAGGGGGCGCATGACCGTGGTCCTCGTCCGCCAGCGCCTCGGCTTCTGACACGGGGAACCCGGGCGCGGGTCTCGCCGTCCTAGTGAGGTGATTCCCCGGTCTCCCCACCAAGGAGGGTGCTCGATGTCGCGCCGGCTTCTTCAGCTCCTGCCGTTCCTCGCCCTGGCGGCGTTGGTCCTCGCCACCCGTCCGGGCCAGGGAGCCACCCCGGGCATCCCGGCGGTCCAGGCGGCCCAGGCCATTCCCTCCACGGATCAGCCGGTCGTCTCCTCCCAGGGCACCGGCAAGGTCACCGCCCCGCCCGACCTGCTCACCCTGGTCATCGGCGTCGAGACCCGGGCGGCGAGCTCGGAGGCGGCGCTGCGGGACAACGCCAACCGGGCCAACGGCCTCATCGACACGCTCAAGCGCCACGGCATCGCGGCGAAGGACCTGACCACCAGCCAGCTCTCCATCTCCCCCACCTACGACTCCAACGGCCAGCGCATCACCGGCTATCAGGTGAGCAACCTGGTGACCGCGAAGGACCACGACCTGCCGGGAGCGGGCGCGCTCATCGACGCCGCCGCCGGGGCGGCGGGGGACGCGGTCCGCATCCAGCAGATCGCCTTCTCCATAGACGACGACAGCGCCCTGCTCGCGCAGGCCCGCGCCGACGCGGTGCGCCAGGCCCACGACCAGGCCGACCAGATGGCGAAGGCCGCGGGCGTGAAGCTCGGCAAGGTCCGCTCGATCAGCGAGGGCAGCTCGGTCTCGCCGCGCTACAACTACGGCGGCCTTCCCGCACCGGGCGCCGCGGCGTCCGCTCCGACGCCGATCCTCCCCGGCACCCAGGACCTCACGGTCACGGTCACCGCGGTCTACGACGTCGAGCAGTAGCCGCACGCCACACCCGGGAGGACCGCCGCCCGAGGGCGGCGGTCCTCTTGGGGGATGTGGTCGAGGATCAGCCGGCCTCGGTGAGGTCGTTGGGCGAGGCGGCCATGTCGGTCTTGACGAAGGAGTCGGGCACCGGGTACTGCCCGAGCACGTAGTGGAGGATGGCGACGTGCTGCGCCTCCACCGGCGCGATCGTCAGCGCCACCAGCCGGTTCTTCTTGTCGGTGACGAGCGCCGACCCGGCGGTGTACGTCTCCACCGCGACCGTCTCCAGGGTGAGCGCCAGCTTGGCCGCGTCGACGACCGTCTTCACCGTCGGCAGCGCCTGCTGGACGATCTTGTTGTAGTGCGGGTCCGGCGCCGTCTGCGCCTGCAGCCCCGCGCCGGTCAGCGCGCTGTTCCAGGCGTTGGCGTGGTCCGCGTGCTGCGCCTTCGCGGTGGTCACGAAGGTGGCGATGGCGGGCGGCACCGTCCCCAGCGAGCCCTTGCCCGCGGCGTCGAGCACCGTCTGGTAGGTGTTCACCGCGAGCACCTCGAGGCTCGCAGCGAGCCGGGCAACGGTGAGATCGGGGCTCGCGGTCGAGGTCGACGAGGACGTGGTCGCGTTCACCGCGCTGCCCGAGTCGGAGCTCCCGCAGGCGGCGAGCACCGTGCCGCCGCCGACCAGGCCCGCGGTGGCGAGGCCGCCGCGCAGGAAGGTGCGCCGGGTCGCGCGGAGCCGGACGACGGAGCGCTCGTGCCCGGCGCTCTCCCGCCACCTCTCGGTCATCTCCGCGAGCACGACCCGGAATCGCGGGAAGAGGTCCCCATGCATCTCGTCGAGGTCGCCGGTCATGGCGCGCAGCTCGCGCTCCGACAGCTCCATCGGATCGTTCTCCCGTGCGCGGCTCACTGCACCGCCCCCTCGGCCGCGGGACGCGCCGCCGCCGTCGGATAGAAGCTCTTCGGGAAGCCCACCGAGCCCGCCGCGGAGGGCAGCTTGGTGGCGTCGACCGGAGGCGAGATGGTGATCAGCTGGGGCGCGCCACCAGCGATGAGCGCGGCGACCGCGAGCAGCACGGCGCTGTGCTGCGCCTCGACCGGGGCGATGGTCGCGAAGGCGTTGAGCGCTCCCCTGTCGTCGACGTCGCCGCCGAACTTGACGTAGGTCTGCGCCGCCGCGTCCTCGAGCGCCTGCGCGAGCGCGACCACGTCCGCCGGGCCCTTCACCTTGGCGAGCGCCGGGGTCACGACCGCGTCCATGACGGTCTGGTCGATGCCGGTCTGCGCCTTGCCACCCAGCTGCATCGCCGCCGCGTTGAACGCCTTCCCGTGGTCGGTGTGCTGGGTGATCGTCATGGTGACGAACGCCTTGACCGTCGGGATCGCGGCGCCGCTCACCGTCGGCGGAAGGCCGGCGGCCTTGGTGTACACGGCCACGGCGAGGTTCTCGATCGCCGCCGCGGTCTGCAACATCATCACGTCCGCCGAGGTCGCCGCGTACACGGTGGTGGTGATCCGCGAGAACATCGAGGCGCCGAGCGCGCCGCCGCCGACGACGCCGGCGGCGAGCAGGGAGCGCCGCAGGAAGGTGCGACGATCCGGGTCCGCGATCTCGATGTCGCACCGCGCGCGCCGCTCGCGGCCGATCTCGACGATGCGATCGGTCGCCTCACGCGTGAGCCGCATGGCGGTGCCGTGGAGGTCCTGGGACTCCTCCATCAGGTCCGACATCGTGGGTTCGTCAAAGGTCACGTCATGCGCCTCCCCGGTTGGGTGTTCTGAAGAGGCTACGGGTCCCGCGTTCGGCCGGATCATCCCGGTGCTCCCATGGCCTCACGGAAGCGGGCCGCCGGGGTGCATCATGTCCGCATGGCAGCTGCGCAGCGGGCGCCGTCCCCGGGCGCCCCGGACGACGCCTCTGCGGTCCGCGCCGCGGGCCTGCGCTGGACGCCGCAGCGCCAGCTCATCCTCCAGACGCTGCGCGAGGCGGGCGGCCGCCACATGACCGCCGAGGAGGTGTGGCGGGCGGTGAGCGAGCAGTACGCGACCCTCAACCGCTCCACCGTCTACCGGGTGCTCGAGACCCTGACCGGAATCGGCCTGGTCCGGCAGACCCGCCTCGGCGGCGACACCGCCCAGTTCGAGCTCGAGGGGAGCGACCCCCACCACCACCTGGTCTGCGTCCGCTGCCGCCGGGTGGTGGAGATCTCTGCCGAGGACGTCGCCCCTCTCGCCGAGCGGGTGCGCGAGCGTCACGGCTACCACGTCGGCGCCACCGTCCTCACCGTCGAGGGCGTCTGCGCGGACTGCTGGACGGCCCCTCCCACCCCCGGCTAAACTCCGGATTAGTCTGTTCTAATCCAGCGGTTAGAGGGGAGCCGAATGCGGGCTGCACGACCACGCCCACGGCTGCTCGCGCTTCTCGCCCTCGTCGTTCTCCTGACCGGCTGCGGTGGCGACGGAGCGGGTCAGGCCGGGGCGGAATCCGCCGGGCGGGTCCGGGTCCACTACATCGCCGCCGACGAGGTGGCGTGGGACTACGCCCCGTCGGGGTGGAACCTCGTCACCGGCCGGCCCTTCGGAGACGCGGAGAACACCTACGTCGCCCGCGGCCCGGACCGCATCGGCCGGGTCTACCGGAAGTCGCTCTTCCGCGAGTACACCGACGGGACCTTCACGACGCCGGTGCCCCGCCCGGCGGCGTGGGCGCATCTCGGGCTGCTGGGCCCGGTGATCCACGCCGAGGTCGGCGACACCATCCGGGTCGTGCTCGCCAACCACACCCGCCTGCCCGCGAGCATGCATCCCCACGGCGTCCTCTACGACAAGGCGTCGGAGGGGGCGCCGTACGACGACGGCACCACCGGCACCGACCGGGCCGGCGACTCGGTGCCGCCGGGCGGCACCCACACCTACGTCTGGAGGGTGCCGGAGCGAGCCGGTCCGGGGCCGACGGACCCGAGCTCGGTGCTGTGGATGTACCACTCCCACGTCGACGAGGTCGCCGACACCTACGCCGGCCTCATGGGCCCGATCATCGTCACCCGGCGCGGGATGGCGCGGCCGGACGGCAGCCCCCGGGACGTCGACCGCGAGCTCGTCACCATGTTCATGGTGTCCGACGAGAACCGCAGCCCCTGGCTCGACGACAACATCCGGACCTACCCGTCGTCGCCGCAGACCGTGCGCAGGGACGACCCCGACTTCGTCGAGAGCAACAAGATGCACGCGATCAACGGCTACGTCTTCGGCAACCTCCCCGGCCTCGACGTGCGCCGCGGCGAGCGGGTGCGCTGGTACGTGATGGGGATGGGCACCGAGGTCGACCTCCACACCCCGCACTGGCACGGCAACACCGTGCTCGCGGCGGGGATGCGCACCGACGTGCTCTCCCTCCTCCCCGCCACCATGGCGGTCGCCGACATGACCCCCGACGACCCCGGGACCTGGCTCTACCACTGCCACGTCGCCGACCACATCTCCGCCGGGATGCTCGCCCGGTACACGGTCCGCTGAGGCCGGCTGTCGATCCCGGCGATTCCCGATCGTCGAGGTAGCATGAGGCCCCGAGTGCCGGGCCGACACTGGAGACCACGCCATGGCGCAGTACCTGGTCCTGATCTACGAGGACGAGGCGTCCTATGCGAACGCCGACGCCGCCGTCTACGAGCAGGTGATGAAGGCCCACAACGAGTTCGGGGAGAAGAACGGCGCCTCGCTGCGAGGTGGCAACGCGCTCCAGCCGACGAGCACCGCGACCTCGATCCGCCGTGACGCCTCGGGGAACATCGCGGTCACCGACGGGCCCTTCGCCGAGACCAAGGAGGCGCTCGGCGGCTACTACATGATCGAGGCGCCCGACCTCGACGCGGCGATCGCGGTGGCGAAGCAGGTCCCGGCGCGCTTCGGCGGCGTCGAGGTCCGCCCCGTG
>Ga0066702_10000236_pt1 | contig 12469 bp, 11 predicted proteins | sample GraSoiAngelo_151_FD_66507 | JGI IMG/M metagenome (GOLD analysis project Ga0066702, IMG submission 66507) | Grasslands soil microbial communities from the Angelo Coastal Reserve, California, USA - 14_1009_12_20cm | ecosystem: Environmental > Terrestrial > Soil > Grasslands | place: USA...
CCGGTGAACTCCGGGAAGTTGTTCGTGCGGTGGAGCTGCACGATCGCCTCCTGCCAGCGGTCGCGGTAGACGAGGTCGTTCCAGTCCGGGATCAAGTTGCCGAGGGGGCAGCCGTGATGGCAGAACGGCACCCCGCACTCCATGCAGCGCGACGCCTGCTCGCGCACCTGGACGAGCGGCAGCGTGCCGACGAACTCGCGGTAGTCGCCGATCCGCTCGCGCGGGTCGCGCTCGGGCTGCTCGAGCCGGCCGAGCTTCCTGAAGGCGCCGATCTTGCCCATTACTTACGCCGCCTCTTCGGTCTCGCGCGTGACGAGCCCGAGCCCGCCGGCGGAGATCGGGAAGTCGCGGAGCGCGCGCTTGTAGTCGTGCGGGAAGACCTTGACGAAGCGCTCCGGCTCCCACGCAGCGAGCAGTCGCTCCGCGACCGTCGAGCCGGTGCGGTCGACGTGCTCGGCGAGCAGCTCGCGCACGATCGTCTCGTCCCCCGCGTCGAGCGGCTCGAGCCCGACGAGCTGCGTGTTGCAGCGCGCCTCGTCGAGGTCGAGCACGTAGGCGATCCCGCCACTCATGCCCGCCGCGAAGTTGCGGCCGGTTGCGCCGATCACGACGACCCGGCCGCCGGTCATGTACTCGCAGCCGTGGTCGCCGATCCCCTCGACGACCGCCGACGCGCCGGAGTTGCGCACCGCGAAACGCTCGCCCGCGAGGCCGCGGAAGAACGCGCGTCCGGACGTCGCGCCGTACAGGACGGTGTTGCCGACGATCACGTTCTCCTCCGCCGCGAACGTCGACTCCGCCGGCGGGCGCACCGCCAGCACGCCGCCGGAGAGCCCCTTGCCGACGTAGTCGTTCGCTTCGCCCCACAACGTCAGCTCGACGCCGGGCGCGAGCCACGCGCCGAACGACTGGCCCGCTGAACCGTGCAGCTCGAACTGGGCAGGGCCGACGCGCCCCTTCGCGACGTTGTGCGAGTAGATGCCACCGACGGTGCGGTTGACGTTGCGCACGCGGTACGTGCCGGAGCCTTCGCGCAGCAGCTCCCAGTCGAGCGCGTCGCCGAGCGGCGAAGCCTGCGGCTCGGTGCGCCGAAGCGGCGTGCCCTCGGGGACGTCGGGCGCGCGGAGCAGGTTCGAGAGGTCGATGCCCCGCGCCTGCCAATGCTCGAGCGCGTCGTTCGGCTCGAGCAGGTCGACGCGGCCGACGAGCTCGTCGAACGTGCGCACGCCGAGCGACGCCATGATCTTGCGCGCGTCCTCGGCGACGTAGAAGAAAAACTCGATCACGTGCTCGGGCGTGCCCTGGAAGCGCCGGCGCAGCTCGGGATCCTGCGTCGCGATCCCGACCGGGCAGGTGTTCAGGTGGCAGGCGCGCATCATCACGCAGCCGGTCGCGATCAGCGGGGCGGTCGCGAAGCCCATCTCGTCGGCGCCGAGCAACGCAGCGATCACGACGTCGCGACCCGTCTTCAGCTGTCCGTCGGTCTGCACCCACACGCGGGAGCGCAGGTCGTTGAGCACGAGCGTCTGCTGCGTCTCGGCGAGCCCGAGCTCCCACGGCACGCCTGCATGCAGGATCGACGAGATCGGCGACGCGCCCGTGCCGCCGTCGTGGCCGGAGATGAGGATGTGGTCGGCGTTCGCCTTCGCGACGCCGGCCGCGACGGTGCCGACACCGACCTCCGCGACGAGCTTGACCGAGACGCGCGCCTCGGGGTTCGCGCAGCGCAGGTCGTAGATCAGCTGCTTCAGATCTTCGATCGAGTAGATGTCGTGGTGCGGCGGCGGCGAGATCAGCCCGACGCCCGGCGTCGTGAAGCGCACGCTCGCGATGTACTCGTCGACCTTGTGCCCCGGCAGCTGGCCGCCCTCGCCGGGCTTCGCGCCCTGCGCCATCTTGATCTGCAGCTCGTCGGCATTCGTCAGGTAGTCGATGTTCACGCCGAACCGCCCGGACGCGACCTGCTTGATCTTCGAGCGGCGCTCGTCGAGGTAGCGCTCGGGGTCCTCCCCGCCCTCGCCGGTGTTCGAGCGGCCGCCGATGCGGTTCATCGCGATCGCGAGGTTCTCGTGGGCCTCGCGGGACAGCGACCCGAGCGACATCGCGCCGGTCGAGAAGCGCTTGACGATCTCGCTCGCGGGCTCGACCTCCTCGAGCGGAACCGGCTCGCGCTCCTTGAAGCGCAGGAGCCCGCGCAGTGTCGAGCGGCGCGCGGAGTCGTCGTTGACCGTCGCGGCGAACTCGTCGTAGGTCGGCTGGCCGCCGCCGCGCACCGCGTGCTGCAGCAGCGCGATCGTCTCGGGGTTCCACTGGTGGTGCTCGCCGTCGCGGCGCCACGCGTAGAGGCCGATGATCGGCAGCAGCTCGCCGGGCGTGCCGGGATAGGCGCGCGCATGGCGCGCAAGCGCGCCGTCGGCGAGCTCGCGCATCCCGATCCCGCCGATGCGCGACGGCGTGCCCGTGAAGTGCCGTTCGACGAGCTCGGGCGCGAGACCGACCGCCTCGAAGATCTGTGCGCCGCAGTACGACGAGATCGTCGAAATGCCCATCTTCGAGATCGCCTTGAGGAGGCCCTTGCCGATCGCCTTGACCGCACGCGTCTCCGCTTCCTCGCGCGACAGCTCGAGCCGGCCTTCGTCGACGAGGTGCCCGACGGTCGCGAGCATCAGGTACGGGTTGACGGCCGCCGCGCCGTAGCCGATCAGCACCGCGACGCTCTGCACGCTGCGCGGCTCGCCCGACTCGACGACGAGCCCCGCCTGCAGCCGTGTCCCCGCGCGGACGAGGTGGTGGTGCACGGCCCCGACCGCAAGCAGCGAGGGGGGCGCGACGCGGTCGGGCCCGACCTCCCGGTCGGAGAGGATCAGGATGTTGGCGCCGTCGGCGAGCGCTTCGTCTGCCTCGGCGCAGATGCGCTCGATCGCCGCCTCCAGGCCATCGGCACCTTCGTCGACGGGCCACGTGACGTCGATCGTGTGCGCCTTGAAGATCTCTGAGTCGACCTGGCGCAGCGTCTCGAGCTCGTGGTCGCGCAGGATCGGGTTTTCGATCACGAGCTGCCGCGCGTGTGTGGGCGTCTCGTCGAGCAGGTTGCGCTCCGAGCCGACGAGCGTCTGCACGCTCATCACGACCGCCTCGCGGATCGAGTCGATCGGCGGGTTCGTGACCTGCGCGAACAGCTGCTTGAAGTACGAGTAGAGCAGCGGCCGGCGCGCGGAGAGCACGGCGAGTGGCGTGTCGTTCCCCATCGAGCCCACCGCCTCTTCGCCGTTCGCGGCGAGCGGGGCGAGCATCACCTTCATGTCCTCTTCCGAGTAACCGAAGGCGAGCTGCTGGCGGCGCAGCGGCTCGGCGTCGTGGTGCTGCGGCTCGCGCTCCGGCAGCTCGGCGAGGCGCACGTGCTCGCGCTCGAACCATTCGCCGTACGGCTGCTGCGTCGCGATCTCGTGCTTCAGCTCGTCGTCGGGGACGATGCGGCCTTGGTCGAGATCGACGAGGAAGAGCTTCCCGGGCTGCAGCCGTCCCTTGCGCAGCACATCCTCCGGCGGCACCTCGAGCGCGCCGGCCTCGGACGCGAGCACGACCCAGCCGTCGCGCGTCTCGAGCCAGCGGCCGGGACGAAGCCCGTTGCGATCGAGCGTCGCGCCGATCACGCGACCGTCCGTGAAGGCGATCGCGGCGGGCCCGTCCCACGCCTCGGTCAGGCACTCGTGGAAGCGGTAGAAGCCGCGCAATTCGTCGGAGACGTCGGCGCGCCCGTTGTACGCCTCGGGGACCATCATCATCAGCGCGTGCGGCAGCGAGCGGCCTGCGAGCACGAGCAGCTCGAGCACGTTGTCGAAGTTCGCGGTGTCGGAGCCGCCGGGGCGCACGACCGGCTTCACCTTTGCGATGTCGTCGCCGAAGAGCGCGGATGCGAGCTGCGACTCGCGCGCGTGCATCCAGTTCACGTTGCCGCGCAGCGTGTTGATCTCGCCGTTGTGCGCGACCATGCGATACGGATGAGCGAGCTCCCAGCTCGGGAACGTGTTCGTCGAGAAGCGTGAGTGGACGAGTGCGAGCGCGCTCGCGAGCCGTTCGTCCGCGAGGTCGGGGAAGTAGCGCCCGAGCTGCGGCGCGGTCAGCATCCCCTTGTAGACGAGCGTGCGCGAGGAGAAGCTCGGGATGATCACGTCGTCGCGCTCGGCGAGGCGGCGGATCACGTACAGCTTGCGCTCGAACGCGTCGGCATCGAGCTCGCGCGAGGCGCCGACGAAGAGCTGCCGGATGACGGGCGCGTAGAGCGCGGCGGTCGAGCCGACGTGCGCGGCGTCGGTCGGGACGTCGCGCCAGCCGAGCACGGTCTGCCCCTCGGCACGCACCGTCTGCTCGAGCAGCTGCTCGAGCTCCGCGCGCTGCGCGGCGCGCTGCGGCAGGAAGCAGACGGCGACGCCGTAGCGGTCGGGCAACTCGAAGTCCGTGACGGCGCGCAGGAACGCGTCGGGCAGCTGCACGAGGATGCCCGCGCCGTCGCCCGTGTCGGCGTCGGCTCCGGCGGCGCCGCGGTGCTCGAGGTTCTCGAGCGCGACGAGCGCACGGCGAACCGCCTCGTGAGACCGTGTCCCGTCGAGCCGGGCCACGAACGCGACGCCGCACGCGTCATGCTCGAAAGCGGGGTCGTAGAGGCCTTGTGCCCTCATCCCTCGCCTTGTCTCTGGCTAGTCCGGCGGGGCGAGGAGCAAACGGTGCCGGCTAGCGCTGTCGCGGGCGCGCGAACTTGACAACGAGCTTCGTAATGTTCGCGCGGACGGCCATCGCTTCAAAGAGTAAAGCATTGGCCGGACGGCCGCAACTACACTGCGCTATAGGCTTGATTCAGCTGTTCTCCCAGGAGGTTTGTGGCATGGCATTGCAACTTGGTGACGAGGCGCCGGACTTCACCGCGGAGTCGACGGAGGGCGAGATCCACTTCTACGACTACCTCGGCGATTCGTGGGGCGTCCTCTTCTCGCATCCCGCGGACTTCACGCCGGTGTGCACGACCGAGCTCGGTCGCGTCGCGTCGCTGAAGAGCGAGTTCGACAAGCGGAACACGAAGGTCGTCGGCCTGAGCGTCGACGGCCTCAGCGACCACGAGAAATGGGGCCAGGACATCGAGGACGTGACCGGGAGCAAGCTCAACTTCCCGCTCGTCGCCGACAAGGACCGTGAGGTCGCAGACAAGTACGGGATGATCCACCCGAACGCGAGCGACACGACGACCGTCCGCTCGGTGTTCGTGATCGGCCCGGACAAGAAGGTCAAGCTGACGCTGACCTACCCGGCCGCGACCGGCCGTGACTTCAACGAGATCCTGCGCGTGATCGATTCGCTGCAGCTGACCGCGAAGCACAAGGTCGCGACTCCGGCCGACTGGCGCCAGGGCGATGACGTGATCATCACGCCGGCCGTCTCCGACGAGGAAGCCGCCGAGCGCTTCCCCGGCTACGAGACCGTCAAGCCGTACCTGCGCAAGACGCGCCAGCCCGCGTAGCGGGTTGGCGGAATCTGATTCGGCGCAGCCGAACCAGATTTAGGGGTTACGCGAGCCCTGCGGCTGGCGTAACCCCGATTCTGGTTCGGCTGACGCCGAATCAGAATCACGCCCGTCTTGCGAGCTCCGCCTCGACGTCTGCGACGTCGAGGCGGCGCGCCGCGAGCAGCACATAGAGGTGATAGACGAGGTCGGCGGACTCTTCGATCACGCGCTCGTCGCTCTCGTCGAGCGCCGCAACCGTGACTTCGACCGCTTCCTCGCCGACCTTGCGCGCGACCGCGCCGACGCCGGCGTTCAGCAGCTCGGTCGTGTACGAGCCCTCCGGCCGCTCGAGTGCGCGCTGGCTGATCGTGCGCCAGAGCGCAGGCGCGAAGCACGAGACCGAGCCGGTGTGACACGCCGGCCCCGCCGGGACGACGCGCACGAGCAGCGCGTCGCCGTCGCAGTCCTCGCGCAGCTCCTCGACCGCGAGCGTGTTGCCGGAGGTCGCGCCCTTGCGCCACAGCTCCTCGCGCGAGCGCGACCAGAACCACGCCTCGCCTGTCTCGCGCGTCAGCCGCTCGGCTTCGTCGTTCATCCACGCGAGCATCAGCACCTTGTCGGTGCGCGCGTCCTGCACGATCGCGGCTCTGAGATTCACCTGACTGCGACTCCGAGCTCGCGCACTTCTTTCCGCAGCGACGCGAGCCGCCGTGGATCCTCGTGCAGGATCGATGCGAGCAGCGCCGCCTGCGCAACGGCGAGCGCAGCGGCGACGTGGCGCGCATTGCCTGCGCCGCCGGAGGCGATCACCGGCACCCGCACGGACTCCGCGACCGCCGCTGTCAGCGCGAGGTCGTAGCCCTCGCGCGTCCCGTCCGCGTCGATCGACGTGAGCAGGATCTCCCCCGCGCCCCGCTCCTGTGCTTCGCGGGCCCAGTCGTCGGCGCGCCGCGCGACGTCGCGCGTGCCGGCGTGCGAGCGGACGTTCCCGCCCTCGGCGTCGATCGCGACGACGACGGCCTGCGAGCCGAGCCTGTCGGCGAGCTCCGTGATCAGCTCCGGCCGCGCCAGCGCAGCCGAGTTGACGCCGACCTTGTCCGCGCCCGCCTCGAGCAACTGCTCGGCATCGGCGGCACTGCGCACGCCGCCCCCGACCGTGAACGGGATCGCGAGCCGCTCTGCGACGCGCCGCACCATCTCGACGAGCGTCGGGCGCTCGTCGAGCGTCGCGGTGATGTCGAGGAAGACGAGCTCGTCGGCACCGTTGTCGGAGTACGCCGCGCCGAGCTCGACAGGGTCGCCGACGTCGCGCAGCTCCTTGAAGCGCACGCCCTTCACGACGCGCCCGCCCGACACGTCGAGGCAGGGGATCAGACGCGGGAGAGGCACAGCTCCTCCAACCAGCGCGCGCCGAGCTCGCCGCTCTTCTCGGGATGGAACTGGCAGCCGACGAACGAGCCGTGGCGCGCCTCGGCGACGATCCCTTCCGACCAGGCGGTCGCGGCAGGCGTGACCGCGGCGTAGGAGTGCGCGAAATAGAAGGCGCCGCGGTCGCCGACCTCGGCCCAGCCCATGCGCGGCACTCGGTCGGCTTCGAGGCGCACCGCCTCGCCCGGCAGCAGGCCGAGCCCTTCGACGCCGCCGTCCTCCTCGGTGCGCTCGAGCGCGAGCTGCAGGCCGAGGCAAATGCCGAGGATCGGGCGTTCCGCTTCGAAGCGGGCGCGCAGCGCGACGTCGTGGCCGCGCTCGCGTAGCCCTTCCATCGCCGCGCGCGCGGAGCCGACGCCCGGGAGCACGGCGAGATCCGCGGTCTCGACGTCGTCGGTCGGCTCGGCGCCCAAACGCTGGAAGGCGATCGCGACCGAACGGACGTTGCCCGCGCCGTAGCCGCAGATCGCGACGTTCACAGCAGGCCCTTCGTCGACGGGAGGCCGCTGTTCTCCGTGCGCACCGCTTCGCGCAGCGCGCGGCCCACAGCCTTGAATGCAGCCTCGGCGACGTGGTGCGGATCGCGGCCGGTCGCCTCGACGTTGATCGCCGCCCGTGCCGACTGCGACAGGCTCGCGAGCATGTGCGCGGCCATCCCGGGGTCGTGCTCGATCTGCAGCTCCGCGTACGGACGCCCGCCGAGGTCGACCGCAGCACGAGCCAGCGCATCGTCCATCGGCACGACCGCGTTGCCGTAGCGTGCGATGTCCTTGCGGTCGCCGAGCGCCGCGTCGAGCGCAGCCCCGAGCGCGAGCGCTGCGTCCTCGGCCGTGTGGTGATCGCCGGTCTCGAGATCGCCTGCGCCTTCGAGCACGAGGTCGAACCCGCCGTGGAACGCGAGCTGCTCGAGAAAGTGGTCATAGATCCCGGCGCCGGTCGAGACGCGGATGCGCCGCTCCCCGTCGAGCCGCAGCCTGGTGGTGAAGCGTGTCTCGGCGGTCGCGCGCACCGTGCGCGCGGTGCGGCCGCCGGTAGCTGCCGCGCCGCCGAGCGCCGCAAGCAGCACGTCGTCGTCCTCGCGGTCGAGCACCGAGACACGAAACGCGTCCGGCCACGCCCGCACGACGATCCCTTGCTTCAGCAGCGTGTCCGCGACCGCGAGCCCGTCGTCGACCGGGACGTAGAGGAAGTTCGCGTGCGACTCGAGCGGCGTGTAGCCGAGCTCGCGCAGCGCGGCGGCGAACCGCTCGCGCTCCTCGAGCACCGGCGCGACGTCGGGCGGATCGGCGAGCGCGGCGAGCGCGAGCGCGGCCGAGATCGTCGACACGGGCGCGGGCGCCTGGCGCGCGTTCAGCTCCGCAGCGACGTCTTCGGACGCGAGTGCGTAGCCGATGCGCGCACCGGCGAGCCCGAACAGCTTCGAGAAGGTGCGGAGCACGATCACGCCGTCGTCGATCAGCGAGAGCGCGGTCTCGCCGCTGTACTCGAAGTACGCCTCGTCGACGACGAGTGGCCGCGCGTCCGGGATCGCGCCGAGCGTGCCGGTCGGGTTGTTCGGCCGGCAGGCGAAGGTCAAAGCCGCAGTGTTCAAGTAACAGTCTGTTACTTGCGCGCCGGCGAGCTGCGCGGCGATCCGGAAGAGCGGGTAGGTCGGGCCCTCCGGGATCGCGATCGTGTCGCCCGGTCCCGCGTAGGCCCGCGCGCAGAGAAGGATCAGGTCGTCGGCGCCCGCGCCGAGGACGACGTTCTCGGGCTCGACGCCCGCATAGTCGGCGATCGCGCGGCGCAACGCGCGATAGCCACCGGCCGGATAGTTGTTGACGCGCGCGAGCGCGCCGGCGACCATGCCCGGCCTCGTCGTGCGCACCGGGAGCGGCGGGGTGTTCTGGTCGAAGCGCAGCACCTGCGACGCGTCGATCCCCGCGAGCAGGGCGACCTCGTCCGACGGCGGCGCCCACGCGTATGCGCGGAACTCCGGCGCGAGCGCCTTCACGCGGCCATCCGCTCGACGGGGACGATCAGGATCGACGACGCACCGGCTGCTTCGAGCTCCGGCAGGAGTCGCCACACGTCGGCGGCGGGGACGAGCACGTGCACGGCGACCATCCCCGGCTCGGCGAGCGGCAGCACGCTCGGTAGCCGCGGTCGCACGAGCTCGCCGATCGCGCCGAGCGCGCTCTCGGGCGCGTTCAGCATCAGATAGCGGTGGCGCCGCGCTTCGACGACCGCGCGGAGCATCCCGGCGAATGGCGCGGCGCGCTCCTCGTCGCGCGCGACGAGCACCGCCTCCGACTCGAGGAGCACGCCGAGCGAGCGCAGGCCGTTCGTGCGCAGCGTGTTTCCCGACGAGACGAGGTCCACGATCGCGTCGGCCAGGCCGAGCCTCGGCGCGATCTCGACCGAGCCGCTGACGTCGACGAGCGTCACCTCGACCGGTAGCAACTGTTGTGCGAGCTGCGGATAGACGGTCGCAACCGCCGTGCCTGCGAGCTCGCCGAGCGTGGTGATCGGCGACTCCTCGGGGACGGCGGCTTCGAGCCGGCACGAGCCGAAGCCGAGCGGCAGCAGCTCCTGCACCTGCGCGCCGCGCTCGCGCACGAGGTCGATGCCGGTGATCCCGCAGTCGACGACGCCGTCCTGCACGTACTCGGGCACGTCGGCCGCGCGCACGAGCAGCACCTCGACAGGCGCATTGCGGCAGGGAAACGCGAGCGCGCGGTCGCCCGGCTGCTCCGGCCCGAGCCCCGCGTCCTCGAGCAGGTGGAAGGAAGGCTCGCGCAGCCGGCCCTTGGCCGGCACGGCGACCCTCAGGATGTCGAGCGATCGAGCGCCAGGCGATACCCGCCCTCGCCGTGGCGCAGCCAATGCGCCACGCGCGTCACCGTCGTCGTCGACGCTCCCGTTCGCTCCGCGATCTCCAGGTAGGGCAGCCCCTGCTCCAGGAGCCGTGCCACCTGCCAGCGGTGCGCCAGCGCCTCCAGCTCCGAGATCGTGCAGAGGTCCCGGAAGAACGCTTCCGTCTCCGCCCTGCTCTCCAGCGAGAGGATCGCGTCGAAGAGCTCTCGCATTTCCTTCGTTTCCCATGGGTGTCGGCTCCTGGTTGCCATCGGTTGCCATGTTAGCACGCTAACATGAGAACATGTGGTTCGAAGGCCCGATCGAGGTCATTCCCGCCGTTGACGTGCTCGGGGACGAGGCGGTGCGCCTGGAGCGCGGCGACTACGACGCGGTGATCGAGCGCGCCTCCGACCCCGTCGCGCTCGCACGCCGCTGGGCGGGCGAAGGCGCGAGCCGCATCCACCTCGTCGACCTCGACGGCGCGCGGACGGGCCGGATCCGACCGGAGCTCGTGACCGCAGTGGGCGAGGCAACGGGCCTGCCCGTGCAAGCCTCGGGCGGGATCCGCTCGCTCGACGACGCGCGCGCGCTGCTCGACGCGGGGGCAGACCGCGTCGTCGTCGGCACGGCCGCGTGGCCGGACCCGACGCCCTGGCTCGCGCTGGGCGACGCGCTCGTGCTCGCAGTCGACGTCGCCGACGGCGAGCTGCGCGGGCGCGGCTGGACGGCGGGAACCGGCGTGCGGCTCGACGACGCCCTCGGGCGCGCGGCCGGCACACGCCTGCTTGTGACGGCGATCGACCGCGACGGCACGCTTGCCGGGCCCGACCTCGAGCTGGTGCGGCAGGCGGCGGCCTCCGGCTCACCGGTGCTTGCAGCCGGCGGCGTCCGTTCGCCGGCCGACGTCGCAGAGCTCGCGGCGGCGGGCGCCGAGGCGGCGGTCGTCGGGCGCGCCCTGTTTCAGCCGAGCAGCGCGACGACTTCGTCGTGAAGAACGCCGTTGGTCGTGACAAAGCTGCCGTCGACCGCCGGCTCGTCGCCGGCGTAGGTCGTGCATCGCCCGCCCGCTTCCTCGACGAGCAACTGCACCGGCGCGTAGTCCCACAGCTTCATTACCGAGTCGCACGCAACGTCGACGGAGCCTTCCGCGACGAGGCAGTGCTGCCAGAAGTCGCCTAGGCCGCGGTTCGACCAAGCACGGCGGACGATCTCCGACCAGCCCGGCGGCATCCGCCGCGCCGATGTCGTCGAGACCGCTGCGTCCTCGAGCGTCGCGACCGCCGAGACGCGGCAACGCTCGCCCGCGGCGAATGCGCCGCCGCCGCGCAATGCCCACCAGCGCCGTCCGAGCGCGGGCGCCGAGATGAGCGAGAGCACGACCTCGCCCTCCTGTTGGAGGGCGAGCAACGTGGCCCACACCGGCACGCCCCGCACGTAGTTCGTCGTCCCGTCGATCGGGTCGACGATCCACTTCACGTCGGTTCCGTCGTCGCCGAGCTCCTCGCCGAGGACGCCCTCCCCGCGCCCCGAGGCCGCGATCTGCGCGCGGATCGCCTCCTCCGCGGCGCGGTCCGCCTCCGAGACCGGCGTGAGGTCGGGCTTCGTCTCGACCCGCAGGTCGAGGGCACGAAAACGCGCGGTCGTGATCGCGTCGGCGGTGTCCGCGAGGCCGTGCGCGAAGGCGAGGTCGTCACTCATTTCCTCACCACTATCTCAGGCGTTTCTTAGGAGATCGCTGCTACTACGTAGGACGTGATACGCGTGCTCGCATCGGTCCTCGCCGTCTGTGCGCTTGCGGCAATCGCCACGACCGGCGGGACGGCCTCGACCGGCCACCGTTTCTTCGCGTTGAACGACGACCGCGAGGGAATCAGCTCGAACTGGTCCGGCTATGCGCTGGAGCCGCCGGCCGACGCCGACCTCCAGTTCACGAGCGTCACCGGCACGTGGACGCAGCCGAAGGCGACCTGCGCCGTCGGCACGGGCTCCGCCTCGGCGTTCTGGGTCGGGATCGGCGGCGAGACGGATGCCGCGACGTCGCTCGAGCAGACCGGCACGAGCGCCGACTGCGACGAGAACGGCGTCGCGCACTACTACGCGTGGTACGAGCTCCTGCCCGCCGCCGCGATCCAGGTACCGCTGAAGGTGAAGCCCGGCGACGTGATCAGCACGTCGGTGAACATCAACGGCAACACCGTGCTCGTCCAGATCAAGAACCGGACGCGCAAGACGAGCTTCACGAAATCGCTGTTCATGGACGCGCCCGACCTCACCTCCGCGGAGTGGGTCGCCGAGGCGCCGTCGTCGTGCAACGACTCGGTCTCGCGCTGCACCGTCCTGCCACTCGCGAACTTCGGTTCCGTGACGTTCACGAAGGCCGCCGCGATCGCGAGCACGCACCCCGGCACGATCAACGACCCGACGTGGTCGCGGGTCGCGATCAAGCTCGTGCCGGAAGGGAACCAGTTCGGCCGGTTCGCGACCTCGACCGCGGGCGCCGAGCCGGGCGCGCTCAGCGCGGACGGACGGTCGTTCCCGGTCACCTGGCTCTCGAACGTCGCGCCCTAGACTCCGGCAGATGGACAAGATCCTCGCCGTCGACGTCGGCGGATCGCACGTCAAGCTGCTGCGCTCGGGCGAGCACGAGGCGCGCCGCTTCGACTCGGGGCCGAAGCTGACGGCGCAGCAGATGGTCGACGGCGTGAA
>Ga0066702_10000238_pt1 | contig 12415 bp, 11 predicted proteins | sample GraSoiAngelo_151_FD_66507 | JGI IMG/M metagenome (GOLD analysis project Ga0066702, IMG submission 66507) | Grasslands soil microbial communities from the Angelo Coastal Reserve, California, USA - 14_1009_12_20cm | ecosystem: Environmental > Terrestrial > Soil > Grasslands | place: USA...
CCCCCGTCGAGCACGGAGATGTGGCGCCCGACGACCTCGCCGGCGAGGTGTCCGAGGAGCCGTTCGGCGCCGGGGTTGAACCTCACCACCCGCCCGTCGCGGTCGAGGACGAGGAGGGCGAGGTCCGTGCTGTCTCCCAGGAGCGAGAGGGGCGTGTCGAATTGGGGCAGGATCCGGGAGGTCACGAAGTCGATGGTGAGTGCAACGTTTGACGCCGTCGGTCCGGTTGCGAACCTTTCTGACCGAACCGTCGGAATCAGGCGGTGAGGCCGACCACCGCCTCGAGCTCGGCCCGGATGACCTCATAGCACTCGCAGGAGGTCGCCTCGAGCCCCGCCCGCTCGAGGACCGTCACCCGGCCCCGGTGGTAGCGGATGAGGCCGGCCGCCTGGAGCAGGCCGGCCGACAGCGTCACGGTGGCGCGCTGCGACCCGAGCATCTGGCCGAGGAACTCGTGGGTGATGAGGAACTCGTCGGTGCCGACCCGATCGTGGCTCATCAGCAGCCAGCGGCTCAGGCGCTGCTCGGTGGTGTGGAGCCGGTTGCATCCCGCCGACTGGGAGATCTGCGCGAAGAGCGCCTGGAGGTACCGGCCGACCAGGGTGCTGAGCGGGCCGTTGCGGCGCAGCTCGCAGAGGAACGCCGCCCCGTCCATGCGCGCCGCGTGCCCCGCCACCTGGGAGATGGCGCGCACGGCGAGGGACCCGCCCACCCGGAGGGGGACGCCGACGATGCCCTCGTTGCCGATCGTGGCCACCTCGACGATGGCGCCGCCGTGGAGCGGCGTGACCAGGGAGACGAGGCCGTCGAGGGGGAAGTGCACCGCCGTGATCGCCTCACCCGCCTCGAAGAGCACCTTCTTGATGGGCAGGGCGACGGTGGTGAGCAGGGGGAAGAGGCGCGCTCGTTCCGGCGCGCCCAGCGCGTCGAGGATGCGGTTGGTCGTGTGCTGGCGGGGTTCCCACCGAGCCCCCGGCAGCGATGCCGGCTGCAGGACATGTCGATCCACCCTGACATTATCGACAGGCATGGGCCGGATGTCAGAACCAATCCAGCGATGCTTGTGCGACTGTCCGCCTGGGTGCGGTCGCCACCTACAGTGTTGTGACGGGCTGCCCCGCGGCGTCGCCGAAGACCGCCATCCAGGTTGCCCGGCCCAGGGCGCGGGAGAAGGCGGCGTCGTCGCCGGCGCCCGCGGCGCGGACGTGCTCGGAGACCGCACGCTCCACCCCCCAGACCACGGCGAAGGCGGTGTGCCGGGCGTCGAGCGCGGGCGCCACCCGGCCGGCGCGCTGGTCGACCTCGATCTGCTCGCGCATGAAGTCGGCATAGCGGTCCATCCGCTCCCGCCAGAAGCGGGCGACCCCGGGGTCGTAGCCGCCCACCTCGATCACCGCACGGAGCACCGACTCGTGCCGGCGGTAGATGCGGACCATGGAGAGGACGACCGCGCTCAGCTGCTCCGGCCCACCCGAGTGGTCCTCCGTCCAGAAGCGGTCGGCGGTGGCGAAGAGCTCGGCGGTGGCGCGGTCGGCGAGCCGGACGAGCAGGTCGGTCTTGTCCCGGAAGTGGAGGTAGAAGGTCGAGCGCGACACCGTGGCGGCGGAGGCGATCTGCTCGACGCCGAGCGAGGTGAGGGTGGCGCCCCCGCCGAGAAGCGCCGCGGTGGCGTCGAGGATCCGCCGGTCGACCTCGGCACGGAGCTCGCGGCGGGCCCGGCCGCGGCGGCTCGAAGGTGGCGGAAGTTCCCGGACGCTGCGTCCCGCCATCGCTGCGGATGCTCCTTCCACACTTTTGACATCGCCATCCACATCCGGCAGAGTACATCGGACGACATGTCCGGAAAAGGGGGTGGACAGATGACCGCCGGGCCCGCCTTCGACGAGGTCGACCTCTCCACGATGGCCTTCTGGTCGACGACCGCCGCCGAGAGGGAGCGGTCCTTCGCGGTGCTCCGGCGGGAGCGGCCGGTCTCGTGGCACCGTCCCCTGGAGAACCCGCTCCTCCCCGACGCCGGGGGCGGGGGCTACTGGGCGGTGGTCCGCCACGCCGACGTGGTCGCGGTGAGCAAGGACCCGCAGACCTTCTGCTCCGGCCGCGGGGTGATGTACGGCGACGCCCCGCCCGAGCTGCTCGAGGCCTCCCAGTCCTTCCTCGCGATGGACGCCCCGCGGCACGCCAAGCTGCGCCGGCTCGTCGCCTCGGCCTTCACCCCGCGGCGGGTGGCGACGATCGACGCCCAGATCCGCGCCCAGGCGCGCGCCGTCGTCGACGAGCTCGTGGAGCGGGGCGACTGCGACGCGGTCGAGCACGTCTCCCGGCGGCTGCCGATGTGGACGATCTCGGAGATGATGGGTGTCGCCCCCGAGGACGGCGACGCCTTCGCCGCCATGGCCAACCGGCTGGTCGCCGCCGGAGACCCCGAGATCGCGGGCGACAGCGATCCGCTCACGGTGGTCGTCGAGTGCCTCATGGGGCTCACCCGGATGGCGCTCGAGCTGGCCGCCGCCCGTCGCGCCCACGCCGCCGACGACCTGATGTCCGCCCTCGTCGCGGCGGAGATCGACGGTGACCGCCTCACCGACGCGGAGATCGGCGCCTTCTTCGTCCTCCTCGCCGTCGCCGGCAACGACACCACCCGGAACACCATCAGCCACAGCCTGGTGGCGCTCGCCGCGCACCCGGATCAGCGGCGGCTGCTCCGCGAGGAGTTCGACGTCCGGATCGACCGCGCCGTCGAGGAGATGGTGCGCTGGGCCACGCCGGTGATGACCTTCCGTCGCACCGCCACCCGCGACGTCGAGCTCCACGGCGTCCCGATCGCCGAGGGTGACAAGGTGGTGCTCCTCTACTCGTCGGCCAACCGCGACGAGCACGCCTTCGTCGCCCCCGAGCGCTTCGACATCGACCGCGACCCCAATCCGCACGTCGGCTTCGGCGGCGGCGGTCCGCACTTCTGCCTCGGCTTCTTCCTCGCCCGCACCCAGCTGCGGAGCATCTTCGACGAGCTCCTCCACCGGGTCCCCGACCTCGAGGTGGGCGAGCCCGAGTACGTGCCGGGGAGCTTCATCCACGGGGTCAAGCGCCTGCCCTGCCGGGTCGGCGACCACCTCTGAGAGGGTGGGGGGTGGGGGGCGTAGTGGGAGGGCTAGGCGAGCGGGAGGGCCAGCTCGAACTCGGCGCCGCCGCCCTCGGGGAGCCGGGCGTGGACCTCGCCGTGATGGCGGTCGGCGACGGTGCGGACGATGAACAGTCCCAGGCCGGTGCCGGCGATGCCGTGGTCGCGCTCGGCCGCGGAGCGGAAGTACTTGTCGAAGAGGCGGTCGGTGTCGCGGACGGGGAAGCCCGGCCCGTGGTCGCGGACGGTGATGCGCACGGTGCCGACGTCGCGGCGGGCGTGGACCTCGACGGTCCCGCCCTCGGGCGAATGCTTGACCGCGTTCTCGATGAGGTTGGTGAGCGCCACCACCAGCCACTCGTCGTCGCCCTTGACCCGCAGCCCGTCCTCGAGCTCGACGACCGGCTGGACCGCGCCCAGCTGGATCTCCGTCGACACCTCGTCGAGCGCCACACCCACCAGGGCGGCGACCTCGAGCTCGCGGAAGGCGGGGAGCTCGGCCGGGTCCTCGAGGCGGTTGACCGCGCTCAGCGCCTGGACGAGGCGGAGCATGGTCTCGGTGGCGCCGCAGAGCGCGTTCACCGCGGTCGCGGCCCGGTCGGGGAGCTCGCCGAGCGTGCCCGCGGCGAGCAGCTGTCCGTAGCTGCTGACGATCGTCAGCGGGCGGCGGAGCTCGTGGAGGGTGACGCCGATCGGGGTGGTGCCGAAGGGGTCGGCGTTTGCCGGCTCGAGGTGCCCGGCGGGCCCGGTCGGCTCGCTCACCGCCCGGGCGGCGAGGCCGCGCCCCACCGCGGCGAAGACCGCGGCGAGGTCGGGCTGGGAGCCGTTGTTCCCCGGGTCGAGCCGCAGCACGCAGCGTCGCAGCGCGTCGAGGGCACTGAGGACGACGTCGAGACGGCCCGCCATGCCCCCGCGTTCGGCGAGGTCGGCGCCGGCGAGCACCGCCAGCGGCTCGAGGCTCCCGGTGGCGGCGGCGGCGACCGCGTCGACGAACCGCTCCGCCTCGGGCATCGGGACCGAGGGTGCGAAACGTCCATCCGCCGCCAGCTCAACGGGCCAGGCGTGCGCGAGATCGGCGAGCCGCTCGCGCAGGAGGGCGGAGAGTCGAATACCGGGGCCGGCCTGCGTTCCGGCCGCGTGCGCAGTCATCCTCCGGCAGTGTAAAGGAGGCCCGCGGCGGTTCCTGCGATGTTGCGACATCGTGTCCGGCAACCTGTGTCAGCGCCCCGATTGTGCAAACGGATGTTTGCCCCGCGCCGTGTGACGGCTCGGGCCGTGGCCGTTCCGGACCGGCCCATATACTTCCCGCTCGTCGAACCACGGCGCAGCGCCCAGGGAGCCACCCGATCCAGAAGATGGCCCAGTTCATGCCGGAGCGGGTGGTGCACGCCAGGGGCGGCGCCGCCCACGGCTTCTTCGAGGTCACCGACGACGTCACCCGGTGGACCAAGGCCGCCTTCCTGAGCACGGTCCGCAAGCGCACCCCGGTCTTCCTCCGCTTCTCCAGCGTTGCCGGCGAGCTCGGCTCGGTGGACTCGGAGCGCGACCCCCGCGGCTTCGCCATCAAGTTCTACACCGAGGACGGCAACTACGACCTGGTGGGGAACAACACTCCGGTCTTCTTCATCCGCGACCCCCGGAGGTTCTCCGACTTCATCCACTCGCAGAAGCGCCGCGCCGACACCAACCTGCGCGACCACAACGTGCAGTGGGACTTCTGGACGCGGACGCCGGCGTCGGCGCACCAGGTCACCTTCCTGATGACCGACCGGGGTACCCCGCGAAGCTGGCGGACCATGAACGGCTACGGCAGCCACACCTTCATGTGGGTGAACCGGGGTGGCGAGCGCTTCTGGATCAAGTACACGCTGAAGACCGACCAGGGCATCGAGAACTTCACCGACGCCGAGGCCGGCGCGATGTGCGCCGAGGACCCGGATCACCACATCCGCGACCTGTACACCAGCATCCAGAACGGCGATCCCCCGTCCTGGACGATGTACGTCCAGGTGATGGACTTCGACGGCGCCCTCGGCTACCGGTTCAACCCCTTCGACGTCACCAAGGTCTGGCCGCACGGCGACCACCCGCTCGTCAGGGTCGGCCGCCTGGTGCTCGACCGCAACCCCGAGAACTACTTCGCCGAGGTCGAGCAGGCGGCGTTCGAGCCCGCGAACATGGTCCCGGGGATCGGGCCCAGCCCCGACCCGATGCTCCAGGGGCGGCTCTTCAGCTACCCGGACACCCACCGCTATCGCATCGGCCCCAACTACCTGCAGCTGCCGATCAACCGGCCGCGTGGCCAGGCGCGCACCACCGAGCCCGGCCCCGAGCCCGCCTACCACCTCAGCGGCGAGATGGTGCGCACCGCCTCGGTCCTCCACCCCGACGACGACGACTTCGTCCAGCCCCGCGCCCTGTGGGAGAAGGTGCTGTCGCCGGTCGACCGCGAGCACCTCGTCGAGAACATCGCTCGCCATGCGTCGAAGGGTGTGACCCCGGAGATGCAGAGGTGGGTCGTGGGCTACTGGACCTCGGTCCATCCGGACCTGGGCGCGGGCGTGGCCGGGGCGTTGCAGCTGGAGCCGGTCATCGCGGGCAGCGCGGGACGCTGAGCAGCGAGTCGCTCAGCCGCCCGGCCTTCCCCGAAACGGCTCTCTGAAGGCGGTCTGCTCGGCGATGAACACCAGGTCGATGTCGCGCACCGGGCCGTTTCGATTCTTGGCCACGATCAGCTCGGTCACCGACCGGTCCACCTCGGCGTCGTGCATGCCCTTGCGGTAGAGGAAGAGCACGATGTCGGCGTCCTGCTCGATGGAGCCGGAGTCGCGGAGGTCGCTGAGCTGGGGCTTGCGGTCGGTGCGACGCTCGGACTCACGGGAGAGCTGGGAGAGGGCGAGCACCGGGGTCTTCAGCTCCTTGGCGATCGACTTCAGCCCCGAGGAGATGTCCGACACCTCCTGCACCCGGGACTCCTGGCGACCGCCGCGCATCAGCTGCAGGTAGTCGACGACGATGAGCTTGATCCCGTACTGCGCCTTCATCCGCCGCGCCCGGCTGCGCAGGGCCTGGATGGAGAGCGCCGGGGTGTCGTCGATGTAGAGGTCGGCCTGGGTGAGCCGGTCCATCGCCTGGGCGATGCGCGAGAACACCGCGGCGTCGGCCTGTCCGGTCTTGAGCAGGAAGGAGTCGACGTGCGCCTCGCTGCAGAGCAGGCGCTGCACCAGCGACTCCTTCGACATCTCCAGGGAGAAGATGCACACCGGCTCCTTGGCGAGAACCGCGGCGTTGCGGGCGACGTTGAGGGCGAAGGCGGTCTTCCCCACCGAGGGGCGGGCGGCGAGGATGACCAGCTCGCTCGGCTGCAGCCCCTGGGTGACCTGGTCGAGCTCGCTGAAGTTGGTGGGCACGCCGGTGACGAACTGGCGCTTTCCGAGCAGCGTCTCGAGCTGCGTCCAGGTGTCCTTGAGCACCGGGGCGACGTGGGTGGCCTCGGTGACGCGGCGCTGGTCGGCGAGCCCGTAGACGCGCTGCTCGGCGCGGTCGACGGCCTCGGTCGCGCTCAGGCTGTCGTCGAAGCCGAGGGTCCCGAGGTCGCCGCCGGCGGCGATGAGGCGGCGCCTCAGCGCCTGCTCGTAGACGATGTCCGCGTAGTGCTTGACGCTCGCGGCGGTGAAGACGGTGGTGCTCAGCTCGCCGAGGTACTCGACGCCGCCGGACTGGGCGAGCGCCCCTCCGCGCTCGAGCTGGGCGCGGAGCATCAGCACGTCGATCGGCTGGCCCTGGTCGGCGAGGGTGAGCGACGCTCGGAAGATGTGCGCGTGGCGCTCGGAGTAGAAGTCCTCGGGGACCAGCCGGTCGCGCACCATCGCCACCGCGTTGGGGTCGAGCATCAGCGCCCCCAGCACCGAGACCTCGGCGTCGTGGTCGTGGGGGAGCCTGCGCATCGCAGGCGGCGCGAAGGGGATCGCCGTGCCCGCGGTGAGCTCCACCCTGCCGCGGTACGGCGGTTGGGTCACTTCGCGGCGACGACCACGCGCAGGGTCGCCGTCACCTCGGCGTGGAGGTTGAGGGTGACCTCGTGCGGACCCAGCGAACGGATCGGGGGCTCGACCTCGATCTTGCGCTTGTCCACGTCGATGCCCGCCTCGCGCTTGAGCTGCTGGGCGATGTCGGCGTTGGTCACCGAGCCGAAGAGGCGGCCGCCCTCGCCCGCCTTGGCGTAGAGGGTCACCGTGATCCGGCGCAGCCGGCTGTCGATGTCGCGCGCGTCGGTGAGGGCCTTCTCGGCCCGGCGCCGCGTCGCCTCCTCGCGGTGGCGGATCTGCTCGACGACCTTGTCGTCCGCGACCACGGCGAGGCGCTTGGGGAAGAGGTAGTTGCGGGCGAACCCCGGGGACACCTCCTTGACGTCGCCGGGCTTCGCAGTTCCCGTCACTTCCTGCAGGAACAGTACCTTCACCGTGTCACTCCGGAGGTCCGCCCGTCGGCGGGGGTTGAGGGGGCCCGGCCCGTCTCCGTCCCCGGTGCGTGGCGCCGGCCCGAGAAGGCGGGATCGCCGGCGGCGGAGGCGGGGAGCGTCGGCCCGCCCGCGGGGGGTGGGGATGCGGCGGGGTCGCGTTCGAGGGGGAGGCGGCGGCTGAGGGCGACCGCGATGCGGCGGCCCGCCTCGACGTCACGGTCGAACCGGCTCTCGCGACGCTTGATCAGCGCCTCCTGCTCGGCGACCACATAGTCGGGGGCGGCGCCGATGAAGAGCCGGCTGGCGATCAGGCTCAGCGCCAGGATGTCCATCTCGCCGACCACCGGGATCCACGCCGGCAGGTTGACGTACGGGGTGACGATCAGGCCGATCGCCGCCCCGAGCGCCGCCTTGTTGCGCACCGGCACCCGGGGGTCGAGCCAGAGGCAGTAGGCGAGCTTGAGGTTGCGGGGAAGGTCGAGGAGGAGGCGCTTGAGAAAGCGCGTGCGGCCGATCATGGCGGCCATATGGTACTCAGCCGGGTGACCGGGGCTCGCGCTCAGGGCCCGGCGAGCAGCTCCGGACGGGCGCGCAGCCAGGCCTCGGCTGCGGCGGCATCGCCCGGCGGGAACTCGCCGTCGAGCATCGCCTCCTTCAGCGCCTCCTGCACCCGGCCCACCCAGGGGCCGGGGCCGCGGCGGCCGAGGCGCATGATCGTCGCCCCGTCGAGCGGCGGCGTGGGACGCGAGACCGCGCCGCCCCGGTCGAGCCGCTCCATCCGCTCGGCGAGCTCGTCGATCTCCTCGATCCCCGGGTACGAGGATGCGAGGGTGTCGGCGCGGGCGACGTCGAGGAGCTTCGCGCGGAGTGGGCCGGCGGCGCGGACGAGCCGCCGCACCGCGGCGTCTCCGTGGGTGTCGTGCCGGTACTGGATGGGACGGAGGTGGAGCCGCACTAGGGTGGCGACGTCGCGGACCTGGTCGCCGCTGAAGCGCAGCCGCCCGAGGATCTCCTCCGCCATCTCCGCCCCAACGTGGGGGTGGTCGTGGAAGGTGTGGCGGCCGTCCTCGGCGACCGCGTGCGTGGGCGGCTTGCCGACGTCGTGGAGGAGCACCGCGAGCCGGGTGATCAGGTCGTCGGTCGGGGTGCGGTCGAGCGCGTGCAGCGTGTGGTCGTAGACGTCGTAGCAGTGCCAGCCGCTCTGCTCGACGCCGATCATCGCCTCGACCTCGGGGAGGGACTCCGTGAGCAGGCCACCGTCGTGGAGGACCTGGACGCCGTCGCGGGGATGCGGCGAGGTGAGGAGGCGGGCGAGCTCGTCACGGATCCGCTCGACGCTGATCTTCGGCGGCCGGGCCAGGTGCGCCTGGGCCCGCATCGCCTCGACCACCCCGGGGGCGAGCCGGAAGTGCAGCTGGGCGACGAAGCGCGCTCCACGGAACATCCGCAGCGGATCCTCGTCGAAGGTGTCCGCGGGGTCGAGCGGGGTGCGGAGCACGCCGGCGAGCAGGTCGTCGACCCCGCGCCCGGTGAGGTCGAGGACCCGGCCCTGGAAGTCCTGGGCGAGGGCGTTGACGGTGAAGTCGCGCCGCCAGATGTCCTCCTCGAGGGTGCCCGGCTCGACGTCCGGCTTGCGGGAGTCCGGGTTGTAGCGCTCCCGGCGGGCCCGCACCGCCTCGACGACGAAGTCGTCGCCGCGGATCTGCACGGTGCCGAAGCGCTCGAACTGTTGTGGCCGGCTCCAGCCGAAACCGCGGGCCACGCGGGCGAGGAGCTCGACGGCGCCGTCGCCGACGACCAGGGCGTCGATGTCCTTGCTGATGCCGCGGCCGAGGAGGCGGTCGCGGACGAAGCCGCCCACCAGGTAGGCCTCGACGCCCAGCGCGGCGGCGGCGGTCCGGAGCGCGTCGAGCACCTCCTCGGTGTCCACTCTGCGTCGCACCACCCTCGGCTCAGCCACCGGCGAGCACCTCGGCGAGTCCGGAGGACGTCGCGCCGGCGGGACGCCGCAGGAGCAGCGCCGCGAGCACCGCGGCGGCGCCGGCGCAGAGGGCGGCACCTACGAAGATGGCGTGGAGCTCGTCGACCACCGCGGCGGTGGCGAGGCTGTCGTAGGCGGGGCAGTGGGCCGGTGTCTGCGGGCAGAGCTGGATCGGCGAGGGGATGCGCGCCGAGGACGCGTAGAAGCGCCGCAGCCCGACCGCGGTGAGCGCGGCGAGGCCGACGAGCATCCCCACCATCCGCGCCACCACCACCAGCGCCGACGCCAGCCCGTGGAGCGAGCCGCGCACCGCCCCGAGAACCGCCGCGTTCACCGGCGCGATGGCGAGGCCGAAACCGAGGCCACCGAGGGCGAGCTCGAGGTCGCTGCCGCCGACCGGGGTGTGCCATCCGCCGATCGCGATGTGGTCGCCGAGCGTGCCCGCGCTCCAGGTGCCCAGCAGCAGGAACGCCGCCGCGCTGAGCACCATCCCGAGGGCGGCGGTGACGCGGTGGGAGAGCCGCTCGCAGATCAGCCCGCCGAGCACCGCGCCGACCGGGACGGCGGCGAGGAAGCGCACCAGGACCAGCGCCGCCTGCAGCTGGGAGTCGGGATAGCGGGTCGCCCGGGCGAAGATGGGCACGTCGATGAGGGCGGCCATGAGCGCGGCGCCGACGAAGAGGTTGACGAGCAGGGCGCCGAAGGCCGCCGGCCGGCGGAGCGCCCCGAAGGGCACCAGCGGGTCGGCGCGGCGCAGCTCGAGCGCGGTGAAGAGCACCGCGGCGACCGCGGCGGCGGTGAGCAGCGCCGGGGCGCCGTCGCCGACGACCTGGCGGCTCGGATCGGCGCCGGCGAAGGCGACGATGACGCAGCCGAGCACCGCCCCGAGCAGCACCGCCCCGGGCCAGTCGGCGGCGCGGAGCACCTCGGGGGCGCGGCGCAGCGGCAGCAGCGGCCGGACCCCGAGGGGGGCGGCGAGCTCCCAGGCGGCGAAGCCGGCGAGCAGCGCCACCGCGGCGAGCGCCAGCGGGGTGGTCAGCGCGCTGCTCCCGAGCACCGGCGAGTAGAGCTGGCCGAAGGTGTCGCTGCCGGCGAGCGCGTCCGGCTCGAGCAGGGCGAGTAGGCCGGCGGCGGCGCCGCCCCCGAGGAGCAGGCCGCCGGGGACGTCGATCCGCGCGTCGCGGCGCGGGCGTGCCGGGCCGCCCGGCCCCGGCCGGAAGCCCGCGCCGAGGACGAACGCGACCGGCAGGTTGACCCAGAAGATCGTCCGCCAGGTGCTCACCGCGACGATGGCGGCGCCGTAGAGGGGGCCGATCACGCTGCCGAGCTCCTGGACGGCGCCGACCACCCCCAGGGGCAGGCCGCGCCGCTCCGGCGGCCAGGTGTCGGCCACCAGGGCGAGGGTCACCGGGACGAGCCCGCCGCCGCCCAGCCCCTGGAGGGTCCGCCCCGCCACCACCACGCCGAGGGCGTGGGCGCTCGCGGTGACCACCGAGCCGAGGGCGAAGACGCCGAGGCAGCCGAGGAGCACGGGGCGGCGTCCGTAGACGTCGGAGAGGCGGCCGAGCAGTGGGAGCACCACGACGTAGCCGCAGAGGAAGCCGCTGACGATCGGCGCCGCCTCCTGCAGCTGGTCGAGGCCGATCCCGACGTCGCGCATGATGCTGGGGAGGGCGAGCACCACCACGTAGGTGTCGGCGGCGGCGAGGAGCACCGCGGCGCAGGCGACCACGAGCCGGCGCACCCCGCCCCCCGTGTCCCCACCGACCGGCGGCGCCGCCGGTCCCTCGCTCCGCGCCTCAGTGGGGCGGAGGGGTGATCTGGACGGTCTCGCCATACCTGTCCAGTATCAGCGTGTACGTGCTCGACTTGTGGGCGTCGAAGAACGGGCCGGTGAGCACCACCCGGCGCACCTGATGGCTCTGGGTCGCCAGGCCGATCCGCCCCTGCACCGCCTGGGAGGAGTCGGCGCTGGTGAGCAGGTCGGCCACCGGCTTGCCGGGCAGGGAGACGGTGACCTCGTCGAGCTCCTCGCCGTTGAGCCGGTCGCGGCCGTCGAGGGTCGCCGAGGTGGCGTCGGTGAGCAGCGAGCTCAGCCCCGCCGACGGGTCGAGCAGGTGCCCGGGGTCGCTGAACCCGTACTTGCTCGGGTCGGTGGCCTGGTACCCCGCCGTGAAGGGGAGCTTCACGTAGAAGGTCCCCCCGGTGGAGAGCACGCTCAGGTTGAGCGGCAGGCCGTTGAAGACCACCTGGAGGGTGCCGCTCACCGCGTTGGGACGCTGGGCGTCGCCCTCGCCACCGGTGATGTACGTGCCCGTCCCCACGCTCGGGGCGCCCTTCGAGGTGAGGGTGAAGTGGAGGGCGGCGGTGGCGTCGACCGTGGCCTTCCCCTGGCGCAACAGGGTGCTGGCGTCGGGACCGCTCGAGGGCTGGCTGCTGCCGCAGGCCGCAAACCCGAGGGCGGTGGCCAGTCCGAGCAACGGGAGCGGACGGGGGATCATGGCGCGTCGGGAGTATACGGACCCGGCCGGTATACTTCGGCCACCGTGACCGACCAGCCCACGTCTGCCGTGGAGATCGGGGCAGTGACGGGGGCGCCGGCCATGGTCGGCACCGTCCTGCTCGCTCTCGGCGACAGCATCGCCGCCGGCATCGGTGCCTCCCACGTCAGCTCCGGCTGCATGGCGGTGCTCGCCTCCGCCCTCCGTCCTCGCGACCCCGGCCTCGCCCTCGTCAACCTCGCGATCCCCGGCGAGTCGAGCCACTCGATGCTCCTCCCCGGGGGCCAGCTCGACCGCGCCGAGGAGGTGATCGCCGAGGTGGCCCGCGGCGGCGGCCGGGTCGGGCCGGTGGC
>Ga0066702_10000240_pt1 | contig 12404 bp, 12 predicted proteins | sample GraSoiAngelo_151_FD_66507 | JGI IMG/M metagenome (GOLD analysis project Ga0066702, IMG submission 66507) | Grasslands soil microbial communities from the Angelo Coastal Reserve, California, USA - 14_1009_12_20cm | ecosystem: Environmental > Terrestrial > Soil > Grasslands | place: USA...
AGAGACGTCGAACAGAGACGTCAAGCAGGGGTCGTTCGCCCCCATCGTCTAACGGTCAGGACACCACTCTTTCAAGGTGGGAACAGGAGTTCGATTCTCCTTGGGGGCAGAAGCAAAAAGACGTCGAGCAGGAGCGTCGCGCAACGGCGTCGCGCGAACACGTCCAGCAACGTCTTTGCGACGTCTCTGTGTGACGTTTTTGCGTGACGCCTTTGCTTGACGTCTCTTTTCTTTCAGGGCCGATAGCTCAACTGGCAGAGCAAACTGACTCTTAACGACCTCCGTGCGTGTCCGCCGAGTTCCGCGGGAATCCGTCCCTATCCCGCAACGTCCGCTTCCAACAAGAGTTGCGTCAAGTCCGTGTCCGCGGACGTTCGTCGGCGTCCGCGTGCGTCCCAGTGATACTGCCCGCATTTTTGCCCACCATCATGGCGGTGCGACCCGTTGCCGGAAGCGGACTGGCGAAGCGCGTTATTATGGCAGCGCTACCTATCCCGATACCTCCGCCGGCAGCCGTGCCCGGACGGACTGGAGTACCTCTCGCGCGACGGCCAGCGCCTCCTCCGCTTCGGCTGGTGTCGGTTCCCCCGGCTCGCCCGGGTATCGGAACCGCCAGGCGTATTGCGTCAGAACCACCGCGCGGTCTACGACGGACTTCAGGGCGGGATCGAGGGCCAGGCACGCCTCGCCCAGCTCCTCGAGGTTGTGCGTCTTGCGGAAGGGCCTGTCGTGCCAGGTCAGGAATGCCTTGAATGCTTTTTCTGCGGTTTGCTGGGAGTGGAACGTCAGGTCCCCCCGTAGCGGCGGATGCGCCGTCTGGTCGTGTTCGGCGGCTCGGAGATCGTTGTCCGCCTTCTGCAGCCACGCCCTTGTGTCGGCGACCCGGGCGGGGTCATGCGGCATGCAGGAGCACGCCTTCGCGGACCACCGTGGCGGGCAGGGAGGCCTGAAGGTGAAGGCGCTCCTCGAAGTAGGTCCGTGTGCAGACCAGGACGTCGGCGGCCGCCCCCGTGCCACGCAGCGCCTCGTAGGCAAGCCGGCTGCCGCGCCGCTGTGCCGCGGCCTCGTCGGGGACCACGAGCAATAGATCGTAATCGCTGTCCGGCCCCGCCTCGGCGCGCGCCTTGGAGCCGAAGAGGTACACCAGCATCGGATGGTACGCCGCCACGAGCCGGCGCACGATCTCGGCGAGCAGCGGATCGCTCAACGGCTTCGCTGTGCGTAGCGAGGAAGAGTCGCGCGTCATCGGGTTTCGGGAGCTGACATCGCTGCCAATCTAGGCTCGCGCAGGGCTCGCGACCAGCACCGGTGGGGAAGGATTGGCCAGCCAGTCTTTCCATTGATGCGCGGGCTGACTAACCTGCTCCCCTGATCGGGGCGTGTTGAGAGCCCCGACACATCAGCCCGAGCAGCGAACGCCGCGGGCGGTCCTCATCCGCACGGTCGCCAGCTGGATCGAAGAGTGGTACGACCGACGCCGTCGTCATTCCTCGCTCGGCCAGGCAGCTTCTTGAGTCGTTGTGAATATCGACTACGATGACCGTTTCGCGCTTTCTGATTCTGGAAGGGGAGCGTCAGTTATGGGCCAAAGACGGGCACAGACGTGGGATGAATCGCGGTTGAACCGTCGCCCAGCTCGCCCTCGCTATTGTCCCCCCAACAGTACGCCGCACCCTGAGGGGTTACCCCACACGTGTGGAGATACCCAGTACTGACGGTGGCGAACGTCAATCCTCCGGAGACCAGAAGGGGGGTGGGGTTCGGGGCGTTGGTGAGCGGGGTGGCAGCGTTGCCGAGCTGGCCATAGCCGTTGTATCCCCAGCAGTAGGCGGCGCCGCCGGTTGTCACGCCGCACGTGGCCCCCTGCCCGGCGCTAATGGCGGCGAAGGTCAGTGCACCGGAGACGGCAACGGGTGATGTGCTCTTTTGGGTCGTGCCGTTCCCCAGCTCGCCTGAGCCGTTCGATCCCCAACAGTACGCCGCGCCGTCTCGAGTCAGACCGCACGCGTGAGAGTCGCCCGCGCTCAGCGCGACGAAGTTCAGCCCGCCGGCCACCGGTACCGGGACACCGCTCGACGTCAAGTTTCCGTTTCCGAGCTCGCCAGAAACGTTGTCACCCCAGCAGTACGCTGCACCGCTGGTCGTCAGGCCACAGGAGTATTGGTACCCGGCAGCAATTGCAACGAAAGACGACTCACCGGAGACAAGGACCGGGCTGCTGTTCACGTAGCTGATGGGGGCGCCGTTGCCGAGCTCGCCGGCGATGTTATTGCCCCAGCAGTAGATCGCTCCGCCCGTCGCCAGGCCACACGAGTGGTACACACCGGCGCTCACCGCGTTGAACGGGAGCCCACCGGTCACCGCCACGGGCGTTGGGCTGGCCGTGGTATCGCCGTTGCCGAGCTGGCCGTTGAAGTTGGCCCCCCAGCAGTAGGCGGCGCCGCCGGGCGTCACACCACAGGTGTGTTCGAACCCGCCACTGAGAACGGCATAGGACAGCCCGCCATCCACGGGCATGGGCGTATCGTATATGGGTTTCGCGGATTGCTTGAGGCTGTCCACGGCGCCGGCACCGAGCATGCCATTGAGGTTCGACCCCCAGCAGAACCCGGCGCCACGCGTGGTAACGGCGCAGGTGTTGAGGAAGAATCCGACGCTGATGTGCGCGAAGGCGCCATGCGGAACGGCAGCTTGGGCGTTGATCGTGTCGCTTACCGCGGTTGTTCCGGCGACGCTCCTGATGGTCGCCACGGTCTGGCCGGGCGCCATCGCCCGGAAATGGTACACCTGCTCCTGGCCTGGCGGCCCTTCCGGGTTATACACCGTCCGGAAATCCATCCCGAGAAACGCAACGGCGGACGACGACAAGGAGGGCAAGCTGTCATACTCGACTCCTCCTCCATACTCGACGCCTCCGGGCGTGATGTCGGCCCGCTGGGCTACGGAGAGCGACAGCGTTTGCAGATAGCGCACGGAGGCTTCGGTGGTAATCCCGGTGGGGTGATCCGTGCAAGCCGCCGCTGCCAACGGGAAAAGGGCAAAAAAGAATCTCTTCACCTTGTGCTCTTTCTGATTGCGCTCTTCCGAGATCTGTCCACCCTACCAGAACCTACCCACGCGCCGTTCGATGGCCAAGCGGTGCGCTCCCGGTCCCCGGGGCTCCCGCCACGTGCGAAGAACTAATAGCGTGAGCAACTACGGAACGGGCCGAAACGCGAGAGGCAGACGGTCGGGTGCGGTCGCTGGATCGCCCCTCTCAGCTGTATTTTGAAGCTGGGCGGGTGGCATCCACGGAGGCTCCAGGGTGGCTTCGAAGCGCAACTACCACGCGGGCCGTGGCAAGACGATCAAGGTTGTGTGCGCCTCGTGCAATGGTCCCACGCAGCACGATATTGTCTACTCCGTGACCGACGAGGACGGCGACGACAACGTGCAATGGTGGGGCTATTACCAGGTGCTGGAGTGTAGGGGGTGCGAGCGCATCAGCTTTCGCTACAACTGGCAGAGCAGCGAGGATCTCGAGCCATCCGAAAACGGCGCCTGGGAGGCCGTCGATCATGAGACCCTCTACCCCTCTCGCATCGCGGGCGCAGCGCCGATGGCAGATAGCCACCTGCTTCCTCCTCAGCTAAGGCGAATCTATGAGGAGACGCACTCGGCTTTGAGCGCTAACCTGCCTGTGATCGCGGGAATTGGAGTACGCGCCATCGTGGAGACGCTCTGCGCAGAAAAAAAAGCGAAAGGCGGCGACCTAAAGCAGAAGATAGACGACCTCGTGAAGCAGGGCGTCATAACGCCTGCCGGCGGAGAGATCCTCCATAGTCTTCGCCTCATGGGAAACGAGGCAGCCCACGAGGTGAAGCCCCAGAAGCCTGAGGATCTCTTGCTCGCCATGCGAGTCGTGGAACACGCGCTCCAGGGAGTCTACATCCTTCCCAGGCAAGCGGAGCACCTCCCTTCGGGACGAACAGTCCAGCCATAGGGAAACCACTTGACTTGCCACCTACCGTGAGGGTTCGATGCTCCCTAGGCCGCTAGACCCGAAGAAGTACTACATCGGCACGCGCTGCGGCTTTTGCCACCACTACCTGGCCTTCGTCGAAGATCCGAGCGCGGGGAAGGTGAAGCTGGTGTACGAGCGACCCCTCGTCACGCTGACGTGCCAGAGCTGCGGACGACCCGCGAACTACCCGACGGCCGGGCTCCACTCGTTTCGGGGCGACGCCCCGGCGTTGAACTAGAAACTTACGCCAGCGCAAAGCCCCACACCTGGACACCTCTTCGGTGTCCCGTGGACCGATGCCGCGATCATCGCCGCCATTCTCGGCGGTGCATTTGCCCTCGCCAAGGAAACGCTCTCGTTCGGCTTTCGCCTGCTCGAAGGCGCGTGGGAACGCCGTCGCCTGAGGCACAGCCTCTACGCACGGGTTTGGCACGACCACTTCCAGATCGCCACGGGGGCTGTGAAGGCGATGCGCGCTTGGCCTTATGACGAGTTCGCCGCGGGCGGGTGGGCCGTTCCGCCACCGCCGGTGGACTTCCTCCGGCGGCACGACGTGCCGCTCGCGGCCGACGTCCTGCAGCTGCTGGCCGACTCGCCGGACACCGTGACGGCCTACCTGCACGCCACGATTCAGCGCGACTACGCGGGCGCCGTGGCCAAGACCGAGGAGGACGAGTTCGGCCGCATCACCTATGAATATCCCCGCACGCGAAACGTCCTCCGAACCCTGCTCGAAAACGTCGTCAACGCGCTCGAGGAGCTGGCAGGTCATCTGCCTGCGAGGCCCTGGTGGAGGAAGAAGACGAAATTGGGGCCGCGGGAGATCTGCGAGGCGAACGTCAAGTACTTTCGCGCGGAGCTGGAGAAGGTGCCGGCGATCACGAAGCAGGAGGTGCTGCAGATCTCGATCAGGGCTCACGCCCAGCTTAAACGCTTGAAGGCAGAGGAATCCTCAGGCGAGGGCGACCCTACGGCGTCGTGAATGCCGCCGGCCCCTGGCATCGAGCTGGCATCGCTACTTCCATCAACCGGCACGAACGTGCCGTCGCGCGAGCGGTTCGATAGCTAGGACGTGCCCCCGCGTGGACGGGCGCGCCCCGCTGGCGGAATCTCAAAATCCCTTGCGTGAGCACGCAAGGTGCGGGCAGACCCCGGCTCCCTGTTGTGATCCTCTCTAGTCAACGGCGTGAGCACCCCTGCACCGCGAGGTAATCGTGCGAGGTAATCGTGCGAGGTAATCGTGCAAGCAAGAGGAGCGATATCGGTGCACGCGCTGGTGCGCGGCACCGAATCGCTCCTGCCCCGCCCATTCGCGCGCGGCCGCGCGCTCAAGGGCGAGCAAGCCCCTAACCCCACGGGCACGCTCAGCCCATCCGGGCCTCTTTACTTGTAGAGGGGTGTGTGTCGCGACCACCGCTGAGACCCGGGCCGAATCCCCGCGGGCACGGTCGGGGTCATTCGGGACTATTCCCTTATGGAGGGGTGTGTCGCGACCGCCCCGATGAGACGCTGGGCCGAATCCCGGAGTACCTAAGTAAGGGAACCTTGCGTGCCGTCGACGCTGACACGCTGGGCCCCATCCGGGACTACTTGTAAGTAGGGGGGGACAACTCGTGAACAAGACGCCAGAACGGTCTGCCGAATTGCGAGGTGCTTGGAAGTAGGAAGAGGTACCTCGTTACGAGCGGGTCAGAACAGTCCGCCGCAACTGGAAGGACTTGTCCACAACGAGGGTCGCGTCGTAGCGCTTCCCGCCCATCCTAAGAGGGCCATGCCCGATCGCCGGACCGCCGCAAAGCTGATTCGCTTCCATCCCGACGAACTCCGCGAGATCACGGAATGCGCCCGGCGCTCAGGCCTCACCCCGGCCCGCTTCATCCGCGAGACCGCGCTCGGCGCCACCCCAAAGGCCCGGGCCCACGCAGCGGACCAGCCCCTCCTCCGTGAACTCGCCCGCGTCGGCCGCAGCCTCGAGCACCTCGCCCGCTGCGCCAGGGCCAGCCAGGACGCCGCCCTCGCGGCGAAGACGACCGCTGCCCTGGAACGGCACCACGCGCTGGTCCGGCACGTCGTGCAGCGCCATCGCTAGAAGGGAGGATCCACCCCGTGATCGCGACGACATCGTCCGGCCGCCGCTTCGCCGTGCTGGCCCGCTACCTGCTGCGCGGCCGCTCGGGAGCGGAGACCGAGCGCGTGGCCTGGACCGCCGGGCGGAACTTGGGCCTCGACGACCCCGAGCTGGCGGCGGTGCTCATGCAAGCCACCGCCGACGAGAACCCGCGGGTCGAGGTGCCCGTCTATCACCTGACGATCAACTTCGACCCCAACGATCCGGTGACACCCACCGAGATGCAGGCCGTGGCCGACCGCGTCCTGCGGGATCTCGGCTTGGCCGAGCACCAGGCCCTGATGGTGGCCCACCAGGACCGGGCGCATCCGCATGTGCACGTGATGGTGAACCGGGTGCACCCGGAGACGGGCGTGGCGTGGGAGCGCTGGCAGGACCGCCCCCGGATCGAGCGCACGCTCCGGGAGCTCGAACGCGAGTTGGGACTCCGCGAGGTGGCGGGCCGGCTCTACCAGCTCGACGGCCAGGAGGCGCCGGAGCCCGCCCGGCTGACGAGCGGGGAGCGCCGGCAGGCCGAGCGCACGGGCGAGCCCGCGTTTCCTGATCGCGTCCGGGCCCATCTGCCCGAGTTGCGCGCCGCCCGCTCGTGGACCGAGCTCGAGGAGCGGCTCGCCGCCCATGGGCTCCGGCTCGAGCGCAAGGGCCAGGGGCTCGTGATCACGGACGGCACGCATCAGGTCAAGGCGTCGCGCGTGGCACGCGACCTCTCTCTCCGCCGGCTGGAGGAGCGCTTCCGCGCGCCCTATCCGGGCCGGGAGGAGGAGCAGGCCCGGCGCGAGCCCCCGAGCCGCGACGTGGCCCAGCTCCAGGGGGCCCTGGCCGAATACGAGCGCGTGGCGGCGCTGGAGCACGAGCGGGACCGGGCGACGAAGGAGCTCTATGCCGCACAGGCCCGGCGGTCCAACCTTGACCACGCGATCACGGCGGTGCAGGCAGCGGAGAAGGACTTCGACCGCGCGCTGGCCCGGGTCTATCGGGATCCGCCAGCCGCGCGGGAGCAGTTCCGGAACGCCGTCGCGCAAGCCGGGCCGGAGCGCGCGGCGGAATGGCTCACCGCCGAACCGGAGCGTTTTGGCGCGCTCCGGACCGTCGACCGGCCGCGGGCCCTGGGGCTCGGCGTCCGGCGCGACGACGCGCCCGCGCGCCTCGAGGCGCGCCGGGCTGCCGCCTGTGGGCGGGCGCTCGCCGAAACGGAGCGCCGCGCCGCCGCACTCGCCGGACGGGACGCGCCGGACCGGCAGGAGTCCAGCGTGGGGCCGTGGGTCGAGCGCGCCCTCGCGCACGTGAAGGAGCGCATCGGTGAGACGGAGCGGCTGCTGGACCAGCTGAAGCAGGAACTGCGACGGGCGCCGCACCTCGAGCTCCTGCAGCGCAGCATCGCCCGGGTGGTCGCCCGGCTCGAGCCGCGCGAGATCGCCCAACTGCGGCTCCTGGTCACCGCCCCACAGGTCGCGATCGCGTTCCAAGCGCGGCGCGTGCTCAAGGACCTGCTGCTCGGCCGCGAGCAGGAGGACGATCGCTGATGGCGGTGCACTCGCGGGGTCGACAAATTGTGGAACCGGCAGACGGTGATCAACTGGATGCATGGGCGGTGGCTTCAGAGGTCAGTGGGCGAAAAGGTGGAAGGAGACGCTGGGCGCCACCCGAAAGTGTACGCGTGACGAACACCTTGATTCCTGGAGAGCGGCTTCTCCGGGCTGCCGACGTCGCCGCCATCCTCAGTGTGCCCACCAAGCGTGTCTACGAGCTCGGCATACCTGCCGTGCGATTGTCGTCTCGCTGTCTGCGATGGCGGTGCTCTGATGTCGAGTGCTGGGTCGAGGAAAGGAGGGTCTCGCCGTGAAACCTCATCGTCGCCTTGGCCACGCCACCTACGAGGTCGACGTGCGTTGGCAAGGGTACCCCCGGCTGCGGCTGGCTTGCGGCACGACTAACAAAGCACGCGCTGTCGCTATGTGCCGGACCCTCGCCGCCCTCCGCGACGCAGGGCGGCGCGATCTGCTGGGTCTGCTCGCCCAGCATCGGCTGAGGCTCGCCGATGTCCACGACGCCTTTCTCAGCGATCCCGGCGCGATCGAGCACCTAAAAGCCAAGGCCGTAAGCCCGCGCTTGGGCGACTTGGTCGAGCGTTGGTTAGGCTGGCTCGCATCGCCGGCTGGTATCAGCCCTCGCACCCGACGAAAGTACTCTGAGAAGACACGCCGGCAGTACGAGGGAAGCTGGAACGGGTTCTTCTCAGTCTTGGCCTGCGGGCCCGACGCCCGCTTAGCCGACGTCAACCGCGGCTTTGTCCTCGAATACCGGCGCTTGCGCGCGCGTGCGACCGGTGGGAAGCGCCGCAAGACCATGCCGGGCCGCTCCGTTAGCGCAGCGACCCTTAATCGTGATTTCGCAGCCCTGGGCGCGTTCCTGACGTGGCTGAGAGACATCGAAGGCGTCGCCATCGAGCGGCCGCCGTTACCGCGTGAGCGAGAGTCGAAGGGGCGTGAACGCTGGCTCTCAGCTGAAGAGTTGGCGACGTTCCAGCACGCCTGTCCGGAGGAATGGTGGCCCTTCTTCGCAACGCTGTTCTATACCGGGGCGCGACTGGGAGAAGTGCAGGGGCTGCGCGGGGCCGATGTCCTACTCTCGGCAAGACGGATCTCGATCCATGAAGCGGACCGGCGGGTTAAGACGAAGGAAGCCGTGCGCGACCTACCGATCGCCGGGCCTTTGGAGCGCGCTCTCGGGAAGCACCTGGCGCGTGTCGCCCCGGGGCCAAACGACCTCGTTTTCGGAGACGAGTTCCAGCGGTACGGCATCGTCCGATACGTGTGGGACGCGACCTGCAGGGCAGCTGGCATCTCGGGAGCGCGGCCGCACGATGCGCGGCATACGTTCGCCGTACATGCCGCGCAGGCTGGGGTGCCGATCGTTCGGATGCAGAAGCTTCTCGGCCACGCCACCGCCACAATGACCCCGCGTTATATGAAGCACGCTCCGGAAGCGTTTCTCGACGAAGACGCAGCCAGTGTGGCGGCGCACCTCGGCGGGGCCAAGAATGCCGAAGCGGAAGCTCGCGTCACAGCGGCACGCCGCGAGTTGAAGCAGGCCTAAGTCGCGATCAGAGGGAACGCGCACTCTCGCGGAACACGACGGAGCCAGTCGAAAGGACGTCTTGATTTGTGCTCGAAGAAGCTAGCCGAGCTGGCACGGGGTGACTGAAAAAAGTAGGGATGTTGCTGGTTAAGAGTAGCAAAGCGGCGGCCGCGACCCCCCGTTCGGCGTTTCACGCCATTCGGCAGCTGGGCTGGGACGGGAGTTGGTCCAGGGTTTGAGTCGGTGCGGAGAGCGATCCGGGGGCGTTGGGCCCCAACGCGCTTGCCTACCTCTTGGAGACGAGCTATGCGCCTGACCTGCACGCGCCTCTTGTTGCTTTGCCTTGTCCCGGCCTGCCAGGCGCCCGACTTAGACACCTTTGCGAAGGAGCACACCACGCGCGAAGAGCGAGCGTTCGGACAGAGGGACCTAGAGCTGCTCTCCACCGCCCAGGTCGACTCAGCCGTCGGCCTACTCGCCACGGACCTGCGGAGCGACACGGTGGTCCGCGCCCTCCAGCAAGTCGGCGCACTGCTGCGAGAAGCGCGCCTCGACTCGCTGCACGTGATTGGGGTCAACGTCAACAACGTCGGGAATGATGTCCACGAGCTGAATCTCAGCTATGAAGTGACAACCACGCGCGGCCGCTGGCTTACGACCAACGTCGCGACTCGATCGGTACACGGCCGTGTGTCCGTCATCGGTGTCTCTGCCCATCCCATCCCCGGCCCTCTTGAGGAAATCAACACCTTCACGCTACGGGGGAAGCCCCTGGTCCACTACGTCATACTCGTCTTTGCAGCGCTTGTCCCGCTATTCATCTTGGGGGTCGAGGTCGTTTGCCTCCGCACGTCGGTCCGCCGCAGGTGGGCATGGATGCTGCTAATCCTGTTGGGCGGTCCTGTCACGGTGCTCAACTGGACCACTGGGGAAATGCACACCAACGAGTTCACTGTGCTGCTATTAGGCGCCGGGTGGTTTCGGGCGAGCGTGTACGGACCAGTGATCCTCCAGGTCGCGTTCCCCATTGGTGCTGCAATCTTCCTAGCGCGGCGCTACCAGCTCATCCTGCAGGCCCGTCACACCACGAAGGCCGGGTACACCAAGCTCAATCTACCTGGGGGATCCTAGCTGGTCGGCCTTCGAGTGGTCCCGCCTCGCGCCTGCCTCCCACGTTCTGAAGATCTTTTTCCTGTATCCCTCCGGACTCGACGGAGGGGATGCGGTCGAGCGGGACGCGGGACCAACCCACGCCGGAGTGGAAAAGGGGCATGATCGCGGCCCGAAAGTGCCCGCATTTTTGCCCACTCAGCTCGGGGCACGGATGGCGGCATGGGGCCCGCACCCTTGCGTAAGCTTTTCGGGCTGACGATCTTCCGCCGCCCTAGGGCCGATAGCTCAACTGGCAGAGCAACTGACTCTTAATCAGTAGGTTCTCGGTTCGATTCCGAGTCGGCCCATGCCTCACCACATCAGCGCCATCACGAGCAACCCGAGCCCCACGAGCAGATAGACGAACACGTACCGGCCGAGCGAGCGCATCGCCCGCCGCCGCCGGCGCGCGCGTCCGCGCCGGATCATGTGCGACTGATAGCGCACCAGGCGCAGCCATAGGGTCGGCGACGGTATGGTCATGCGCCTAGGATACGGGTCGCCGGTAGTCCCGGCAATCCCGGCCGGCGCGGTCACGCTGCGGCGGGGGTCCCTGCGGGGAGGGTGAAGAAGAACGTGGCGCCGCCGTCGACCTTCCCGTCCGCCCAGATGCGGCCGCCGTGGCGCTGGATGATGCGCTGCGCGAGGGCCAGCCCGACCCCGGTGCCCTCGAATTCGTCCGCCCGATGGAGCCGCTGAAACACCCCGAACAGCTTGTCGGCGTACCGCATGTCGAACCCCACGCCGTTGTCGCGCACGAAGTACACGACGGCCGGTCCCTCGCGCCGCGCCCCGACCTCGATCTGCGGATGGGGACGGGCGCGACTGAACTTGAAGGCGTTGCCGATGAGGTTCGTGAGCACCTGGCGCAGCAGTGTGCGATCTCCTCTGGCGGGAGGCAGGGGATCGACGAGGATGTCCATCCCCTCGGTCCCGGCGGACTTGCGCAGCTCGTCGACCACGGCCCGGGCCAGCTCCGTCATGTCCACCGGCTCGACGGACAAGGTCTGCCGGCCGAGGCGCGAGAAATTGAGCAACGCGTCGATCAGCTCGCCCCCGCGCTTGGCCGAGTCGCGGATGATGCCGAGAAACCGCTTGCCTTCGGCGTCGAGTGCGGCGGCGTAGTCCTCGAGCACCGCCTGCGCGTAGCCGTTGATGGCGCGCAGCGGGGCGCGCAGGTCGTGCGACACCGAGTAGCTGAACCGCTCGAGCTCGGCATGGGATTGGCCGAGCTGCTCTTCCGTGCGGCGCCGGGCGGTGAGGTCGCGCGTCACCTTGCCGAAGCCGATCAGGGTGCCGGCCGGGTCGCGGATGGCGGTGATGACCGCGTCGGCCCAAAACCGGTTGCCATCCTTGCGCACGCGCCACCCTTCGTCCTCCACCCGTCCGTCACGCACGGCGGCGTCCAGCTGGGCCTGCGGCTTGCCGTGCGCCACGTCTTCCGGCGGGTAGAAGACGGAGAAGTGCTGACCCAGGATCTCCTCCGCGGCGTACCCTTTGATCGCCTCGGCGCCGGCGTTCCAGCTCGCCACCCGGCCCGCCGGGTCGAGCACGAAGATGGCGTACTCCTTGACGCTCTCCACCAGCAGCCGGAACCGTTCCTCGCTCTCGTGTAACGCCAGCTCGGCGCGTCGGCGCTCCGTCGTGTCGCGCGTCACCTTGGCGAACCCGATCACGGACCCGTCGGGGTCGCGCAGCGCCGTGATGACCACATCCGCCCAGAACCGCGAGCCGTCCTGGCGCACCCGCCACCCTTCGTCTTCCACGCGACCGTCGCGCGCCGCCAGCGCAAGCATCCGCGCCGGCTTGCCCGCCTCCACCGCGTCATCCGGGTAGAAACAGGAGAAGTGCTTCCCGATGATGTCTTCCGCGCGATACCCCTTCAGACGCTCCGCGCCGGCGTTCCACGTCAGGACCCGCCCGGCGCCATCGAGCATGAAGATGGCGTAGTCGCGCACGCCCTCGACCAGCAGACGGAAAGTGTCCGGCGTTTCCCGGGTGGCGGCCACCGGCCGGTGGGGCGTGGTCATGAGGGAGAAGGTC
>Ga0066702_10000244_pt1 | contig 12383 bp, 11 predicted proteins | sample GraSoiAngelo_151_FD_66507 | JGI IMG/M metagenome (GOLD analysis project Ga0066702, IMG submission 66507) | Grasslands soil microbial communities from the Angelo Coastal Reserve, California, USA - 14_1009_12_20cm | ecosystem: Environmental > Terrestrial > Soil > Grasslands | place: USA...
CACCGCATACACCGCGCCGAGGTGCTGGGTGTCGAGCCCCAGGCCGGTGGTGGCGCCGACCACGGCGCCGAGCTTGGCGTCGCCCATCCCCAGCACCGAGCCCCCGAGGAGCAGGCTCTGGACGACGAAGACGACGTAGACCGCGACGGCGCCGGCGAGGGCGTGGGGGAAGGTCAGTCCCGGCGAGAAGGGTGAGAGCGCGAGCGCGACGACCGTCGCCGGGTAGGTGACCCGGTTGAGGATGAGCCGGTGCTTCACGTCGAAGACGACCACGTGGACGAAGACCGTCACCCAGAGGAGGTGGATGAACAGCCCGCGACCGGCGGGGTCGTGGGCGGTGAAGGCGGCGTACCCGACCGCGCCGAGCACCGGCGCCAGCCAGCGCTCCAGCCAGGTCCAGCCGTAGCGCTCGGCCTTCCAGGGGACCGCCGGTGTCGCCTCCGTCCCCTTGGCGGCGGCCTCCTCGGCCTGGCGGGCGCAGTCCTCCTCGTAGGCGCGGCGCTCCTCGAGCTCCTCCTCCTCGAGGCGCTCGCGCCGCTCCAGCCACACCGAGGCCATCCCGGCACCGAGCCCGGCGGCGGCCCCGGCGATGCCGGCGACCGCGACCGCGACGCCGTTCATCCGCCGACCGCGGCGTGCAGCGCCGCGCGCGCCTCGTCCCACGGAGGCTCGAGCCCGGTCCAGCGCCGGAAGCTCAGCATCCCCTGGTGGAGGAGCATCTCCAGGCCGTCGCAGGCGCGCAGGCCGGCCGCGCCCGCGGCCGCGACCAGGTCGACCGGCCGGGGGCGGTAGCGGAGGTCGACGACGGTGCAGCCGGCGGGGAGCCCGTCGAGGCGCAGCGGCAACCCGGCGAGGCCCGACGGGGTCGCGTTGACCACCGTGCCCGCGCCGGCGAGCAGGGGTTCGAGGGCGGCGGCGTCCCAGGCGGCGGGGGTGGCGTCCAGAACCGGGGCCAGCCGCTCCGCGAGCTGCCGCGCCGCCTCGGGGCGGCGGGCGGCGATCCAGATCCGGCCGGCGGGCACGCGGCTCAGCGCGAGCAGCGCGGCGGCGGCGGCGCCGCCCGCCCCGAGCACCACCGCGTCCGTCCCGGGGGCGGGCCACAGGCCGGCGCCGCGCAGGGCGCCCTCGAGCCCCGCGGCGTCGGTGTTGGCGCCGAGCAGCCTCCCCTCCTCCACCACCACGGTGTTCACCGCCCCGGTCAGCGCCGCGTCGCCCTCGAGGCGGTCGCACGCGGCCGCGACCGCGAGCTTGTGGGGGATGGTCACGTTCGCCCCGCACGCCTCGCCGGCGCGCAGCCGCCGGAGCGCCTCTCCGAGCTCATCGGGGGTGACGTCGACGATCCGGTAGCTCCCCTCGACCCCGCGGGCGCGCAGCGCCGCCTCCTGCATCCGCGGGCTGGGCGAGGCGGTGATGCCGTGCCCCAGCAGCCAGAGGTCGGTGGGGCTCATCGGCAGGGACTGTTCAGGTACTGCCGCACCAGCGCATCGTGCTCCGCGGCGGTGCTGCTGTAGTGGTTGTGGCCACATCCGTCCGAGACGTAGAAGAGGTAGGCGCTCGCGGCGGGGTGGGCGGCCGCCTCGAGCGACGCCAGGCCCGGGTTGGAGATCGGCGTCGGGGGCAGGCCGGGGTGCAGGTAGGTGTTGTACGGGGTGTCGTGCTTGAGCTCGTCGGCGGTCGGCGCCCGGTCGGTCACCCCGAGGCCGTAGATCACCGAGGCGTCGACCTGGAGGTCCATCCCCCGGGCGAGGCGGTTGTAGAGGACCCCGGCGACCATCGGCCGGTCCGCGGCCAGCCGCGCCTCACGCTCGACGATCGACGCGACCACCAGCACCTGGTAGGCGGTGAACCCCTTCGGTGGGCCGGCGAGCACCGGGAGCGCCTTGGCCATGAAGGCCTGGAGCTGCTGGGCGACGACGTCGTGGGAGGTCGCTCCGATGGGCACCTGGTAGGTGTCGGGGAAGAGCATCCCCTCGAGCGGCGCGCCCGCCGGCCGGCCGTCGAGGAAGCCGTCGCTGAAGTGCCCGGTGCGCTCCTCGCCGAGGTACGCGGTGGCGGCGATGCCGAGCCCGTCGGACTGGACCCGCTCGCCGATCTGGACGGCGGTCAGCCCCTCGGGGATGACCAGCTTCACGGTGCGGGCATCCGGGGGCATCTCCAGCCGGGCGACCACGGCGCTCGCCCCCATCCCGGTGTCGAGCCGGTACCGCCCCGCCCGGAGCCGGCTGCCGAGGCCGCGCACGCGCGCGTACCAGCGGAACCAGAAGGCGCTGCGGACCAGGTCGTGCGCTTGCAGGTCGTCGACGAGGCCGTCGAGGGTCTCGCCCTCGGGGACGTCGATGGTCACCGCGGTCCCGTGCGCGGCGGCCGGCGCCTCGAGCTGGGCGCGGGCGTAGAGGGCGGTGCCCCCGGCGCCGACGGCGAGGACGACCACCGCGATCACCAGCGCGAGGAGGATCCGCGACCTCCGGCCGCCCTTCGTCCGCTCCGGGGTCACCGGCGAGCGGTGTCCAGGCGGGTGCGAGCGTCGAGCCAGCTCTGGAGCATGAGCGCGGCGGCCACAGCGTCGACCGTCTCGCGGCGCCGCTGCCGGCGCATGCCGCCGGCGATGAGGGCGCGCTCCGCGGCGACGGTGGTGAGCCGCTCGTCCCACATCTCGACCGGCAGGCCGCACTCACGCGAGGCCTCGTCGGCGAGCGCCCGGGCGGCGGCCGCCGCCTCGCCCTCGCTGCCGTCGAGCCGGCGGGGCAGGCCCACCACCAGCCGTTCGGCGCCCCGGCTCCGCGCCTCCTCCCGCACCCGTGCCCAGAGGGCGGTGCCGTCGCGGCGCGAGAGCGTCGCCACCGGCCCGGCGATGGTGGCGGTGGGATCGGTGGCGGCGAGCCCGATGCGGACGCTCCCCGGGTCGAGCCCCAGCGTCACCGGTATCCTCGGGCGCTCACGCGCCCACTCCGCGGGGGGCCTCCCCCCTGCCGCCTCCCCCCTGGGCCTCACGACGACCCCTCGGCGACCACCCGGACGTCGACGGAGATGCGGCTGGCGAAGAAGGGCAGCACGAAGAACGGGATGGTGCGCGAGATGCCGGTGCTGGCCTGGTCGCCGAACTCCGAGCGCACCTTGCGACCGACCGCGTCCTCTCCCTGCCCGGTGAACGTCTCCTTGAGCTTGTTGAGGTCGACGATCGGCTGGCTGAACCCGGTGCCGCGGATGCTGAAGACCACGGTGCCGTCGTCGCTCGCCTGCTGGATGTCGGGACCGGTGAGGCGCTGCTCGACGAGGGTCTCGCCCTGGGGGATCTGCGAGCTCAGGTCGCTGGTGAAGACGCGGCGGACGTCGTCGGGGTTGTAGGCGGCGGCGCGTCCGTGCACGGCGACGGTGATCTGGGTCTCCTTGAACTCGTCACCGTTGTTCGGCAGCGGCGGCGCGACCTCGGTGGCGAGGGTCAGGCCCTGCTGGCTGGGGTCGATGGCGAAGACGTCGCCCTGCGCCTTGTCCTGCATCGCCTTGCGCGCCCTGTCGCTCAGCTGCTGCTTGAGCTGGGTGACCTGGTCGTTGAAGGCCTTGAAGTCGGTGTCGCTGACGATCACCACGTCGTGCTGGTCGACCCCGCCCGCGGTGGCGGCGGGGTTGGTGATCCTGAGCGTGCACTGGCGGTTGGCCGAGGTCTGGTCGCCGCACGGGTTGCCGGTGGTGGTGCCCGGGGGGCTGTTCGGCGGCGGCAGCCATTGGGTGATCGCCCCCGCGGCCACGTTGCCCGCGCCGCCGGTCACCTCGGCGGTCACCGGGATGGGCACGGGCGGCTGGCCCGGAACGCTCGACACGAACGAGCCGTCCGTCGACGGGCCGATGCAGTACTCCCCGTTCGGCATGTCGGTGGTGTCCTGGCTGACGACGTACTTGACCGGCTTCGACCCGGTGGTGGCGAACTCCGTCCCCTTGGGGAAGCCGTTGCTCGCGCAGAAGGGGTACGGCTCGTCGCTCTGCAGCAGCACGGTGCCCGTCGCCGCGACCGCCTGGATCGTCTTCTTCCCGGTCGGCTTGGCGTCGAACTGCTGGCTCTCGTCGTCGGTCACCGCCTTGGTGAGCACCCGGTCGGGCCCCTGCGCGGAGGTCGGGTCGCTCGTGCCCTGGATCTGCTTGCTGAGCTCGACCGGGGTCGCCTTGAGGGTGATGGTCACCTTCGCCGACGGCGCCACCAGGAAGAGGAGCAGGAAGCCGACGGTGAAGATCCCTCCGGCGACCATGTACAGACGGCGCCGGCTCGTCACCCGCGGGGTCCCCGGCAGCGACGCGCGCGGCCGGCGCGTGCCCGGCGGCACCGCCGGCGGGACCGGGTCGGTCCAGGTGTCGTCGAGCGGCTCGAGATCGTCCGCCGCGGCCGCGGCGTCGGCCGCCGCTCCGCCGGCGGCGGCGCCGTCGGTGGCGGGGCGCATCACCTGCACGCCGCGCTCGTAGGCCTGCACCGAGGCGTAGGTCGCGAACCCCGCCTCGCGCGCCAGCCCCTGGACCCGCGGGTCCCCGCTGACGATGGAGGTGCTCTTGAGGTTGGAGCGGCTGTACTGCTGCAGCAGCCTGAGGTTGAGCGGGCTGAGGAGCACCCGAGCATGGCTGGGGAAGATGAAGACGAGGTCCTTCTCGTCGTCGCCGGCGCGGATGCGGTCGACGAGCTCGGTGATCTCCTCGTCGGGGTCGACGTACACCATCTTGGCCATGGCTCAGACCTTCATCGCGCGCATGATGCGCCGCATGACGCCGCCGAGGGGCTGGTCCTCCTCGTCGTCCAGCTGGATGGCGTGGTACGCGAGCCCCATGGGGGTGATGTCCTGGGTGCCGGTGAGCAGCCCGGTGCTGTCGTACACGCCGCTCACCGCCTCGGGGCGGAGCACCTCGATCGTCGGCGTCTTGGGGAAGGGGAGGTGCTCGGTCCAGTTGAGCGCGCGCAGCTGGTCGGCGACCTCGGGGAGCGCCGCGCCGCCGCCGGCGATGTAGATCGCGGGCGGGAGCGCCTCGCCGCGGGCCATGTCCTCGAGCGCGAGCGCCACGCCCTGGGCGAGCACCTCGGAGCTGGGGTCGACGGCGTCGTGGGCGAGCTTGCGCTGGTCGGCGGTGAGCGTCCCGGCGCCGTGGGCGAGCTTGAACTGCTCGGCCTGCTCCAGTGACATGCCGAGCTCGCCGGCGAGACGGCGGGTGAACGCGCGCCCGCCGAGCGCGAACATCCGAGTCCCCTCGATGCCACCGTTGCGTACCAGGGCGACGTCGGTGGTGCCCCCGCCGATGTCGACGAAGATTCCGCCGAGCTCGTAGACCTCGTCGTTGGCGCAGCCGCGCGCCATCGCGTACGGCTCGGCGACGGTGGCGACGAGCTCGAGGTCGAGCTCCTGAGCGATGGTCTGCAGCGCGCCGATGTGGGTGAGCGGCGCGAAGGTGTTGAAGATGGTGAGGTCGAGCGACCGCCCCTGGAAGTTGAGCGGGTTGCTCACCGGGTAGCCGTCGACCCGGATGCCGGTGATCGCGCTGTGGACCAGCTTGACGTTCACCTCGGGGACGCCCATCTCCTGGGACATCTGGCGCACCGCCTCGCGGAGCGCGCGGCGCTGCACCATCTGCAGGCTCTGCGCCACCTCCGCCTGGGTGATCCGCGTCTGCGACTGCGCCCGGGGGACGCTCACCGAGGTGCTGAAGCCCTTGATCTGCTCGCCGGCGATGCCGATCACCGCCTGGCCGGGCACGAGCTGGCACATGTCCTCGGCCTCGGTCAGGGCGCGGTCGACGTTGTCGATCACCGCCTGGATGTCGGAGACCGCGCCCGCCTGCATGTCGGTGAGCGACTGCCGGACCTTGCCGACGCCGATGACGATGCCGCGGTCCTCCTCGCGCTTGACCACGAGCGCCTTCACCACCTCGGTGCCGATGTCGATGGCGGTGTAGTGGCTGTGGAACTCCTCGCGCCGCCGCAGCAGCGAGAACTTGCGCTTGCTCACGAGCCCCCTCCCGCTGCGGCGATCGCCTCGCGCACCGCCGCCACCGCCTCGCCGCGGCGCGACGGATCGCCGACTCCGCCGTTGGCAAAGTCCGCCCGCCCGCCCGCCTTCGCGCCGGTGGCGGCCGCCGCGGCCTGCGCCAGGTCCCCGGCGCGGAGGCCGCGCCCTTGGGCGCCGCGCCCCACCTTCACCGCGAGCGCGCTCTCCCCGAGCACGAGGGCGACGCCGTCGCCGCCGAGGCGGTCGGCGTAGAGGCTGTCGACCGCCGCCTTCACCTCCTCGACGCCCGCACCGCCGTCGAGGAGCACGTGGAGCAGCCGGATCCCGGCGACGTCCTCGACCTCCGCCCCGCCGGCGCCGCCGCCGCTCAGCGCCCGGCGCTTCGCCTCCTCGAGCTCGCGCTGCAGCTGGCGCAGCCGCGCCTGCAGCGCGGCGACGCGGTCGGGAACCTCGTCAAGGGGCACCTTGAGCGCGGTCGCGGTGTCGCGCAGAGCGGCGGCGTCGCGCTCCCAGCGATCCTCGGCGGCCTTGCCGGCGACCATGTCGATCCGGCGCAGCCCCTGTCCGACGCTCGACTCGGAGACCAGGATGGCGGCCCCGAGGTCGCCGCTGCGGGCGACGTGGGTGCCGCCGCAGAGCTCCCGCGACCAGCCGCCGAAGTCGACGACGCGCACCTCCTCGCCGTACTTCTCGTCGAAGAGCATCACCGCGCCCTCGGCACGGGCGCGGGCGATCGGCATCACCTCCGCAGTGCGCTCGAGGTTGCGGCGGATCGCGTCGTTGACGGCGCGCTCGACCTCGCGCAGCTCGGCGGGGGTGAGCGCCCGGGAGAAGTTGAAGTCGAAGGTGGTGTGGTCGGGACCGACCCAGGAGCCGCGCTGCACCACCTCGTCGCCGAGGACGAGCCTGAGCGCGCGGTGGAGCAGGTGGGTGGCGCTGTGGTGCCGGGCGATCGCGGCGCGGCGCTCGGCGTCGACCCGGGCGGTGACCCGCAGCCCGGGGGTCAGGGTCCCCACCTCCACCGTCACCGCGTGGGCCCGGGCGCCGCTGACGGGGACCGGCTGGGTGTCGACGACCCGGGCTCGGCCTCCGTCCCAGTCGAGGACGCCGGTGTCGCCGACCTGGCCGCCGCCCTCGGCGTAGAAGGGGCTGGGGTCGAGGAGGACCACGGCGCTCTCACCGGCGGCGAGCGCGTCGCGCGCCTCGTGGTCGCCGATGCGCACCACCTCGGCCCCGGTCTCGAGGATGTCGTAGCCGACGAAGGCGGTCGACGGGAGCGCGGCGCCGCCCTCGAAGCCGTGCCTCACGGCGCTCGCCCTGCTCTTCGCCCGCTGCCGCTCCATCGCGGTGGCGAAGCCCTCGAGGTCGACGCCGGCGCCCTGCTCGGCGGCCACCTCGGCGGTGATCTCGACGGGAAGCCCGAAGGTGTCGTGGAGGCGGAAGGCGTCCTCGCCGGAGATCCGACCGTCGCCGCCGGAGAGCAGGGCGTCGAGCCGCTCGACCCCCTGGGCGAGGGTGCGGGCGAAGCCCTCCTCCTCGGCACGGAGCACCCGCTCGACGTGCTCGCGACGCTCGACCAGCTCCGGATAGGCCGCGCCCATGACCTCGCAGAGGTCACCGACCCCCGCCGCGAGGCCACCCTCGAGCCCGACCCGGCGGCCGTGGATGGCCGCCCGGCGGACGATCCGCCGGAGCACGTAGCCGCGCCCCTCGTTCGCCGGGGTCACCCCGTCGGCGATGAGGAAGGAGCAGCTCCGCAGGTGGTCGGCGAGGACCCGGAGCGACACGGTGCGCTCCCCGGACGGCGCGATCGGCGCGCTGCGCGCCTCGAAGCCGGCGACCAGCGGGGCGAAGAGGTCGGTCTCGAAGTTGCTGCGGACGCCCTCGATCACCGCGGTGATCCGCTCCAGGCCCATCCCGGTGTCGATGCACGGGGCCGGGAGCGGCGTCCGCACCCCCGGCTCGGGCTGGTCGAACTCGATGAAGACGAGGTTCCAGATCTCCAGCCAGCGGTCGCCCTCGCACTCCGGCCCGCAGTCGTCGCGGCCGCAGGAGCAGGGGCCGCCCCAGTCCCAGTAGATCTCGCTGTCGTAGCCGCAGGGGCCGGTCGGCCCCGGCTGCCACCAGTTGTCCTCGAGGTGGGCGACCCGGTCGCGGGGAACGCCGGCGATCCGAACCCAGAGGTCCTCGGCGTCCCGGTCCCCCGGATGGACGCTCGGCCGCAGCTGTGCCGGGTCGAGCCCGTAGTCGGTGGTGAGCAGCTCCCAGGCGAGCTCGATCGCCCCCTCCTTGAAGTAGTCGCCGAAGGAGAAGTTACCGAGCATCTCGAAGAAGGTGTGGTGGCGCGGGGAGCGCCCCACCTCCTCGATGTCCGGGGTGCGGATGCACTTCTGGGAGGAGGTGGCGCGCGGCGCCGGGGGGGTCCGCAGGCCGAGGAAGTAGGGCTTCAGCGGGACCATCCCGGCCACGGTGAAGAGCACCGAGGGATCATCGTGGGTGACGAGCGACGCGCTCGGCAGCCGGCGATGCCCCCGGCTTTCGAAGAAGTGGAGAAAACGTTCCCGGATCTCTGGGCTGCGCACGGGCTCAGTTCGTGAGGGGCCCGCGAAGGCCGTCGCGGACGGCTTCGGGCAGGGGGATCATACCGGCGGGGGCTCGGGGAACTCCCGGCGCATGCGCTCGAGCGCCGCGCGCTGGAGCCGGGAGACGTGCATCTGGGAGATCCCCAGCCGCTTCGCGACCTCGGTCTGGGGGAGCTGGTCGACGAAGCGGAGCAGCATGATCTGCCGCTCGCGGGGGCTGAGGTGAGCCATCGCCTGCTCGATGAGCGCCTTCATCTCCACCCGCTCGAGGTTGTCGTCCTCCTGGCCGAGCCGCTCGCCGAGCTCCGAGCCCTCCTCCTCGTCCCGGCCGGGGCGGGTGGCGTCGAGGGAGACGGTGTGCTGGGCGGGCGAGACCTCGAGGGCGGCCAGGACCTCGTCGGTCTCGAGGCCGAGGCGCGCGGCGATCTCCGCCACCGAGGGCTGGCGGCCGAGCTCCTGGGAGAGCTGCTCCTGGGCGCGCATCGCCCGGGTGTAGTTCTCCTGGAGACGCCGGGGCACCCGGATCGACCAGGAGCGGTCGCGGAAGTGGCGGCGGATCTCGCCCATGATCGTCGGCGTCGCGAAGGTGCTGAATTCGTTCTCGAGCGAGGGGTCGAAGCGCTCGATCGCCTGGATGAGGCCGAGGAAGCCGACCTGCTCGATGTCCTCGAGCGGCTCGCCCCGGTTCGCGAAGCGGCGGGCGATGAACCGCACCAGGTCACTGTTGAGCTCGACCAGCCGCTCGCGGACCGCCGGGTCGCGGTGGGCCGCGTACTCGCGGAGCAGCCGCCGCACCTCCTCGCGCTCGGGGGTCGAGGCCGGCTTGGGGAGGGTGCGGGTGCGCGCGGGCGCCGCCGCCACGGCGGGATCGTCGCCGCCGCCGCCGGGCGTGTCGCCGGCCTGCTCCGCGTTCACGGCTGGCATGGTCGCAGAGAGCGCCGTCGCCGGGCGGTCGGTGGCCCTGTCCCCCGGCGCGGTCCCCCCGCGCGTGTATCCGGTGACGGGTTTCATCGAGGAGGGAATGAGATGCGGAGCCGCATGCTCTGGCTCGCCGGCGCCAGCGCCGTGACCATCGCCGCCACCGCCACCGCCGCGGCCGCAGGCCCGGTGGCATCGCGGCTCGCCGCCGCGGCCGGCCCGGCGGCGCCGGGGATGGCCGCACCCGACGCCGCCTCCCTGGTCGCCGCCACCCCGGACTTCGGACGCAGGCGCGGCAATCCCGGAGCGGCGCGCACGCCCACCGCCAAGGTGTCTCTCACCGAGGCCGATGGCGGCAAGTCGATCACGGTCACGCCGGGCACGGAGATCGACGTCGCTCTCAAGCCGGACTCCGGCGAGCGCTGGAGCCCGCCCCGGAGCAACAACCCGAAGTCGGTGAGCCGCGGCGGCGGGAGGGGCTGGCACCGCCACGGTGGCGCCGGGAAGCGCCACGACACCCCCGACCTCGGCCCCGGCCGGGGCGGCCGCGGCGACGGCAGCACTCACGCGGTGTTCTTCGCGAACCAGAACGGCGACGCCACCCTGAGCTCGGCCGAGCGCAAGGGCGGCCTCCTCCTCCTGCAGCGCGGATCCGGTCAATCCAAGAGCTGGAGCGTGAAGGTCACCGTCTCCGGCCCTGCCCCCGCAGCGCCGAAGCCCCAGCCGAAGCCGCAGCCGAAGCCCGGTACCCCCGGCGCCGGCGCCCCCGGCATCCCGGGCGTCCCCGGCCTCCAGCCGGCGCCTCCCGCCGCCGCCGCGCGCCCGGTCGCGCCGGTGAGCACGGCGGTGCAGAGGCTGGCGATGACCCTGCCCCGACTCTGATCCCACCAGGGCGGCCGTCTCCCCAAGGGGCGGCCGCCTCTCCGTCTAACCGAGGCGGTATTTGGTGAGCCGCACCCGGAGCCCGCCGGTGCGGTGGTCGACCCGGTAGCGGCAGTCGTCGACGAAGAGCCCCATCACCCGCAGCGCGAGGTCGTGCTGGGGGGCGGACACCGGCTCGGCGGCGACCCCCGGGGTGCCCGTCGGGTCGGGGCCGCAGGGGGCATCCGGATCGCCCTCGCGGGCGCAGATGCTGCGGACCTGGACCTCGAGCCGGCGGTCGGCGAGCTTGAAGCTGAGGCGGATCTGCCCCCGGCCCCGATCGGTGGCGGAGTCGGCGACCGAGATCGCGCTCTGGCAGGCCTGGGCGACCGCGATGACGAGGTCGTCGATGGCCTCGACGCCGAAGCCGGCGACGCACCCGAAGCCCGCGACCGCCCGCTTGGCGACCACGATGTAGCTCGGGTCGGCGGGGATCCGGAGCTCGGAGGTGCTCACATCGGTCATCTCGCCCACGACATACCCGACGGTCGGGCCGCCGAAACCATCCCGGGTGCTAGACGGAGGTGAGTCCGACCGGGGTGCCACGGCCGTCGTGGACCGCGTCTCCGTTCGGCTCGGGGAGCCCCGACACCCAGTCGGGAAGGGTGATGTGGGTCGGAGCCCCGCCGGCTGCGGCCCCGCGCCCGAGGAGACGCTGCAGCCGCTGCCGGCCCGCGGCACCGTTCAGCTGGGCGACCAGCGCCCCGACCAGGATGCCGGTGGCGGCGCCGACGCCATAGACCGCGGTGCGCGAGGGCATGGGGATCCTCCTGTCGGGCGTCGGGATGGCGGAGTCCCGGAACCGCGCAAGTATACGGGCGACCTGGCTCCGGGACCCTTCATTTGTGCTCAGCGCCGCGGACGTCCACCCGTCTGTTCGGGCGCGGTGACATAGGCGCCTCCGGCCTGGAGGAGGGCGATGACCAGGGCGTCGGCGACCGGATGCACGACGCCGATCGCCGGCGAGGCGAGATAGCCGGAGCCGGCGACGATCTCGCCGCCGATCAGCCCGGCGGCGGAGAGGAGCAGCGTCCACGGATACGGCCCGCGTCCGGGGACGACGAGGCGGGTCACCTGCGTCGCGACGAGCACGAGCAGGGCGGCGAGCACGAGGCCGGGACTCGGACGCAACCTCAGACCAGCACCGGGGAGGATGGGGACAGTCCCTGCACCGGCCGCACCAAGGGCTGGTCCCTAGGACCAGGTGGGGTTCCGCACGCCGCCGTTCCCCTTCCCGGCAGGCCCCGAAGGGCCCGGGCACGAGGGCGGACGCCGGATGTAGGAGCCCCGATGTTGAGAATGTTGGTCCAGCCGCTTGTGAGGCGCTGGCCGGCCAGGGACGCGGTCATGGTACCCCAGCAGAACGGCACCCCAACCCTGTTGCAGGACCGTGGCCGCCGGGCGCCGGGCGGGCTCAGCGGGCCGGCGGCCGGGGCCGCAGCGCGATTCCCAGCTCCTCGAGCTGGGCGGGGTCGACGTCCGCGGGGGCGTCGGTCATCACCTCCTGCGCCTGCTGGTTCTTGGGGAAGGCGATCACCTCGCGGATGTTGTCCTCGCGCAGCCCCTCCATCACCAGCCGCTCCACGCCGGCGGCGAACCCGCCGTGCGGGGGCGCCCCGTACTGGAACGCCTCGAGCAGGAAGCCGAACTTCGCCTGCGCCTCCTCGTCGCTCATCCCCAGGGAGCGGAGCACCCGCTCCTGCACCCCGGGGTCGGTGATGCGGATGCTTCCGCTTCCGATCTCGCGACCGTTGAGGACGATGTCGTAGGCGCGCGAGCGCACCCGCAGCGGGTCGCTCTCGAGCAGCTCGAGGTCGTCGTCGTGGACCATGGTGAAGGGATGGTGGAGCGGCGCCAGCGCGCCGGTCTCCTCGTCGCGCTCGTACATCGGGAACTCGGTGACCCAGATCATGTCGAGCCGGTCCGGATCGTAGAGGCCGCGCTCGCGGCCGAGGTGGAGGCGCAGCGCCCCGAGCGCGGCCGC
>Ga0066702_10000246_pt1 | contig 12371 bp, 9 predicted proteins | sample GraSoiAngelo_151_FD_66507 | JGI IMG/M metagenome (GOLD analysis project Ga0066702, IMG submission 66507) | Grasslands soil microbial communities from the Angelo Coastal Reserve, California, USA - 14_1009_12_20cm | ecosystem: Environmental > Terrestrial > Soil > Grasslands | place: USA...
AGGTGGCCCGTGAGTTGAGCAAGGACGCCTTCCTCAAGGCGGTCCTTCACACCGGTGTCGACATCCACACCGTCAAGCATTTCGGCCGCCACATCCCGGCCCCCCTTCGGACCGCACTCGATCTCGGCCCGGCCCCGTTGTTCAACGGGCGGAGCTGTGCCGACTGCGGCCGGCGCTGGGGTCTGCAATACGACCACGTCAATCCGGTTGCCAACCACGGACCCACCGAGTTCGCCAACCTGCAGGCGCGGTGCTGGCCGGACCACGAAGCGAAGACCGAACGCGACCGCCAGGCCGGCCTCCTCGGGCGCCATCCGGTGCGGGCGCCGGACACCTCATGACTGCGGCGAGGGCGTGGCCTCGACCCACATCGGCCGGCCGGACTTCGATTTGGCCCGACCTCTCGGCGGGCGGCCAGGATGGCAAGCGTGGAAATACGCCAAGCCAGCCTGCTCGATCCTGCCGTGGGGCCGCTGTTGGCCGGCCTGGAGGAGGAGTACGCGGCGCGCTACGGGGACAACCACGAGCTCAGCCGGACCACGGCCGAGGAGTTCGATCCGCCCGCCGGGTGCTTCCTGGTGTTGGTCGACGGCGAAGTCACCACCGCCGGCGGTGGCTACCGGGCCCATGCGGAGGGGACCTGCGAGGTCAAGCGGATGTGGACCCATCCCGCCTACCGCCGGCGCGGCCTGGCGCAACGGGTGCTGACCGAGCTCGAGGTACGGGCTGCCGCGGCCGGGTACCGGCGGCTGGTGCTCGAGACCGGGCCGATGCAGCCCGAGGCCGCCGCGCTCTACCAGCAGCGGGGTTACCGCCGCATCGAGACGTACGGCATCTACGAGCAGGCGCTGGCTTTCGCCGTCGATCTTTAGCCCCGGCGCCGGGGAGGGCCGGGGAGGCCGAACAGTCACTCCGTCCTGGCAGGATCGCGGGCATGACGGTCCGCATCGCCTGCATAGTCATCGACGCCAACGACCCGCCCAAGGTCGCCGACTTCTGGAGGGCGGTGCTCGAGTGGCGGGTCCTCGAGGAGAGCGACGAGGGGATCAGCCTGGCGCCGCCCGGCAGCGTATGGCCCACTGTCGACGTCATCCCCGTCCCCGACCACAAGCAGGCCAAGAACCGGCTGCACCTCGACCTCCGCGCCGACGGCACGACCTTCCACGAGGAGTTGGCCCGGCTCGAAGAGCTAGGGGCGGAGAGGGTCGACGTGGGCCAGGGTCCCGACGTCACGTGGGTGGTGTTCGCCGATCCGGAGGGCAACGAGTTCTGCCTGCTGCGCGGCACCGTGCAGGAGATCACCCAGGAGATCACCCAGGAGGTCACGCAGGAAGCACTGGAGGGCGACGGATCATGAGCCTGGTCAGCTACGAGCTCGAAGGCCACGTGGCGACGATCACCTACAACCGCCCCGAGGCCCTCAACGCCATCAACGCCCAGATGCGCCGCGACCTCAACGCCGCCTTCGCCCGCTTCCGCGACGAGGAGGACGCGTGGGTGGGGATCGTCACGGGCGCTGGCCGGGCGTTCTGCGCCGGCGCCGACATCAAGGATGGAGCGGGCTCGACCGGGGAGTTCGCCGGCACCTTCTGGGAGAAGCCGACCATCAACTCGTTCGAGAGCGGTTGGGAGATCTTCAAGCCCGTGATCGCCGCTGTCAACGGACCCTGCCTCGGCTACGGGCTCACCCTGGTGACGTGGTGCGACTTCGTGCTGGCCAGCGACCGGGCCACGTTCGGCTTCCCCGAGGTGCGCCTCGGCGTCCCGACCATCGTCGGCGCCATCCGGCTGCCCCAGAAGGTCGGGTGGCAGTACGCCATGGAGATCCTCCTCACCGGCGAGACGGTCACGGCCGAGCGGGCCCGCGAGATCGGGCTGGCTGGCTGGGTCGTACCCCACGACTCCCTCCTGGGCGAGGCCCGGGCGCTGGCGGCCCGGCTCACCTCCGCCGCGCCGCTGGCTCAGAGGGCGGTCAAAGAGGTGGCCATGCGGGCGCCCGCCCTACCGCCCCTGGAAGCCATCCGCTTCGGCGAGACCATGCGCAAGGTGGCCGCCGCCACGAATGACGCGCAAGAGGGGATGCGGGCCGCCGCCGACGGCCGCCCACCCGAATGGACCGGCACATGAACGGCCCGGCCCGCCGGCGAACCGGATCCCCGTCAGTCGCTCAGGAAGTGCACGATGGACTTGGCCAGCTGCGGGTTGCCGACCACGCTCTCGTGGTCGCCCTCCAGGATCAGCGACTCACCATGGGGGAGGGCGGCGGCGAGCGGCCGAGGGTCGGTGTCCTTGTCGCCGCACACCACCAGCGTCGGGATGGTGACGGCGGACAGCGCCATGTCGTGCGAGAGGTGCTTGCGGCTCGACCGGAGGAGAGCGGCGATGGCCTCCAGGTCGTTGCCGCGGGCCACGAAGATCTTGCGGGCCCGCCGGGCCACCGGATCCTCGATGGCGTCGGGGTCGGTCGCCTCGATACCGGTCAGCCAGCGCCTCACGGTGGCGGATCGCCCGCCGTCGTCGTCGGTGCCCCACTTGGCCGGGTCGCCTCCGATGCCGCCCAGGACCAGGCGGCGCAGGCGGGGGCTGTCCGAGATGGCGAACTGGAGGGCCGTGCCGGCGCCCATCGAGTACCCGACCAGGTCCACCTGGTCCAGGCCGAGATGGTCGAGGAGGGCGCCGACGTCGGTGGTCATGGCGTCGTTCTCGTAGGCGGACGGATCGTGGGGCTTGGCCGACCGGCCGTGCCCCCGGGCGTCGAGGCCGATGACCCGGCGCCCGGCCGCCACCAGCTCGGCCCAGATCCCTGGCTCCCTCCAGTTGCCCTGGATGCTCGAGCTGAGCCCGTGGAGCAGCACCACCGGCCGCCCGGCGCGCTCGCCCTCGTCCTCGTAGTAGAGCTCGGTCCCGTCGAAGCTCGCCAACTGCGTCATGGGTCAGCCTCCTCAGCGGTTGAAGGCGGGCGCGTGCCGACCCAGCAGCTCCGCCATGTTGTCGTGGTAGAAGCGCTCCTGGTCCGCCTGGCTCGTCTCGGTCAGCGTCTCCTCGAACTTGGCCAGCGGGTCCCGGCCGCCCTCCGGGTGCGGGTAGTCGGTCGAGAACATGAACAGCTCCGGTCCGGCCTGCTCGATCATCCAGCCCACCGGCTCGCCGGGGAACGGGGTGAACTTCAGGTGGCGGCGCACGTACTCCGACGGCTGGTCCTGCAGATTGCGCAGCGGCTCCTCCGTGCGGCGGAACGCCCGCTGGGCGTAATCCAGGTGGTGCATCCACGAGACCACCCAGCCCGCTCCCTGCTCGATGCAACCGCCCCGCAGGCCGGGGTGGCGGTCGAACACGCCGTCGAGGATCAGCGCACCGAGGAACAGGGCGGGGGAGTGGTAGATGGCCAGGTAGTCCTTGGAGCGGATGTTCTCCCCGCCGCCGAGATGGTCGGTGACGGGCATGGCGTTGTTGTGGAAGGCCCGGTCGAGCAGCTTCCCCCCGCCGCCGACGTGCAGGACGAACGGGGTGTCGGACTCCTCGAGCACCGACCAGAACCCGTCCAGGTCGGGATGGGTGGGGGACCGTTCGCCCGCCGCGGTGGACGGCACCATCACGGCCGCGCACCCCCCGGCGATGGCCTCGTTGACCGAGTCGACGGCCCGGGCCGGATCGACCAGCGGCACGTAGGCGACGGGCAGGAGGCGCGGATCGTCGGCGCAGAAATCGGCCATGGCCCGGTTCTGGGCCGCCGCCCCGGCGTAGAGCAGCTCGAGGTCGCGTTCCAGCTCGGCGGCGTCGGAATACCGGTGCACCCCCTGTGGCAGGGAGAACATCGACGTGGCGAAGGTGGCGAACACCAGCTGCCCGCGGAAGCCGAGCAGATCCAGGACCCGGCTGCGCTCGCTCCGGTCGAAGCCGCCCATGGCCGACCAGCCCTTGTCGGTCATCAGGCGGTCCTCCGCCTCGGCCGCCGCGCCCGGGTCCGACCGTCGGCTGGCGGCCTGGGCGCTGGCCCGCTCCAGGACGGGCTGCAGCGCCTCCATGCCTCGCCGGCGCAGCCGGGCCGCCTGGTCCGGCTCCATGAAGCCGTCCAGGAAGTCGGCCAGCTCCATCACGTGGCTGTCGGCGTCGAGAATGCTCCGGCCACCTGCGTAGGTCACAATCAGACCCTCCCCCAGCAATCGAACGAACTTGGTAACAGATTGTCACCAAGGACCGGTCAGGTCAACCGCCCGGCTGTCGCCGCAGTCGCTCCAGCGCGCCCATGCAGATGTCGACGTAGGCCTGGGCCAGGCGGTTGGCGTTCTGGGCCGTCGGGCGCAGCCGCCACTCGGCCAGTACCGGCACCACCATCCGCAACAGGATGGACACCGTGCTTCGAGTCGCCTTCTCGTCGGTCCCCAGCTCCCGGACCGCCGTGTGGGTGAAGTACCGCACGGTCTGGCGGTCCCGCCCCGCCTGCTCCACCTGGAACTCGTCGCTGCGGACCCCCGCGGCGCGCAGCGCGGCCAGGGCGCCGCCCCGGCTGCGCTGGGCCCGCAACGCCCCCTCGATCAGGGCCCGGAACCTGCCCTCGATGCCGGTGGCCGACACCACCGCCTCCGACAGCTCCTCGTGCAGCAGGGCCGCCTCCCGCCGGTAGACGGCGGCGAAGAGCTCGTCCCGGTTGGCGAAGTGCTTGTAGAGGAGGGGCCGGCTGACCCCGGCCGCCTCGGCCACCGCGTCCATGGACAGATCGGCGGCGTTGGTGGCGACCAGTTCCGCCGCCTTGGCCAGAAGCACCTGCCGGCGCTGATCCTTGCTCAGGCGGTCGGAGGTTCCCTCCGTCTGGGCCAGGGCCATCGTGACATTATGTAACTTCGCATTGCGGCGGAGGCAATTTGTCCGTAAATTCCTCCTCGACAGCCTGGGGGGATGTTGAGGATGCGACTTGCGGTCGACCGACCGGTAACCGGCGGAACGGGAGTGGTCCCGGGTAGACGACCGGGCCGCGGCCCGGGCCGGGGACGGAAGGTGGTCATCGCCACCGTCATCGCCATCTCGGTCGTCATCGCCGCCGCCGGACTGGTCGCCGGAGTGCTCGTGGCCATCGGGTCGCCCGCCCACCGGGGCGCCGCCGGCGACGGAGCGTTCGCCACCCCCGCCGCCTACCACGTCGTGTACCGCGTCACCTCCAACGGGTCGGCCAGCACCGAGTCGCTGTGGGTGGCCCGCCCGTTCGAGAGCGCCGACGTCGACCTGGGCGGCGCCCCCCCCGGCCAGGACGCCTACCTGACGGTGGTCTACCGGCTGGGCGACCAGGTGACCATGGCCGGCGGCGGGGCCCAGGCCCTGCTGATGCGGGTCCCGGCCGCGGCGAGCCCGGCCGACGTGCGCCCCGACGTCATCGCCGCCGCCGCCCTGCAGGCCGGCCTGCTGCGCCGGATGGGCCACGAGCGGATCGCCGGCCGGAGCTGCACCGTCTACCGGAGCGCGGCGCCGCTACGGTCCGGCCCGCTGACCGCCGTCGGGTCCGGTTCGACCTACACCGACACCTGCATCGACGGCGACGGGCTGATCCTGGGCGAGACGGTCGTCAAGGCGGGGGCGGTCACGTCGGAGCGGGTGGCCGTCCACGTCTCGGTCGGAGCGGCGTCCACGAGCGACGCCGAGTTCTCCCTCAGCGGGCCTGCCACCCCGGTGTCCCAGGGCGGCGGCGCCTTCACCCCGCTGACGCCAGACAGCCGTCCCCCGGGGATCAACTGGACCCTCGGCCGCGTCCCGCCCGGCTTCGAGGAGGTCGGCCGCTACGCCGTCATCCCGCCCCAGCCCGGCGTGTTCGGCCAGATCGACCAGGGGCCGCCCAACCAGCTCGGCCTGCCCGGATCGCTGGTGGCCGAGACCGACATCGTGTGGGTCCGCGGTCCCGACGTCATCGTGCTGCAGCAGGGCGGGACGCTCAACGGCGCCCGGTTCGCCGCCCCCGCCGGCGCCCGGCCCGTCGACCTCGGCGCGGCCGGCGGCCTGGGCCCGGGCCAGCTGGAGATCACCGGTACCGGATCCGTCGTCTCGGCCGAGCCGGCCAGCGCCGTCCACTTCCTGCGCCTGTCGGGCACCCTCGACCCCTCGACCATGCTGGCGCTGGCCCGGTCCATCGTGCGGGCCCCGCCCGGCACCCTCACCCGGCTGGACGGCACCTCGTGACCACCGCCAACCCGACCACCCGGACCACCCCGCCCACCCCGGCCGACCCGTCCACCCCGACCGACCCGTCCGCCACCTCCACCACCGCCACCGCCGCCGCCACGGTCAAACGGTGGCTGCAGCTGGGCGTGGAGGACGAGCGGTCCCGCCGGGCGTTCAACCTGGTCGCCGCCGCCCTCGTCTTCTACTGGGTGCTGCAGCGCTTCGAGCCGTCGCCGTTCGGGGTGTTGGTCAAAGGCGCCGTCATCGGCGGTCTGTACTCCCTGATCGCGCTAGGCATCGCGCTGGTGTACCGGGCCAACCGGATCGTCAACTTCGCCCAGGGCGACCTGGGTGGCGTGCCCGGGAGCCTGGCCGTCCTCCTGATCGCCGTCTCCGGCTGGCCCTACCCGTTGGCCATCCTGGCCGGCCTGGCCACCGGGGTCCTCCTCGGCGTCGTCGTCGAGGTCGGGCTCATCCGGCGCTTCACCAAGGCGCCCCGCCTCGTCCTCACCGTGGTGACCATCGGGATCGCCCAGGTGCTGACCTTCATCGAGATCGGGATGCCGCGGGTCTTCCACGCGACCGTGCCGCCCCAGAGCTTCCCGTCCCCGTTCAACCAGCACTTCGGGATCGGCCCCGTCACCTTCTACGGCAACGACATCCTGGCCATGGCGGCGGTGCCCGTCGTCCTCGTCGCCCTGGCCTGGTTCCTCAACCGGACCCACACCGGCGTCGCCATCCGGGCCTGCGCCGAGAGCGCCGACCGGGCCTCGCTGCTGGGCGTGCCGGTCAAGCGCATCAACCTCGTGGTGTGGGCCGTGGCCGCCCTCTTGGCGACCGTGGGCGTCCTGCTCCGGGCCGGCGTGGTCGGCCTGCCCATCGGGTCGGCCCTCGGCCTGTCGGTGCTGCTGCGCACCCTGGCCGCGGCGGTCATCGGGCGCATGGAGAAGATGCCGACCATCGTGATCGCGGCCGTGCTGCTCGGCGTGATCGAGCAGGCCGTGGTGTGGCACACCGGCAGCACCGACTCCGTCGACCTCATCATCTTCATCGTCATCATCGGGGCGCTCCTGGCCCAGCGCCGCCAGCTCGGCAGCCGGCTGGCCGACGCCGCCATCTCCACGTGGAACGCCATGCGGGAGGTCCGGCCCGTCCCGCCCGAACTGGCGTCCCTGCCCCAGGTGACGTGGGCCCGGCGCGGCGTCGTGACGGTGCTGGCCGCCCTCGTCGTCGCCGCCCCGATGTTCATCAGCGAGGCCAAGATCGACCTCGGGATATTCCTGGCCGCCTACCTGATCATCGCCCTGTCGCTCCTGGTGCTGTCCGGATGGGCGGGCCAGATCAGCCTCGGGCAGTTCGCCTTCGTGGCCACGGGGGCGTCGGTCGGGGCGTGGATGATCCTGCACTGGCACATGGACATCCTCCTGGTGCTGGTGGCGGCCGGCGCCGTCGGCGCGCTGGTGGCGGTCGCCGTCGGCATCCCGGCCCTGAGGATCAAGGGCCTCTTCCTCGCCGTGGCCACCCTGGCGTTCAGCTTCGCGGCCAACTCGTACTTCCTCAACGCCACCCGGTTCACGTGGATACCGGACCAGTTCACGGTCGTGCCCCGCCTGCCGCTGTTCGGCAAGCTGTCCATCGACTCCGCCGACCGCTACTACTACTTCTGCTGGGCCGTCCTCTTGTTCTGCATCCTCGCCGTGCGGGGCATGCGGGCCAGCCGCATCGGCCGGGTGCTGGTGGCGTCACGCGAGAACGAAAGGGGAGTGCAGGCCTACGGCGTCAACGTGACCCGCGCCAAGCTGGTCGCCTTCGCCACCTCCGGGTTCCTGGCCGCCATGGCCGGTGTGCTCATCATGGGCGGCCAGCAGGCGCTGTACCCCGGCGGCGCCGACCCGCAGTCGAGCATGGACGCCTTCCTCATGGTCGTCATCGGCGGCATGGGATCGATGACGGGGGTGTTCGCCGGCGCCGTCTACCTCGAAGCGTTGAGCTGGCTGCGGCCCGACGTGCCCCACAGCTTCCAGAACATCCTCACCGCCATGGGCAGCGGGATCGGCCTGATCGTCATCCTCATGTTCCTGCCCAGCGGCATCGGGTCGCTCATCTTCCAGGCCCGGGACCGGCTGCTCCGGGAGCTGGCGGCCCGGAAGGGGATCGTGGTTCCGAGCCTGGTCGCCGACCTGGCCCAGGCCCGCCCGGCTGACAGTCCCGATGACAGCACCCGGGAGATGCCGGTGCTGGCCGCACCCATCGCCGCGGCGGCCGGCGGGGCCGGCGCGGCCGAGGCGGAGAAGGTGGCCAAACCGCGCAAGGTGACCAAGGTGGGCGGCAAGTGAAGCCGCTGCTCGACGCCACCGGCGGCGACGGGTTCGACGAGCCGGCGCCCCGCCGGCCCGGGGCCTACCTGGACTGGCTCTCGCGCCACGTCGGCCCGGTGGGCCTGGGCCCCGTGCTCATCCTGCTGGCCGTCTCCGCCCTCGAGCGCTTCAACAACGTCGCCGTCAACGTGCTCCTGCCCAACTGGCGGGACTCCTTCCATCTGACCAACCAGGAAGCGATCACCGCCGCCAGCCTCTCGTCGATCCTGCCCGCCCTGCTGTCGCCCGCCGTCGGCTACCTGACCGACCGGGTGGACCGGGTCCGCTTCGCCCAGCTGGCCACGCTGATGGTCGGGGTGGTGGCGGTGGGGCTGGGCCTGGCCCCGGTGTTCTGGCTGTTCGTCGTGCTGCTCCTGCTGTCGGGGCTCGGCCTGCTGGTCAACTTCCCGGCCCACTCCAGCCTGATCACCGACTACTACCCGCAGCGGGCGCTGGGCACGACGTTCACCCTCTACCTCCTGGCCACCGCGGCCATCGGCCTGCTGGCCGGCCCGGTGGGGGGCGGGCTCGCCGCCGCGGCCGGGTGGCGCACCACGTTCGCGGTGCTGGCCGTCCCCGCCCTGGTGGGCCTCTGGCTCCTGCGCCGCCTGCGCGACCCGGGCCGGGGGGCGTCGGTCGGCCTCCGCCTGGACCAGGAGGAACGCACGTCGTTCTCCGAGGGCTACCGGCGGGTCAAGGCGGTGCGGTCGCTGAGGCGGACGTGGTGGGCGGCGACGTTCTTCGGCGCCGGTGTCATCGCCTTCCTGCCCCTGCTCAGCGTCTTCTTCAAGGACGTGTACCACTACGGCCCGCTGGCCCGCGGCCTGGTCGCCGCCCTCTACGGCGTCGGCGGCCTGGTCGGCACGGTGGCCGGCGGCGTCCTGGTGCAGCGCCGGTTGCGGGAACGGCGGCCCGAGCTGCTGGCCGTGATCAACGGGCTCATGGTCCTCGAGTTCGGGGTCGGCATCGTGCTCATGGGCGTCCTCCCGTGGGCCGGCGGGTCCATCCTGATGGTGGCCCTGCTGTCGGTCGGGGCGGCCGGCTTCAACCCGGCGTACAACGCCATGATCGGCCTGGTCACCACCCCCCGGCTGCGGGGCCAGGCCTTCTCCTACTCGCTGCTCTTCGTGACCGTCGGGGCCGTGGTGATCACGCCGACCATCAGCGGCATCGCCGACCACCACGAACGGGCCGCCTGCGTCGTGCTCGGGGTGCTGGTGGCCGGCGCCGGGCTGGTCGAGGTCACGGCCCGGCAGTTCATCGCCCGGGACGTCGAGGAGGCCCTCCAGGTCCAGACGGCGGCCGACGTCGACGCCCTGCTCGCCATCCGGGGCCTCGAGGTGGCCTACGGCAACGTCCAGATCCTGTTCGGCGTCGATCTGGACGTCCGCCGGGGCGAGGTCGTCGCCCTCCTCGGCACCAACGGGGCGGGCAAGTCCACCCTGCTGCGGGCGGTGAGCGGTCTGCTCGATCCGATCGGGGGGGCGGTGTTCTTCGACGGGCGGGACATCACCCACGCCGACGCCGTCAACAAGGCCGTCCTCGGCATGGCCATGGTCCCCGGCGACCGGGGCGTCTTCCCGTCGCTCACCGTCGCCGACAACCTGCGCATTGCGGGCTGGATGTACCGCAACGACAAGGCCCGTCTCGAGGCGGCCATGGAGAGCGCGGTCGGCTACTTCCCGATCCTGCGGGACCGGTGGGACGTCCCGGCCGGCAACCTCTCGGGCGGCGAGCAGCAGATGGTGGTCCTGGCCCAGGCCCTGATGGGCCGGCCCAAGCTGCTGCTGATCGACGAGCTGTCGCTGGGGTTGGCGCCGGTCGTGGTCGAGCAGCTGCTGGGGACGGTGCGCCAGCTGGCCGCCGACGGTGTCACCGTGGTCCTGGTCGAGCAATCGGTCAACGTGGCCCTGACGCTGGCCGAGCGGGCCGTCTTCATGGAAAAAGGGGAGATCCGGTTCTCCGGACCCACCTCGGACCTCCTGCACCGTCCCGACGTACTCCGGGCCGTCTTCCTCGAGGGCACCGCAGAGGCCATGAACGGTGGTGGCGACGGCAGCAACGGCCGCCCCGCCCGGCCGGTGGCGAAGCGGACGGCCAAGCGGCGTCAGACGACCCCGGCTCTGGAGGTGGCCGAGGTCAGCAAGCGCTTCGGCGGAGTCCAGGCCACCGACGGGGTGTCGCTCACGCTGCACGAAGGCGAGATCCTCGGCCTGCTGGGCGCCAACGGCGCCGGGAAGACCACTCTGTTCGACCTGATCTCCGGCTTCTTCCCGGTCGATTCCGGCCGGGTGTACCTGCGGGGCCGGGACGTGACCGGCCTGCCGCCCGACGCCCGGGCCCGGCTGGGGCTGGGCCGTTCCTTCCAGGACTCGAAGCTGTTCCCGGCCCTCACGGTGGCCGACACCATACGGGTCGCCCTGGAGCGCCACATCGAGGTCGCCGACCCGCTGGCCGCCGCCCTCCACCTGCCCGCGGTGGCCGACTCGGAGGCCAAGGTGGACGGGCGGGTCGACGAGCTGGTGGAAATGCTCGGCCTGGGCACGTTCCGCAACAAGTTCGTGTCGGAGATCTCCACCGGGACCCGCCGCATGGTCGACCTGGCCTGCATCCTGGCCCACGAACCGTCGGTCATCCTCTTCGACGAGCCGTCGTCGGGGATCGCCCAGAAGGAGTCCGAGGCCCTGGGTCCCGTGCTGCGCCGGGTCCGGGACATGACCCGATCCAGCCTGATGGTGATCGAGCACGACATGCCGCTGCTCACCGGGCTGGCCGACGAGGTCGTGGCCCTGGATCTGGGACGCGTCCTGACCCGGGGCCGGCCCGCCGACGTGGTCAACGACCCCCGTGTCGTCGCCGCCTACCTCGGCAGCGACCCGCACGTGGTGGCTCGATCGGGCGCGCTGGCATCGGTCAACGGGACCGCGAACGGAAGCAGGAGCGGGAAGAAACCCGCCACGACGAGGCGAAAGCGAGAGGTCCATGAGTGACAGGGGATCGTTGGCCGACCTCACCCTGGGGGACATCGGCCGGGCCATCCGCCGGTACCAGCCGTTCATCGCCACGGTGGTCGCCATAGTGCTGATAGTCGCCGTCGTGCCCGGTCGGGCGTCGCATGGCACCACGGGAGGGAGCAACGTGGCCATTGCCCCGACCGGGGCCGGAGGGGTCGTCGGGACCACCGGAGGTCCGGGCGGCACCGGCGGCACCCACACCCTGACCGGGAGCGGCGGCCCGCTCGGCTCGACCTCGTCGGGCTCGTCCTCCTCGGGCGGTTCCCTGGTCGCGTCGGGCGGCGGTGCCGGATCGGTGGGCGGCGTGGCCTCCGGGCCCGGCGGCAGCGGGAGCACCGGCACCGGCGGCTCGGCCGGCACCGGGGGGACCGTCACCCCATCGGCCACGTCGGACCCGTACTGCGACCCCAAGACGGGGCGGGACATGCTGCCCACCCTCTACGCCCCGCCGTGCGTGCCGGCGTGGTCGGGCAGCAATGGCGGCGCCACCTACAACGGCGTGACCAAGGACTCCATCACGGTGGCGGTGCCGCTCAGCAGCAACCAGGCCGAGGCGGCGGCCGTGGCCGCCGCGGCCAACGACCACGACACCCAGGCCCAGGTCAAGCAGACGGTCCAGAACTACATCGACGAGTTCGAGCACCATGTCCAGACGTACGGGCGCAAGGTCAACCTGGTGTACTTCACCAGCGCTTACAACAGCTCCGACTCGACCGACGCCCAGGACGCCGAGTGCCAGTCGGACGCCACCTACGTGGCCAAGACCCTGCACGCGTTCATGTCGTGGGACCAGCAGGCCCAGGAGTGCGGCACCGTCGCCTACCAGAACACGCTGGCCCAGGACGGCGTCATG
>Ga0066702_10000247_pt1 | contig 12369 bp, 6 predicted proteins | sample GraSoiAngelo_151_FD_66507 | JGI IMG/M metagenome (GOLD analysis project Ga0066702, IMG submission 66507) | Grasslands soil microbial communities from the Angelo Coastal Reserve, California, USA - 14_1009_12_20cm | ecosystem: Environmental > Terrestrial > Soil > Grasslands | place: USA...
CCGACCTTCAGGGTGGCGATGGGATGGTCGGCGTAGTCGACGGGGGAGGCGGGCGAGGCAAAGTGCAGCACGGCATCGACCGCGTCGTCCATGTAGAGCGGCTCGCTGACGTTGTGCTGGATGGACTCGAAGGACTTATGGTCACGGAGGTGGGCGACGTTCTTCGCCGCCCCCGTCACCAGGTTGTCGACGCAGACGACCCGCCAGCCATCCGCCAGCAGCCGTTCGCAGAGGTGGGAGCCCAGGAAGCCCGCCCCACCGGTGACGACAGCCCGCCGAGGGGGGAGGGGAATTAGGAGCGACCGACGCCGCGGTACACAAAGCCGCGGTCGCGCATGGTCTTCGGGTCGAAAATGTTTCGGCCATCGACCACGACCGGCCTGCGCATCAGGCTCTTCAACCGATCGAGGTCGAGTTGGCGAAACTCATCCCACTCGGTGACGACCAGCAGGGCATCGGCGCCCGTCGCCAGCGCGTACGGGTCGTTGCAGTACTGGATCGTATTCATCTGCGCCTTGAGCACCGGCATGGCCTTGGGATCGTAGGCGCGCACGACGGCGCCCTTCTGCAGGAGATTCTCGATCACGTCGATGGCGGGCGCCTCCCGGATGTCATCGGTGTTCGGCTTATACGCCAGCCCCAGGACGCCGACCACCTGGTCGCGCAGGCCGCCCAGGACCTCTCGAAGCTTCTCGACGACGAGCGTCCGCTGGTCGAGGTTGATCTCCATGACCGCGTCGAGCAGCTCGGGGTGATAGCCCATCGTCTCGGCCATCCGGGCCAGCGCTTTGACGTCCTTGGGAAAGCATGACCCACCGTAGCCGATGCCGGCCTCGAGGAAGAGCGGGCCGATGCGGCGATCCATGCCCATCCCTTCGGAGACCACCTTGACGTCGGCGTCAACTCGTTCACAGATGCGCGCCATCTCGTTGATGAAGGAGATGCGGGTGGCGAGAAAAGCATTGGATGCGTACTTGATCATCTCGGCGGTGTGGAGATCGGTAATCAGGATTTTCGTGTCGAGTTTGCTGTAGAGTCCGGCGACCGCCCGGGCGGCCGGCTCGTCATGCGAGCCGAAGACCAGCCGGTCGGGATGCATGAAGTCGTAGATCGCGCTTCCCTCTCGCAGGAACTCGGGGTTGGAGACGACATGGAACGGGATCTCGTCGCGTAGGCTTTCGCCGACGATGCGGGCGACGATGTTGCCGGTCCCGATCGGCACCGTGCTCTTGTTTACGATGGTCATGGTCTTCTTCATCGCGCCGGCGATGCGCTTGGCCGCCTGTTTGACGAAGACCGTGTCGGCCTCGCCGCGACGGCCCGGTGGCGTCCCGACTGCGATGAAGACGAAATCCGCGTCGGGGATGGCCTCGTCGTAATCGCTGGTGAACGCGAGGCGGCCGCTCTTGAGCATGGCGGCCATCAGCGCTTCGAGGCCGGGTTCATAGATCGTCGGCTCGCCGGCACGCAGCCGGATCACTTTGGTTTTGTCGATGTCCACACCGGTAACCCGGTGACCCAGGTCGGCCAGACAGACGGCGGTCGTCAGTCCGACGTAGCCGGCCCCGATGACCGCGACGGAACTCATTCTTTGAGAGTGTAACGAAGGGGGTTTGGAAACCCCCCACCCGATACAATCAGCCACCGGCCCATGGCGCATCCCAGGAAGGCATACCCGGCGCTGGTGGCCGCCCTCCTCCTTGCCGGCCTGGTTCAGCTCGAGATGCCCACGCCGGCCCACGCCGCACCGAGCGCGACCGGCGGCGTGACGCTCGATGGCTACGGCGGGATTCATCCCTTCGGCGGACTGAATCTGAATACCGCGTCCGCACCCTACTGGGGCGGATTCGACATCGCTCGTGCCGTCGTGCTTCGTCAGGACGGATCCGGCGGCTGGACCCTTGACGGCTATGGCGGCATCCATGCGTTCGGCGCCGCGCCTGCAATCCAGACGCCGGCGTACTGGGGATGGGACATCGCCCGCGCCTTCGTCGTCACCTCGCGTGACGCCAATGGCGTGCTCGACGGTCGTCAGGGATACGTGCTCGACGGCTACGGTGGCGCGCATCCATGGGGCGGCGCGCCGGCGCTCAGCGCGCCCTATCCCGGGCGCGACGTCACCCGCGGCCTGGAGGTTCATTTCGACGGGACCGGGAAGCCGGACGGCGGCTGGAGCATGGACTGGCGCGGCCGCATCACTGCCTTCGGTGCTGCGCCGGCGCTACCCGCGACCGGTTTGCCCCGCGCGCCGATCTTCCAGCAGCTGCACGGGACAGCGAGCGGTGGCTATGTCGTGCCGAAATGGGGCGTGATCACGACCTACGGCAGCGGTATCTCCCCGTCCTGGAGCGGGTACTCGGATTGGGGCTCATGGGACATCCTTCGCGATCTGGTGCTGGTGAATCCGAGCAATCCCAGTCCGACGGCGCAGCCGTCGAGCGCGGCGGCGGCGTCAACCTATCAGGCCTGGTTGCGTCCCCACGGCGGCGTCATTCTGGATGGCTGGGGCGGCCTGCACCTGTTCGGCGGCATGGTGCTCAACCAGGCGGGCATCCCCTACTGGTCAAATTTTGACGTCGCCCGCGCCGTGACGGTTCGGACGGATGCGTCCGGCGGCTGGATCCTCGACGCCTGGGGTGGCATCCACGCGTTTGGCGCAGCTCCCACCATCACATCGCCCGGTTATTGGCCGAATTGGTTCATCGCGCGGGCCATGGTGGTGACGTCGAAAGACGGCGATGGCCAGCTCGACGGGCGGCAAGGATACCTGATGGATGGCTGGGGCGGCGTGCACCCTTGGGGCGGCGCGCCCACTCTGACCGGCGCGCCCTACACGCCGTACCAGGACGTGGCTCGAGGCCTCGAGATCCATTACGCGGCAAACGGCGTGCCGGATGGCGGATGGGCGATGGACCGATGGGGCCGTGTGACCGCCTTCGGCGCGGCGGCGCCCCTGACGGTCGGCGGATTGCCGAATTCGCCGGTGATGCAGCAGCTCCACGCGGTCGGCGGGGGCGGTTTCGCGCTCGCCAAGTGGGGGTCGATCAACGCCTACGGGTCGATCTCGCCGTACTGGGCCGGCTATGCCGACTGGGGCGCCTGGGACATCCTTCGCGATCTCGTCCTGGTCGATCCCACCAATCCGAGCCCCGGAGCGCAACCGATCAGCGGCGGCGCCAGTGGCCGGCTGTCGGGGGCGGTCAATCTCCAGTACACGATCAGCGATCGCCTGATCGCGCAGTCACACAATCTGGACTGCGAGTCCGCCGCTCTCCGTATGGCGCTCTTCGTTCCCGGCACCAACGCGTCCGAGAACTGGATCCTGGCGCAGATGGGCGCCGACCTGCGGCGGGCGGTCATGGATCAGTTCGGTGACGTGCTCCGCTGGGGCGACCCGTACGCGACGTTCGTCGGAAACGTCAACGGGCTCGAATATAACGGCACCGGCTACGGCGTGTATTACCCGCCGATCGCGATGGCCGCCGGACGGGCGGGCCGGTCGACCCTTGCCAAAGAGGGCTGGAACCCCCACGATCTCTACGTTGAGGTCGCCAGCGGCAACCCGGCCGTTGTCTGGGTCCCGGTCTACGGTTACTGGCAGACGGCAATGCGCACCTGGACAGCCTGGGATGGGCGCCAGATCCGTTACACGCTGGTTGAGCACGCCATGACGCTGATTGGTGTCAACGCCGCGGCCAGGACCGTGACCCTCAACGACCCGAACCGCGGATATGTTCGGACGGTCTCGATGACGGATTTCGAAGCGGCGTTCGCCAAATTCAACAACATGGCGGTGGTGGTCTACTGATGCGGATTCGCGCCGGCGTGGTCGGGTTCTGCGTGGCTCTCGCGGCGATCGTCAGCGCCTGTCAGCCGGCCAATATGACGCCGTCCGCCGTGCAGCCGACAAAATCACCGCTTGCCCAACGCCCCACTCCCACCCCGGTCCCGACGCCGACACCCGCTCCCGCCCTGGCGGTGGAGAAGGTGGGTGCCGTCGCCACGCCCGGTGGATTCACGGCCTTCGCCGTGGTCAACAATCCTTCCGGCCAGACCGCCATGGCGGTGAGCGTGCAGATCGCCGCGATCGGTCCAGGCGGCCAGGTCTTGAACCGGCGATCGGGCACGATTGCCCGGATCGGACCCGGACACAGTGAGGCCGTGGCGCTGGCGTTTCCGGTGGGTCGCACGTTGCCGACCCAGTTCTCGGGAAGCGTCGCCAGCGTTCAATGGAGCGCGGATGCGCTCGCCGAGGGCGCCGAGGTGGCCAACACCAGCTTCCTGCAGGACGCGCGGACGCCCAGTGTGCAGGTCCACCTGGTCAACAGTGGCCAGCGCGCGGCGCGAGTCGCCGTGACGGCGGTGTGCTGGGACGGGGCCGGGAATATCCGGGGCGGGGGCAGTCGGACGGTCATGGTTGGGCCCGACGCCGGGGGGCATGACGTGGTGATCGAGGTCGCCATCTCGACCGTGCCCGCGCACTGCGACGGTTATGGCGTAACTGTCAGCTAACCTGCTATTTTGACTGTGCGGTAGCAGGGCGCCGCAGGCGCGGAGGGGTACCGCCGGAGGGAGTCGGCACGCGTCGCTTGGTGGTCGCGGCGGCGGTACTTGTCTCGTTCGCTGCGGCCGGTAGCCCTGACGCGTTGGCCGGTGGAGTCGACTGGCCCAAGTACGGCTTCGATCTAGCCAACACCGGGTTTAACCCCACCGAGACCACCATCTCTCCGGCAAATGTCGCCGCCCTGGGTCGGGACTGGGGCATCGGCGGTCAGCACTTCTCCGTCTTCGCCTCCCCGGTGGTGGCAAATGGCAGGCTCTATCTGCCCTGCCAACCGCGATTTACGAATCCAGCCACACCACAAGAGTGTGCGGTCGACACGCGCGACGGTCACCTGATCTGGCAGACGATTCTCGGTAGCGTGACCAACGCCTCGACCGCTGCAGTAAGCGGCGGACGGGTCTACGTCGCCGACGGCAGGCCCGCGCGAATGTATGCGCTCGACGCCGCCACCGGTCAAATCCTGTGGCGGGCGCTGCCGACATCGGCCACGGATGCGTCCTACGGCGGGGCACCTGTGGTGTCCGGCGGGATGGTGTACATGGTGTTCAACGACGGCTATCTCCGCGCATACCGCGCAACCACCGGAGCTGAAGTGTGGAACGTCTTCCTCGATAGCTCGGGGATGACCACGCCTGCAATCGCCAACGGCATCCTCTATGTGGAGGGGCGGAAGCCGATGTCTACCGGCCCGCCTCACGGAGTGTTGGATGCACTCGACGCAAGAAGCGGTCGGCTTCTCTGGTGGTCGACGGATCACACGGCGACCTCAACTTTGCCGGTGGTGGCGAACGGCCTGGTCTACATCGCGACCGGGTACGAAACTAATCCGTACTATCCGGCACCGAACCTGCTCGCGTATCCCGCAGGCGGTTGCGCGGCTCCTCCGTGCCCCCCGGCCTGGCAGGTCGAAGAAGGAGGAGTAGGGTCGAGCGCTTCGGCATACGCCAACGGCGTCCTGTATCAGGGCTTTAAAGACGGCACACTCCACGCATTTAGTGGGCAAAACGGTGACCTCTTGTGGACCGGCACAACAGCACTGCGGTGGGGCGCGCCATGGCCGCTACAGGGCGCCCCCGCGGTTGCCAATGGCGTCGTCTATCAGGGTGGCGCCGACGGTCGCATCCACGCATGGAGCGCCTCCGGTTGCGGCCAACCCACGTGCGCTCCACTGTGGACCGCGAGCATCGATGAGGCGGACTTCTGGAATACGGGGGCTGCCCGTGCTCAGCCGGCCATTCTCGATGGGACTGTGTACATCAGCTCGAGCGACCCGTACATGGATCTCTATGCCTTCCGGCTCGGTGGCGGCCGCAGGCACAGCGGTGGCGATTGGTGGCGCCGGCTCCAACCAAGGGCAGGCCCATCGTCGGCAGTCCGCACGGGTGGGTGGTGGCGGTAGGCATGGCAGTCCGACGTCGGAGGCGTCTCCGCGGGGGCGCGCTATTCATTGGTTTTTGCGTCGCCGCTGGCATGGCGGCAGCCGGACTGTTGACGGCGAGCGCCACCAACCGTCCCATCAGCACCGTCGCCGGCGCGGCTGGCCAAGGTCAGGCGACCGATGTCGCTCAGGCGCCTTATGGCCTGGCGGTCACCGGCAACACGCTGCTGGTCGCGGACTTTGACTACGGAGTGGTCCGCGCCGTTGACCTCCAGAGCAGCGGCGAGACCGTCTTTGCCGGAACGTGTCGTGGTTACGCGGGCGACGAGGGCCCGGCGACCGCTTCGGCCGTGGGGCGGACGCCGGCCCGACCGGCCGTCGCAGCCGACGGCACGGTCTATGTCCCGGATCCTTCCTACAACGTGGTCCGCGCGATCACACCTTCCGGAACGATCCGCAGGTTCGCCGGCAGGCCGAGTACGCAGGGCGGGTTTGGTGGCGACGGCGGTCCCGCAACCAACGCCCAGCTCGATGGTCCGGAAGGGGTGGCGGTAGATTCGGCGGGCAACGTCTACATCGCGGAGCACTGGAACCACCTGGTGAGAAAGGTCGATCAGGCGGGCATTATCACGACAGTGGCAGGAAACCGATACAGCTCGGCGACCGGGGACAACATCCCGGCGACCCAATCGTGGTTGACGGCACCGCTCGGCGTTGCGGTGGATGCTTCGGGGACCTTACTGATCACCGACGGCACCCGGCTGCGCTCGGTCAGCGGGGGCGTGATCACGACCGTCCCCGGCAGCAGCGCCGTGCAGATGGCCAGCGTGAGGATCGCGCCCGACGGCACGGTTTACTACACCGATACCTGGAACAGCACCGTCTACCGGCTCGGCCCGGTCGCGGTCGCCGGCAACGGCACGCCCGGATACTCGGGTGACGGCGGACCCGCCACCGCCGCGCAGCTGATGACACCGGAAGACCTCGCCTTCGACGCGGCCGGCAGCATCTACATCGCCGATTGGTACAGCCAGCGCGTCCGGATGGTGAGGGCCGGCGTCATCACGACCTTTGCCGGGACCGGGGGATTCGTTACCGGTGATGGTGGGCAGGCGCTGGCGGCGCAGATCGCCCATCCGAGCAAAGTTGCGATCGATTCGCGTGGCAGTTATTACTTCGCGGAGTTAGCCGCCAACACCGTGCGCCGGGTGGCGCCCGACGGCGTCATCACCACCGTGGCCGGCAACGGGCAGCCAGGCTTCAGCGGTGATGGCGGACCCGCTACCGCCGCTCAACTCTGGGAACCGCAGAGTGTTTCCGTCGACGCCTCCGACAACCTCTTTATTGTGGACCGCCGGAATGGCCGCATCCGGCGGGTCGATGCCAACTCAGGAATCATCACCACCGTCGCCGGCGGTGGGAACACGTTTGTCAACAATGTCCCGGCGACGCAAACCGTGTTGGCAGGTCCGAGCGCGGTCGCCTTCGCCCCGGATGGCAGTTGGTTCATCGCTGAAACCGAAACGCGGGACGTGCGCCGGGTCGATGGCAACGGCATCATCAACCCGTACGCTGGGAGCGATACCAGCAACGATCCTGGCGACGGGAATGTCGCAACGCATGCCTACATTTCGGGGGCGTATGGCATCGCCGTCGATGGTGACGGCAACCTGTTCATCGCCGATTCTGGGAACCATCACACCATTCGGCGGGTGGACCACGCCAGCCAGGTCATTACGACGGTGGCCGGCATCACCAGACAGCCAGGCTTCAGTGGCGATGGCGGGCCCGCCACGTCGGCGAAGCTGAATTTCCCGATGGACGTTGCGCTTGATGCCGACGGCGATCTCTTTATCGCCGACCAGATGAACCAGCGCATCCGAGTGGTGTCCGGTGGAACCATTACAACCATGGCCGGCGATGGGGAAGAAGGCTGCGCCGGTGACGGCGGTGCAGCCGAATCAGCCTTGCTCTCCATGCCGGTGGGCGTCACAGTCGGCCCTTCGGGGACGCTGTTTATCGCCCACGCAGCGCGGATTCGCGTCGTTGGCGTGACGCCCATACCCACACCGACCCCCACACCCACGCCGACCCCCGAACCCACGCCGACCGCGACGGCGACGCCAACCCCCGAACCCACGCCAACCCCGACGACGACGCCGAGTCCCGACACCAGCTCAGCGGCCGCGGGGCCTGCCAGTACGTGGGCCCGCCCACCGGCATACAGGGCGATCGGCGCTCTGGCGGCGGGCTCGTGGTGGGCCGCCAACCGGAACGTCGCGCGTGGCGTCGCCTTGTTTGCCGACGGCAGCGGCGGTTATGCCGTCGATGAATGGGGCGCACTTCACCCGGTGGGCAAGGCGCCCGCTCTGCGAATGCCGGCACTGTGGCCCAAATGGGATATCGCGCGCGGGATCGCCCTGGCGCCCTGGGCGTCGCCCATCAGGCCGGATGGATGGATCCTCGACGGCTTCGGTGGGCTTCATCCCTTCGGCAAAGCGCCGCCGATTTCGGACGGAACCCTGTGGCCGAACTGGGACATCGCCCGCGGCGCCGTGATTCTCCCCGACAGCTCACCCACAGCCGTCGCCGGTTACATTCTGGACGGCTGGGGCGGCGTGCACGCCTTTGGCGGCGCGCGCAGTCTGAGCTCCGCGTACTGGCCGAACTTCGATATCGCCCGTGGGATCGCGTTGCTCCCGGGAACGACGCGGGCGAGCCCCGGGGGATACACGCTGGACGGCTGGGGCGGCGTGCATCGTTTGGGGCCGGCGCCCGCCGTCCCGTTCAGCGGCTGGTGGCCGCACCGCGATACCGCGCGCGCCATCGTCAGCTGGAGCGCTGCCCCGGCTGGTCGACCCGGTGGATGGGTGGTAGATGACTCGGGCAGGCTCCATTCGTTTGGAAGTGCACGATGACTGCGTTGCGGGGTTACCGTCCCGCTGTCAGCTGAGTGCTACCCTAAGTAGCGGTTCGGGGGTTCGATTTCACAGGGCGTGTCGCCAATCGGGAGGGTGTGAGATCCGTCGTCGGGGGTTAGTGGGCGCGACCGTGGCCATCCCGGTCGCGTTGGTGGGAGTGCTGCTCGGGCCGGCATGGAACAGTCGGGCAGGCACCGGCTTTGCGCCGGCGGTCAATTACCCGGTCACCGAGACCCGGCCCTCGGCTGGGTGGGGCGGCGAGCTGGACGGCAGCTATACGTATCCCGACTTTGCCTTTGCTGATGCCGCCGGCGGCCGCATCGGCGTCATCGTGCAGATGCTGTGGCCGTGGGATACCTCGGCGGTCTACTTTCCGGTTGGAAATAACCCACGGTCAATAGCCGGCGGAGACTTCAGCGGCGACGGTCACGACGACCTGGCCACCGCCAACGCCGGGTCGAACAACGTCTCTGTCCTGATCAATGGCGGCCCCAATGGTTTGGGGAAGTCGTTTGCACCTGCGGTCAACTACGCCGTTGGGACGAACCCCGTGTTCGTCGTGGCGGGCGACATCCTGAGTACCAACCCGGGCGCCCATATCCCAATCGATTTCAACCACGACGGAAAGCGCGATATCGCCGCGGTCAATCGAGCGTCGAATTCGGTTTCCGTGCTGCTCGGCAATGGCAACGGCACCTTCCAGGGCGCCCACAGTTACGCGTCCGGCACCGATCCATTGGCCGCTGCCGCCAACGACCTCAACGGCGATGGCGCCACCGACCTGGTGGTCGCCAATAATTCGGCGGACAGCTATACGGTCTTGCTGGCGAATGGCGGCGGCGGCTTCAGTGCGGGGGCCAGCCACGCGCTTTCAGCGGGAAGCCATCCAAGCGCGGTCGGCCTGGCTGACCTGAATGGCGATGGCAAGGTCGACCTGGTGATCGCGAATGGTGGATCAGGGAACGTGTCAGTCCTGATGGGAAGCGGCAACGGAACGTTCGGCGCGGCTACGAACTACGCGACCGGGCCAGGGCCAAACTCGATCGCGCTGCGGGATGTCGACGGGAACTATCCAAGCTACGACTTCGACATCGTCGTGACGAACGCCGGGGCCAACACGGTGTCGGTGCTGCTGGGCAACGGCGATGGCACCTACCGTCCGGCAGTCAATTACGCGACCGGCGCCAATCCGTCTTCGGTAACGACATTCAACGACAGCGGTGCCTGGGACCTGGCTGTCACCGACTACGACGACAAGGACGTGTCCATCCTCCAGAAGGTCTCCGGCTCGAGCTCGTACAGCGCCGCGGTGAAACAGATTTTTGGCGCCGATCCTTCGGGAGTGGTGCTCAGCGACCTCAACAACGATGGCAAGTCCGACCTGGCGGTGAGCAACATTGGCGCCGATAGCGTGTCCGTGCTGCTCGGGAATGGCAATGGGTCATTTGCCGCGGCTCGCGATTTTTCCACCGGCGCAGGCACAGCCCCATGGATGCTGGTCGCCGGCGACTTCAACCAGGACGGAAAACTCGACCTGGCAACAGTCGACCGCGATCAGAAGGACAAGGTCTCCATCTTGATGGGCAACGGCGACGGAACCTTCGGCGGGCCGGCGCTCTATCCCGTGGGGGCCGACACCAACATCATCTATTACCCGGTCTGGGTCGCGGTGGGCGATTTCAATCGCGATGGGCGGCTCGACCTGCTGACCGCGAACCTGGGCGACAGCGCCAACAGCGTATCGATCCTTACTGGGAATGGGGACGGGAGCTTTCAGACCGGCGTCTCCTATCCCGCGGGACTGACTCCGTCTCGGGTTGTGGTCGGCGATTACAACCGTGACGGCTGGCCCGATGTGGCGGTGGGCGGCAGTGGGTCCACCATCTTTGTTCTGCTCAATGCCAGAAACGGCACGCTTCGGAGCCCCGTCGGGTATCAGGTTGACGGCCAGAGCCAGGGTCTCGCCCAGGCGGATTTCAACCTCGACGGGAAGACGGACCTGGTGGAGATCTACGGCGGCGGGCTGACCGTCTTGTTGGGCAACGGGGATGGGACCTTCCGGCGTGCCACGGACAAGGCCTTTCTCCTTGGCGACCAGTACAGCGACCAGGTGGTCTGCGCCGACTTCAACCGCGACGGCAAGCCCGACATCGCGGTCAGCTTCTACGGAAAGGCCCAGGCACTGGTCGCGCTCGGTCGAGGAGATGGCACCTTCGCCGAAAACGGGTTGCTCCTGGCGACGGGGCGCGAGCCGCACGGGATCGACGCGGCCGATCTCAATGGCGACCAGAAACCCGACCTCGCGGTGGCCAACTACCACTACGACGTGGTGTCGGTGATGCTTAACGACGGCGTGTGGCCGGCGCCCTCGCCGACGCCAACGGCCACCCCCACGCCAACGGCCACGCCCACGCCGACCCCCACCCCAACGCCAGCGGGACCCTTGAGCCGGTGGGCCCGTGTACCTGCCGTCCGTACGGCACAGCCGCCGGTTGGCACCTGGTGGCGGGTTGCGGCCCCTCCTCGAGCCAGGGTCCGCCCGACCTGAGGCCTGAGGCGCCTTTGCCCGCAAGGGGGGAGGAAGGGAGCCGTTTTGCGGACATGGCGCAGCTTCGGATCCGGCACCTCCTGGTCGCCGGTGGCGCCGGCTTTCTCGGGTCGGCGTTCGTCCGCGACCGGCTTCGTGCCGACCCCGAGATCCTGATCACCGTCCTCGATGCGCTGCGACGCCCGACGGCGGCGGGCGACCTGGCGGATCTCCTGGAGGACCGGCGGTTCCGTCTCGTCCAGGGCGACGTTTGCGACCGGTCGCTGGTCGAGGAGCTGGCCGGCAGGGCGGACGCCACTGTGAACTTTGCCAGCGAGGAGTTCGTTGGCGGCTCGCGTGCCGACGCGCCCGCCTTTGCCCGGACCGATGTGGAGGGCACGGCTAATCTCCTCGAGGCCGCCCGCAAGTTTCGCCATCAGCGATTCCTTCTGGCCAGCTCGATGGAAGTCTACGGCCCGCTCAAAGGGGCGCCATATCGGGAGGATGACGCGATCGCGCCCCGCACGCTTCCCGCTGCAGCGCGGGCGGCGGCCGGGATGCTGGCCCGCGTGTACCACGTCATGCATGACCTCCCGATCTTGATCACGCATGGGGTCGCAACCTACGGCCCGACTCAGCCGGTGGACCAGCCCGTCGCGCGCGTTATCACCGCAGCCCTGCGCGGCGTCCCCGTTGAGGTCGAGGCGGACGGTTCACTGGTTCGCGACTACCTGTTCGTCGACGACCAGGCGGGCGCCATCGCTCGAGTGCTGTGGAAGGGCGATCCGGGGAGCACCTACAACATCGGCTCCGGCGTCCAGGTCAGCGGCAGCGAGCTCGCGGATATGATCCTGCGGCTCTGCGGAAAGCCCCCGTCACTCAAGCGTTTTGTGAAAGAGGCGCCGCGATGGTCCTACGCCATCGAGACTCGCCGGATGCGCCCCCTCGGCTGGGAGCCGCGGACCACGCTCAGCGAGGG
>Ga0066702_10000250_pt1 | contig 12355 bp, 9 predicted proteins | sample GraSoiAngelo_151_FD_66507 | JGI IMG/M metagenome (GOLD analysis project Ga0066702, IMG submission 66507) | Grasslands soil microbial communities from the Angelo Coastal Reserve, California, USA - 14_1009_12_20cm | ecosystem: Environmental > Terrestrial > Soil > Grasslands | place: USA...
TACCACTTGTGGGGTCCAACCTCGCCCTCGTAGAGGAACTGGTTGCCCACGGTCTCCCAGGTCTTGCCCGCATCGCTTGATCGCTGCATCACCTGGCCGAACCAACCGCTCGACTGCGAGGCGTAGAGGCGGTCCGGATCGACAGGCGAGCCTTTTAGGTGATAGATCTCCCAACCCGGGAACAGCGGGCCCTGCACGTCCCAGCTCTTCCGCGTCCCGTCCGAGTCGAGGATGAATGCACCCTTCCGGGTGCCGACCAGCACTCGCACTTTGCTCACGAGCAACTACCTCCATCGAAAACCGCGGTTGGCCAACACGATAAACGACTGCCGCAGCCGGCAAAACTCATCGGTTCAGGCGTTTTCCGCATTCCACGCAGTAGCTGTGCCGGCCCAGGTTGTGATGCCCGCAGTGCGTGCACACGAGCCGGCGAGGAGGATCAGCCTGCAGCCACCGTTCATGCTCGCGCCGGTACCAGATGCCGTCCTCCGGCCCCAGCATCCAGCGATGTCCCTCGCTGTCGAGCACGGCCAGGTCGCGAACGGCAAGCCTGAACGCTCGCGGCTGCAGACTGCCCGTGCGCCTGTCCGCGACCAGCGTCCGATATCTCGCCTCGGCTTCGGCGAACGGATCGACCGCCATCGAGACAGTATCGCCCGCGACGTCCTGCCGAGGCCGGCGCGGTCTTGGGGTCTCCGCGGAATCGCCAGATTCCGTGGGGTAAAGAGGCGGAGTGTAGAATCGACCGGAACCGGGCCCCGGTAACCCAGCATGCCTCGCACCACCGCACGTAGCTCACGCTCTTCCACACACGGCGCGCGGCGCACTTCCTCCGCGCGGAGTCGCTCCACGCGATCGCACCGCCGGGTGCAACCCCGGCTCACGCAGCGCCAGGTGCGAGAGATCGGCGGAGTCTTGCTTCTGCTGATCGGGCTGCTCGGCGTGCTGGCGGCAGCGAGCAACCAGGGCTCGATTCTCGCCGGCATCCGCGAGTGGCTTCTGGGAAGCTTCGGGCGCGCGTGGTTCGTACCGGTCGCCGCGTCGCTCGGCGTCGGCGCGTACCTGCTGTGGCCGAAGGCTCCTCGACCGCGGCCGCTCGATGTTGTCAGCGGTCTGGTCGCCGTGTTCTCGCTGATCGGGCTGTTCGGCATGGCGGGAGCGCAGGGCGGTGGTCTTGGTTCTGGCATCGACCAGGCGCTCACCGAGGTTGTCGGCACCTGGGGCGCGTGGGCGCTGCTCGTCGCCGGGCTCGTCATCGGGCTCATAGTCACCACCCACTTCAGCCCGGGGGCGGTCATCCAGTCGCTCCTCGACGGAATCAAGGCCGCGCTTGCCGAGCGCGGCCGCCTCGAACGCCTGGTGCAGCTGCCGGAGCAGGCGAAGCCTGGGCCCGCCAAATCGGTCAACGGCGCCGCTGCGACGGTGGGGCCGGCTTATCCGCCCGTTCCGACCGCGCCGCATCCGTGGGAGATCGACAGCGATCCCGAGCCGCGCCCCAAGCGCGAGCCCGCGCGCGAGCAGCGGGAGGCCATTAAAGAGCCTGAGGAGCCCGAGCAGAAGCCGGCCCTGCGAGTCGTGGCCGAGCCCGAGGACGACGTGCCGGAGATCGAGTGGAAGCTGCCGCCGATCACTCTGCTCGACACCGTCACCGCGCGCCGCGAGCGCATGAAAGACGAGATCAAGCGCAACGCCGTGATCATCGAGCAGACGCTCGAGACGTTCGGCGTGCCGGCGAAGGTCGTAGGAGTCAACACAGGCCCGGCGGTCACCCAGTTCGAGGTGCAGCCCGGCCCGGGCGTGCAGGTGAAGAAGATCACCGCGCTCCAGAACGACCTGTCGCTGGCCCTGGCCGCCGCGCCGCTGCGCATCGAGGCCCCCATCCCCGGCAAGTCGGCGGTCGGCATCGAGGTGCCGAACAAGGCGGCCAGCCTCGTCACCATCCGCGAGGTCCTCGAGACCGCGGCATTCCGCGAGGGCACGCACGCGCTCGCGCTCGCGCTAGGCAACGACGTGTCCGGCGCCTCGATCGTGGGCGACCTGACGCGCATGCCGCACCTGCTCATCGCCGGCGCGACCGGGCAGGGCAAGAGCGTGTGCATCAACGCGCTCATCACAAGCCTCTTGTTCCAGACCACGCCCGATCACCTGCGGCTTCTGCTCATCGACCCGAAGCGAGTCGAGATGACGGGCTTCAACGGACTGCCCCACCTGGCGCTGCCGGTGCTGGTGGAGTCGCACCAGGCCGCGGCCGCGCTGCGCTGGGCCGTGGCCGAGATGGACCGTCGCTACAAGCTGTTCTCCGCGGAAGGTGTCCGCAACATCGCCGCCTACAACGAGAAGGCGACGCTGAGGTCCGCGCGGCAGCTGCCTTACGTCGTCATCGTCATCGACGAGCTCGCGGACCTGATGATGGTCGCGGCCGGCGAGATCGAAGAGCTCATCTGCCGCATCGCCCAGCTGGCGCGGGCCGTCGGCATCCATCTCGTCATCGCCACGCAGCGCCCGTCGACGGACATCATCACCGGCCTCATCAAGGCCAACATCCCCTCGCGCATCGCCTTCGCGGTCGGGTCCCAGGTCGACAGCCGCGTCATCCTCGACTCGGGCGGCGCGGAGAAGCTGCTCGGGCGTGGCGACATGCTCTACCAGCCCGTGGACGCGGGCAAGCCGACGCGCATTCAGGGCGCGTTCGTGAGCGACGCCGAGGTTGAATCCGTGGTCACCTTCTGGAAGTCGCAAGGGGCGCCGCGATACATGGAGGAGATCCTCGAGGAGGGCGCCGGCTCGGAGTGGGCCGGGGGTGGAGAACGCTCCGAGCGCAAGCTCGACCCCCTGTTCGCGCGCGCGGCTCGCGCAGTGGCCGCGGAGGGCGCCGCGTCCGTGTCCCTGGTGCAGCGCAAGTTCAACGTCGGCTACTCACGCGCGGGCCGCATCGTCGACCAGCTCGCCGAGAATCGCGTCATCGGCGGATACCAGGGTTCGAAATCGCGCGAGGTGATGATGAACCTGCCGGATGTCGATGAGCTGCTGGAGCGACTCGGTCTCGAATAGCCCGAGGAAATTGAGTCGTTTAGGCTGAGATCGGTGAACCTGCCGAACGCGCTCACCATCAGCCGGCTGGTCGCGATCCCGCCACTGATGTACCTGCTGCTGGCCCGGTTCGAAAATCACGACCAGATCGCGGCCGCGGTCTTCATCGTGTTCTCGCTCACCGACACCATGGACGGCCAGATCGCGCGCCGCCAGAGGACCGTGAGCGACCTCGGCAAGTTCCTCGACCCCCTGGCCGACAAGCTGTTCGTGCTTTCCGTACTGATCGTGCTCGTCCAGGAAAGCCTGGTCGCGGCGTGGGTGGTCGTCGTCATCTTCTCGCGCGAGCTGCTCATCACCCTGCTGCGTACTGCCGCCGCCGTTCGAGGCAGCGTGATGGCAGCCGCGCCCCTGGGCAAGACGAAGACCGTGACGCAGGTTGTCGCCGTGACACTGCTGATCCTGCAGCGGCCGTATCCGTGGCTCGGATTGCCGGCGACGCTCGCGGTCGCTTTCGCCGTGCTGTTCACGGTCGGCAGCGGCCTCGATTACATCTGGCGGTGGCGCCATGTCCTTGGGCCGGCCGGCGCGCCGCGCGCCGACTCGTCGGTCGAGCCGGCGGCGCGCGAGCTGGGCGGATTCCTCGCCGAGAGCGGCCTCTCGCTCGCGCTGGCGGAGTCGTGCACGGGCGGGTTGCTCGCGGCCCTCGTCACCGATGTTCCAGGCAGCTCCGCCTACTTCATCGGCGGTGTGGTGGCCTATTCGAACTCGGCGAAAGAGAAGCTGCTGGGCGTCGCCGGCAAGGTTCTCAGCGAGCACGGAGCGGTGAGCGCGGAGGTCGCCGAGGCGATGGCCAACGGCGCCCGCACCCGATTTGGGACGGCGCTGGCGGCCGGCGTCACAGGCATCGCGGGGCCCGACGCGGACGGCACCGAGAAGCCGGTGGGATTGACCTATATCGCCGTGGCGACGCCCTCGCGGACGTCAAGCCGCCAGTTCACGTTCAGCGGCGACCGCTGGGCCAATCGCCGCCAGGCGGCGGTGGAGGCGCTGGAGATGCTGGTCGAGGCCGCACGGACCGTCGCCGCCGGCCAGACCTCGGTAAAGACCGCTTGACCGGCGAACAACTGTTCGATACCATGTGCGAATCGGCCGTTCTTGTAAAGAAGAGATTGCGTTACGCCCTTCGACATAGAACACTCGCCGCAACGACCTAGGAGGCATCTGGATGGAAAAGGAAAAAGCACTCGACACCGCGATCGCGCAGATCGTGAAGAGCCACGGTAAGGGCTCGATCATGAAGCTCGGCGAGCAGGCGGCACAGCGCGAGATCACGGTCATCCCGACCGGCGCGCTGCTGCTCGACCTGGCGCTGGGAGTGGGGGGCATCCCGCGCGGTCGCGTCACCGAGCTGTACGGACCGGAGTCGGCAGGCAAGACGACACTGGCGCTGCATGTCATAGCCGAGGCTCAGAAGCAGGGCGGTGTGGCGGCGTTCATCGACGCCGAGCATGCGCTCGACCCGCTGTATGCGTCGCGCATCGGCGTCAAGATCGACGACCTGCTCATCAGCCAGCCCGACACCGGCGAGCAGGCGCTCGAGATCGTCGAGGTGCTGGTGCGCTCGAACGCGGTCGATGTGATCGTCATCGACTCGGTCGCGGCGCTTGTGCCCAAGGCCGAGATCGAAGGAGAGATGGGTGAGTCGCACATGGGTCTTCAGGCGCGGCTCATGTCACAGGCGCTGCGCAAGCTGACCGCCGCGATCTCGAAATCCAACTGCTCGGTGATCTTCCTCAACCAGCTGCGCGAAAAGCTCGGGGTCATGTTCGGCAACCCCGAGACGCAGCCTGGCGGTCGAGCGCTGAAGTTCTACTCCTCGGTGCGGCTCGACATCCGCAAGGTGGAGGTGATCAAGAACGGGCTCGACTCGGTCGGCGCGCGTGTCAAGGTCAAGGTGGTCAAGAACAAGGTCGCGCCGCCGTTCCGGGCGGCTGAGTTCGACATCCTGTTCAACGAGGGCATCTCGCGAGAGGGCTCGCTGATCGACGCGGCCCTGGAGTACGCCATCCTCGACAAGAGCGGAACCTGGATGTCTTACGGCGACCAGCGCCTCGGGCAGGGACGCGAGAACGTGCGCAACTACTTGCGCGAGAACCCGACCCTGGCAGCGGAGATAGAGGCCAGGGTGCGCGAGGCCGCGGCCGGCGGCGCCACGCCCACCAAGCAGGCGGGACCGCACCTGAAGGTGGCGTCCGGTGGCGCGGAGGAGTTCTAGCAAGAGCAGCCCCCGCCGTCCGGGCGGTTATGCCCGGCCTCCGGCAGGGACGGCACTAGACACAGGGATCCGGCTCCTGGCTCCCCGGGCACACTCGCGAGCCGAGCTGCGCCAGAAGCTGGCGCGCCGGGGCTACGAGGAGGACGAGGTCACGTCTGCGATCGCGCGCCTCACCGAGATGGGCTACCTGGACGACTCCGCGTTCGCGCGAGGCCTGGTTCGGCGCAGGAGCGCCACCCGTGGACCCATGGCTGTTTCGGCCGAGCTTGCAGCCAAGGGAATCGATCGCCAGGGCGTCGCGGAGGCGCTGGCCGAGCTCGACGCTGAGAGTCAGCTGGCCTCGGCCACGCGCCTTGCCGAACGTTTGTGCCCTCGAGGCGCCGAGATCGGGGATCGAGAGATGCTCGATCGCGTTGGCGTCAAGCTCCTGCGGCGCGGGTTTCCCTCAGGCATCGTGCGAGCCGCGTGCCGGGCAGTGCTGGCAAAGCGGCGGGGGCTGCCGGACGCCTAAAATTTGACTCCACGCGAGGCGCCGAGGCGCCTCCGGTCATAGAGCCAACCCATCTCGGGACCGGTCGCTGACCGGCTCCTTCGAGGACGGTTCCGCACTTTGACAAGCGAATACATGAGGTGCATGTCACATGTCTGCTTACGTCTTCGTACCAGCACTGGTGGCGGCCCTCCTGATTGGCATCGGCGCCGCGTATCTGTACTTCCAGAGGCGGGCCGGCGACGGCGCTAGCGCTGTCGCAGCCAAGGCGCAGCAGGTCATGGCCGAGTCGGAGACTCAGGCCAAGGAAAAGCTGCTCGAAGCCAAGGAGGAGGCGGTCAAGATCCGCACCGCCGCCGAACAGGAAGCCCGGGAGTACCGGGCACAGTCGCAGCAGATCGAAAAGCGCCTGCTCCAGAAAGAGGAAAACCTCGACCGCAAGGGCGAGGACCTCAACCGCCGCGAGCGTGAGTTCGGCGACAAGGAAAAGGGGCTGGAGGAGCTGAGGGCTCAGCTCGAGGACCACAAACGCTTGCAGCAGCTCGAGCTCGAGCGGGTCGCCAAGATGACCCGACAGGAAGCTCAGGGCGTGCTGATGGCGCAGGTCGAGCAAGACCTGCGCAACGAGGTCGCGCGCAAGGTCCGGGAGTCAGAGCTGGCCGCTCGCGACGAGAGCGAGCGCCGCGCAAGAGAGATCGTCACCGAGTCGATCCAGCGGATCGCGGCCGACCAGACCGCCGAGGTCTCGGTTTCGGTTCTGCCGCTGCCGACCGATGAGCTCAAGGGACGGATCATCGGCAAAGAAGGCCGCAACATCCGCGCCCTGCAGCAAGCGACCGGAATCGACCTCATCGTGGATGACACGCCCGAGGCGGTGATCATCAGCGGTTTCGACCCGGTGCGCCGCGAGGTGGCAAGGGTCGCGCTGAACAAGCTCATCGTCGACGGCCGCATTCATCCAGCACGCATCGAAGAGATCGTGGCCAAGTCCCGCCAGGAGGTCCTGCAAAGGGTCAAGGAGGAGGGCGAGGGCGCGGTTCTCGAAGTCGGCCTCCAGGGTCTTCACCCGGAGGTCGTCCGCCATCTCGGAATCCTGCGATTTCGCACCAGCTACGGGCAGCAGGTGCTCAACCATTCCAAGGAGGTCGCCTACCTCGCAGCCATGATGGCTTCGGAGATAGGCGCCGACGTTCGTATCGCCAAGCTGTCAGGCCTGCTTCACGACATCGGCAAGGCCATCGACCATGAGGTCGAGGGCTCGCATGCGGTGATCGGCGCAGACCTGCTGCAGCGGCACGGGGTGCCCGCCCAGGTCGTGCATGCAGTGCGAGCTCATCACTACGACGAGGAGCCGCAAACACTGGAGGCGCTGCTGCTCATCGCGGCAGACGCCATCTCGGCGGCCCGCCCGGGTGCGCGCCGCGAATCGTTGGAGGCTTACGTCAAGCGGCTGGAGAAGCTGGAGGAGATCGCGAACTCGTTCCAGGGGGTCCAGCAGTCGTACGCGATCCAGGCCGGGCGCGAGGTCCGGATCCTGGTCAAACCGGAGCAGATCGACGACGCGGCGGCCCAGCTCATGGCTCGGGACATCGCCAAGCGGATCGAGTCTGAGCTCAGCTTTCCTGGTCAGATCCGGGTCACCGTGGTCCGGGAGACCAGGGCCGTCGAATACGCGAAATAAAGCGCGGGGAAGATCTGCGGATGCGCGCCAGGCGCGGTCCGGATTGGACTCACTGATTGCTCCCCCGCGGAACCCCCTCTGGGAGCTGGCGCCGCGCCAGGCCAGAGGCGGGAGTGAACGTCGGGGACGGCCCGGGGAACCCGGGCCTGCTGGCGCACTTCAAGAATTAATGGAGGGAGCCCGGCCGTCGGGCTCCCTTTTTGTTTTTGCCGACAATTGAGCGGTGAGCTCGGACGAGTTCCGGATCCTGTTCGTCGCCGATGTGGTCGGACATCCAGGGCGCGACGCGGTAAAGGCAATCCTGCCGGGCCTGAAGCGCGAGCTGAACCCGGACCTGACCGTGGTCAACGGGGAGAACGCCGCGGCTGGGTTTGGGCTCACCGCCAAGCTCGTTCAGGAGATCCAGTCAGCCGGCGCCGACGTGATCACGACCGGCAACCATGTGTTCGCTCAGAAGGAGTTCCTGACGGAGCTGCCGGAGCTGGATCGCGTGACTCGGCCGGCGAACTATCCTCCCGGCGCGCCTGGCAAGGGCTGGTGCACGCTCCAGGCCGGTGGCCACGAGGTGCTGGTAATGAACGTGATGGGCCGGATCTTCGTCGAGACCATCGACGACCCGTTTCGGGCCGCGGACGCGATCCTTGCCGAGCACCCAGACCACCGGATCGTCCTGTGCGACATGCACGCCGAGGCGACCTCGGAGAAGACGGCGATGGGCTGGTACCTGGACGGCCGTGTCAGCGCAGTCGTCGGGACGCACACCCACATACCTACGGCCGACGCCCGCGTCCTGCCCGGAGGCACCGCCTATGTCACGGACGTCGGCATGGTGGGGCCTCGCGACGGCTGCATCGGCATGGACAAAGACGTGGTTTTGAAGCGTTTTCTCACCGGTGTTCCAATTCGGTTTGTGGTGGCGTCCGGGCCGGTGACATTCAACTCGGTACTGGTTACCATTAGTGCCTCCAGCGGCCGAGCCACATCGATCCAGCGAATCGACAGAGAACACACTTGACGGGAGATCCAGCAATGTCAGCGGAAGGTCGCGTCCCGGTGGAGGTGCTGAAGGTGTCAGCGACCTCCAAACCGGTTGCCGTGGCCGGCGCAATCGCTGGCGTGATCCGAAGCAAAGGCAGGGTCGAGGTCCAGGCAATCGGAGCGGGCGCGATCAACCAGGCGGTGAAGGCGATCGCCATCTCGCGCGGTTACGTCGCTCCAGGCGGTCTCGACCTCGTCTGCATCCCCGCCTTCATCGACATATCGATCGACGGCGAGGAGCGGACCGGAATCCGACTACTGGTGGAGAGCCGATAATCCGAGCGAGGTCGTTCCACATCTGGACCATCGGGTGCCAGATGAACACGGCGGATTCCGAGGGCATCGCACGCAAGCTGCTGGCGGCGGGCTATGTCGAGGAGTCTCTCGAGCGCGCCGACATCGCGATCCTGAACACGTGCGTGGTGCGGCAGGCGTCCGAGGAGCGCGTCTACTCCAAGCTCCACGAGCTGGGGCAGTGGAAGACGCCCGAGCGCACCATCGCCGTGACCGGGTGCATCGTGGGCAAGGAAGGTGAGCACCTGCAGGGCCGATTCCCGCTGATCGACGCGGTCGTCCCGATCGGCGAATACGACAGCTTCATCGCCGGCCTCCAGGCACGCTACGACTGGTCTCAGGGCGAGGCGCTGCCGCGGGCGGGTCGCACGGGCGTAAGCCACTTCGTGAGGATCATCCAGGGCTGCGACCACAACTGCACGTTCTGCATCGTCCCGCGCGTGCGCGGTCGCGAGCGTCACGTCCCGATGCAGGAGGTGCTGACCGAGTGCAGTCAGGCCATCGCCGATGGCGCGCGAGAGATCGTCCTGCTGGGGCAGAACGTCGACGACTACACCGACCCCGGCGGGCAAGGGGGAATGGCAGCGCTCGTGCGCGAGGTCGAGAGGCTGCCCGGCTTGAAGCGACTGAGGTTCATGACCTCCCATCCCCAGGACCTCGAGCCCGAGCTGCTGGAGGTCATGGCGGCCAGCAGCGTCGTCTGCCGCGAGCTGCAGCTCCCGGTCCAGTCCGGCGACGACATGGTTCTCCGGCGCATGGCCCGGGGCTACCAGACGCGCCACTACCGCGCGACCATCGAGCGCGCGCGGGCGTTGATGCCCGACATCGGGCTCGCCACCGACGTGATCGTCGGGTTTCCTGGTGAGGGCGAAGAGGCTTTTCAAAACACGCGGAGGTTGCTCGAGGAGATCGAGTTCGATGTCGTGCACCTGGCCATGTATTCGCCAAGGCCGGGCACGTATGCCGCGTCGAAGATGCCGGACGACGTCCCCGACAGCGAGAAGCTGCGAAGGCTCAATGAGCTGCTGGCCTTGCAGCGCGAGATCGCTGCCCGCAAGACGGCTCGCTGGATCGGTCGCGACGTCGAGATCCTGGTCGAAGGTCGCGACGAGCTGGGCCGCCCATATGGACGCATCCGCCAGGGCAAGCGCGCCGTCTTGCTCGGCCACGCCGAACCTGGAACCCTGGTCGACATCCGCGTCATTCAGGCCACCGCGGGCCAGCTGACGGGCGCTCGAGCGGCGTGACTTCCCCCACCCAGCCCTCCCCCCAGGGTGGGGAGGAAGGTGCCCCGACCCAAGCCTCCCTCCAAAGTGGGGAGGGAGGTGCCCTGACCCAAGCCTCCCCCCATGGTGGGGAGGGAGGTGCTCCGCTGACCCCGGTCATGAAGCAGTACCGGGAGGCGAAGCGGCAGCACCCAGACGGGATCCTGCTGTTTCGGCTCGGTGACTTCTACGAGATCTTCTTCGAGGATGCGGTCGCGGCGGCGCCGATCATGGGCGTGACGCTCACCTCCCGTCCGCTCGGCAAGTCGGGACGGGCGCCGATGTGCGGCGTGCCGCATCACGCGTGGCAGAGCTATGTCGGCAAGCTGCTGCGGGCCGGGCACAAGGTGGTGATCTGCGACCAGGTCGAAGCCCCGTCGGGCAAGGCGGTCGTGAAGCGTGACGTCACCCGTGTGCTGACTCCGGGCACCGTGGTCGAAGACGCGTACCTCGAGCCGGTGCGGGCCAACTACCTTGTGGCGGCCTGGACGCGCGGCGGCGAGGCCGGCCTGGCCGCGTGCGACGTGTCGACAGGCGAGCTGCTGCTGTGCCAGATGTCCGGCGAGCGGCTCGCGGCCGAGCTGCACCGGCTGGCGCCGTCGGAGCTCCTGACTCCGCCGGACGTCGAGGAGTATCGATTCGATCCGGAGAGAGGCCGTCAGCGCCTGAAAGACCTTCTCGGCATCGCTTATCCGGCTTCCATCGGCGCGGCGGAAGCGCCGCTGGCGATCGGCGCCGCGGGCGTTGTGCTCGAGTACCTCAAGACCAATCAGGCTCGGGTCGGACCCGAGTCCCTGACCGTTCGCACGTACTCGCCGGACGTGACGATGCCGCTCGACGCAGCCACGATTCGCAACCTGGAGCTTCCGGCTCTGGTCACCCTCATCGACCACTCAGCGACCGCGATCGGCGCAAGACGACTGCGGGAATGGATGGGAGCGCCGCTGCGCGACGCCGAGTCGATCGAGCTCCGCCTCGCCGCGGTCGCCGAGCTGACATCCATCACTGCGCTGCGCGAAGCCATCCATGACGCGATGAACGGCGTGGGCGACCTGCAACGCCTGAGCGCGCGCGCCACCCACGGCAGGGCCGGCGTACGCGAGCTGGTCGCGCTGCGGCGTTCGCTCGAGGCGCTGCCCGGCGTGCAGCGTGCGGTCGCCGGCTGCGAATCGCTGGTGCTGCGCGAGCATGCGGGCGAGATCGCGCCGGCGCCGGAGCTGGCCGAAGTTCTGCGCAGCGCCCTCTTGGAGGAACCGCCCGCATCGCGGGACGGCGGGGCCATCAAGCCCGGGTTCGACGCAGAGCTCGACACGATCCGCGATGCATCGCGAGCCGCGCGCGAGTGGATCGCGTCGCTGGAAGCGAACGAGCGCGCGCGCTCCGGCATCCGCACGTTGAAGGTCGGCTTCAACAAGGTGTTCGGGTACTACATCGAGGTCAGCCACGCCAACACGGCCGCCATCCCTGACGACTACACGCGCAGGCAGACGCTGTCGACCGCAGAGCGCTACGTGACCAAGGAGCTCAGGGAAAAGGAAGCCGTCGTGCTCAGCGCGCGGGAGAAGATGAATGCTCGCGAGCTCGAGATCCTGCGCGAGCTCGGTGAGCGCGTCGCGTCGTCGGGCCCTCAGCTCCGCGCGACAGCGCGGGCCATCGGCGCGATCGATGCTCTGACGAGTCTTGCGACCGCCGCCGCCAGGCTGGGCTGGCGGCGCCCGGAGGTCAATGCCGGGACCAGGCTCCTCATCAAGGCGGGCCGCCATCCGCTGGTCGAGCAGTCGCTGCCCGCGGGCGTGTTCGTCGCCAACGACCTGGAGCTCGACCCGGAATCGGCGCAGATCGTCATCCTCACCGGGCCGAACATGGCCGGCAAGTCGACCTACCTGCGCCAGTCGGCGCTAATCGTCCTGCTGGCTCAGTGCGGCAGCTTCGTGCCCGCGGAGCAAGCTGTCGTCGGGCTCGCCGACCGGATCTTCACGCGGGTCGGCGCGCACGACGACATCACCTCTGGGATGTCGACCTTCATGGTCGAGATGACCGAAACCGCATACATCCTCAGCCACGCGACAAGGTCGTCGCTCGTGATTCTCGACGAGGTGGGAAGAGGGACCTCGACATACGACGGCGTGTCCATCGCGCAGGCTGTGGTCGAGCACTTGCACGAATCGTCGAGGCTTGGCTGCCGCACGCTGTTCGCAACCCACTATCACGAGCTCACCGCTCTGGCTGGGCGCCTGCAGCGCGTGCGCAACGAGCGCGTCGAGGTGCTGGAGGAGGGC
>Ga0066702_10000258_pt1 | contig 12267 bp, 14 predicted proteins | sample GraSoiAngelo_151_FD_66507 | JGI IMG/M metagenome (GOLD analysis project Ga0066702, IMG submission 66507) | Grasslands soil microbial communities from the Angelo Coastal Reserve, California, USA - 14_1009_12_20cm | ecosystem: Environmental > Terrestrial > Soil > Grasslands | place: USA...
CAGCCGTCGCCGCTCGACGCCCGCGGCTATCCCGGCTGGGTGCGGTCGTGGCAGCTCGGCACGACGTTCGCTGCGCCGCTCGTCGTGACGGCGAAGAGCGCGACGTTGCCGAACGGAACCGAGGTCGGGTTCGCGTCGCAGGTCCCCGCGGGGACAGTCCCGGCGAGCGCGACGCGCAAGCTGCCCGTCACGCGCGCCGACATCGTGCGCACCGCGAAGCAGTTCGTCGGGCTGCACTACCTGTGGGGCGGGCTCTCGCGCTGGGGCTACGACTGCTCGGGGCTGACGTGGGCCGCGTATCGCGCGCACGGGATCACGATCCCGCGCGACGCCGACGCGCAGTTCGCAGCCGGCAAGCCGGTGTCACTCGACGCGATGCTCCCCGGCGACCTCCTCTTCTACGAGCACCCGGTCGTCGGCCATGTCGCGATGTACATCGGCAACGGCCAGATGGTCGAAGCGCCGAACTCCCGCAGCGAAGTGCGCATCGTCCCGGTGCGGACGAGCGACTTCCGCGGCGTGCGCGGGTTCCTCTGAGGCAGCAGGCCGTCTCGGGGACGGTGGCGATCGTCGCCTTCGCGACGATCGGCCAGTTCAACCACGACGGTGGAGTGTCAGTCGGCGGCTACGCAGCAGACCTCGTGCCGCTGCTCGCATCGTGGCTCGCGGTCGCGTACGTCACGCGCCGCTTCGTCCCGACCTGGCTCATCGGCGTGACGCTCGGCGTCGCGATCCGGATGATCGTGCTCGGCCACTACCACTGGAACCAGCTTTCGTTCCTCGCCGTGGCGCTGGTCTTCATCGGCGCCGTCGCCGGAGTTACGCGAGAATCGCTTCGAACTTCGACGCGTCGTCGAAGGGGCCGATCAGCGCGCAGTTGAGGCCCTCGCCTTCGATGATGTCGCGGGCGACGCGTTGCACGTCCTCCGCGGTCACCGCATCGAGGCCGGCAAGCAGCTCCTCGGGCTCCGCCGCCTTCCCTTCGAGCACCTCGCGACGGAGGCCGAACAGGATCAGCCCGTTCGGGCTCTCCGTCTGCAGCACGAACCGGCCCTTGGCGAGCGCGCGCGCCTTCTCGAGCTCGTCGGACGGCACGGGCCCGTCGGCGAGCTTGCGGAACTCGTCGGCGATCACCTTGACCGCTTCCTCCGCGCGCTTGAGATCGACGCCGCCCTGCGCGAACAGCGTGCCCGCATCGGTGTACGAGCTGTTGTACGCGTAGACGTAGTACGCGAGACCGCGTCGCTCGCGCACCTCGAGGAAGAGGCGCGACGACATTCCGGTGCCGAGCACCGTGCCGAGCAGCTGAAGCGCGTAACGGTCGGGATGGTCGAGCGGGTAGCTCGGGACGCCGACGCACACGGCGGCCTGGTCGGAGTCCTTGCGATGCACGCGCACGCGCGGCTTCTCGCTGCGGGTCACCTCCGACGGCGCCGCGCGGTCCTTGCCGTTGCCGGACAGGTCGCCGAGCAGGCCTTCGAGCGTCGGGATCAGGTCGTTGCCGATCGCGCCCGCGACGCCGACGACCATGCGCGGCGGCGTGTACCACTGGCCGAGGTAGTCCATGAACGTCTCGCGTGTCGCGCCGCTCACCGTCTCGCGCGTGCCGAGCGTCTCCCACCCGAGCGGATTCGACCCGAACACGAGCTCCTCGTGCACCGAGCCGACGTAGTCGCGCGGCGTGTCGAAGTACATGTTCATCTCTTCGAGGATCACGCCCTTCTCGCGCTCGAGCTCGCCTGCGTCGAACTTCGAGTTGCGCAGCATGTCGACGAGCACGTCGAGCGCGGTGTCGCGCTGCTCGCCCGCGCAGCGGATGTAGTAGCCCGTGTACTCCTTCGAGGTGAACGCGTTGAACTCGCCGCCGATCTTGTCGACCTCCATCGAGAGGTCGCGCGCGGTCGGGCGCTTCTCGGTCCCCTTGAAGAACATGTGCTCGCTGAAGTGCGCGATGCCGCGGTTCGTCTCGTTCTCGTAGCGGGAGCCGGCCGCGAGCATGATGTAGCAGGCAACCGACTGCGCGTGGTCGAGCGGCGCGGTCAGCACGCGCAGTCCGTTCGAAAGGGTCGTGCGCTCGTAAACGCTCATGCGGCCAATCGCCTCCTCTGGTTCTCGGTGAGCGCAACCGACGCGCCCATGTCGTAGTCGTACCCGACCAGCACGCTCTTCGCAGCGGCGACCCGCCGGTCGCCGGCCCAGATCTCGTGGTCGAGGGTGAAGCTCTTCGTGCCGACGTGCGAGCAGCGGCTGCGCACCTCGATCTCCTCGCCCGAGCGCAGCTCGGCCTGGAAGTCGATCTCGACACGGGCGAGGATGAACGGCTCGAGCCCGCCGAGGATCGCGATCCGCGCCTGCTCGAGGTAGGTCGAGTAGACGGCGTTGTTCACGTGGCCCATCGCGTCGCAGTCTCGGAAGCGCACGTGCTCGCGGATCACCCAGGGGAACTCGGTCACGCGAACCTCGCGAGCAGCTCCTCGGGCGGCAGCTCCGCGAGCGAGTCGACGACCGTGTCCGCGGCGTCGGCGAGGCCCAGGTCGCGGGTGACGGCGCTCGGGATCCCGACGACGTAGATCCCGGCGGCCCTCGCCGCTTTCGCGCCGTTCGGGGAGTCCTCGAACGCGATCGCCTCGTCCGCGTCGACACCGAGCTCGGCGAGCGCTTCGAGGTAGAGCGTCGGCCGGGGCTTCGCACGCTCCGCGTCGTGGTCTGCGGTGACAATCGTGTCCCAGCCGACTGCGCGCTCGAGCCGCTCGAGGTGCATGTCGATCCACGCGCGCGACGCGCTGGAGACGATCGCGCGCTTCAATCCGTGCCGTTCGGCCGCGGCGAGGTAGTCGAGGATCCCCGGGCGCAGCTCTTCGGTCTCGAGCAGCGAAAGCTCGTGCGCGTAGCGGCGCTCGTTCAGCGTCTCGCGGTCGAGCGGCTCGCCGACGAGCTCCTCGAGGTGAGCCCAGGGGTCCCAGCCGTTCACCGTCCCGACCATCAGCGCCCACTTGTCGAGCGGCAGCTCGTGCCCCTGCTCGCGGTAGAGCCACTGCCAGCCGGCGCGCGAGGCGGTCTCCGTGTCGAGCAGGAGGCCGTCGAAGTCGAAGAGAAAAGCCCGGACCGCCACGGCCGCGATGGTATAGAGACGGGTATGGCCGGAGAGACGCGTCGCGCGGTGTTCGCGCAGCCCGACTGGCTGCGTGCGGTGCCGACCGGAAAGGAGCTGCCGCGCGAGGCGGACGTCGTGTTCACCGGCTGCGGCACCTCGTTCCATGCCGCGCAGACCGGCGGCCGCGCCGTGCAGGCGCTCGAGGCCGTGCTCAGCCCGCCGCGCGCCGACATCCTGGTCTGCATCTCGCACGAAGGGACGACCGAGCTGACGATGGAGGCCGAGCGTGCGTTCGGCGGCGACGTGTGGCTCGTGACCGGCAACGCGGAGTCGGAGCTCGCGGAGCTCGCCGACGAGGTGGTCGTCTGCACGCCGGAGATCGAGCGGTCGTGGTGCCACACCGCCAGCTACACCTGCGCCGTCGCCGCGCTCGATGCGCTGAACGGCGAAGAGATCGCGTGGCTGCCGGACGCGGTCGCGCAGGCCCTCGCGCGGCCGGCGCAGCCGTTCGACCAGGAGCGCGTGCTCGTGCTCGGCGCGGGCCGCGACTGGCCGACGGCACAGGAGGCGGCGTTGAAGCTCCGCGAGGGCGTCTGGATCGATGCGACCGCGTACGAGACGGAGCAGTTCCTGCACGGCCACATCGCGGCCGTCGACGAACGCGTGCGCGCCTACGTGCTCGAAGGGGAGGGCCGCGGGGCCGAGCGGGCCGAGGTCGCGGCCGCCCAGCTCGAGGCGCTCGGTTGCGAGGTGACCCTGCTTCCGACGAGCCACCCGGTGGTCGACATCGTCCCGTTCCACCTGCTCGTGCTCGCCGTCGCCGAGGCCCGCGGGATCGACCCGGACCCGATCCGGCGCGCGCCCGGCTCGCCCTGGGCCGAGGCGACCGGTTCGCCGTATCCGCACGGCTGAGCCGCCCGTTTACGATTCGCAATCGGTAAAGGGGGAGAGCGAATGAAGCTCGCACTGGCCGCCGCGCTCGGCGCGGCGGCAATTGTCTGTGCGGTGCCGGCAGGCGCCGCGACGTTGGTTCCGAGGCCGACGTACTCGACGGGCGAGGCGACGATCAGCTCGCCGTACTTCGTCGTGCACTACACGCGCAGCGGCCCGGACCAGCCGCGGTTCATGAAGGACGACGACCACGACGGCGTTCCGAACTACATCGAGAAGCTCGCCGCAGCGGCCAACAAGGCGTGGCTGTGGTACGGGCACAACGGGTTCAAGGCGCCGCTGCCCGACTCGGCGGGGCCCGACAACAGGCTCGACATCTACGTCAAGGCGCTGCCGCAGGGCATCTTCGGCGAGACGATCCCGACGACGCACGCGCAAGGCGGCGCGTTCCTCGTGATCGACAACCAGCTCGACGAGGCGCACCTCGCGATGCACGGCAGCTTGCAGCAGACGGTCGCGCACGAGCTGTTCCATGCGTGGCAGCTGTCATACGTGCCCAACGGGAACATTCCCGCGTGGGCCGCGGAGGGCAGCGCAACTGCGATGCAGACCTACGTCTATCCGCAGATCCTCGACGCGTCGACGTTCCTCTATGTCGACGCGTGGCTGAACCAACCGTGGCGCTCGCTGTACGACCAGGCGCAAGGGTGCGTGCATTGCTACGGCGGCGCGCTCTGGTGGCGGTTCGTGTTCGGGCTCGGCAACCACGTGATGAGCGAGTACTTCGGCCGGCTGTACGGCTACCAGCAGGTGCACAAGCCGATCGCGCTCGGGCTGCAGCCGCTCGACGAGATCCTGCAGAAGCGCGCGCACGGCAGCCTCTACGGCGCGTTCACGCGGTTCTCGTACGACGTGTACCGCTCGGGCTACAAGCCGGCGGCCGCGTACAAGCTGACGGCGTCGAGCACGATCAAGAGGACGAAGCCACGCGTCGTGGCCGGCTTGTCCACGCACTACATCCCGATCAGCGTCCCGGCGGGCGCGAAGGGCGTGGGCGTCGGAGTCGCCGCCGCCGGCGGGCCGAACCCCGAGGTGAAGCTCGTCCTCGGCGGGCCCAAGGGCCGCGTGATCGAAGGCGTCCTGCGTGACCGCGGGCACCTGCAGTACTTCGTCCCGACCTTCCGCAACGCGAAGGAGCGCGCGAACGTGATGCTGATCATCACGTCGGGCCGGCAGGTCGGCACCGCCTACAAGATCGCGTACCAGGCGATGTAGCGCAATTACGAGCGGGCGAGGTCGGCGAGCGCCTCGAGCAGGCGCCCGACCTCGTCCGCCGTGTTGTAGTGCACGATCCCGACGCGCACCGCACCGTCGTCCAAGCCGAGGCGGTTCATGATCTCGACCGCGTAGTAGTTGCCGTTCCAGACGGCGAAGCCCCGTTCGCCGAGGCGCGTGGCGGCCTCTTCCGGCGAGACGGAGTCGTGCGTGATTGCGAACGTCGGCACGCGGCCCTCCATCGTCGGCACGCCGTGCAGCGTCCAGTCCTCCGGCAACCCGTCGAGGAATTGCTGTCCGAGCTCGCGCTCGTGCTCGAGCACGAAGTCCCAGCCGACCTCGTCGAGGTACTCGACGGCGGCGACGAACCCGGCCAGCAGCTCGTGCGCGAGCGTGCCGGTCTCGTAGCGGTGGCCGATCGGATAGTTGTCGGACGGGCGAACCTTGTACGGGCGCCACGACTCGAGCAACTCGTGTTTTCCGAATGCGAGCCCGAGGTGCGGCCCGTAGAACTTGTACGGCGAGCAGAGGAGCACGTCGGCACCTGCCTCGCGTACGTCGATCGGCCCGTGCGGCCCGTAATGCACTGCGTCGACCCACGCGAGGGCGCCCGCGTCGTGCGCGAGCGCGCAGACCTCCGCCACGGGCGTCACCGTGCCGACCGCGTTCGACGCCCATGGGAACGCGACGACGCGCGTCCGGTCGTTGAGCAGCGAGCGCAGATGGTCGAGATCGACCCGGCACTCCTCGTCGACCTCGGCGAACTGCACCTTCATGTGCTTGTCGCGCGCCAGCTCGAGCCATGGCGAGACGTTGCCGTCGTGATCGAGCTTCGTGCACACGATCTCGTCGCCTTCGCGCCAGTCGCGCGACGCGGCGCGCGTGAGCGCGAAGTTGAGCGTCGTCATGTTCGCGCCGAACGCGACCTCGTCGACCGTCGCGTTGAGGAACCCGGCGGCGGTGACGTGTGCAGCCGTCAGGAGCACGTCCGTCAGTCGCGACGTTTCGAACGGCCCGCCCGTGTTGGCGTTTGCGTTGCGCAGGTAGCCGGCGATCGCCTCGATCACCGAGTCGGGGACCTGCGTCCCGCCGGGGCCGTCGAAGAACGCGAGCGGGCGCTGCAGCGCGGCGAACCGTGCGCGCACCGACTCGACTGTCGTCAGGACACGTGCCACGTGTACCCGGGCTTGACGGTCAGGGAGGCGCCGATGAAGCAGTCGCGCTCGGCCTTCGCGATCAGGTCGTCGGGCTCGTTCGTGCGCGGCGTCAGCTGCGCGTCGATGCGCACGTCGATCTCCTTGAAGCGGTAGCGGCCGTCCTCACCGTGCTTCGTGACGATGCCCTGCGCCTCGCCCGACGCCTGCACCTCGTGTCCGCCGCGGCGCGCGTGGTAGGTGAAGCTGTCGATCGAGCAGCGCACGAGCGCTGCGAGCAGCAGGTGGTCGGCCGACCAGCCCTCCGGCGGGACGAACTGCCCGCCGCCGGGAATCGTCATGCGGCCGGCGCGGTCGACGTCGACCGCGTACTCGAGGGTCTTCGCGGAGGTGGCCATGCGCGCAGGCTATCCGTCCGGTCCCGGTCCTAGGGTTCCGGACCATGAGGCTCAGGCCACTGACCGAAGCTGAGTGCTACGCCCGCTGCTACGGCGGCCACGGCGACGAACGGGTGAGGTTCGTGCGCGTCCTGCCGCGCCGCACCAAGCGTGCGACGCAGTCGGGCGAGCGCCTGCGGGAGCTGTTCGAGGAGCGTCTGGACATGCACGGCCGGGAAGCGGAGGCCGCGTGACGCGCACGTGCAGGACGTGGACCGCGAGGCGCCGGCCGAATCCGGTCACCTCCGGCAAGCGCCCGGCACCGCCGCTCCCGAGCTCGTGGGTGTGCACGGCCACCTGGACGCAGCGCGTGCCACGCTGTAAGCCGCGTGGCCGAAACACCTAGCTCGGTTCCCGACGTTCTCGCCCGAGGGCTCTCCTGCGTGTTTTGCGGGATCAACCCGGGACGCGTCTCCGCGGAGGCGGCCGCGCATTTCGCGAATCCGCGCAACGACTTCTGGCGGCTGCTCCACGAGGCCGGCTTCACGCCGAGGCTCTTCGACCCGCAGGAGCAGTTCTCGCTGCTCGAGCTCGGGATCGGCGTGACGAACGCGGCATACCGCACCACGCCGGGCTCGGGCGATCTGCGCCGCGGCGACTTCGACGCAGCCGCGTTCGAGGAGCGCATCCGCGCGGTCGCGCCGCGTGCGGTGGCGTTCGTCGGCAAGGAGGCCTACCGCGGGCTCTTCAACGAACGGCCGGAGCTCGGCCCGCAGGTGCGCTCGATCGGCCGCACGGGTCTCTACGTTCTGCCTTCGACGTCGCCGGCGAACGCCGCCGTCCCGTACGACGAGCGGTTGCGCTGGTTCCGCGCGCTGCACGAGTGGCTCGTGCCGACCGAGCGCCCGGCCGTCCGTGCGCTCGTCGTCGACGCGGACGACCGCATCTTGCTCGTGCAGTACCGCCGCCCGGTCGGCGACGACACGTGGTGGGGCACGCCCGGCGGCGGCGTCGATCCGGGCGAGAGCGACGAGCAGGCGCTCGCGCGCGAGCTGCGAGAGGAGATCGGTCTGCACGAGCTCGAGCTCGGGCCGGAGCTCTTCGAGCATGTCGGGGAGTTCCCCTGGGCGCAGGAGCTGTTCCGGCAGACGAACCGCACGTATCTCGTGCGCATCCACGAGCACGAGCCGCGGGCGACGATCGACCTGGAAGCAGAGGGCGTCGTCGACGTGCGCTGGTGGACACTCGACGAGCTGGCCCGGGCGAACGTGCAGCTGGCACCGCCCGATCTGCTGGAGCGCGTGCGTACGATCCTCAGCGCGTGATCGCCGTCCTCGTCGCCGTCCATCTGCTCGCCGCCGCCGTGTGGGTCGGCGGCTCGACGGCGTTGATCTTCGTCGGCGTCCCCGCGATCCGCATCCTCGACGGCGAGCCGCGCGGGCGCGCGATGAAGGAGCTCGGCCTGCGCTGGCGCCCGCTCGGCTACGGCGCGCTCGGCGTGGCCGCCCTGACCGGCCTCGTGCTTGCGGCGCGTGAGTGGCGCCACGAGACCGCGTTCCAGGTCGTCTTCTGGACGAAGGTCGCGCTCTTCGTGTGCCTCGTCGTCGTCAGCTACCTGCACAACTTCGTGCTCGGACCGCGCCTGCAGGCCGAGATTCGCGAAGGCCGCGAGCAGACGACGCGGCCGACGCTCGTCGTCGTCGGCTGGCTGAGCTATTCACTGACGCTCGCGCTGCCGATCCTCGGCGTCGCGCTGCAGCGCATCGTCGACTAAGTACCTGGTACCTGCCCGGGACGGGCTCGCAGTGCCGCGCGCATCGAGCAGGTACCAGGTACTTGCCCGGTGCCTAGCCGCCCCACTTGTTCGTGATCGGCGTGCGTCGGTCGCGGCCGAACGCCTTCGGGCGCAGCTTCACGCCGGGCGGTGCTTGCCGCCGCTTGTACTCGGCGCGGTCGATCATCGAGAGCGCGCGGTCGACGACCTCCGGGTCGAACCCGTCCTGCGAGAGCTCCTCGCGCGAGCGGTCGAGCTCCACGTATGCCTCGAGCACCTGGTCGAGCTTCGGGTACGGAGGCAGGGAATCCTCATCCAATTGATCCGCGCGCAGCTCGGCGCTCGGCGCGCGCTCGATGATCGAGTTGGGGATCAGCTCGCGGCCCGCGCGCTCGTTCAGCCAGCGCGAGAGCCTGAAGACGTCCGTCTTGTAGACGTCCTTGATCAGCGCGAAGCCGCCGGCGAGGTCGCCGTACAGCGTCGAATAGCCGACCGAAAGCTCGGACTTGTTGCCGGTCGCGATCACCAGCCAGCCGAACTTGTTCGAGAGCGCCATCAGCAGCGTGCCGCGGATGCGCGCCTGCAGGTTCTCCTCGGTGAGATCGTTCTCGCGGCCGGCGAACGCCTCGGCGAGCGCCCCGTCGTACGCGTCGACCATCGACTCGATCGGAATCTCGCGGAAGTCGATGCCGAGCGACTCGGCCAGCCGCTGCGCATCCGAGCGCGTGCCCTCCGACGAGTAGCGCGACGGCATCGACACGCCGTGCACGCGCTCGGCCCCCAGCGCTTCCGCGGCGAGGGCGGCCGTGAGCGCCGAGTCGATCCCGCCGGAGATCCCGAGCACGACGTCGCCGAAGCCGTTCTTCGTCACGTAGTCGTGCAGCCCGAGCTCGAGCGCGAGGCGCATCTGCTCGAGGTCCGACAGCTGCTCGGCCGGCGCCGGATGCGCCGGCGACGACTGCGTGCGCGGCGGCGTGAGCTCGACCTCGTGCACCTTCACGTCCCTCTCTCGCTCACGTGCGAGCGCGCGCCGGCGCACGTCGCGCAAACGGCGCCCGACCGCAGCGACGGGGTCGACGTCGACGACGAGCAACTCCTCCTCGAACCCTGCGGCGCGCGCGAGCACCTCGCCCTCGTCGTCGAGCACGACAGAGTGACCGTCGAAGATCAGCTCGTCCTGGCCGCCGACGCAGTTGCACAGCGCGATGAAGCACGAGTTGTCGGTCGCGCGCACCTTGAGCATCTCTTCGCGCTCACGGTCCTTGCCGACATGGAACGGCGAGGCAGAGATGTTCGCGATCAGCTGCGCGCCGGCGAGCGCGAGATCGGTCGCGGGCGGCCCGGGCTGCCAGATGTCCTCGCAGATCGTCGGTCCGACGAGCACGTCGCCGAAGCGCAGCAGGAACTCGTCGTAACCGGGCGCGAAGTAGCGGTCCTCGTCGAAGACGCCATAGTTCGGGAGGTAGCGCTTGCGGTAGATGCAGCGCACCTCGCCGTGAGCGAGCACGTAGCAGGCGTTGAAGAGGTCGCTGTCGAGGTGGGGCGCACCGACCAGCGCCGTCACGCCGTGCGTCGCGGATGCAATCTCGTCGACAGCGCGGCGCGCCGCGCGCACGAAGCCGGGGCGCAGCAGCAGGTCCTCCGGCGGGTAGCCGGTGACCGCGAGCTCGGGGAACAGGACGAGGTCCGCGTCGGCCTCGCGGGCCTTCCCGAGCCAGTCCACGATCTTCGCGGAATTGCCTTCGAGGTCGCCGACGACGCTATTGATCTGGGCGAGTGCGAGTCTCATCGGTGGTTTTCGCCTCTCGGTCGAAAACTCTAGCACGGCGCTCTTCGAGGGCCGTCCGGCGCCAGCGCACGTAGATCGCGATCGAGCAGAGGAAGACGGCGAAGCTGACCCACCCGACGAAGCGCGAGTGGAGGCGGTTGCCTGCGACCGACAGGACGGCCGCGACGACGAGCACGCCGATCAGGTAGAGCCGCAACGTGTTCGCCCGCATCGTCGGGCCAGTATGGCGGCTCAGTCGATCCGCGCGCCCGTGTGCGGGTCGAAGAAGTGGAAGCGGTCGGGGCTGAACGCGAAGCGCACGGGCTTCCCGACCTCGACCGGCGTGTCCTCCTCGAGTGCGGCGGTGAAGAGCGCGCGACGCTCGGTGGCGAGCAGGACCGGCGAATCGCCGTCGTCGGTCGCAGCGCGGATCGCTTCCGTGTCGACCGGCGGCGCGTCGATGTGGAAGATCGCCTGCGTCGACGACCCGAGCTCTTCGATCACCGCCGGCTCGACCTCGAGTGAGGGCAGCGACGCGTCGGTCGCGATCGAAAGGTCCTGGGGACGAATGCCGAGGATCACGCGCCCCGGGTCGACGCCGCTGACGGGCACGCGAATGCCCGCGAACTCGACCGCCCCGTCCGAGACTTCGCCCTCGACGAGGTTCATCGGAGGCGAGCCGATGAACGCCGCGACGAACAGGTTCGCAGGCCGCTTGTAGAGCTGCTGGGGCCGATCGACCTGCTGGATCTGTCCGTCGCGCATCACCGCGACGCGTTGCCCGAGCGTCATCGCCTCGACCTGGTCGTGGGTGACGTACACCGTCGTGACCTTCAGCTCGGCGTGCAGCCGCGCGAGCTGCGCTCGCATGTCGACGCGCAGCTTCGCGTCGAGATTCGAAAGGGGCTCGTCCATCAGGAATGCGCGCGGCTCGCGCACGATTGCGCGCCCCATCGCGACACGCTGGCGCTGGCCGCCGGACAGCGCGGCGGGCCGCCGCTGCAGAAGCTCCTCGAGGCCGAGCATCGCGGCAACCTCACTCACGCGGCGCTCGACCTCGTCCTTCGGCGTGTGCCGCATGCGCAGGCCGTAGGCGAGGTTCTTCGCAACGGTCAGATGCGGATACAGCGCGTAGTTCTGGAAGACCATGGCGACGTCGCGGTCGCGCGGCGAGAGGTGCGTGACATCTCGGTCGCCGATCGTGATCGTCCCGCCCGAGACCTCTTCGAGCCCCGCGATCATGCGGAGCAGCGTCGTCTTGCCGCACCCGGACGGCCCGACCAGGACGAGGAACTCGCCGTCCGCGATGTCGAGGCTCACGCCGTCGACGGCGCGGACACCGCCGCCGAACTCCTTCGTCACCTGCTCGACCGTGATCTCGGCCACGCGCGCTCCCTTCGGACTTGACGACGCGCGGCAGCATATGACAATCTGACGCTCCTGTAAACGTTCTCAACAATCGTTTTCAGAAAACCTTTGCAGCAGAAGTCCGAAGCCGATCCGCCCACCCTCACCACGGTCGCCCGCCTCGCGAACGTCTCGATCGCGTCGGCGTCGCGCGTGATCAACGGGATCAAGACGAATCCCGAGACGATGGAGCGTGTGACTGCCGCCGCAGAGGCGGTCGGCTACGTCCCGAACGCGGCCGCGCGCAGCCTTCGCTCGCGCCGCACCGGCCAGATCGCATTCGCGATGCCGGACGTCGCGAATCCGGTCTACACGGCGATGGTCGGGGCGATCCAGCAGGTGGCACGCGCGAACGGCAGCCGCCTGATCCTGCATTCGACCGACCGCGACGTCAGCGACGAGCTCGGCTTCCTCGCCGACCTCAAGCAACGCTATGTCGACGGGCTGATCCTCTGCTCGCTCGAGTTCACCGACGCGCATGCGGATGCCGTTGCGAGCGCGCCCGTGCCTGTTGCCGTGATCGGCCA
>Ga0066702_10000259_pt1 | contig 12260 bp, 9 predicted proteins | sample GraSoiAngelo_151_FD_66507 | JGI IMG/M metagenome (GOLD analysis project Ga0066702, IMG submission 66507) | Grasslands soil microbial communities from the Angelo Coastal Reserve, California, USA - 14_1009_12_20cm | ecosystem: Environmental > Terrestrial > Soil > Grasslands | place: USA...
CGACGGCCACAGCTGACCGGACGCCACACCCCACCCACCGCCTTGCGGGCCGCCCGGGTGGTTAACTCGGCCCGTGCTCACGCCGTACGACGACTTTCCGATCCATCAGACGTCCGATCCGATCGCCCATCCCCACAGCGGCGATCCGAACCACTACGACCGCTACTTCTTCAACGGGTTCACCCGGGACGGGGAGGTGTTCTTCGCCGCCGCCATGGGCCATTACCCCAACCGCGGGGTTGTAGACGCCGCGTTCAGCGTCCTCGCCGGGGGCCTGCAGCGCTCGGTGTTCGCTTCGGGGCGGATGCCGTTCGACCGGGCCACCTCCGTAGGTCCTTTGGCCGTCGAGGTGCTCGAGCCGCTGCGCACCCTCCGGCTCACGGTCGGCCCCAACGACTTCGGTCTCGAAGCCGATCTGCGCTTCGAAGCCCGCACTCCGGTCGTGGAGGAGCCCCGCAACACCGTCACCGTCGGGACCCGCCGGATGATGGACTCCACCAGGCTGACGCAGTGGGGCGGGTGGACGGGTCATGTCTCGGTCGCCGGACGGGCGCTCGATCTCTCCGCCGGCGTGTACGGGATCAGGGACCGGTCCTGGGGCCAGCGTGGCGTCGGCATGCAGGTGCCGACCAACTTCGAGCCCCAGGCGCCCCAGCTGTTCTGGATGTGGGCCCCGATCCACTTCGACCGGTGGTGCACCCATCTGGCCCTGTTCGAGTACGCCGACGGCCGGCGCTGGTTGGAAGAGGGGCTCATCGTCCCGGTGCTGGAGGATGGTGGCGCGACGTGGGGTCGGGACCCGGGACTCGATCATCTCGGTGACATCCGCTACGAGATCGCCTGGCAGCCGGGGACGCGCGTGGCCCGGGCCGCCAGCCTGGACTTCGTGTCCTCCACCCGGAAGGCGGTGCGCATCGAGCTGGAGCCGCTGCACACGTTCCGGATGCGAGGAATCGGCTACACCCACCCCGAATGGGGTCATGGTTCACTGCATGGCGAGCTGGCCGTGGGCGGCGAGGAGTTCGCCGTCGCCGACTTCGACCCGCTCGACCCGACCGGCATCCACGTCCAATCCGTCTGCCGGGCCCGGATGGGCGAGGACACCGGCATCGGCGTGCTGGAGCAGCTGTGCTTCGGTGACCACGAGCCGACCGGCCTCACGGGTTTCGTCGACCCCCCGATCCGGTAGGGTCGGCGCCCGACAGGGAGGGATGGAGTGGTGGGCGAGCTTTCGGCGGTTCGTGTCCTTGACCTCTCCGACTCCATCGCCGGCGCCTACTGCTCGAAGCTGCTGGGCGACGCCGGCGCCGCGGTGGTGGTGGCCGAGTCGCCGGGCGGCTCCGACTTACGGAGGTGGTCGTGCGCCGGCCCGGGGTCGGTCGACACCGGTGCCCTCTTCTCCTACCTGCACTCCGGGCACCGCGCCGTCGTCGCCGATCCCGTCGTCGCGTCCCGCCTGGCCCGGGCCGCCGACGTGGTGATCACCGATCTCGGTCGACCGGCGGGGGCCCGGTTCGGACCGACCGACCTGGCCGCCGCCGATGCCGCGTTGGTCGTCGCCAGCATCACCCCCTACGGGTTGGCCGGACCCTACGCCGGCCGGCCGGGATCGGAGCTGACCGTGCAGGCCGACTCGGGGGCGCTGGCCATCCGCGGTCACGTCAGCCGCCCGCCGGTGCAGGCCGGGGGCCAGTCGACCGAGTGGCTGGCCGGGGCTTACGCCGCGGTGGGGGCGGTGGCCGCCCTGCGGAGGCGGGATCGCGACGGCACGGGCGGCGTGGTCGACGTCTCCTGGGCGGAGGTCGCCAGCCTTTCCTGCACGCTGTTCGCCGATCTCTCGGATTCGATCGGCGGTCGGGCCGACGTGAGCGGCCGGCCGGCGCGTGCCTTCGAGACGCCTTCGATCGAGCCGACCCGCGACGGGTACGTCGGCTTCAACACCAACACCGCTCAGCAGTTCGCCGACTTCCTGGTGCTGATCGGGCGCCCGGAGCTGGCCGACGAGGATCCCGCCTGGTCCAACCTTGGAACGCGGATACAGCGGTGGGACGAGTGGAACGGCATCGTGCACGCGTGGACCGAGGCTCACACCACCGCTGAGATCGTCGAGACGGCGGCATCCCTTCGGATCCCGGTGGCGCCGGTGACCGACGCCGAGGGAGTGCTGGAGGTCGAGCAGTTCGTCGCCCGCGCCGTCTTCCAGCCACACTCGTCCGGGCGGTACCGGTACCCCCGCCGGCCCTGGCGCATCGACGGGGAGGAGCCTCCTCCGGCCGGCCCGGTGCCCGCCGCCGGCGGGAGCCCGCCCGAGTGGCCGCCCCGGTCCCGCCCTGCAGGGCGCGGGCTGGCCGCCGAGGCCGCCCCCTGGCCCTGCGCCGGCCTCACAGTCGTCGACCTCACGACCTGGTGGGCCGGGCCCGCCGCCAGCGGCCTCCTGGCCGCGCTCGGCGCGGAGGTCGTCCACATCGAGTCGACTTCCCACCCCGACGGCATGCGCATGACCGGCGGCGTCTTTGCACCCCGCGAGGCGTGGTGGGAGCTGAGTGCCTTCTTCCTCTCCGTCAACGTCAACAAAGCGGATCTGACGCTCGACCTCACCCGGCCGGAGGGCCGGGAGGTGCTGCTCGACCTGGTGGCCGGGGCCGACGTGGTCATGGAGAACTTCAGCCCCCGCGTCATCGAGCGGTTCGACCTCGGCTGGGACGTCATCCACGCCGTCAACCCCAGAGCGGTGATGGTGCGGATGCCGGCGTTCGGGCTGGACGGGCCGTGGCGGGACCGTCCCGGATTCGCCCAGACGATGGAACAGGTGGCCGGCCTGGCCTGGATGACCGGTCATCCCGACGACCAGCCCCGCATCCAGCGGGGACCGTGCGATCCCAACGCCGGTATGCATGCCGCTCTGGCCACGCTGCTGGCGGTGCATCGGCGGGACCGCACCGGGACCGGTTGCTTCGTCGAGGTGCCGATGGTCGAGGCGGCGCTGGCCATCGCCGCCGAGCCGGTCCTCGAGTGGACGGCGTACAGCCGACGTCTGGGGCGTACCGGCAACCGCAGCCCCCGGGCCTGCCCCCAGGGGGTCTACCCCTGCGCGGGGGAGGAGAAGTGGCTGGCGTTGTCGGTGCTCGACGACTTTCAATGGTCGGCGTTGGTGACCGCGCTCGGCGAGCCGGTGTGGGCCAAGGACCCCGACCTGGCCACGTGGTCCGGCCGCCGGGCGCGCCAGGACGAGGTGGACGCCGGGCTGGCCGCCTGGGCCCTCGGCCGGCCGCTCGAGGAAGCCGTGTCCGCCCTGGTCGCCCACGGCGTGCCCGCCGCTCCGGCCCGCGACCCCCGGCGGGCGTCCGAGCACCCGCAGTTCCAGGCCCGCCGCTACTACGAGACTGTCGACCATCCGGCGGCGGGCCGCCACGCCACACCGACCCAACCGTTCCGCCTGTCGGGGATCGAAGGTTGGGTCCGCCGACCGGCACCGCTCCTCGGCGAGGACAACTCCGCCGTCCTCGCCCGCCTCGGTCGGAGCCCCGAGGAGGCGGCGCGACTGGAGGCGGCCGGGGTCATCGGCACCCGGCCCAAGGGGCTGTGAGCCCACCGGAAGGAGGCACCGCATGACCGACCTGTTCGACCGCCACCGGGTCATCGACGTCGACACCCACCTCACCGAACCGCCCGACGTATGGACGGCGCGGCTGCCGGCCGCCATGCACGACCGCGTACCGCACATAGAACGGGTCGACGGCAGGGACACCTGGGTGGCGGGGGGAGTCCGGCTGGGGGCGCCCGGCTTCTACTCGATGGCCGGCTGGCCGGGCGTGATGCCCGTCTCCATACCGGACACCTTCGACGACATCGAACCGGCCATGTACGACCCCGCCGCCCGCATCCGGTTCCTCGACTCGGAGGGCATAGAGGCCCAGGTGCTGTACCCCAACGTGGGCGGGTTCGGCAACGGCTCCTTCCTGCGCCTCGGCGACCGCGACCTGGCGGCGGCGTGCGTCCGGGCTTACAACGACTTCCTCACCGACTGGACGTCGGCCGCCCCGGACCGACTGGTCGCGGTGACGGCGCTGCCCTTCTGGGACATCGACCTGGCCCTGGCCGAGCTGGCCCGCAACCGCGACCGCGGTCACCGTGCCGTCAACTTCTGCAATCAGCCGCAGGACTACGGCCAGCCGCCGCTCGCCGCCCGGCACTGGGATCCCATCTGGGCCGCGGCGCAGGAGGCGGGGGTGTCGATCAGCTTCCACGTGGGCGGGGGCTCGATGGGCACCCAGCTCGACGACACCGCCGGGCTGGGCTGGATGACCAACTTCGCCCGGGTGTCGTCGCTGATCTTCATGGACAACATGAGGTGCCTGGCCGAGCTGATCTTCGGCGGCGTCTGCCACCGGTTCCCGGACCTCCAGTTCGTGTCCGTCGAGTCAGGGGTCGGTTGGATCCCGGCCGCCCTCGAGACCTTCGACTGGCAGTGGCGCGGCGGGGGCGTCCTGGACGAGCACCCCGAGTACGACCTTCTCCCGAGCGAGTACTTCCGCCGGCAGATCCATGGCTGCTTCTGGTTCGAGGGCCAGAGCGCGCTGGACGCCATCCGCGCCTACCCCGACAACATCCTCTTCGAGTCCGACTACCCCCACCCCACGTGCCAGCACCCGGGGCCGCGCTCGCCGGGCCGGCGCCCCCGCGAGTATGCCAGCGAGCTCCTGTCCGGTCTGCCGGACGAGGTGGTGGCCAAGGTCCTCCACGACAACGCGGCCGCCGTGTACGGCCTCAAATGACCTCCCCCGGCGCCTCCCCGGCGGCCGAGGCCGCGGCCTGGCTGCGCGATCACTGGCGTCCCGACCGGCCGCGGACGGAGTGGCTGCAGATGGTCGTGGATGCCGGTTGGGCCGTCCCCGGCTGGCCCCGGGAGTGGTACGGCCGGGGCCTGCAGCCTGACGAGTCCAAGGCGGTGGCGGCCGAATTCCGCCGCGCCGGGGCGCCCGGATCGGGGCAGGACACGCACAATCTCTGGGCCAACACGCTTCTCGCCTACGGGACCGACGCCCTCAAGGCGCGCCTGCTCCGGCCGCTGCTGCTCGACGAAGTCGCCATGTGCCTGCTCTACTCCGAGCCCGGGGCCGGTTCGGATCTGGCCGCACTGCAGACCAGGGCGGACCGCGACGGCGACGAGTACGTCGTCACGGGCCAGAAGGTGTGGACCTCGGGGGCCCGCAAGGCGGACTACGGGATGCTCGTGGCCCGCACCGACTGGGACGTCCCCAAGCACCGGGGCATCTCTTTCTTCTTCTTCCCGATGCGCCAGGCGGGCGTGGAGATCCGGCCCATCCGCCAGATCACGGGCGAGTCGATGTTCAACGCGGTGTTCATCGACGGGGCCCGGGTGCCGGCCGAGAATCGGTTGGGTGCCGAGAACGAAGGCTGGCGGGTGTTGCAGACGGCGTTGGCCTACGAGCGATCTCTGATGGGCGATCTGGCCCGCGGCCCCCGCGACCCGAAGCGTTCGGCCGCCGAGGCGGAGGAAGCGGGCCCCATGGGCGGGGGCGGGGTGGGCGGCTCCGAGGTCGACCTGGCCGCTCTGGCCCGGTCGGTCGGCCGGTGGGGCGAACCGCTGATCCGCCAGGCCGTGATGCAGGTCCACATCCTGCGCCAGGTCAACCGGTGGAACGGAGTCAGGGCCAAGGCCCAGCTGGAGCAGGGAACGGCGTCCCCCGTGCTGTCACTGGGCAAGTTGGCCATGTCGCGCATCCTGCACGAGGGCGCCCGGGTGCAGAGGCTGATCGTGGGGGCCGAGGCGATGCTGGACGGCCCGGACCACCCCGAGGGCGACGCGGCCAACTTCCTCTCGCTGAACGCCTACTTCACGTCGATCGGCGGGGGGACGGACCAGATCCAGCGCAACATCATCGGCGAGCGGGTGCTGGGCCTGCCGAGGGAGCCCGAGGTCGATCGCGACATCCCCTTCCGCCAGGTCCGCCGCTCCCCCTGACGCCGGGCTGAAGTCAGGCCAGGAACTCGATGGCCCCGAGGTCGACCACCTGGGCCGCCGCCCCGTTCGCCATCGTCATGAACATCTCGTCGCCGCGCTCGGTCCGCCCCACCGCCACGGACGCGAACACCGCCATGAAGAAGCCGCTGAAGCTGTGCCGGCGGTAGTCGGACCAGCAGTGGTCGAAGTCGTAGTCGCCGATGTCGTAGGCCGAGAGCCGCCCGTAGTAGCGGGCCAGCAGGTCGCGCTCCACCTTCCGCCGCTGCTCCGGCGGCATGGCCGCGCTCAGGAAGTAGGCCACGTCGGCCGGCCCGGCGTTGAGCTGGACGGTCTGCCAGTCGACGACGGTCAGTGGGCGGGCCCCCGCCGGGTCGGCGAAGAGCATGTTGTCTAGGCGGAAGTCGGTGTGGCACACCGTCAGCGGCGAGGCGCCCGGGTCGGCCCAGGTCCGGGCCGCCGCCAATCGGCTGCCGACCTCGACCGACTCCTCGGACAGGGCGTCGCGGTAGCGCTCCAGGAACGTCGGCCAGACCAGCGCGAGGACGGTTCCCGGGTCGAAGGCGTTGGCCTTCTTGGCCGCCAGCCACGGCACCTCGAGCAAACGCGGATCGCCCCACCGGGGCCCGTGCAGCTTGGCCGCCTCGTCCATCGCCAGCTCCGCCTCGGCCGTGCCGCAACCGGCGAGCTGGTCCCCCGCTTGGGCTTGCACGTCTTCGAGCACCAGAACGACGTTGGCCGTGCCCGGCTCGACGGCCGCGAACCAGCAGTGGGGGCGGTACACGTCGACGGTGGCGGCCAGATCCCGGTAGAACGCCACCTCGGTCTCGTACGTGAGCGTCTGGATCCCTATGGCCCGGCTGTCCTCGGACCGAGACGCGAACTTGAGCACGACGGAGTCCGGGGCCGGGCCTGACCGGTCGTACGTGATGCGGTAGCGGATGTTGCAGCCGACCTGGCCGGTGCCGATCGGGGTGGCGTCGACGCCCGTGATCTGCTGATCGCCGGTGGCGCCGGCGGACGTCAGGACGTCCTGCAACCACTGCCCGTCGACCTGCTCCGGATCCCAGACTGCTCGCACGGCGCCCGCTACTCGATCGGGACCACGGGCCGGGCGGCCTGGTCCAGCTGGTGCAGGTACTCGCTGATGCCGTAGCCGGTCTGGCCGCCGTAGGTCCAGCGGGCCAGACCTTCGTTGACGATCGTGGTACCGGCCTTGACGCCGCGGCCCCCCGGCTCCACCCTGAGCATGTCGCCCTGCAGCTCGTGGCGGTCGCCTTCCTTGTCCACTGCCACGACCCGGTTCGCCCGGTGGGTCACGCCGTCGTCCTCCAGCTCCGTCTTGAGCTGCCACTCGACGATCGACCGCAACGATCCGTCCAGCCAGGCCCAGCCCCGGTGGAGGTCGCCGGCATCGGTCCCGATGCGGATCCCGCCGAAGTGCGTCGTGTCACCGATGTTGACCGAGAACCACCTCCACATCGTCGGTGCTCCCCATCGGCGCGGGCCCCAGGACTTGTCCCGGTTGCCCCTCGTCTCGTTGCTCAGCTGCACGGCCCGGTCGCCGACCGTGATCGACCCCGACCACCGGCCGGCCTGCTCGAGATGGCCCTTGCCGACCATCTGGCGGGTGCTCTGCGTGGCCCCCGCCCCGGACCCGCCCTCCCCATCGGCGCCGATCAGCGGCGTCAAGGCATCGAAGCGCACGTCGACGGACAGGTGGCCCGCCTTGGTGTCACCGTCGGCGGTGATGCGCCAGGCCCGCCCCGCCTCGATCATCCGGTACCGCACCGGGCCGACGTCCAGGTCCGTGTCGATCATCTCCCGCTGCTCCCGGACGTGACCGGTGCGGGCCAGCCCGCCTCCCGGCACCCACACGTGGAGCCCGACGTCGACGGTCCCCTCCAGCGGCCGGACCCCGACACGCGTGAAGAAGCCGCAGTCGTTGGCCGGGTCGTAACAGTTGAAGTAGTAGGACTCGGACCAGGCGGAGTCCGTCTCCACCGGGTGGGCCAGGTCGTGGCTGGGATCGAGCACCGGGCTCATGCGGTCACCTCTCGGTAGGGGCGGGGGCGGGCTGGGCGTGGAGGGCGGCCAGGGCCAGGTCGGTGAGCAGCCGGGCGGCCCGGCTCCGAGCCGCCGGGCGGGACCGGCGGACGAACACCTGGAGGCAGTAGCGGTCGATCATGGAGGTGACGGCCCGGGCCGTCTCCACCGGGTCGGGCCCCGGGTCGAGCAGGCCGATGGTGGCTCCGGTCTCGAACGCCTCGGCGAAGACCTGGACGAACAGATCGGTCAGGTCGGCCCGCAGGTCGGCCAGCGCCGGCTCCACCAGGCTGACCTCTTCCCAGACCCGCTGGAAACGGGCGGTGCGGGCGTACATCTCCACGTACTGCCCGATGATGGCGGCCAGACCGTCGATTCCGTCGTGGGGATCCCACGTCCGGATCTGCCTGAGAGACCAGAGGGTCCACTCCCCGACAGTGGCGGAGATGATCTCCTCCTTGCCGCGGAAGTACTGGTACACGGTGCCGACGGCCACGCCGGCCCGCTCGGATATGGCGGCCATGCTGGCCCCGCTCCAGCCCGTCTCGGTGAACACCTCGCCGGCCGCCTTGAGGATGGCCCGCCGGGTGCGCCGGCCGCGGTTGCCCAGGGGCCGTTCGTCGCCCCGCTCGAAGCGGGTGTCATGGCTGGCCGTGACCGAAGCGGCGCTGCGCCGGAGATCCTCGGCCATGGCGTCGACGGTCCGCATCGCCAGGACGATACCTGAAGAGTGGTTCATGTTGTACGGTCGGCCCGTGGGGAGGCCGGGGGCGACGGGCATCGCGACCGCCTCGCTGTTCGCTTCCCTGGCTGCCGTGCTGGCCACCTCGGCTGTCGCCACCGCGTGCTCACCGGCCTCGCCGTCGCCGGCCGCCCATGCCGCGGCAGTGGCGGCCTGGGACGCCGGGGCCGCTTCGGCCCTCGAATCCTTCGGCCGGCAGATCCCGGTCATGGCGCACCAGGAGCAGCAGTGGGAGGCGGGCGGCCTGTCCACTGCCGCCTTCACCACGGCGCTGGGCCGGTCCGAGTCGGTCATCGATGAGGCCGCCGTCGCCGTGCGCGGGCTGCCCCCCTACCCGGGCCAACCCGACGTCGACCGCTTGTACGCCGCGTCCGTGCAGCTGTACCAGCAGGTGCCCCGCCTGCAAGCCGCCGCGCCCGGGCTCGGAGCCGGCCTGCTGCGCACGCAGGTGGTACTGCTGTCGGACCGGGTGCGGGAGCTGGCCGACCGGACCTTCGACCAGGGCCGGGTGCTGACCGACCAGGGGCTGGTGCCGGCGGGGGTCCCGGCCGGCACCAAGCTGCAACTTCCTCTGGAGGTGCCGGACTGGGTGGCCGAGGGCCTGGCCCCCGGGCCGCCGCTCGCGGCCGCGCCTCCCCCTCCGGCCGCGCCGTTCCCGCCGCTGCGGCAGGGGAACCGGCCGACCGAGAGCTCCTCGGCGTGGGCCAAGGCGGTCGCCGGGTTGGGCGCGCCCCGACCCGACGATGTTGCCGCCACCCTCGCCGACCCGGAGGCGGTCCCCGACCTCCGAGCGGAAGCAGACCGCCTGCAGGCCGCGGCGGCCGCCGTGTACGCCCTGCCCGACCCGTCTTCGCGCCGCGGCCGGGAGCGGTCGGACCGGCTCCGCTTGGCCTGGTTGATCGAGGCGGAGGCGTGCCGGGCTGCCGAAGCCGCCGACCTGGCCGGTGCCACACCCGGCGCGGCCCACGTGCTGGCGGGGACGGCCCCCGCCTTGCTCGCCGTTGCCCGCGCCGTTGCCGCGGGGGAGTCGCTGCCCGGCTTCTGAGCCACAGGGCGGGAGGTGGCAGTGGTCACACCGCGCGCCATCCCGACAGGAAGCCGGGTCGCTCCGTCGAATCTCTGACGAACGAGGGGAGTGCGCCACCCGATTGACCTGAGGAACGGTTCAGGTCTAGCGTGGCACCTGAGCGAGCGTTCAGGTCGGTTGGGGGGTCCTGAGGATGGCATCTGATACGGCAACCGGGCGGAGCGGCCCGTTGCGGCCCGAGCATCTGCCCCGGGTCGCCATGGGCGCGGTGGCCGTGCTGCTGGCTGTCGCCCTGGTCGCGATGTCGGCCCAGGCCGGGCAGCGCCGGCTGGACCGCGACCGGGGTCAGCGCGTCGCCCTGTCGGGGACGCCCGACGCCGCCACCTCCGGCACCGGACCAGCGCTCCCCGCGGCCACCGGGCCGGCCTCCCCATCTGCTCCGGCCGCCTCCCGTACGGGTCAGGCGCCGGGCGCCGGGAGCGGCCCGGCCGCCGCGGGCACCGGATCGGTGAGCTCGGCGGGATCGGTCGGAGGGGCGGCCCAGGGCGCCACGGGCCAGGGCGCAGGCGGCCCGGCACCCGGGAGCGCACCGGCGACCAAGATCTACGACCCGGGCGTGACGGACCGGAGCATCCTGGTGGGCGGCTCGACGTTCCTCTCCGGGCCGGCCGCGGTCTACGGGGACCAGCTGGCCACGGGCCTGCAGGCGGGGCTCGACTCGATCAACAATGCCGGCGGCGTCAACGGGCGCACCTTCCAGCTGGTCCTCTACGACGACGGGGCCGACCCGGCCAAGCAGCTGGCCAACACCAAGCGCCTGGTCGAGGTCGACCACGTCTTCGCCCTGACCATGATCTACGCCCCAGGCCAGCTCGGGTCCTACGTCGATTCGGTGGGAATCCCGGTGTTCACCGAGGGACAGTACGACGAGGAGTTCACCAACCCGTGGTGGTACTCCCTCGGTGGGCCTCAGCGCCTGGGGTCGGTCGCCATCGCCGAGAAGGCGGCCCAGATGGGGGCCAAGAACGCGGCGATCTTCTACCTGAACGCGGGCGGCGGAAACTACACCGACGCTTATGCCAAGGCCGTCTCGGGCGACTTCCAGTCGCTGGGCGTCAAAGTCGCCTTCACCGAGTCCATCACCCCGACGCAGAGCGACTGCACGGACGGGATGACCAAGGCGGCGACCGACGGGGTCGACTTCATCGACTTCGAGCTGGACGTGGGCCACACCATCCCGTGCGTGCTGTCGGCGCAGGAGGCCAACTACAAACCGGCCAAGGGATGGGGCGGCTATCTGATCGGCGTCCCCGCCACCCCGCAGGGGATCGGCGCCTACTCGGCCGGGATGTGGGCCGTGGACGCCTTCGGGCCGGTGTACGACAACCCGCTCTACCTGCAGATGGTCCACAAGGTCAACCCGCAGGTGGAGGCGGTGTCCTCGCCGACGGCGGCCATGTATGTCGCCGCCTACCTGTTGGCCGCAGGGGTCCAGAAGCTGGGGAACGACATAACGCGGCAACGGCTGCGGCAGACGCTCGACGGATTCACCGACTGGACCCCGCCGTTCCTCGATCCGAACAGCAGCCAGGAGCCGAAGTACACCTGGCGGCCGACGTGCCATGAGGCACTCGGGACCTTCTACTACATCCAGGTGAAGCCCAACCCGGCCAACCGTTCGGACTACGAGTTCTACCCGGCGTCGCCCTACCTGCCCTTCTATGTGGACGGGCCGGCGTCGGCCAAGCCGCTGTACACGTGCCGGCGGAGTGAGCCGTGACCGCCTTGGCCCCGCCGGGGGCGTGGGCGGGGAGGCGGAGCGGGCGGGGCCGGGTGCGCCTGGCCGGCGTGGGCATCGCCGCGCCGCGGTGGCAGGAGGAGGTGGAGGCCTGGTGCGAGGTGGTCGGTCTCGACCCGCCGGCCGATCGCCTGGGGCTGACCCGGCGGCGCCCGTTGACGGTGTCGCTGGTCGACGATCCCGATCAGGAGGACAAAGGGGCGGCCCAGGCGATCGCCTGGCTGCTCGCCACCACGAAGGATCTGGACGAGGCCCTCGAACGGGCGGTGGCGCGGGGGGCGCCGGTACTGACCGACCCGGTGGTCGACGGCTCGGGCAACCGGGTGGCCGTCGTCAAGGGGCCGCTGGGGATGCCGGTGCGGATCATGGAGGTGGCGCCCCGCGCCCGCCTGGCCCTCCTCGCCGACACGTCGCCCCGCCGGGCGGAGTCCTACCTGGCGGTGTCGGTCGCGGCCACGGTCGTCGTGGCCCTGGCCCTGGCCGGTTACTTCTCGGAGTTGGCGGTGGTGCGGGCCCCCGGGCGGCAGGTGTCCTTCGAGTTCCTCATCGGCTTCTGCGCCCTGTTCGCGGCGGCGGGGTCGTTCGCCAACTGGGCCAACGGCATGATGAGCGGGCAGGACGCCCACGGTCAGGGCGTGGTGCGGACCCTGCGGGCCGAGGTCGC
>Ga0066702_10000262_pt1 | contig 12224 bp, 9 predicted proteins | sample GraSoiAngelo_151_FD_66507 | JGI IMG/M metagenome (GOLD analysis project Ga0066702, IMG submission 66507) | Grasslands soil microbial communities from the Angelo Coastal Reserve, California, USA - 14_1009_12_20cm | ecosystem: Environmental > Terrestrial > Soil > Grasslands | place: USA...
ATCCCGATTCCACCGGCAAGCACGGTGGCGAATCGGTCGAGGCTCCCGTCGACCACGGCGAGCCTGACCGCGGTGACCGCCGCGACGAATGACGCCACCCAGGGCAGGGCGAGCTGCCACAGATCGATGGGGCCCTCCTGGAAATCCCCGGTGACCGGGCGCGCGGGCCACAGCGGGGCGAGCGCGATCAGCAGGTAGCCGACGACCCAGCCCGCGTCGAGCACGCTGCCGATGGCACCGTACGTGCCGTTCGCGGTTAGGTAGGCGAACATGCTGTCGGACAACGCGACGGACGCAAGGCCGCCCAGAAGGAGCGCCATACGCCCGACGTCTCCGCGCCTGGCCCGGCGCAGTGCGAGGATCAGGACAGTTGCCGTGATGATGTCGCCGACGGGGTAGGCGAGGCCGATCAATTGCGCGGCCGGTGTCGCGGGTGAGGTCTCGTACACCTTGCCCAGTCCGAAGCCCCACGCCACGAAGAGCAGGGATAGCGCCACGATCGCCCCGGCGAGGATCGCCTCGCCTCTGGTGGCAAGCCGGCGGGGGGCCGACGTGAAGGCAAACACGCCCGCCACCGCGAGGGGGATCGCCAGCAGGAAGCCGGCGTCGGCGGCCGAGGGGAACGGGACGCTCTCGCCGCGACCGACCTCGATCCAGGACCAGATGGCCTCGCCGAGCGCCCAGCTCAGCGCCGAGAGGGAGAACAGGAACCACGCGACCCGGGGGCGACCCGAGTTCCGATAGGCGGCGAGCCCGCAGCTGCCTGCGGCGATGCAAGCGGCGACCGCCTCCCCGATATCGTCGAGGGCGATCGTCGCCGAGTCGCTGATCCACCGGTTCGCGGTCCATGCCACGAAGAGGATCGAGACCACCGCCGCGGTCGCCGCCGCCGTGGCAAACGGGCCCCAGCTCTCGGTGCCCAGCCCGGTCGCGGTGGTCGTCCGCGATGTGAGCGTCAGGGCCGGGTTTTGCTGCACGGGACGAGCGTAGGCCGCCGGGCTGCTCACGCTCTCGCCATAAGGAAGCGAACTCCAATCGTTAAGTGACGCTGATTTTCATTTAACATGGCAGGGCAGTTACTTGTATCACAGCCGATTGGCTGTGAAGCACGGCTAAGAGGGAGGACTGCGATTCCGGCGGAATTCGCGGAGCAGGGGCGGGCTCGCGAGGTCACTGACCTGGCGCCGGACGAGGTCGTCGTGACGCCAGGCCGAGCCGTCGCCCTGGTTGCGCTCGCCGGTCTGGTCCTGGCCCTGGCTGTGCTGCCGGCGCTGGTCGGCCTGCGCATCGTCCCGGCCGCAAGCGGATCGGCAGCGGTCGGCGTCGGGCTCCTGGTTGCGGTCGTGGGTGGGGTGAAGTTGGCGGCGGTGGGATGGGGCCTCGCGGCCCGATTCGTGGCGGCGCGGCCGCTCCGGATTGGCGCGACGGCGGTCGATTAACGCGCTCTTCTTCCAAACCCTGGCCGGAACGGCAAAGGAGGTGATATTGAATGCGCAAGTTGCTGTTTGCCGCCATCCTGGCGACCTCGGCGATGCTGAGCATGGCGATTACGGCCGGTGCCGGAGTCATCCCGCCCTGCTGCTGACCGAAAGTTATTGATGTAAGACTTTTGTCAAGTCAAATGCGCCTGCGTTAAGCTGGCCCCGTGCCAGGCGTGGACGCATCTCCCGACGTGGCTGACGGCTCGAGGGGGCAGGGGAAGGCCCCCTCTGGCCGTCGTCGCGGACGGCGGCGCGGCGTCGAGATCCGGCCGGGTTCGGTCAAGCAAGCACGCCAGGAGGCTGGGCTAAGCCTGGGTCAGGTCGCGCGGGATGACATCAGTCGCACCGCCATCTACTTCGTCGAGACGGGGAAGGCCAAGCCGTCGCGTGAGACGCTCGAGCTGATCGCGGAACGGACCGGACGGCCGGTCGAGTTTTTCCTGGAGATCGACTCGGAGCAGCGTCGCAACATCGTTCGCATCACCGAGGTGGAGCGGCGCCTGGTCACCGGTGACAATGCCGGCGCGCTCGAAGCGGGCGAGGCGGCGCTTGACGGCACCCCCGACGACGAGACGGCAGCGCGGATCAGGCTCCTGATGTCGATGGCCTATCTCCGGCTGGCGCAGCCGGTCATGGGCCGGCGGTTCGCCGCGGCCGCGCGTACCCACTTCGAGCAGGCAGGCGATCTGCAGATGGTCGCCGAGTGCCTCGGCAACGAGGCGTCAGCCGCGTACATGATGGAAGATCCGACCGCGGTCCAGATCGCCGAAGGTGCGCTCGCCACTGTGCGCACGCTGAAGCCGGTGCCCCGACCGACGGAGTCGCGTCTGCTCGGCGTACTCGGACACGTTTTTCTTCAGCGGCAAGAGTGGCTGCCCGCCATCAAGTGCTACGAGCAGTCGATCGAGGCGGCCGACGTGGTCCAGGACCTGCAGAAGCTGTCGCTCCTTTACAGCGGTCTGAGCGTGGCTTATGAGGAGATCGGACAGTTCGACCAGGCCGGTCGCTACGCGCAAAAGGCGCTGACCATCCACCAGACGCTGAACGACCGACTGTCCCTGGCGCGGTCGGAGAACAACCTCGGCATGCTGTTGCTGCGCGGAGGGGACGTCACCGCGGCGCAGGCGCACATTGCTCGCGCGGTGGCCATCTTTGAGGAGGCGGGCGTGGAGACCGCCAAGGCACAAGCCTTCCTCAGCCTCGCCGAGACGGCGATGGCCAGACACGACATCCGCACTGCGAGACAGCAGGCGGAGCAGGCCCTGGTCCTGGCGCAGCGACTGAATGAGAGGGCGACCGTTTCCGACGCCCACTACTGGCTGGCGCAGGTCGCCCATGCTGAGGGTGACGACGTGGCCGTCGACGCCGAGTTCGCTGCCGCGCTCAGCGAGCCGCACGAGCCGGGCAGCCGCCAGCGGATCGCAACCTATCGCGCGGCCTACGCAGAAATCCTGGAAGGTCGCGGCGACCTCGTCGCGGCAAACCATCAGCTCAAGGCGGCCCTTGCGGCTCTTGGCACGAGGCCTGCCGCCGCAGAGGGCGCCCGCTCCGCGACTGCTTAAGTCCATCGCCCGAGCCATTTATCTGGGCGCGCTACTTGCAGTCGATGGCACATGTGGGTTACCAATAGAGGCGGATTGATGCCTGTTGTCCTGGTCGTAGACGATGGAGCGGCGAACCGCGAGCTCATCCGACTGTACCTCTCGACCATCGATTGCGAGGTGCGCCTGGCCGAAGACGGGCCCACCGCGCTCGAGATGATCGAGACGGCGGCGCCTGACCTGGTGCTGCTGGACGTCCGCATGCCGCGCATGGACGGCTATGAGGTCTGCCGGCGGATCAAGGCCATGCCCCGCGGCCGCTTGCTTCCGGTCGTCATGATCACGGGGCTCAGCCAGACGACCCACCGCGTGATGGCGCTCGAGGCGGGCGCGGACGATTTCATGGCCAAGCCGGTGGAAGGCGCAGAGCTGATCGCGCGCGTGCGTTCGGCTCTTCGCTTGAAAGAGCTCTACAACACGCTCGACAGCGCCGAGCACGTGATCTTCTCCCTCGCGACCGCGGTCGAAGCGAAGGACTCCTTCACGGAACAGCACACGCAGCGCGTCGGGGAATCGGCGCGCCTGCTCGGTGAGCGGCTCGGCCTTTCGGAGCAGACGCTGGACGTGCTGTATCGAGGCGGGATCATCCACGACATCGGGAAGATCGGAGTTTCGGACTCCATCCTCCACAAGCCTGGTCCCCTGGACTCGGTCGAGATGCCGCAGATGCAGGCGCATGTCGCCATCGGCGAGTCCATCGTCAAGCCGTTGCGCTCAACCTCAGGGCTGCTGCCGATCATCCGCCACCACCACGAGCGTTTCGACGGACACGGCTATCCCGATGGCTTGCGCGCGCGGGAGATTCCGCGGGCGGCCCGAATCGTGTCGGTGTGCGACGCGTTCGACGCACTCGTGAATGACCGTCCGTACCGCATGCGACGGTCGACTGAGGAAGCGCTTGCGGTGCTGCGCGCGGGTTCAGGCACGCAGTGGGATCCGGAGACTGTCGACCTGCTGGCCAGTGAGCTGCCGGCAATCCAGCACCTGGGAGCGGCCTGATCTAGCCGGTATTCTGCAGTCCGGCCGCGATCCCATTGACCGTGAGCTGAAAAACGTGCTCGGCCCGCGAGCGATCCGCTCGCGAAGTCTTGCGGCTCCGCAGCGCGCGCAGGGCGCGCAGCTGGAGATGCGACAGGGCGTCGACATAGGGGTTGCGCAGCTCGATCGCCCAAGACAGCACTCTTCTGTCTTCGAGCAGCCGGCGATGGCCGGTCACCGCGAGCACCCACGCCATGGTCAGGTCGTACTCGCCGAGCACCATCGCAGTCAGGTCCGGCCTGCCTCCCAGCGCGAGGTAGTGCTCGGCGATGCGGCGGTCGGTCTTGGCCAGGCTCATCTCGGCGTTGTCGAGCATGGCGTTGAACAGCGGCCACTCGGCGTATGCGCGCTGCAGCTCGTGGAGGGGCGCAGCGCACAACCCGCTCCCGATGCCGTACCAGCCGGGCAGGTTCAGCCTCATCTGCGACCACGCGAAGACCCATGGGATCGCGCGCAGGTCCTCGAGCCGCCGTCCGGCCGCGCGCCTTGACGGTCGCGATGCGATGCGAAGGCGGCCGAGCTCCTCGATGGGGCTCACCTCGAGGAACCACTTCTCGAATCCAGGCGCGCCGATCAGGTCGTTGTAGGCCTCTCGGGAAGGCGCATCGATCATCGCCGCCAGCTCGCGAAAACCGCGCGCCGGGTCGCTCCGCGAGGTGCGAGGCACCGATGCTTCCAGCACGGCCGATGTGACCTGCTCGAGGTGGCGCCGCGCGATCGCGCGATTTCCATAGCGAGCAAAGATCACCTCGCCCTGCTCGGTCACCTTGAAATGTCCGGCGACCGAACCTGGCGCCTGGGCGCGAACCGCGCGGTTGGCCGGGCCGCCGCCGCGCCCCAAAGCCCCGCCGCGCCCGTGGAACAACGTGAGGCGGACCCGATTCTGTTTCGCCCACGCCGTGAGTGCAGCCTGCGCGTCGTGCAGCGCGAGCGTCGCCGACAGCGGGCCCATCTCCTTGGCCGAGTCCGAGTAGCCGAGCATGACCTCGATCCGGCGGTGGTTGGCGGCGAGCCGTCGGCGCACGGGTTCGAGGCTGAGCATCTCGTCCATGACCTGCGTGGCGCGGCCCAGGTCGTCGAGCGTCTCGAAGAGCGGGACCACGTCGAGCACCGGGACGTTGCCGCGAGATGCGTGTCGCGCCAGCTCGTAGACGGCCGCCACGTCTTGCGCCCCTCGCGTGAAGCTCACGACGTAACGCCGGCAGCTCTCCGGGCCGAAGCGCTGCTGCAAGGAGGCCATAACGCCGAACGTGTCGAGCACGTCGCGCGTGGTCTCCGATTTGCGGCCCCCGGCACGGATCTCCGCCAGCGCGCGCTCGTGGACCTTGCTGTGCTGCCTGACCTCGAGCTCCGCGAGATGAAATCCAAATGTCTCCGCCTGCCAGATCAGGTGCTGAAGCTCACCGAAGGCGAGGCGGGGGGCGCCCGCCTCCGCGAGCGAGTCGCGCACGATACGGAGGTCGGCGAGCAGCTCGGTCGCCGAGCCGTAGGCCAGCGTCCGATGGTTGAGACGCGTGGCCTGAAGCCGGCGCGCCACCTCCAGCAGGAACTGGCGATGCGGTTCTGTCGAAGGCTCGGCCACTCGGCGGCGCAGGGCGCGCGATGGCGGCGTGGTTTCGATGTCGACCGTCAGCACACGGCCGATCCGGTTGGTCACAGCCTCGAGAGCCAGAAGTGCGTGCTCCGCCTGAATCGCCATCGTCTCGGCCGTGACCCGCGCGGTGACCGCGGGGTTGCCGTCGCGGTCGCCGCCGATCCAGCTGCCGATGCGAAGGAATGCCGGCGCGGTGTTGGTCCCGCCGAGCGCCACGTCGAGCGACCTCACGAGCTCGGGCACCATACGAAACAGCGTCTCGTCGAACACGGCCATGAAGGAGCGAACCTCGTCGAGCGGCTGCACGTGGGCAGCGCGGATCTGCGCGGTTCGCCATAGCGAATCGATCTCTTCGACGAGCCTCCGTTCCGCGTCGCCCCGTTCTGCGTCTGAAATCCTCGGATCGTCAAGGCGTTCGAGCTGCTCGCCGACACGACGAATCGCCGTGACCACGGCGCGTCTTCTCGCCTCCGTGGGGTGCGCCGTGAACACAGGGTGGATCTCGAGGTCCGCGATGAGCTCTTCGAGTCGCCTACGCCCGAGCTTCGGCCGAAGGTCTTTGATCGTCGCGGCCAGCGACTCAGGCGGGGGCTCGGGTCCGCGATCCCGCTCGCGAAGCACGCGCGCGCGGTGATGCTCCTCAGCGAGATTCGCCAGGTGGAAGTAGCAAGCGAACGCCCGCGCCACCTTCTCTGCGCGATCGAGCCGCCATGAGGCAACCAGCTTTTCCGCCTCGCGTTCATACCGGTCATCGTCGCGGGCGCGGATGACAAGACCTCGCAGCTTCTCCACGTCTCGCAGCAGGTTGGCGCCCCCGTAATCGGCGATGACTCTCCCGAGCATCGCTCCCAGGAGGCGGATGTCACGCCGCAGCGGCTCCGGGATCTCCTGTCGCGCCGTCTCCCGGGTCCTGGTCAATCGGAATCGAAGGAGACGATGTACTCCAACGAATCGACGAGCGCCAGCAGAGACGCCTCGATGATGTTGCTCGAGCATCCCACCGTCGTCCATCGCTTCGTGCCCTTGCCGGACTCGACCAGGACTCGCGTCGTGGCCGCGGTGCCCGCATCGCCGTTCAGGATGCGCACCTTGTAATCGTGCAGGCTCACGTCGTCGAGCGCCGGGAAGCGCGGGCTCAGCGCTTTGCGCAACGCTGCATCCAGGGCGTTGACAGGTCCATTGCCAGAAGCGGCCGTGTGATACAGCGTGCCATCGACCTCGACCTTGACCGTCGCCTCCGCGTGCACCGATCCTCCGTTCTTGCGCACTTGAGTCGTGAAGTCGGCGACCGTCCAGGGCGCCGCATAGCCGGGCTGCAGCCGGCGCACGAGCATCTCGAACGATGCGTCTGCCGCCTCATACGAGTAGCCCTGATGCTCGAGCTCCTTCAAGTGCTTCACGAGCCATCGCGTCTGAGGGTCGTCGCGGTCGAGCTCGAGGCCGAACTCGCGAGCCTTGGCGAGCACGTTGCCGCGTCCGGAGAGCTCAGAGACAAGCACGCGCGCCTCGTTGCCGACGAGCCCCGGATCGATGTGTTGGTACGCGTCCTTGTGCTTGAGGACTGCCGCGACGTGCTGCCCGCCCTTGTGCGCGAATGCGCCATGACCGACGAAGGGCTGCTGAAGCGGCAGCGCGAGGTTGGCGATCTCCGCCACAGTGCGCGACAGCTCGCTGAACTTCTCGACCGATTCGGCGGGCAGCGCATCCAGCCCCAGCTTGAGCACCAGGTTCGAGACGACCGACACAAGGTTGGCGTTGCCACAGCGCTCGCCATAACCGTTGATGGTCCCCTGGACCATATCGGCGCCGGCCATGACCCCTTCGAGAGAGTTGGCGACGGCCAGCTCGCAGTCGTTGTGCGTGTGGATGCCGACTCGCGCCGAGGTGCCGGAATTGACGAGCGCCGCCCGCATCGCCTCGACACCTTCTCGAATCGCCTCGGGCTGGCTCCCGCCGTTGGTGTCGCAGAGGACGACCCACGCGGCGCCGGCTCGTGCCGCGGACAGGCAGACCTCGACCGCGTATTCCGCGTCGCGCGCGTATCCGTCGAAGAAATGCTCTGCGTCGAAGATGACCTCGCGTTCTCGGGCCACGCCGTAGGCCACCGATTCCTCCACCATGGCGAGGTTCTCGTTGTTGGTCGTCTGCAGGACGTTCGCCACCTGCCACGTGTCGCTCTTGCCGACAAGAGTCCACACGGGCGCCCCGCTCTCGGCGAGCGCCTTCAGGTTGGCGTCGTCCTCGCAGCGTCCGCCGGCGCGTCGGGTCGCGCCGAAGGCGGCGAGCCGCGCATGCGCGAGCGGCTCTTCGGCAAGTCGTGCGAACAGCTCTTCGTCCTTCGGATTCGAACCCGGAAATCCGCCTTCCACGTAGTCGAAGCCCAGCCCGTCGAGGACCCGTGCGATGCGCTCCTTGTCCGCGGCGGAAAAGGACACGGCAGGGCCCTGCGCGCCATCGCGCAGCGTGGTGTCGTATATGACGATCTTTCTGGCGGACATAAAAAAACCTCCCGGACCCTCTGGGTGGGAGGTCAACCGACATCAGCGGCGCGCGCTAAGTCGGGGGACCTCCCCGGCTAATCTCGATGGCAATGCCGCGCTGAGTGCGCATCCTGTGTGAAGGCTAGGGCATCGTTGCGTCATTGCGTATGGTTTCGGCCCCCAAATCGAGGCCTGCGGGCTAGTGCTGCGGCGACAGCGGGGCGCTTGTCTCCGTGCGATTCCGACGAGCCCGAGGCGCGCTCCATAGTTTTCTCTTGACAAAACGCCAGGCCAGGGGTACGGTTTGTCGAAACCGATTCGACAATGTCGAACACTAGTCAGAATAAACGAGGGGGTCTTACGGCGATGTACTCGATTCGACAGCGCTTCTTGGCCGAAGTTTTGGGCACGGCCGCCCTGGTTCTCGTCGGGCCGGGTTCGGTGATCGCGACGTTGACGCTGGCGGGAAAGGCGGTGCCGGCCGTGACCGAAGCTGACCTGCTGGGGATCAGCTTCGCTTTCGGCTTCATCATCACCGCACTCGTCTACGCAATCGGCAAGGTCTCCGGATGCCACATCAATCCGGCAGTCACGTTCGCCCTCGCGGTCACGAAGAGGTTTCCGTGGCGCGAGGTCCCCATCTACTGGGTGGCCCAGTACGTGGGCGCGGTGATCGGCGCATTCGCCATCTGGGGCGTCTTCGGCGCCAACGCCATGACGTTCGGCATGGGCCAGACGCACTTCGCCGCCGACGCGACAACGTCGTACTACTTGCAGGCGGCGCTGGCCGAGGCGGCAGGCACCGGCCTTTTGCTCTTCGCCATCCTTGGCATCGTCGACGGCCGCTCGCCGACGCAGCTCGCGGGTCTCGTGATCGGCGGCGCGGTGGTCGGCATCATCCTGATCTTCGGCCCCGTCACAGGCGCGTCCCTCAACCCGGCGCGCGCATTCGGTCCCGAGCTCGTACAGGCGATCGCCGGCGGCACGACCTTCTGGACGCAGTACATCCCCGTCTACCTGATCCCCGGCCTGATCGGCGCGGCTGCGGCGGCATTCGCCTACGACTATCTGGCCAACCCGCGCCTGGTCGAGCAGCCGATCGAGGAAGCGGTATCGCACGAAGAGGCGCCGGCCCGCGCCGCTGCCGCGCACTAAGGAGTAACACCTACATGGCAATCGAAACCAGGAAGATGCGGAAGTTTCTCAACGACCCGGCGCAGCTCGTCAAGGAGTCCCTCGCGGGGCTCGCTGCGGCACACCCCGACCTCGTCCGTTATGACGCCGCGGCGCAGGTCATCGTCCGCAAAGACGCGCCGAGGAAGGGCAAGGTCGCGCTCATCTCGGGCGGAGGCTCCGGCCACGAGCCGCTCCACGGCGGCTTTGTCGGACTCGGCATGCTCGACGCTGCATGCCCCGGCGAGGTCTTCACCTCTCCCGTCCCGGCGCAGATGCTCGCCGCGACCAAGGCGGTCGATGGAGGCGCGGGAGTCGTGCACATCGTCAAGAACTACACGGGCGACGTGTTGAACTTCAAGCTGGCCGCCGAGGATGCGGCCGACGAAGGCATCAAGGTGACGTCGGTCGTCATCGACGATGACGTAGCGGTCCAGGACTCGCTGTACACCGCGGGCCGCCGCGGCGTCGGAGCGACTGTGCTGGCGGAGAAGATCGCCGGCGCCGCAGCCGAAAGCGGAGCCGACCTGGCCAAGGTCACCGATCTCGTCAAGCGCGTGAACGATCGCTCCCGGTCGTTTGGAGTAGCGCTCTCGTCGTGCGTGCCACCCGCGTCGGGCAAGGCTATCTTCGACCTGCCCGAGGGGCAGATCGAGCTCGGTATAGGGATCCATGGCGAGCCTGGCCGCCGGCGCGCTGAGCTCGGCTCGGCGAGCGAGGTGGTCGACGTGATCGTCGAAGCGGTCGTTTCCGACCTGAAGCCAAAGAGGGGATCGAAGGTGCTTGCCTTCGTCAACGGGATGGGCGGGACTCCGCTCCTCGAGCTCTACCTTCTTTATGGAGAGATCGACAAGAAGCTGCGCGCTGCGGGCGTGGAGCCGGTGCGCAACCTGGTCGGCAGCTACATCACATCGCTCGAGATGGCCGGCGCGTCGCTGACCGTGCTCGAGCTCGACGAAGAGCTGACGAAGCTGTGGGACGCCCCTGTGCACACCGCGGCCCTGCGTTGGGGCGCGTAGGCAGTAAGTTGATCGGCGTAAGGGTCATGGACGCGGCCACTATCACCTCCTGGATGCGCGAGATCGATGTTGCCGTCCGCGCCGAGCGCGACCATCTGGTCCAGCTCGACGCGGCGATCGGCGACGGAGACCACGGCACCAACATGGTCAGGGGATTCGAGGCCGTCGTTCAGGCCCTTGACTCGGACGGCGGCTCGCCGCCGGGAAAATTGCTGATTCTCGCCGGCCGCACGCTGGTCTCAACGGTGGGAGGCGCAAGTGGCCCTCTGTGGGGATCGGCGCTGCGAAGCGGTGGCCGAGTCCTCGGCGACCAGGCGACGTTCGACGGTCCTCAGCTGGTCGATGTCCTCGCGGCGGCGCTCGCCTCGGTCAAAGACCTTGGGACGGCGGCGGTCGGTGACAAAACGATGGTCGATGCGCTCGAGCCGGCGGTCGACACGCTACGTGCGACCCTGGCCGACGGCGCTTCGCTCGACGATGCGATCGATCAGGCCGCTCACGCGGCGGAAGCGGGAATGCGGTCGACCATCCCGCTGCAGGCGCGCAAAGGACGCGCCTCTTATCTCGGCGAGCGGTCGGTCGGTCATCAGGATCCTGGCGCGACGTCGACCGCGCTGATCATGCGGGCGCTGCAGAAGGCAGTCACGAAGGACTCGTAATGCGCGCCCTGCCCGGGGTGAGCGCAGCGCCGGGCATCGCGGTCGGTCGCGCTGTGGTGCTGGACAGAACTCGCGGCCACGCATCCGACCTCGTGCGCGAGGCGGATCGCGGCGGCGAGGCAGAGAGAGCGCGAGAGGCTTTACGCCGAGCTGCGGCGGACCTGGAAACGCTGGCGTCGCAGCTGCGCAGCGAAGGACGCGGAGACGATGCCGACATCGTCGAGACAGGCGTGTTGATGGCTTTGGACCCGGAGCTCATCGCGCGCGTCGAGACGTTGATCCTCGATTCGGGCCTCGAAGCGGCCGACGCGTTGAGTGAGGCGGCCGAGCAAACAGCACTCGAGCTATCCGTGTTGGCGGACGCCATGCTGGCGCAGCGGGCCGACGACGTGCGCAGCATCGGCCGTCGCGCGGCGGCAAATCTCGCAGGCAGCGCGCCCCGGATATCCGACGGGGTGCTCGTCGCTGATTCGCTCGGACCGGCGGATGTCGCGGAGCTCGCGCCCACCGTGCGCGGAATCGCGCTGGCGGGAGGTGGCGTGACGGCACATGCAGCGATCGTCGCGCGCTCGCTTGGCCTGCCGATGGTCGTCGGCGCGGGCGCGGCCCTGCTCGAGATCGAGGATGGGGAGGAGGTGCTCATCGACGGCGACCGCGGCGTCGTGGTCCGGCAACCGGATGCGGAGCGCGCGTCGCAGGCACGAAGCGACACCGAGCAACGCCGCGCAGCTCGCGAAATCGCGATCGCGCGACGGCTCGAGCCCGCGCGGACGAAGGACGGACACCGGATTCGGGTCCTGGCCAACGCATCGACCGTCGCAGAGCTCGAAGAAGCGATGCGGCAGGGCGCCGAGGGCGTTGGCCTCATGAGGACGGAGCTGCTGTTCCTGGAAGCCAGGGAATGGCCTACGCACGATGAGCAGGTGAGCGTGCTGAGGCCGGTGCTTCAGCGGCTGCAGGGTCAGACGGCGACGGTGCGGCTGTTTGATTTTGGCGGCGACAAGACCCCGCCATTCCTTCGCGGTGTCACGGCTCGAGGCATCGCGGTGATGCTCAATGCGCCACAAGCGCTGAAGGCGCACCTTGCCGCGGTCGTCGACGCCGGCCGTGGTTCAGATCTGCGACTCCTTGTACCCATGGTCATGTCTGCCCGCGACATTCAAACGGTGCGTGACACGC
>Ga0066702_10000263_pt1 | contig 12217 bp, 12 predicted proteins | sample GraSoiAngelo_151_FD_66507 | JGI IMG/M metagenome (GOLD analysis project Ga0066702, IMG submission 66507) | Grasslands soil microbial communities from the Angelo Coastal Reserve, California, USA - 14_1009_12_20cm | ecosystem: Environmental > Terrestrial > Soil > Grasslands | place: USA...
TTGACCGGCCGGCAGGACGAGAGACTCGGGATCCAAGCCGTTCAAAGCGGGGCGCAGGACTACCTCGTGAAGGGAAAGGTCGACGACGATCTGCTGGTCCGGTCGATCCGATACGCGGTGGAACGGAAGAGGATCGAGAGCCACCTGGTCGAGGCTGCGTTGCACGACGCGTTGACCGGTCTGCCGAATCGAGCGCTCCTTCTGGACAGGATCATGCACGCGCTCAATCGCTCCGCGAGGGACCTGTCGACGGTCGCCGTTCTGTTCCTGGACGTGAACGACTTCAAGCTCATCAACGACACGCTCGGCCACGCCGCCGGCGACGAGCTGCTGGTAGCCGTTGCCGGCCGCCTGCTCACCTGCCTGCGACCCGGGGACACCGTCGCGCGGTTCGGCGGCGACGAGTTCGTCATGCTGCTCGACGGTGTGCGCGGCAATAGCGGCGTCATGAGCGTTGTCGAACGCATCCGCACCGAGCTGTCGGACAGCTTCACGGTCCGCGATCAAGAGATCTTCATCACGGCCAGCATCGGTATCGCGATCGCGAAGGACGAACGCGACGCGCCTGAGGAGCTCGTCGATCAGGCGGACGCTGCGATGTACCGCAGCAAGGAACGAGGCCGGGATCGATTCGACCTCTTCGATCCGATGATCAAGACGTCTCAGGAGCGCCGATTGGAGACGGCCAATGCGCTGCGGCGCGCGATCCCATCGAATCAGTTTCGCCTGGCGTATCAACCGCAGGTCCGCCTCGCCGACGGGTACATGGTCGGCGTCGAGGCGCTCTTGCGGTGGCGGCGTGACGACGGAAGGTTCGTCTTGCCCGCCGACTTCATCGAAACCGCCGAAGACATGGGCCTGATGGCAGAGATCGGGACCTGGGTCGTGCGCGAGGCGTGCCGGCAAGCCGCTCTGTGGAAGGGTGCTCGCACGGAGGGATTCAAAGTCTCGATCAACCTGTCGCCGGCCGAGCTGATCCATCCCGAAATCGTGCAGGAGCTTCGCAGCGCCCTTGAGGATCACATGCTGGATCCCGGCTCTCTGTGCGTCGAGATAACGGAGAACATCGTCGCCGACGAAGGCGCGCTCCTTGGGAGCGTCGCCGAGATCGGTGCCCTCGGGGTTCGTCTCTCGATCGACGATTTCGGCATCGGATATTCGTCTTTGAGCGCGTTGCGTCGAGTGCCGTTGGATTCGCTGAAGATCGACCGCTCGTTCATCGCGGGCGTGGGAGTGGATCAGAAGGATACGGCGATAGTCGCCGCTGCGGTTGCCCTGGGCCGCGCGCTGGGGGCCGTCTCCGTCGCAGAAGGCGTCGAGACGGTCGTTCAGGCGAGGACGCTTCACGACATGGGCTGTGATCAGGCGCAGGGATACCACTTCGGCCCGCCGCTGGCGGCAGAGGTCGTAACGGAAGCGCTGCACATAGGTCTGGGACCCGACGCGGCCTGGCAAGGCTGGCTGAGCCGCGCGGGATCAAGAGGAGGAGAGAGCCGTGACATCGATCGTTCTTGAAGAAGCACAGACAGCGCGCGGTCGGAAACGAACGGACAACGAGCTGCTCGGCATCGCGAACGACACGAAGGATGCCTTGTTGTCGGCGATCGGTCACGACCTTTGGCCGCCGCTGAGCGTCATCGCAGGCTTCGCGGAGACCCTTCGCCGCGACGGCGAGAAGATGAGCAAGGCCGATCGCGAGGCGGTGAAGCGGATCGCAGACAACGCGGAGCGGATCGAAGAAGTGCTGCGGCGGCTTCTCTCCGTCTCCGAGGATCTGCGCGTCATGGGAAAACCGGGCTGGAGCCGTCTCGATCTCGGCGGCATCGTCGCCGACGTGCTTCGGCGCGCGCGCCCCTCCACACAACAGATCCACGTGAGCGCGGAGGGAGCGATCGTCGACGGAAACACCGCGCTTCTCGAGCGGCTGGTGGAAAACCTGTTCACGAACGCGCTGCTGCACACACCGCCGACCGCCGACGTCTGGATCCGCGTGCGATCCGGAGGCGGCGTCGTTTCGCTCGTGGTGGAGGACTCGGGCCGGGGACTGCCGGTCGATCTGAAGGTCGGGCTCTCCCTGACGACTGATCCCGACGGGAGACCGGCACCCGGCTCGGGCCTCTTGCTCATCGAGCGGATCGCACGGCTCCACGGTGGCCGGTTCCGTGTGGGGGATCGGCCCGGCGGCGGCGCGCGCTTCATCGTCGAGCTACCTGCGAGCGCGTGAGCTTGGGGGCTTAGACGAGCTTCTTGCGGATGACGAAGTCGGCGAGGAAGTCGAGGAACTCCGCGCGCAGATCCTCGCGCTCCGACGCGATCTCTACCGTCGCGCGCAGATAGTCGAGCTTTCGGCCGATGTCGTAGAACGTGCCTTCGAAGATGTAGCCGTATACCGCTTGCGCGAGGGCGAGGTTGCGGATCGCATCCGTCAGCTGGATCTCGCCGCCGACCCCGGGCGGCGTCGCGCGCAATGCGTCGAAGATCTCCGGCGTGAGAACGTACCGCCCGATCGCACCGAGGTTCGACGGCGCAACATCGACGCCCGGCTTCTCCACGATGTCGACCACCTTCACCAGCGAGTCGTCGATCGGCTCGAACGCGGCGATGCCGTACGCCGACACCTGGTCGCGCGGAACCTCTTGCAAAGCGACGACGCTTCGCCCGTACTGCTCGTACACCTTCACCATCGGCTCGAGCAGCGGGTCGGCCATGATGTTGTCGCCCAGCAACACGGCGAACGGTTCGCCCCCCACGTGCCGCTCTGCAACGAGAACCGCGTGCCCCAAACCTTTCGGTTCCTTCTGGCGGATGTAGTGGATGTCGGCCATGTCACTGATCGCGCGCATCGCTTCGGCTTGCTCGGAGTTGCCTTTCGCCTCGAGCATGCGCTCGAGCTCCATCGAGCGATCGAAGTGATCCTCGAGCGAGCGCTTGCCCCGGCCGGTCACGATCAGGATGTCGGTGATGCCGGCGCCCACTGCCTCTTCGACCACGTACTGGATCGTCGGCTTGTCCACGACCGGTAGCATCTCTTTCGGCTGCGCCTTGGTAGCCGGAAGGAACCGGGTGCCGAGCCCGGCGGCGGGGATAACCGCTTTGGTAACCGTCATGGGTGCCGCAGTCTATGGAGAGCCGCAGCGCGCGGGCAATCCTCTAGAAACCGAGCTCTTCTGCTCCGACCACACGGTTCCGGCCGCGCGCCTTGGCTTCGTACATCGCCTTGTCGGCAGCATCGACCAAAGCCTGCTGGGTTAAACCATGCTCCGGGTACGACGCGTACCCGATCGAGACGCTGACGCCGATCGGCTCGTCGTCGCCCTCACCGAACGGCGTGGCGGCGACCTCTTCGCGGATCTTCTCGGCCACGATGCGCGCGCCCTGCAGCCCGGTCTCCGGCAGGATCAACACGAACTCCTCGCCGCCGTATCGCGCGAGCGTGTCGATGTTCAGCCGGGTGTGCATGACGATGCGACGGGCAAGCTCGATCAAGGTCGTATCGCCGCGCTGGTGGCCGTACCGATCGTTGACGTCCTTGAATCGGTCGATGTCGATCACGAGCAGAGACAGGCGATGCTCGAACCGAACGGCCGCGGCGAAGTGCTGCGCCATCTGCATCTGGAAGTAGCGGTAGTTCCAGATCCCCGTCATGCCGTCGGTGATCGACAAGCGCTGCGCTTCTTGGTGCAGCAGCACGTTCTCGATGCCGACGCCGGCTTGGCGCGCCAGCGACGTGATCGTCTCGAGGTCTTCGTTGCCGAACGGCACGTTGTTCGTGCGCCCGTAGATGACCAAGACACCGAGCAGCTGCGACTGGCTCTCCAACGGAACCGCCAGCGCGGTCGCTTCGCTCGGCTCGGGGTCTTCCGGTACCGGCGCGTCGGCCGATGGGATCAGCACCGCCTGACGGTGCTCGGCCGCCCAGCCTGCGAGACCGCGCCCGAGCGGGATGCGCTGCTCGGCGATCTGGGGCGCGAGGTGGCGGCCGACCTTCACGTACAGCTCGGAGCGGCGCGCGCTCAGGAGGAACACCGCACCGGCTTTGCCTTCCACCGCGACCAGCGCGGTTTCGAGCACGACCGACAGCATCTTGCGCATGTCGACGTGCGTGACGCGCAAGGCTTCGCCGAGGCGCCGCACCGACCGGCGGACCTCATCGCGCGACGTATCCGCTTCGGTCGTCTGCTCGCGCAGGTTCTCAACGATCTGATTCAGCGCGGTCGCGAGCGCACCAAGCTCATCGTCGGTGCGGGCGTGGGCGCGCGCGCTGAGATCGCCCTTCGCGACCCGTGACGCCGTCTCGCTCAGGTCCCCAAGCGGCCGCGCCAGCATCTCGGCGACGGCGAACGCGACGACCAACCCCACGACGATCACGATCCCGAAGGCGAGAAGACGGTCGCGCAGGGGTATAGGAGTGACAAGCAGCGCGACACCAGCGGCCACGGTCAGCACGATGGCGAACGCAGCAAGTAACCGAGCTCTGAGTTTCATCCCCGGCCTCGTGAACGGATGGACATATGAGAAGGCATCGTCGATCTTTGGTCAAAATTGGGCATCTAACAGAAATGTCGGACCTCGGCGGCGCGAACTGTACCCAGCGGCCGTTTTGTGGCTTACTGACGCGGCATGGAAACGGCCGTTAGAAAAGCAACGATCCGCCGGCTGGTTCTGTCGCGGCGGGGCCAGCTCGACCCGGCCGACCGAGCGCAACGCGGCGCCGCACTGATCGATCGGCTGCTTCATCTGCCCGAAGTGTCCGAAGCCGATCCGGTCCTTGCTTTCGTGTCGATCACGTCGGAAGTGCCGACGGCGATGCTGCTCCAAGCCGTTCTGAAAACGGGGAAGCGGCTCCTCCTCCCTTACGTCGCCGACGACGGCGCGTTGCGCGCGACCGCAATCTCGTCCCTGGACGAGCTCGAGCCCGGCTACCGCGGCATCCCCGAGCCGCGCGCGCGCCTGCCGGTCTCTCCCGACTCGGCCGGCGTCGTGATCGTCCCCGGCGTCGCGTTCGACGAACAGTGCCACCGCCTTGGGTACGGAGGCGGCTTCTACGACGTGTTCCTTCGAGCAGCCGGTTCGGTCCCCCGCGTGGGGATCTGCTTCGACGTACAGGTGGTTGACGCGATACCGATCGAGGACCACGACGAACCCGTCGATGTCGTCGTCACCGAGGAGCGCGCGATCCGTCGCCGCCGGCTCGAGTAGGGCCGGGTTCGGCGTTTTCCCCTTGCTACACTGGCCTCGTGCCCACCTACGAGTACGAATGCACCAATTGCCACCGTCGCTACGAGGTCGTTCAGCGGTTCACCGACCCGCCGCTCGAGACTTGCGAAGCCTGCGGAGGCAAGCTCAAGCGCGTCTATCACCCGGTCGGGGTCGTCCTAAAGGGCTCCGGCTTCTACTCCACCGACAACCGTTCGAGGAAGGCGCTCAGCCCGAGCACCAAGGACAAGGACGGCGGCTCGGACGGATCGTCGTCCGATAAGTCGAAGCCCGCGGAGAAGAAAGAAACGAAGGCCGCTTCGAAGAAGGACTCGGGCGGCGGGGCCGGGTCGCAAGCGTCCTAGTGTCGACGCGCGCGGAGATCGGGGTCTTCGGCGGGTCCGGCTTCTACTCCTTCCTCACCGACGCGACCGAGCACGCCGTCACGACACCCTACGGTGACCCGTCGGCACCGATCGTGATCGGGACCGTCGCGGACCGTCGCGTGGCGTTCCTGCCGCGCCACGGTCTCAAGCACGAGTATCCGCCGCACAAGCTCCCGTCGCGCGCCAACCTTTGGGCGATGAACGAACTCGGCGTGACCCGGTTGCTGGCGCCGACCGCGGCCGGCTCGCTCCAGCGGCACGTGAAGCGCGGCGACTTCGTCGTCTGCGACCAGCTCGTCGACCGCACCTCCGGCCGCCCCTCGACCTTCTACGACGGCCCCGACACGACCCACATCTCGCTCGCCGACCCGTACTGCCCCGAGATGCGCGCCGTCGCGATCCAGGCCGCGCGCGCGCAAGACATCTCCGTCCACGAGACCGGAACGGTCGTCGTGATCGAAGGCCCCAGGTTCTCCACGCGCGCGGAGTCGCACTGGTACTCGCAGATGGGCTGGCACGTGATCAACATGACGCAGTACCCGGAAGCAGCGCTCGCGCGCGAGCTGCAGATCTGTTACTGCAACATCTCTCTCATCACCGACTACGACATCGGCGTCGAAGGTATGCCGCCGGTGACTGTTCCCGAAGTCATCGGGGTCTTCAACGACAACAACGCGCGGTTGCGAGACCTGCTGCTCGCGGTCATCCCGCTTCTTCCCGCCGAGCGGGCCTGCCCCTGCGCGACCGCGCTGGACGGCGCGCGCGTCGGGCACTGACGACACCGTGAGCCTGCTGCACGCGCTCGTCCTCGGTCTCGTCCAAGGACTGACGGAGTTCATCCCCGTTTCGTCGAGCGGCCATCTGCAGCTCGTCCCGTTCGTTCTCGGATGGAAGGCACCGACCGTTGCATTCGACGTCGCGGTCCACTTCGGAACGCTGGTCGCCGTCGTGTACGTGTTCCACGAGGAGGTCGGGCGCCTCATCCGCACGGCGGCTCATTGGCGAGATTCGAGCGATCCTGAGCAACAGCTGCTTCGGTTGATCGTGATCGGAACCATCCCGGCAGTCATCGTCGGGGCCGCGTTGAACCACTGGGTGGAAAGCGCCTTCCAGCGGCCGGTCGTCATCTCAGTGCTGCTAGGCGTCACGGGGTACCTGCTGTTTTCGGCCGAGACCAAGGCCGAAGCTCGGAAACAGCCTGCGCGCGCGATCGACGATCTAACCAACCGAGACGCCGCGATCGTCGGCGGCTGGCAAGCCGTCGCGATCCTGCCGGGCGTGTCCCGCTCGGGCGCGACCATCGGCGGCGCCATGCGGCTGGGGATCGACCGCCGGTCAGCCGCGCGCTTCTCGTTCCTGCTATCGATCCCCGTGATCGCCGGCGCGATCGTGTTCAAGCTGCCCGACATGGCGCACCAGGCCGCCACCGGCCTGGGGTCGTTCATCGTGGGGATCCTCGTGTCCGGGCTATCGGGGTTCGTAGCGGTGAAGTGGTTCCTACGGATGATCCGCCTGAAGGGCCTCCGGCCGTTCGGCGTGTACTGCTTCCTGGCGATGGTGGCCGGGCTCGTGACGGCCCTGGCGCGGGGCTAACTGCCCGAACGGGCCTGTCAACCTTTTAGCCCGCTCCTGCATATAAGGAGCATGAGCACGGGCGAACTGGCGATCAGGGGGCCCCGGATCGGAGTCTTCCAACCTTCTCAGAAGCGGCTCGACGAGCTGGCCGTCTGGTTCCAGGCCGAGTATCCAACGCTTCTTCGATTCGCCTATTTCGTGAGCGGTAGCGCTTCATCGGCCGAGGACCTCGTCCAAGACGCTTTCGTTCGGATCTACCGGGCCGGCGGCCAGGTCGAACGCGAGGGCTTCCACACCTACGCGCGCAAGACGATCGTGAACCTCCATCGCTCGGGATTCCGTCGAGCAGCCCGCGAACGCGGCGTGCGACCCGATGAGCCGGTCTCATCCGACACCGCCGCGTACGCGCTCCGAGACGAGATGTGGGACGCGATCCTGACGTTGTCGCCGCGCCAGCGCGCCGTGATCGCGTTGCGGTTCTACGAAGACATGAAGGAGCGCGACGTCGCCGCTGTGCTGGGGATGAGCGTGGGCTCTGTGAAGAAGCACGCCGACCGAGCGATGACGAAGCTGCGAGAGCGATTGGGCACCCGGAGGGAATCATGAGTCTCGAAGACGAGGTCAAAGCAGCATTCAAGAAGCACGAGGACGATGCGCGCGCGGACGGGCAGAGCTGGGACGCAGTCCAGAAGAAGGTGCGGCGCGCGCACACTCAGCGCCTCGTCTATAGCTCCGCGCTGAGCCTCGTGATCATCGCTGCGATCGCGATCATCGTGGTCAAGAGCCCAGGTTCCAACCAAAGCCGCGGGTTCACCGGTCCGTCCGAGACTCCCACCGGAGTCGAGACCCCCTCGCCGAGCGACGAACCTTCTACGACACCAACCCCCAAGGACCCCACAAAGGACCCTCTTTATGGCTTCAAGTGGCGCGTAGGGGTCCAGTCCGGATTTGCTGTGGCCATACCGAAGGATTGGAAAGGCGGCTGGTTCGAAGGTGTTTGGGACTTCGAACCGAGCGGTCTGCCTTCTACCTCGCAGGGTGGGAACACATTTGCAATCACAATCACAGTCGAGCCGGGCAGTTATCGCGACGCACCCAGCGGCGCGCGCGCAAGCGAGATAACGATCCATGACCGCAGGGCTCTAACCTGGTCAACAGATCCGCACCACGTCTCATACGCAGTCGACTGGCCCGGTTGCCCTGACTACGCGAGCGCGTGCTCGGCGAATGCCGCAACCCAACGGCTGATCATGCGGCTCTACGGATCCACTCAGAGCCTATGGGACTCGTACGAAGCTCTCGGGCGGAAGGCAGCGCTTTCCGTCGTCGAGTACGACGGGTTGGAGGCATTGCACGGCACAGTTGATCTAACCATCAAGATCGATGATCTTCGCAGAGCTCTCGTTCGATTCATGGACGCGCGCGTTGAAGGCATCGGAGCGGACGAGCTAATGGGAACGAGCGCCTCGAATTCGTATAACTCAGATGGAGGGTTATATGAACTGAATGGCAACCCTGCAACGACGTACGACATCATCCAGAGAACCGGTAATGAGTTCGAAATCAGTATTGCGTACGGAAACAGCCGTCGTTACGAGCGCATAGAGATGCAGCAAGGCGACGGAACTGCTGCGCCGACGGTCGAGAAGGTTTGTATCGGCTGTACTTCCTGATCAGTTTTCCGCGCCCGCCGCGATGGTCGCGTCGACCTGCGCGCGCCTTGTGTCCAGCTCCTGCGCGATCTGCTCGTCGGCGGCCGACAGCTCGTCGGGCACGAGGTCCTGGAAGTTGATCACGCCCATCTCTTCGTAGAGCGCGCGCACCTTCGGACCCCACAGGCCGATGTCCTTTACCGTCGGCACGATCCGGCTGAACAGCGCCTGGCGGAAGAACTTCATCATCTCGGCTTGCTCGACGTAGGCGAGGCACTCCTTGGTGTCGAAGCCCATATGCTCCCATACCTCTTGCGCCATGAAGCGCGCGTACATCAGCCGCGACGCTTCGCACACGAACTCTTCGCGCTCGTCGCGCTCGGCTTGCGTCATCTGCGGATAGATGTCGCGCAACGCGAGCCGTCCGAACGCGACATGACGCGCCTCGTCCTGCATGACGTAGGTGTTGAGCGCTTTCGACAGCGGTTCTTCGGAATAGTCGCGGATCATGGCGAACGCGGCGAGCGCCAGCCCCTCGATCATGATCTGCATCCCGAGATAGGTGAAATCCCACCGCGAGTCCGAAAGGACTTGATCGAGCAGCGTCTTCAGGTACTGATTGATCGGGTACGCCATCTCGATCTTCTCGCGCAGATACCGGTCGTACACCTCGACGTGGCGCGCCTCGTCCATCACCTGCGTCGCGGCGTAGAACTTCGAGTCGATGTCCGGCACGCTCATCACGATCTTGGCCGTGCACACGAGCGCGCCTTGCTCACCGTGCAGGAACTGCGAGTTCAGCCACGCGCCCATGTTGTGGCGAACGTCTGCCTGCTCTTCTTCGTTGAGCTTCTCCCACGTCGGCGATCCGTAGATCGGGACGTAGAAATCGGGGAAATACTTGCCGCCCGGGTCGACCTCGATCGACCAGTCGAGCTTCGTCGCACCGTCCCACTGCTTCTGCTTGCCCTTGCTGTACAACGTGAGCAACTGTCCGCGGACGTCGTCGTAGTCCCACTGGAACGTCGTGTCGAACGCACCCGGGATCGACCAGGTCTTCTCACCGACCGGAAGCGCGTAGTGGTCCGTGCTCATGACTTCCTCCCATCGGACAACCCGTTGCACACCAGTTCCGCAAGGCTTGCTGCAACGACTTCGTTCGCTTCGTCGGGCGGCGAGATCGCGTAGGAGATGAACACCCGCGCGCAGATCTCTGCGGCGCGGTGACGGAGACTCTCCGAAACGTGCGACGCGCGCGTCGCGAGCACTTGCTCGGTCAGGCGCATCCCCATGCTCATGACCGGGTTCGCTTCGACGGTCAGGAAGGGGAGCAGCTCCTGGGGCTCGGTGGCCATGACCTTGTCGAGCAGCGGGTGCTCGCGGAACGTCTTCAAGCTCATCGTGAATGCGGCTTCGAGCGCCGGGCGCAATCCCGCGTGTGGCTCGATCGCTTTCCGCACCTGGTCGACGAGACGCTCCTCTTCGCGGAGAACGAGCGCAGCGAGGAGGTCGTGGCGCGTCGCGAAGTATCGGTAGACGGTTTGGCGCGAGAGCCGCGCCTCTTTGGCGACGTCGGCGATCGTCGTCCGCCCGAGTCCGAAGCGCTCGGCGCATGCGAACACCGCGTCCAGGATGCGCGCGCGCGTCGCGTCTTCCGGCGCGGGCTCCTCGACCTGGTAGAGGGGAGGGTCCTCCATGGAGGTGTGACACTAGGACGAGAAGTGTCACATTGTCAAGAACACCCGCGCGCCTGCTCAGAGCAGGGATTCGATCTCGTCCAGGTCCTCTTCGCTTAGGGCCACGCTCCCTCCGCCGGCGTTCTCAGCCGTGTGGGCCGACGACCTCGATCCCGCGATCGCGGCTGTCACTCCCGGCTGATGGAAGACCCACGCGAGCGAGAGCTGCCCGACCGTGATCCCGCGATCGGAGGCAAGTCGCTTCAGGCTCTCCATCAGCTCGAGGTTCTTTTTGCGCGCCTCCGGCGCGAAGAGCGACTCGTAGTTGCCCATCCCCATCTTCCCGCTGCGCCAGTCGTCGTCGGAGAACTTCGTCTCCATGGTGATCGCCCCGGTGAGCAACCCGAACCCGAGCGGGCCGTACGCGATCGACCCGGTCCCGTTCTTCACGCACCACGGCAGCAGGTCGTCCTGCGGACCCCGGTGCACCAACGAGAAATGAGGCTGCAACGAGTCCACGTGGCGGATGTTCTCGCAGCGCTGCAACAGGTCGGTGTTGAAGTTCGACACGCCGATCCATCGCACCAGGCCGTCATCGACGAGCTGCGCCATCGCCTGCCACGTCTCTTCGATGGGCGTGTTCCCGTCGGGCCAGTGCAGCTGATACAGGTCGATCGCATCGCGTCCGAGGCGCTTCAGACTCTTCTCGGCCCCCGCGCGGACGGATGCCGCGTCGAACCCGGTCCCGTTCGGCCGCGGCGCGAGCTTCGTGAACACCAACACATCCGGATAGTCGCGAACGGCTTCGGCGACCAGCTCTTCCGAGCGGCCCCGCCCGTAAACCTCTGCGGTATCGATCCACGACATGCCGGCGTCGAACCCGTCTCGCATGGCTTTGATGACGTGCTCGTCTTCGGGACCCGGGCCCCAGAACTGACCGCCCGCTTCCCACGCACCGAAGCCGATCGCGGAGATCTCGGGACCGTTTTTGCCGAGCTTCTGCTTCTTCATCGCGGCCTCCCCTGTCTCCGGCCCGAACCCTGCCGGCCACCCAATCATTCCCCGAAACGACCGCGCGCAGCCACCTCGGTAAACTCACCCCGTGGGCAAACGGGCGGCGTTCTTCGACTGCGACAAGACCTTGATCCCCGGGTCGAGCCTGTACCTGCTCGCGCGCGGGATGTACGAGCGCGACTTCATCCGCGTCCGTCAGATCGCCGGTTTCGCGTGGGGCCAGGTCCGCTATCAGCTCTTCGGCAAGGAGCTGATGGACAAGGTCGGCGACATCCAAGCGTCGGCGCTGCAGTTCGTGAAAGGCCGGCACCAAGACGAGCTGCGCTCGCTCGGACGCGAGATCGCGGAGGAGCACATCCTCCCGCGCGTCTACGAGGACATCGCTCGCATCATCGAGCAGCACAGCGCCGAAGGGACCGACACCTGGTTGCTGACCGCAGCGCCGCAAGAGCTTGCCGACGTGATCGCGCAGGGCCTCGGGATGACCGGAGCGATGGGAACGGTCTCTGAATTGGACGACGCGGGCGTGTACACGGGGCAGCTCGCCGGTCCGTTGCTTCACGGTCCGGAAAAAGCCAAAGCCGTCGAGCGCCTTGCCCTCGAACGCGACTACGACCTATCGATCAGCCATGCGTACTCCGATTCAAAGAACGACCTGCCGCTGCTCGAGTCGGTTGGGCAGCCGCACGCCGTGAACCCCGATCCGGAGCTGAAGCGG
>Ga0066702_10000265_pt1 | contig 12209 bp, 10 predicted proteins | sample GraSoiAngelo_151_FD_66507 | JGI IMG/M metagenome (GOLD analysis project Ga0066702, IMG submission 66507) | Grasslands soil microbial communities from the Angelo Coastal Reserve, California, USA - 14_1009_12_20cm | ecosystem: Environmental > Terrestrial > Soil > Grasslands | place: USA...
GGTTAGTGCGCCGTGGTGTACGGGCGGTCCTCCACTCCCGACGCGGCTGGCGACTCGTCGGCGAGGCAACCAATGGCCGTGAGGCAGTAGAAAAGGCAGTTGAACTGAAACCGGATGTCACCGTAGTCGATATCAGCATGCCCGAACTGGACGGGAGTCGAGGCGGTACGTCAAATACGGGAGGCAGTTCCGGATAGTAAAGTTCTTGTGCTCACCATGCACGAGTCAGACCAGATGGTGCGGCGTGCATTGGATGCAGGGCTCATGGATACATCTTGAAATCCGATCTCACGGACTCTCTTCCGAAAGCCGTAAGAGCCGTTGCTGATGGTAAGCGTTTCCTCACTCCTAAAGTATCGGAAATCGTGCTGGAGGGATTTCTCAAAACAAGAAGCGAGCAGCGGCAAGGGGAGCGAGGTACGCGAACAACCCCTCGCGAGACCGAGATCGTCCACCGCTTAGCCGAGGGGAAGTCGAATAAGGAGATCGCAGCACAGCTGGGAATCACCGTCAGGACCGTAGAGACGCATCGGGCCAAAATCGTGCTCAAGCTTGGCCTCCATTCTCTGGCCGACCTTATTCATTATGCTATGCGCCATGGGATGGTTTCAGCGCAAGCCGACAGATAAAGTGCCGATGTCTGGGCGCCAATGATTGTCCGATTTGTGGATCACAGTATGCTCGGACACAATCCGGGATCTGGATGGATTGAAGCAAGTCAACGACCGCTACGGGCATCTGACGGGAAGCCATGCGCTCTGCCGGCCGATGTTTTGAGCTTCTGCCGGGACATCAGAATTTTCGGAACCGACATCACTCAAACCGCTGTACGAAAAATCAATTCCTGAGTACAATCAGAAACAACTAGCGGGCGTCGTACAATGGTAGTACGGGAGCTTCCCAAGCTTCGGACGTGGGTTCGATTCCCATCGCCCGCTCCATAACTCCTGATGATTCAATTGTCCTTACGCCTCTAACTTACTAAAATCTACCCGGAAAGCGGTCCGTTTTGGACTGTAGTTGGACTGAAATTGATGCAATTGGACCGAAATATTTTGCCGCACTTGGTCCATTGATTCTTGGCTCAGGCTCGTCAGATCCGTACGAGCATTGGCGCCGGCATTCACGATCAAACGCCAGAGGCAGTAGACCGCTTGCCTAGCAAGTGTGCGATTGACTGTCGTAGGCAGGTTCAAACTGAGGCCCTAAGGGGAACCTCACGCTCGACGCGAGTCTCCGGCAGTAAAGGTCCAGGCGATGATTTCGTACGTACGAAGAAGCTTGCTGCCAGAAATCCTGACGATTCGTTCAGGAAATCTTAAGTAGGCGAGTCCGACCAAGGCCCCTAAGATGAGCGGAGTCGGGTGAATCACGCCTTGGCACAGGATTCCCGGTTGGCGAATGCCTCCGGGCACGGGGACGCACATTGCCTTTCGATTCGAATCAAAACAGAGACCTTTCAAGCGTCGCCAAAGTGATTGCCTTGTCACTCTGTCTTTTTCTTTGCCCTCGATTGAATGCCCAAGCCACGGTGGGGACTCTGGTTGGCCGAATTGCGAGCAGCACTGGCGCTCCGATTGCGAGCTCGGCCTTTCTCTCGGAGCCGCCTTCACAGCGCCAAAAATGTTCCTCGGGAACTCTCACAGAGGGAGCTTCGATTTTTACTGTCGTCATAAGGTCCTTTTCTAATGCGACCTTGGCGCAAAACTCCACTTTTTATATCACAGCCATAGGCTGTGAAGATGAATTTTGTCCCCAAGGGCGCCGATTTGGCCAATGCCAGGCAGAACGTCAAGAAGTTGGGCCGGCTCACCGCATACCCCCATGGGCCGGTGTCAGGCAGGGTGGACGTTTGTGGCATGCACGGCGGCGGCAAGCGCTCGGGCGAGGGCTACGCCATTGTCTACCTTCCAAAAGTGGAGGTAAAAGAGGCGTGGCTGGTCATGGAGGCTGTGGTTGTGGAGTTCGACCACCTGTATACCCCCGGCTCGCAGCGCCATGATGACATTCTGCACTTCAGCGGCGACCATGACGAAGTCGCCATTGATCGCTGCCTGCCCATTGCCAACGGGCTGGAAGTTCAGAGCAGTGTTGATGCCCATAGCTGGCGTCGCGACTCTGCCGTCAACGGCAACAGTCTCGTTTCGGGCGAATGAGAATTTGTAGATGCCGCCGTCGTTCGTACCGGGTGTGCCAAGCGCGGCATCGATGCCAACGGTGTCGAGATCGAGCGGGACGGGCGGTTTCACAGGAGCAGGTGGTGGCGTGCCGGTTTGATCCAAAGCAGCGCGAACACCTCGAGCGATGACCGTCGCATCACCCATGGCGTGGAAATGGGTCCACCAGATGGCGGGCTCGTGGGCAAGCAGGTGCTTGTGAATGGCGCTCTGGTCGATTTCGTTGCGGTGAATGGCGTCCGTCACGGCGGGAAGTTCAGGTTCGGTGACGACTAGGTCGCCCATGGCCATGGTCTGACCGTCATCGTAGCGAGCGAAGGCGGCGTAGCCGCCGAGCGAGAGTCCAGCGGCGACTTGGATACCGTAACTGGTGACCTTCAGGTCGCCGCGCGGGAACCCGACCCGGTACACGGTACCGCTATTCAGCTTGCCGCTTCGTCCAAGGGCGCCCGCCACCGGCCCCCAGTCGGCTACCGTGGTTTGTACAGGCTGTCGAAACCCGTCGTCGTCGGGTTGGTGACGGCCCGCGAGTGCCGCTAGTTCGCTCGGAACGCCAGCGGCCGGAATCGCGATTCCCAAGCTTTGCAGTAGTGCACGTCGGTTCAAAATAACCATTGTAAGACCTCCGCTAGTAGGAATTTACTCTCTAAAAGCAAATGTAGCGCCCGCACACGATCCTCAAGGTAGTCAAATGGTCGCGGACCCGCGAAATCACATGGGCAAGGTGGGGAATGAATTCCGGAATCCAAAAAAGGTGCCGGAAAACTGCTAACTTCTCCTCTCGTGTATCTCCTATGGCTGGTGGGTGTGAGGATATCACAGCGGCATACTGGTTCGCAGCTTCAACGTCATTCGGGTCATTCGGGGGCTGCGCGACTTACAAGTGGAACTTAAGCCGCCCGACGTGCCTCCCAGCAATCTTCAAGCTCGCCATTGAGATGGCAGCAGCGTAGAGCCAGGATCGCGTTCGCTCTTCGAACGGTCCAGAACATTCCTGACCTCTTAAGCTCAAGTTTTTTCTCGTTCGCCGCTATCCTTACGATTTGTTCAGCAAAACTTCAGTAGCGTTATAGGACCAGGCGGTGTACAAAATAGCCGAACTACGGTTACCTGCAAGGCGTATTCAAAACCATCTCCCTTCCCGTTAGGGGGCAGCTCGGAAGCTCTCGGGCCCCTCGGTGCGGTTCGCGATCGCCTGTGAGAGTCGGTGCGAAGAGTAGGCGAGTCGTCAGGAAACGCTGTCACTGAGTTTATGGAGGAACTATATGAAGAAGTTTTCTGCTTTTGGTCTGATTTTGCTTGCGTCATTGAGTACCCAAGCCTATCCGCAAGACAATGTTCCCCTTCGACTCATCCGAACCATTCCGATGCCGAATGTCAAAGGCCGCATTGACCACATGGATGAGGATGTCAAAGGCAAGCGGCTCTTTGTGGCCGGCCTCGAGAACGGCTCGCTCGAAGTGGTCGACCTTCAGGCCGGCAAATGGTTGAAAAGCGTTCCTGGTTTTAAGAAAACACAGGGAATTGCCTTCGTTCCATCCCTCAATAAGGTGTTCGTTGCTAGCGGAGATGACGGGATGCTCCGCGTCTTCCGTGGGGACACTCTCGAATTGCTTGATTCCATCAAGCTGGATCTTGGGCCCAACCGAGTGACCTACGATCCGCACACGAAATTGATCTACGTGGGATACGGTGGCAAAGACGCAGGCAAGGACTATGGCGAAGTTGGGATCATCGACCCCGAAACGGACAAGCACGTTGGCGACGTCAAAGTGGAGGCGCACCCTGCGGAACTTCTGTTGGACGAGTCCGGCAATACCTTGTTTGTTTTTGTTTCTACCGCAAGTAAAGTTCAAGTGGTGGATACCAAGAAACGCGAGGTGGTATCCACGTGGTCTGTCAGCAGCCAGCGGAATGGCGACGGAGCCTTTGACGAAAAAACGCACCGTTTGTTTATCGGAACACGTACGCCCCCACAAATGATTGTTATGGATTCTCAGACCGGCAAGGAGATCGCAAATCTCCCAACCGTTGAGGGCATGGACGGGGTCTATTTCGATGGCGAACACAAGAGAGTGTATGTTTCCGGGGGCCGCGACTTTGACGTTGGATACATCTTCGCCTACCAACAGAAAGATGCTGATCACTACGAAACCATCGGGAAAATACCCACGAAACCAGGTGCCGGTACCTCGTTTTGGTCCCCTGAGCTGAATCGGTACTACGTCGCGGCACCTGCTCATAAGAACGAAGGGGCCGCTATTCTTGTCTTCGAACCAGAGCCCTGAAATTCTTCGGACACGGTGGATTCTTTAGAGGAAGCAGTAAAAAGAATCTCTCTCAGGAGGAGATATGAAGAAGTTGCTAGCCGTTGGCGTGGTGGCATTGGGCGCACCCGGATTGCTTACGATGCGAGGTACAAGGACTGCAGTCGCGGCGCCTCAGGCGCCGTCCCGCGAACTTGCGCCGTTGCAGCTCATTCAAAAAATACCGGTGCCGGGTGTCGCCGGTCGTATCGACCATTTCACGGCATTTCCCAAGCGCCGGCTCCTGATTTTTGCCGCGCTGGGTAACAATTCGATGGAGATTGTGAACACCTTTCAGGCCAAAGTCGTTCAGAGCATCAAGGGGTTGGATGAACCTCAGGGCGTACTCTATGTTCCCGGATTGGACAAAATCTTTGTGGCCAACGCGGGAAACGGCACGGTCAAAGTTTATGATGGCAAAACGTACGCGCTTCGCAAGAGTATCGAGTTGGGTGCGGAATCCGACACCGACAACCTGCGATGGGATGAAGATTCAAAACGGGTTTTTGTCGGCATCGTGGGCGGCATCGCTATGATCGATGCAGAGACGGAAACCCATGTCGGGAAGGACCTCAAGGGCAGTGGAGGTCACTCCGAGTCGTTCCAGCTAGAAAAGAAAGGGTCTCGCATTTTCGTCAATGTCCCGGATGACGGCAGTGTGGTCAACGTGATCGACCGGAAGACCGGCGAGTTGACCAAATGGGGACTCAACGGAGTCAAAGCAAACTATCCAATGGCGCTCGATGAAGACGATCATCGCCTCTTCGTGGTGACCCGGAGACCCCCGTTCCTAATCGTGCTGGATACCGATACGGGCAAAGAAGTAGCGAGAGTCCCGGTGGGAGGATCGTGCGACGATGTCTACTACGACGCGGAGCGCAAGCGGATTTATGCGCTCGGCGGCGAAGGATTCATCAGCGTGGTCCAACAGAATGACCCGGACCACTATACGCTCTCCGCAAATATCCCTTCCGCCGTGGGCGTGCGCACGGGCATTTTCTATGGAACGAGTCTGTACGTCGGCGTGCCGGCGTCGGGACTGGAACCCGCGCAAATCTGGAACTATGCAGTGCCCGAATAGCGTGTAAAAAGCGAAGGCCCTGGCAGGTGCGAACAAGTGCGCGGAATCATGAATTTATGAGATGCGGGATTGACAGACCACAAATCCAGGTTCCATGAGCAACTTCTACCGCAGGCGAGGCAATCTAGCGTGCGGGCTTCTTAGTCTGTGTCTCTTGTTATTTCGATCGTCTGGGGCGAACGCCGAAGCTTCACCTGCGAAGGGCGAGTCCGCCCGGATGAGTGCGGAAGCAACTCCTGTTGATCACGTCCCAAAGCTCGGCGGAACCTTGAACGATCCGCTCTGGCAATCCGCCAAACCCATTACGGAGTTCCGTCAACGGGAACCCCACGAAGGCGAGTCGCCAACCGAGAAGACAGAAGTACGCATTCTCTACACGCGACACGCCGTGTATTTCGGGATTCATTGCTATGACTCCGAGCCTTCGCGGATCATCGCGACCGAACTCCGGCGGGACGTAAGCCAAGACCTGGACGACCACTTCGAAATCCTGATCGATTCGAACCACAATCGCCGTGGCGCCTACGTATTCGAGGTCAATCCACTTGGTACGCAAAACGACGGCCTCATCGTGGAAGAGCAAGGAGACACAAATGGAGGAGACTTCGACCGGGGGTGGGACGGAGTGTGGACATCCGAAGCGCGCATCGCTCCTGACGGATGGACCGCGACAATAGAAATCCCATTCACAACCCTCAATTTCACTCACGCCAGCGAAGTGATCGTTGCACGATCTTAACGACTGGCCCGAATTCCCTCGTAGCCGATCTGCACGACCGTATGCCCGTCATCGTGACGCCCGACAAGTACGATGTGTGGCTCGATCCCGACGTCAAAGACTTCGAAACAATTCGTGACATTCTCAAGCCCTACGACGCGAATCTAATGCGTCGGTATCCTGTCAGCAGGAAACTCAACAATTCAAAAATTGACGATGCGGAGTCCGCATTGCCCGTCATCTTGGACACTCCTGCACAGGCGAACCTGTTTTAGCAGTATTAGTGCCTCCGCTCGGGCCTCAGTTTCCGATTAGCCGACCATGATAAGTCCGTGTCAACAGGGCAAAGGCTCTCCTGACGCGCTTGGGAGAAGCGCGGGAAAGAAATTCTTCAGGTTCCTCAGCTCGCGTTCGTGCCTCGCGGCGGTGGTTCCTCTTCGATTGAGAACCAGACAACTCGCGGAATGGACCTGCTGGGGAACTTACACCTAGAGTTGCGTCGCTCGGTTTTTCTAGGAGGATGCGGCGCCGGTGGGCGCTAAGTCTTATCGTTGTTGTAACCACTAACGATGGCAATCGCACCGCTGATTCCAGAAATCACTGTGATACGCGTAGATTGGCGAAGTGCGCGATCGTTTCGGTTCCAACCCATAAAGCAATCTTGCCTTGCGCTTGCTTGAGGTCGTTGACGACTAGGGCGGGTTGCGGCGCACCCTGCACGTACAAGCGCGCCTTGTCACCATGCACTTCGATCTTCAGCTTGGTCCATTCTCCCGGGACGACGTCTGCATAGCTCTCGTATTTCTCCGGGAACTCCTTACGCAATCGAAACCAGGGGAAGTCCGGATGAGAAATGTATTGGGTCGAATGGTTGCGTCGCACCTGGTCGTCGGCCCGCCCATTAGTCGGACGCAGGTAAAAGCATTCGTACTTTGCGACGTCCTTGGCGGCGTCAAGATTGACGCGAAAGGCCACACCGACGAATCCCCGCGGTGCTGTGCTCTTTGCCGTCGGGCTGGGTTCACCCGTCAACTCGATTTCAATCGTGCCGTCCCGAAATTCAGTCTTATTTAAGATGACAAGTTGAATCCCGTCGGCGACATCCGGCGGTGCGGTGTCAATCACGCGCAGCCCTTTTCGCCCCTTGTACGTTACCCATTCCGTTTTCACATTGCGGGCCTGCTGTTCGTTCAGTCTATCCAGCGGGACGGTCGTGGTCTTGACCGCAGCGTTTGGGCCCGGCGTTTGACCTCGAACACCCACTGCGAGGGATGCCAACACAACAATGGCTGCGATGAGAGACTTCATGGCGAATACTTGCCTCTGCAGCTTAGGATCGAGAGCTACCATCACTTAGCGGCTAAAATGACGCGAATCCAATCGCCGATGGCATCGTTTTATCTAAGGGATTGGCGCTGTGAATCGACCTTCTTCAAGACGTCATCCAAAGAACCTTGAAACACCAGAAGGTTCGTCTCCATCGCTGCACTCGCGCCGACCGCGAGGGGAATTTGTGGGTCTACGTGTTGGCATGTCAATTCCGGGTTGCTCCACACGTTTCCGGTTGTACGTGTGAAACTGGCCACCACCCATTTGCCGTCACTTGAAACCGTTGCGATCAAGGGCTCGTCAACGGCGCGGGACTTGTTGTAGTACGTAATACCATCCCTTTTTTCTACTTTTTTGGCGGGAATCGGCCAGGTGTAGGACGCCAAGTAGCGGGCAGGTAGCCATTGGTCGAGCGGTATCGTCAATCGACTCGGCGTTTCCGACGCTAAGAGATCAAATCCGTCCTTATGGTGAACATAGGTCCGCTCCAAGCGAACATCGTGAAACATGGAAGTGAGCCTCGGGTCGGTCGGGGCGTAAATCATTTCATAGACTAATTGCGATCGGTTCACGAATTCGTAGCTAAAGCGCACTCCATCGTCTTCCAGCATGGCAGCCGCTAACATGTGGAGACCGCCCGCGAAATCCTTTTCATATTGCAGCGACCGGCCGACCTGCCGCCAAGCAGGTCGATCTCCGTGCTGGCCTGACTGAAACAGAAACAGATGCTTTCCTTCCTTGTCGCCCACATGTCGGACCGTGACGTGCTCAGGGAAAATCACTTCTATGGTCTTATCGCTGTCGGGATGACCCGGAAGTACAACCCGCAGCGTTGGATAGCTGTTTTCGTCCGCCACAACCAAGCGCATCGCGCTGGCATTCTGGACGGCAGGGGGAGCTTGCGTGCGCCCTGCTAGAGTGAAAAATAAACTAGCCAAAAGGCTAAACGGCAGGCGTTTTCGAGTGACCAGGCCCAGCGGTTTATCAAATTCTTTTTTCATATTATTCATATCGCAGCGCCACCAGCGGGTCCACGCGCATTCCCCGCCACGCAGGAATGTAGCATGCAGCCAGGGCAACGATAGCAAATAGAAGCGGCACGCCGATAAACGTCAGCGGATCGGTTGGCGTAACTTGGTATAGCTGCGTGGCGAGCAGCCGCGTCGCTCCGAGCGCAGCAAGCACCCCCGCGGCAACTCCGCGCAATGCCAGCTTCAGGCCTTGGCTGAGGACCATGCGCATCACGTGTACCGGACTTGCTCCCAGCGCCATGCGGATTGCAATTTCGTGGATGCGTTGCGAAACTAGATGAGCCATCACGCCGTAGATCCCGATCGCCCCCAGAAACATGGCTAGAACGCTAAAGAAAACCATCAGGTCGGCTACCACCCGGTCCCCCGTGTTAACCGCAGCTATCAGGTTCTCGAGTGGCTCGACCGAAGAGATAGGCTGGTCGCGGTCCACAGCCCAAATCGCGTCGCGGATAGCTGTGGCCATTATCGTGGGGTCACCGGACGAGCGTACGACGAATCCAAAAGTTCTCGAGGGAAATTGCGCCAAAGGAACATAGATGTGCCACCCGGGACGTTCACGCAGGTAGTACATCTTAATGGCATTCACTATGCCAACAATCGTGCCGACGGAATGCTGCTCGCCCAATCTAAGCTTTTTCCCGATGGGGTCTTCGCCCGACAAAAGCTGTCGGGCCATAGTTTGACTGATAATTATGGAAGGAGAAGTTCCATACGCGTCGGAGGAATCGAAAAAGCGGCCTTTGACCAACCCAATCTGCATCGTCGAGAAATAATCCGCTGACACTGCAGTGAAGGGTGCCCCCTGTCTCTCACCGGGTTGAAGCGGCTTTCCGACCACTTGGAATTCGATGCCCTGGCCGAAGCCGCCAAATGGGACATGACTCGCCACGCTCGTGGAAGCAGCTCCAGGCAGGGCGCGAATACGGGACAGTACTTCATCGCTGAAATTTCGAAATTGCGAGTCCTCTGTGTACTTCGTCTTCGGGAGCGCGAGCTGCGCCACCAGGACGTTGGCCGCATTGTAGCCAGGACTGGAGCGCACAGAAATGATGAAGCTCTTCACGAGCAACGTCGCCGAGATGAGCACCACTACCGCCAGAGCAATCTCCGCGGCTACAAAGATCCGCCGGAGCCGCCCGCCGGCTTTGCTGCCCGACGTCTGGCCGGATGTTTCCTTGAGCGTGTGATTTACATCAAGCCGCGAATTCTCGAATGCCGGCGCGAAGCCGAAGACCAATCCACAAAGCAACGTAATTCCTAGGGTGAACATCAGCATGGAGAAATCCAGCTCGACGTGGCCATAATTCACGATGTATCCACGGATATGACCGGGAATCTGTGACTCAATCCAGCGCATGCCCCATGAGGCAAAGAGCAGGCTCGCCACGCCGCCGACCAAAAACAGCAACAACGATTCTGTCAGGAGCTGCCCCGCCAAACGCCTGCGCGTCGCGCCAAGGGCTCCACGCACAGCGAACTCCCTCGTGCGGCTTGTCGCGCGCGCCAGCATCAGATTCGCCACGTTTGCACACGCGATGAGCAGAACCAGGCCGACAACTATGAAGCAGATCATTACTTCGGGCCCGCCTTCTTCCTTACGGATTCTGTCCGTCATGGAGCTGACGAGCCAAGTCAGGTTGGTATTAGTTTTCGGAAACTCCTTCTCGATATGGGCAAAGAACGTTGCCGTTTCCGCCCGAGCTTGTTCTAGCGTTACGCCTGGCTTCAGTCGGCCAAATGCAGGAAGCCAAACGTTGCCGCGGTCCGCGCGCTGCATATCGGTCAACGCAAGCGGTGTCCACAAATTGGCGATGCCCATAAGCGGGAATTGAAAAGTTCCGGGCATAACCCCGACTACTGTGTACGCTTCGCCGCCGATGGCGATGTTGCGTCCGATGATTTTTGGGTCCCCGGCGTAGCGGCCTTGCCATAGTCCCTGGCTTAGAATAGCCACGTGCGGCGCGCCCGAGCGATCATCCTCCGCCGTGAAGGTTCGCCCCAAGATGGGCTTGGTGCCGAACGTATCAAAAAAATTCCAACTCACTCGGCCGCCGTCGACTAGTTCGGGAAGGCCATCCCCAGTTAGATTGAGACTCGCACCGCCCCAAGCCACGGTTTGCTCAAACGAAGTGTTTTGCTTCTGAAAATCGAAATAGTCCGCCGCGGAAGTAACTCCCCCGCTTGTCCATCCGTGTTTCTTGTCCTGGGTCTCGAAGATCACCAGCCGGTCTGGTTGTGGGTAAGGCAGCGGTTTGATAAACCAAGCGTCGATGTAGCTGAATATTGCGGCATTTGCGCCAATCCCGAGCGCGAGAGTGAGGACAGCTACGGTCGTGAACCCGGGAGATTTGCGCAAAAGGCGGAGGGTGTAGCGTAGGTCTTGGGCGAAGGTCTCGAGGAACATACCGGAACGAATGGCTCGCACCTCTTCTTTAACTTGCTCGACGCCGCCAAGTTCGATGAGCGCTTGCCTGCGGGCTTCTGGATGTGAAAGCCCCTGCTTCATCTTCTCCTGGGCCAGCAGTTCCACCGCGGATTTCAGCTCATCGTCCAGTGCTTGCTCGATCGCGCGTTTGCGCAGGAGGTTTCGGAAGAAACTGGCAATTCGGCCTGGCATGACGCCTCCCATCCGAACTCAGGTGGATTCGACCGCCGCCGTCATGATCTTAACCACCTGGCTCCAATCCCGTTCCTCGGCCCTGAGCTGTGCCCGACCGGAGGAAGTCAGGCGGTAGTACTTGGCCCGGCGATTGTTCTCCGAGGCGCGCCATTCGGCTTCGACCCAACCCTTCTCTTCCATGCGGTGCAAAGCGGGAAAGAGCGAGCCAAAACTCACTCGAAAGGCGCCGGCAGTAATCTGTGTGATGCGTCGGGACACACCGACTCCATGCAATGGTTCCAGTGCCAGCGCTTTCAAGATCAGGAGGTCTAACGTGCCGCGCAGAAGATCGGTTCGTTCCTTACCCATTCGGCCTCTCTTATCGGAATGCGATATGAGCACGTCCCTTTCCATACCGGTCTGCTTGGAAATGCATGTCAGGCGGGAACTTACGGCGGGAGTGTTGCCGGTGCCAAAGTGTCTGTGAACGATTCCGAGACGGTTCGTCCCGTAATCGACCACCTGTTATGGTTCCACTCCGGCGGGCAATCGGACGTGTAACGGGTCGGAAACTGAGCAACTGCGTCGCTCTCTAGCTCCATCCAGCTCTGGCCCCTTGACAACTCTTCCATGGAAGATGAGAATCTAGCCGTAGGCGAATAAAAGGCGAATATACAAACTGCTATGATTGCCCTCCCGCCGAACTTAGGCATCCGAGGAAAGACTCGCAGACAATAACGTCGAGAAGATCCTGCTAGCAGCCGGGGCTGATAGCAACCGGCAAAGACACCTCGAACGAGGCGATGAGCTGAGGAGAGGTTGAGATGGCGGGATCGGCGCATGAGCCGTAGGAGCGAAGACGGTGAGGTAACGCTCACCCAGGAGGCGGAACACGCCTCCCCCGCGCCGGTAACACCGGTCGTGGGGCAAAGGGGCTCTGAACACTTGGTGGTTTCGTCATCCGC
>Ga0066702_10000268_pt1 | contig 12198 bp, 11 predicted proteins | sample GraSoiAngelo_151_FD_66507 | JGI IMG/M metagenome (GOLD analysis project Ga0066702, IMG submission 66507) | Grasslands soil microbial communities from the Angelo Coastal Reserve, California, USA - 14_1009_12_20cm | ecosystem: Environmental > Terrestrial > Soil > Grasslands | place: USA...
TGGCCGACGTGCCCCTGGACGGCATTCCGGGCCACAGCTCGGGTCTGCTGCGCACCCCGGCCGCCCCGGTGGCGGTGATGATCTCGTACGAGGTGTTCTTCGACGAGCGGGCCCGGGGCGGGGTGCGGGCCGGCGGCCAGCTCCTCGTCGTACCCACCAACACCGCGTCGTACCGCAGCACCCAGGTCCCCACCCAGGAAGTGGCGGCGGACCGCATCCGGGCGTGGGAGACCGGCCGGTGGCTGGTCCAGGTCACCCCGACCGGGTACACCACGGTGGTCGGCCCGACCGGCTCGGTGGAGCGGCGCAGCCGCCTGGGCGCGGCAGCCGTCGAGGAGGCGACCGTGCCACGCGGCACGGGGCTGACCGTCTACGACCACATCGGCGACGGGTGGGTGGCGGGGGTGGCACTGGCCGGGTGGCTGGCCGTCGTGGCGGTGGCGGCACGCGCCCGCCGGCGGGTTCGGCCAACGGGCGCGCCGTGCGATGAATCAGCCTGAAAGGCGTCGACCGGCGGCGCCTTCGGTTTGACCCTGGGGGCCCCGGTGGGCCAGGATTTGAGGCTTATGGTCGGCACGGACGGGCACCGGCGGGACCGGGACGGCCTGCGTGTCGCCCTCCTCGTCTACCGCGGCAACCCCCACTCCGGCGGCCAGGGCGTCTACACGCGTTACCTGGCCCGCGAGCTGGTCGACCTCGGCCACGAGGTGACGGTCTTCGCCGGCCAGCCGTACCCGGTCCTGGACGAGGGCGTGGGCTGGGTCCCGGTGCCCAGCCTCGACCTGTACCGGCCCGACGACCCGTTCCGCATCCCCCACCCCCGCGAGTTCAAGAGCCGCTACGACGTGGCCGAGTTCGCCCTCATGTGCACGGCCGGGTTCCCCGAGCCCCGGACGTTCAGCTGGCGGGTGCGCAAGGAGCTGGCCGCCCGCAAGGGCCAGTTCGACGTGGTGCACGACAACCAGACCTTCGGCACGGGCCTCCTCGGCGTCATGGAGGACGGCCTACCGCTGCTCGGTACGTGCCACCACCCGGTGACGGTGGACCGGATGCTCGACCTCAAGCACGCTCCCACCTGGCGCCGGCGCCAGCAGCTTCGGCGCTGGTACGGGTTCCTCAAGATGCAGATCAAGGTGGCCCGGCAGATCCCCCGGATCCTGACGGTGTCCAGCTCGTCGAAGCGGGACATCGTGGACCAGTACGGCATCACGGACCAGCAGCTCGAGGTGGTGCCGATCGGGGTGGACCAGAACCACTTCCGCCGCCGCCCGGAGATCGCCCGGGTGCCGGGCCGCATCATGACCACGGCCAGCGCCGATGTGCCGTTCAAGGGCCTGCTGCCGCTGGTGGAGGCGGTGGCCAAGGCCCGGACGGAGCGGCCCGACGCCCACCTGGTGGTGGTCGGGAAGCTGCGGGAGGAGAGCCCGGTGGCGGCGGCCATCGAGCGGCTCGGGGTATCGGACGCGGTGCGCTTCGAGTCGGGGATCACGAACGAACGGATGATCGAGTTGTACGCCGAGGCGGAGGTGGCGGTGGTGCCGTCGCTGTACGAGGGCTTCTCGCTGCCGGCGGTGGAGTCGATGGCGTGCGGCGTGCCGCTGGTGACGACGACGGGCGGCGCGCTGCCCGAGGTGGTCGGCGACGATGGGGTGACCGGGATTCTGGTGCCGCCGGGGGATGCCGGCGAGCTGGCCGGGGCCATCGTCAAGGTGCTGTCGGAGCCGGAGCTGGCCGCCCGCCTGGCCACCAACGGGCGCAAGCGGGTGCTGGAGCGGTTCACGTGGGAGGCCTGCGCCAAGGCGACCGCCGAGCACTACCGATGGGTCATAGAGGAGAAGCAGCGGGCTTGCTGACGGTCCGCTACGAGCAGCTCGGGGTGGCGCCGGGCGACCGGCTGCTGGACCTCGGTGCCGGCGCCGGGCGCCACGCCTTCGAGGCCATGCGCCGTGGCGCCGTGGTCACCGCCGTGGATGCCGACGCGGCCGAGGTCAAAGACGTGACCTGGATGATGAAGGGCCTCCCGGGCGAGGGTTCCGCTCTGGTGGGCAACGCCCTGGCTCTACCGTTCCCCGACGGGGCATTCGACCGGGTCATCGCGGCCGAGGTGCTGGAGCACATCCCCGAGGACCGGGGCGCCATCGCCGAGCTGGCCCGGGTGCTGAGCCCGGGCGGCACCATGGCCGTCACGGTGCCGCGCTGGTGGCCGGAGCTGGTCACGTGGGCCATCTCCGACGACTACCACAACAAGCCGGGCGGCCACATCCGCATCTACCGCGGGTCGGTGCTCGCCGGCCGGGTGGAGGCGGCCGGGCTGGAGCGGTACGGCTCGCATCATGCCCACGGGCTGCACAGTGCCTACTGGTGGCTGCGGGCCGCGGTCGGCGTGGACCGCGACGACCATCCGCTGGTGCAGGCCTACCACCGGCTGCTGGTGTGGGACATCACGGCCCACACCGCGTTCACCCGGGTGCCGGAGGCGCTGCTCAACCCGGTCATGGGTAAGAGCCTGGTCATGTACTTCAGGAAGCCGGCCCGTTGATCCAGTCGCTCACCCCGACGGAGATCGCCCGTACCGCGGAGTGGATCGCATCCATCCAGCTGAAGAACGGCATGATCCCCTGGTTCCCCGGCGGCCACGCCGACCCGTGGAACCACACCGAGGCGGCCATGGCGCTGCTCCTGGCCGGGCGGCGGCCCGAGGCCGACCGCGCCTTCGAGTGGCTGGCAGCTACCCAGCTGGAGGACGGTTCGTGGTGCCGGTACCACCTGGCCGAGGGCATCGAGGATCCCCGCCGGGATCCGAACGTCGGGGCCTACGTGGCGACAGGGGCGTGGTGGCACTATCTGACGACGGGCGACTTCGGGTTCTTGGAGTCGTTCTGGCCCGTCATAGAGGGGGCCATCGAGTTCGTGCGCCGGCTCCAGCAGCCGGGCGGCGAGATCCTCTGGTCCATGGACCCCGACGGGCACCGCGGCCGTTACGCCCTGTTGACGTCCACGGCGTCCATCCACCACAGCCTGCGCTGCGCCGTGGCGGTGGCCGAGCAGCTCGGCTTCGAGCGGCCGGAGTGGGAGCTGGCCTCGGACCTGGTCGTGGAAGCCATCGTCCACCGCCCGGACGCGTTCGCGCCCAAGGAACGCTGGGCCATGGACTGGTACTACCCGGTCCTTTCCGGCGCCCTGCAGGGGGAGGCGGCGGAGCAGCGGATCGATGGCCGGTGGCGCGAGTTCATCCTCGACGGGGTCGGGGTGCGGTGCGTGTCCGACGAGCCGTGGGTCACCGCGGCGGAGACGGCGGAGTGCGCCATGGCCCTCGACGCCATCGGCATGCGGGACCGGGCCCTGGCGCTGCTGGCCGCGACCCGGCACATGCGCGAGGAGGACGGCTCGTACTGGACCGGGTGCGTCCACCCGCAGTGCGTCCGCTACCCGGGTGGGGAGAAGACGACCTACACCGCGGCCGCCGTCCTCATGGCCGACCACGCCCTGTGGGGGCACGGGCCGACCGCCGGCCTGTTCCGCGGTGAGACGCTGCCGGCGGTGGTCGACGTGGTGGCGAGCGAACCCCTCGGGGAGGGCCGCAGCGGCGGGTGAGGGTCTCCCTCGTCGTCGTCAACTACGGGACCATCGAGGCGGCGCGGTCTCTGGCCGACTCGGCCCGATCCGCCCTCGACGAGGTCATCGTCGTCGACAACGCCAGCTTCTCCGCCGATCGCCCCTCGGTGGAAGCGGCCCACCCGGGCATCAGGTTCGTGTGGCGCGACACCAACGACGGCTACGGAGCGGGCGCCAACGCGGGGGCCCGGCTGGCGTCGGGCGACGTGTTGATCGTGTCGAACGCCGACGTGGAGGTGGACGGCGCCGGCCTGCGCCGCCTGGCGGAAGCGGCGGCCGGGGGGGTGGCGGCGCCGCGGTTCGTCGACGGCGAGGGCCGCCTGGTCCGCTCCTCCCACCGCCGGGAGCCGGTGTGGCTTTCGACGGCCCGGGAGTACTGCGGGCCGGTGGCGGCGGCGGCGGCCCGGCTGCGGCCCGGCTGGCATCCCACTCTGCGCCCCGAAGCGGACCACTACGCAGATCACGACACCGGGCACGTGCTGGGGGCGGTGATGGCCGTCGACGCCGATCTGTTCCGGCGCCTCGGCGGCTTCGACGAGGGGTTCTTCCTCTACCGGGAGGAGACCGACCTCTGCCGGCGGGCCCGGGAGGCGGGGGCTCCGGTACGGCACGTGGCGGACGTCGTGGTGACCCACCGGGGCGATGCCAGCCCGGGCGACCACCGGGCGCTCGTGGCCGCCCGGCCCGCCGCGGTGCGCAGCCACTACCGGTACATCGCCAAGCACTTCGGGCCGGTCCGGGCCGTCCTGGCCTGGCTGATCGGCGCGGCGGGGAGCCTGGTCTGGGTGGCTACCGGCCCGGACCGCCGGTCGGCCCGCTCGAGCCTCTCGAGCCACCTGCGACTCCTGGATCCCAGGGGTGGTAGGGCCGTCCGGCCGCGGTCGCGGCCAGCTTGACGGCGGCCCGCAGGGCGAAGGCGGCGGCCAGGACGGGCCGCCAGACCGCCGGTCGGCGGTCGGCGAAGTACAGGTACATGCCGCGATGGTGGGAGACGACGGCCCGGTAGGGAACCTGCCGCAGGCTGTGGCCGCCCCGGTGCAGCACCTCGGCGCCCGGGGCCAGCCACGTCTCCCAGCCGGCCCGGTGGAAGCGGTCGCTCCAGTCGAGGCCCTCCCAGTCCAGGACGTACCGGTCGTCCTGGGGGCCCACGTCCTCCAGCGCCTGGCGGCGCACGAGGTAGGCCGCCTCGCTGCCCCGGCCGATGCGGCGCTCCTCGTCGTGGGCCCAGCCGTCCCACCAGAACCCGGACGGGCCGGGCCGGCGGCGGGCCCGGGCGGCCTGGCGGCCCATCAGCGCGGCGGCCAGCGTCGGGAGGTCGCCGGCGCTGGCCTGCGGGGAGCCGTCGGGGAGGACCAGGCGGGGCACGACCCATCCGGCGCGCGGGTGGCGGTGCAGCACCGCCCGCATCTCGTCGAGCGCGCCGGGGCGGAACTCGACGTCGGGGTTGCAGATGACGATGTCGGCGGCCCGGGCGGCTCGCAGCCCCTGATTGTTGGCCGCCGCCAGACCCCGGTTGCTCCCGTTGACGATGATCCTGGCGCCGGGGGCGGCGGCCTCCACCCGCGCCACGGTGTCGTCGCCCGAGTGGTTGTCCACGACGATGACGTCGACCCTTTGTCCGGCTGTGGTCTCGAGCACCGAGCGCAGGCAGGCCCCGATCACCTGGCTGCTGTTCCACGTGACCACGACCACGGACAGGTCGGCCGGCCCGGTCAACCCGCCGCCCTCCGGTAGGCGTCCAGCACCACGGCGGCCGCCCGGTCCCAGCCGGGCAGGACGGCCACCCGGTCGAGGCCGCGCCGGGCCAGCTCGGCCCGCCGGCGCTCGTCGCCCAGGACCCGCCCCAGGGCGGCGGCCATCTCCGCCGCACCCGGCCCGGCCGCCCACTCGGCGGCGTCGCCCAACACCTCGGGCAGCGCGGCCACCGGTGCCGCCACCACCGGGGTGCCCGACGCCGCCGCCTCCAGCGCCGGCAGCCCGAAACCTTCGTACCGGGTCGGGTAGCACAGCGCCTCGGCGCCGGCCAGGACCCCGGCCCACATGGCGTCGTCAAGGGGTCCGAGATACACGACCCCCGGCCCCGGCGGGGGAGGCTCCGGGCCGACCACGACAAGGCGGGCCGCCCCGGGGCCGCCGCCGGCCGTCGCCTGCCGCCACGCCTCGACGGCGACCGGCAGGGCCCGCCTCGAGGCCCCGCCGACGGCCACCACGTAGGGCGCCTCGACGCCGCGGGACCGCAGCAGGGCGCCCGCCGTACCGGCCTGCCCGGGGCCGAAGCCGGGGGGCGGGCCCACCGGGTGCACGGCCAGCCGGTCGGGGCCGATGCCGTACTCGGCGGCCAGCGCCTCGGCCGTGAACCGCGACGGGGCGAGGACCACGCCGGCGTGGCGGGCGGCCCATCGGGCCTGGACCGCGAACCACCCCGTCTTGCGCCCCAGATCCTCGGGGTGGTGGATCCAGGCCAGGTCGTAGATGGACACCACGGTGGGGTTGGCGGTGGCGAAGGGCACGGCGTTGAAGGTGCCGTGGAACACCGTGCCCCGGTGGCGCAGCAGCCAGGCGGCCACGCCGGCATGGAGCCAGGCCGCCTCCGGCGACGGCCCGAACCCCGGCAGCGGCCTCACCGCCGGGGCGGCCCCCTCGAACGCCGGGGCGGCGCGGCGGCGGTCGGTGAGCAGCGTCACGCCGGCCCCGGCGACCAGATGCGGGAGCAGGCAGCGGAGGATGCGGCCCACGCCGCCGGGCGGCTGGTCCTGCAGGCGCCGGCCGTCCACCGCCACCCGGATCATGGCCGGGCAGACTAGGGGCCGGCCGCGGCCTCGAGGGGGCTTGGATAGCCTCTCGGCCCTTGGAGCCCGAGGTGAGCGTCGTCGTACCCACGTTCCGCCGGCCGCGGCTTCTCGCCCGGCTCCTCGACTCGCTGGCGGCCCAGGACGTCGGAGGGGATCACTTCGAGGTGGTGGTCGTCGACGACGGGTCCGGCGACGAGACCCCCGAAGTGCTGGCCGGGCGGGCCCGCCCCGGGTGGCGTTGGGAAGCCCGGCCGGCCAACCGGGGCCCCGCTGCGGCCCGCAACCGGGGCGTGGAGCTGGCCCGCGGCCGCTGGATCCTCTTCCTCGACGACGACATCGTGGCTCCCCCCGGGTTGGTCCGGGAGCATCTGGGGTGGCTGCGGGCGGGGGACGACCGGCTGGGCGTCGTGGGGCTGGTCGAGTGGTGGCCCGGGCTCGAGATCACCCCGTTCATGGCGTGGCTGGACGGCACGGACGCCCAATTCTCCTTCCCGACGCTGAGCGAAGGCCCGGTGGTGCCGGCGTCACGGGCGTTCTACACCTGCAACGTCAGCTTGTCGCGGTCGTGCCTCGAGGCGGCCGGCGGGTTCGACGAGCGGTTCCGGCACCCCGCCTACGAGGACGCCGAGCTGGCCGTGCGCCTGGAGGCGACCGGGTTCCACCTCGACTACCGGCCTTCGGCCCTGGCCTGGCACGCCCGGCCGGTGACGCTGGACGCGTTCGTCGAGCGGATGGAGAAGGTGGGGGAGTCGGCCGTCCTCCTCAGCCGCCTGCATCCGGAGCTGGACCGTATCGTCGACATCGACGCACCGCCGGCCGGGTGGCGGCGGCGGGCGGGGCGCGGCATGGCCCGGGCCGGCGGCCCGCTACTGGCCCGTTCGCCCCTCCGTCGGCGCTACTACGCGGTCGCCGTCTCGGCCGCCTACCACCGCGGTGTGGCGCGGGCCAAGAGTCAGGTCGGGCCGGCGGAGGGGCGCCGGTCGAGGTAGTCCAGGAGCACCAGCAGGGCGATCCCGACGGCCAGACCGAAGGCCCCGCCGCGGGCCAGGTTGCGGTGGAGGTGGGTGGGCTGCGGGGCGGTGCCGAGCACGGCCGGCTGGGTGATGGCCACGGGCGACCGGGTGGTCGATCCGGTCTGGACCGGATCGACTCGGGCGAGGGAGCCGACGAACTGCTCGGCGATGGCGTCGGCCAGCCGCTGAGCGATGTGGGCGTCGGGATCGGTGACGGTGATCTGGATGAGGCTGGTGGACGGCATCGCCACGGCCTTCGTCTCCGAGAGCACGCGACCTACCGAACGGGGGGATCCGGCGCCGACCAGCGCCGGGCCGACCACGGAGGGGGTGACCACCATCGACGAGAACGTGACGGCCAGGAGGTTCTCGCCCTGTTGGGTCGTGGAATTGAAGAAGGTGTCAGCCGAGCTGCCGGGAGTCCCGACGAAGAGCACCGCGGTCGACTCGTAGCCGGCGGACGCCGGGGTGGCCAGCCATCCGGCGAGGACGCCGGCCCCGACCGTCGCGACGAGAAGCGGCAGGCGGCGCAGGAAGAGGCGCAGCGATCGGTCGAGGCCCGTCCCTGTCAACGGCCGGCCACGCTAACGGATCGCACCGGCGACACGGCGCCGGGCCGGGCATCGCTGGTGGCCAGGCCGGCCAGCACGAACAGGGACAGGCTGACCGCTTCGTTGATGAACGGTTGCAGGAACGTACCTCCGATGAGGATTCCGACGGCCGCGTTGCGCAGCCCCTCCCCGGCGCCGTCCCCGGATCCGGTGCGGCCCAGGCGGCGGAGGAGCAGGACGCACAGCACGAGGTAGAGGGCCAGTCCGACGAAGCCCAGCTCGGTTCCCACGGCCAGCCATTGGTCGTCGGTCACGAGGATGCCGGTGGCCGCCCCGGTGTAGGGGACGCTGAGGCCGGTGCCGCCCAGGGCGGACCGCTTGTACTGCGGGCCGGAAGTGGACAGGCCCCGCCCGAGGGGGTAGGCGACCAGGGCGTGGACGCCCTGGCTGACCTCCACCCCGTGCGCCTGGTTGGAGACCTGATCGCCGGCCAGGCGGGTCCCGAACCCGGTGGACACATTGGCCACCACCGCCAGGGCGACGGCGGCGGCGGCGATGGCCACCAGGCGCCGGGCGTCGACCTCCCGGCGGCCGGCCCGGGGTCGCAGGGCCAGTCCGGCGGCGATGACCCCGGCGAGGATCCCGGACCGGGTCTGGGTGACGAGCAGCCCCACGCCGAGCACGGGGACGGCCCGGTACATCCACCTCGGGGCACCGTGGCGGGACACCCGGTCGGCCACTATGCCCAGGCAGAGGGCCAGATAGAAGCCCAGGCTCTCGTAGTCGAGGACCGATCCGACCCGCACGAGCCTGGTGCCGCCGATGCGCCCGAACGCCTCGACACTGTCGAGGCCGGAGCCGATCGGGAGGGCGTGGGTGATGTCGCGCTGGTACCGGGGGACGTGCAGGAGGCCGGCGGCGAAGGCATTCCACCCGCCGGGGGTGACGAACTCGACCAGACCGAGGGCGGCGACGAAGGTGCCGGTCGCGGCCACAAGCGCAGGGAGCCGTTGGCGCAGGGCGCGGTCGAGAGGCAGCCGGCGGGCGACGAGGAAGGCGGCTACGTACATGGCGTCCGTGCGCCAACCGAGGGCCCGGGCGTACAGGCTCAGGTCCCGCCCGACGGGCGCCTCGACCAGCGACTTGGGGGCGAGCAGGTAGAGCGTGGCCAGGGCGCCATAGGCCAGCGCGGCGGCGTCCAGGGCGTCGAGGCGGCGCCACCTGACCTGGCCCGACCAGAGGGGGACCAGGCCGGCCAGCGCCAGGCCGGCCAGGATGAGTTCGGGCCAGTAGCGGATCGGGCGCAAGACCGAAGCGGGGACGCCGAGCCGGTACAGGGCGGCGCTGGCGAACAGGTCGAACGGCAGCAGGGTCAGGAGCACGACCGTCCACGGACCGGGTCGCCGCGCCACCCACCACACCACCCCGGTGCCGATCGTCGCGGCCGCCACCGCTCCCAGGCGCCCGGCGTTCCAGTATGTGACGGCGAAGACGGCCACGGGCACGAGCCAGGGCCATCGCCGGCTGCTCCGCACGTCCGCGCTCATCGGGTAGTGACGCCTCAGACGACGAACATTCGCGCGGAGACGGATCCGCGCAGGTGCCCGGCCAGCCGGACCATGTCCACCGCGACCGTCTGGAATCCCAGCGCGATGGTCTGGCGGTTGACGCCGTCGCGGCGGAACGGAGGGCGGCGGCACACCAGATAGGGGAGGGCGGCGGCGGCCGCCGGCTTCCATCTGGTGGCCAGGGCCAGGCCGGCCAGCGCGGCGGCGAATTCGGCCCCCGGGCGGTGGAGGGCCCACGGCCGCCAGAAGCCCTCCTGACGCAACTGCGGATGGCGGGCCGCGACCTGGATGACCCGCTGATCCAGCCAGCCGAACTTGGCCGCCCACCGCCAGCCGCGGTCGGCCACCTCGTGGACCGCCACCGCCTTGGGCGCGAAGCCGCGCCCCCAGCCCGCCTCCACCACCCGCCACCCGAGGTCCGTGTCCTCCCCCCACCACGGGATGGTTTCGTCGAACCCGTCGACCTCTTCCAGGGCGCGGCGGCGGTAGAAGATGTTGGTGCCCTCGAACCACGGGCTCATCCCGAGCACCTGCCGCTCCACATCCCAGCGTCCGAGCGCGTCGGGGTCGATCCCGGGAGGCAGGACGGTGCACCCTTGGCAGACGCCCCACGACGGGTTGGCCTGCATGGCCTCGAGCGCGGCCTCGAGCCAGGACGGCTCCGGGAGGCAGTCGTCGTCGAGGAAGACCACGACGTCGGCCTTCGACGACCGCCACCCGGTGTTGCGCGGGATGGACGGCCCCCCGCTGTTGACCGCCGTGCGGATGGACCGCATGTTCGGCGTGGCGGGGCCGATCAGGTCAGCGAGTACGGCTGCGGTGCCGTCGGTCGAGCAGTCGTCGACGACGACGACCTCGAACCGGTCCCCGGCCAGGGATTGGGCGGCCAGGGCGTCGATCAGTGCGGGTAGGCGGTCGGCCTTGTCGTGGGTCGGCACGACCACGCAGATTTCCGGAGCAACGCTCAATGAGTGACTCGACGGCCCGGGCATGGACGCTGGATGTTAGGCCCTACCCGTCCGCGCCGGACGGCACAGGTCGGTCACCGACGGCCCGCAAGTGGCTCTCGGTGAGGACGTCCGCCAGGCGGTCGACGCTGTAGCGGGAAGCGGTGCCGGTGCCGCCGGCCACGAGAGTCGAACGGAGACCGGGATCGGAGGCCAACCTCTGCACCGCGGCGGCCACCGCGGCGGGATCGCCGGGCGGCACCGTCAAGCAGTTGCGCCCGTCTTCGAGAAACTCCGCCGAGCCCCCGGCCGCGGTGGCCACCACCGGAGTGGCGCAGGCCATGGACTCGATCGGCACCAGCCCGAACGGCTCGTCCCATTCGGGGGTGAAGAGCAGCACGTCAGCCGAGCCGTACACGCCGGCCAGCTCGTGGCGGGCCGCGGTCCGGAAGCGCACCCGATCGGCGATCCCCAGCTCGACGACCAGCCGGTCGAGTGCCTCCCGGTAGGGGCCCCCGCCGCTGCACACCACATCCAGGGTGGTGCCGGGAAGGAGGGCGGCGGCCCGGATGGCGGTCTCGAACCCCTTGCGGGGATCCAGGCGGCCCACGACCAGGAGCCGGCCCTTCCATTCGGACCGGGCGCCTTCGAGGCCGCGCACCGGGAAATCTTCGTGGTCGATCCCGCTGTAGGTGACGGTGCTCCTCGGGAAACGAAGGGTCGAGTGGGCGCGACACCGGCGGCGGGTCGTCTCGCTGACGAAGCAGAACTCGCCCATCCGGTCCAGGTCGGGCAGCGTCGTGGCCGCGCCCAGCAGGGGTCCGGCCAGCCGGGCCAGCACCGGGTGGCCCGACCACATGCGCATCCACGGATCGATCGCGGTGGCGTATGTGGGCCAGTCGTCGCACACCACGAACACGACCGGGAGGCCGCTTCCCTCCAGGACCCGGAGAAGCCCTGTGGGCAGGGCGCCCATGTGCCAGACCGAGACCACATCCGGGCCCCACGCCAACTCCTCGCTCAGCGCCCGCTCGTTGGCCCGCTCGACGCCCAGCCGGTGCCGGAGCGGTGGGGACCACAGCCCGTCGTCGCCGAGGAAGAAGGTGAGGCGGCGGTGGACGTGGGGCTCGTCCGGATCGCCCACCCCGGCGCGGCGCCAGTCACCCGTCAGGACCTGCACGTCGATGCCGGCCCGCTTCCACCTGTCCACCACGTCACGGCAGGACAGCTCGTAGCCGCCGAGATGGTGCGGTGGGTACTGGTTGGTGAGGACCAGGATGCGGGTCACGTGGGCACGCCGGGCGGAAGCGGCCCCGCGTCGGGGCCTAACTAGGCTCGGTCCAGTGAAGATAGCGATAACCCACCCGTACGCGTGGCCCGCCGTCCGGCGCGGGGCCGAGCGCATGGTGGTGGAGATGACCCGCTCGCTGGCGGCGCGGGGCCACTCCGTCACGGTCTTCACCAGCGGGCGCCCCGACATTCCCGGCGGCCGGGTGGTGGGCCTGCGCCGGCTGCACCGCCGGGACGACGTCCACGAGCTGGCGTTCGGCCTGAGGGTCGCCCCGCACCTGCTGGCCGGCCGGTTCGACGCCGTCCACTCGCTGATGCCGTGCGATGCGGCGGCGGCCGTCCTCACCGCCCGGGTGGCGGGTCACCGCGTGGTCTACGAGGAGCTCGGCATCCCGGATCCCGACTATTGGCGGCAGCGGCGG
>Ga0066702_10000269_pt1 | contig 12180 bp, 11 predicted proteins | sample GraSoiAngelo_151_FD_66507 | JGI IMG/M metagenome (GOLD analysis project Ga0066702, IMG submission 66507) | Grasslands soil microbial communities from the Angelo Coastal Reserve, California, USA - 14_1009_12_20cm | ecosystem: Environmental > Terrestrial > Soil > Grasslands | place: USA...
AGCCCGTGGCAGACGGCGCAATTCTCACGATAGACATCGGCACCGGCGAGGTAGGTGGCCTCGTCGGCAGCGATGGGCACGGTTTTTGGCATTTCTTTTTCGACTCGCGCATTCAGCGCTTTTTTGGCCAAGGTTTTTTCAAATGGCATGGCTTGCGCCGAAGTCGCTACGGGCGCCATCCCGGTGACGAAATAGAAATACACAGCGACGGGTATAGCGAGTAGACCGATTATCAACCCGAGTATGAATTTCCCCACTGAGTCCCCATCAGAACGGAATCCGCTGCCGAGCGCGCCATTGTACTCCATGCAATTAGTTTGTGATGGGGGGTGCCGCGTGATCACAACTCAGCGAGGGCTCTCCTTGGAATGAGGCTCAACGAGTCGCTTGGTAAGAAGTACGAGACCGAAAATCTGCGTCCATTCGGAGACAATATTACCCACCACCTGGCCCCATTTCGCTTCGGAGTTCATCGAACGGAAAAGCGCCACCCAACCGATTCCCGTCAGCAAGAGAAAAATCGTGAGCGAGTGATCTCGAAGTCGCTCAGCTATAGGACCTAAGAGTGGTTTGGGCGGACGCCGGCTTTCCGCCGAGCCTTTCTCATACATGTGCTTGGTAGCAAGTACCATCACCACAACCCCGGTCCAGTCAGCAATAGCATTTCCAAAGAATGAGCCCAGATGGGTACTTGGGTCGGAGAAGCTGTAGAGGACGATCCACAGAAGAAGAATGGCAATTGCGGCGAAGCTGAGCGAATGCCCGCGAAAAATGCCCTGTTTTTTGCCCCGGTTCTTGGTCATCTGGACCTCCATGCGGGATTTATGATGCGCATCGCGACAATGGTGCTTACTCGGCGCCCGCGAAGGAGAAGGCGCGAGACGCACGCAGACATGCCAGACACAGGCCGCTTATTTTCTGGAAGGGATTCTAGTTTTCCCGAGTCAGACTCAACACAATTTCCCGCTCACGCGGTCCATCCAACTCCACTAGAACGACACGCTGCCATGTTCCCAGCAGGATTTTTCCGCTCTCTATGGGCAGTGCGATGGAGGTGCCGATTAGTGCAGACAGGATGTGATCAGGAACGTGCGCGGGATTGTGCGGATGGCGGTAATGCAGCTTGGGCACCATGTGCTCGAACGCCTCCAGCATGTCGAGATCGGTGCCGGGGTCAAGATCTGCGGTGGTCAGAGCCGCAGTCGTGTGCAACACCGATAAATGGCAGACTCCCGATTTGCCGGAGTGCGACTGGGTGAGGACCTCTTCGACATCATCGGTGATGTCAACGATCTCGCGTTTCTTTCGGGTTTTGACCTTCATGCGCTGCATAGGCTGCCATAGGATGCTTCGCCTCGTAGGCGGCGATGTCCGCTTCGTGCTGCAGCGTCAATGCAATGTCATCGAGCCCTTCGAGCAGACAATGCCGCGAAAACTCATCAATCTGAAAAGTACCGGAAAGCCCATGCTCGTCGTGCACTCGTTGCTGCTCGAGGTCGACGGTGAGGTGATAATCGTTCTGCTCCTGCGACCTTTTCATGATCTCCGACACTTGTTTTTCGGGCAGAACCACTGTGAGAAAGCCATTCTTAAGACCGTTGTTGGCGAAAATATCGGCAAACGAAGGTGCGATGACCACGTGAAAACCAAAATCGGCCAGTGCCCACACCGCATGCTCGCGCGAGGAGCCGCAGCCAAAATTCTTCCCCGCCACCAGGATGCTTGCTGCTTGGTAGCGCGGCTGGTCAAGGACGAAGTCGGGAACCCTTTTCCCATCCTGGGTGTGTCGCCAATCATAAAATAGGAATTCGCCGAAACCGGTGCGCTCAATCCGCTTGAGAAATTGCTTGGGAATGATCTGGTCCGTGTCCACGTTGTGGCGATCGAGCGGCGCCACCCGGCCTTTGTGTACTCGAAACGGTTTCATTCAATCTTCTTCAAGGATAGCTGCTCAGTGGAAGTGCCAATTGCGAATGTCAGTAAAATGCCCGGCGATGGCCGCAGCGGCTGCCATCATCGGACTAACCAGGTGGGTGCGCCCGCCGCGTCCCTGCCGCCCCTCAAAATTGCGGTTGCTCGTGGAAGCACAACGCTCCTGGGGCTGGAGGATGTCAGGATTCATGCCCAGACACATGGAACAACCAGACTCGCGCCATTCGAATCCAGCCTCGGCGAAGATCCGGTGCAAGCCTTCTTCTTCCGCAGCGTGCTTCACGGTTTGCGATCCCGGAACCACCATGGCTCGGACTTTTGGATTTACCCGATAACCCTTGGCCACCCTGGCCGCAGCGCGTAAGTCTTCCAGCCGCGAGTTCGTGCAGGAGCCGATGAACACCCGATCCACAGGAATTTCCTCAATCCGCGTGCCGGGTTCGAGCCCCATATATTTCAGCGCGTGCTCCGCGCTCTGGCGTTCGCCATCATTCTGCAGGGCGTTCAACTCGGGCACCCTGCCGGTGACCGGAACCACCATAGCGGGATTGGTGCCCCAAGTCACAAACGGTGCCAACTTGGCCGAATTTATCTCGATGACTTTGTCATAGGATGCGCCGGCATCGGAGGCCAGGGAGCGCCAGTAGGCCAGAGATTCTTCCCATTCGCTACCGCGTGGCGCAAACCGGCGACCCTTGACGTATGAGAATGTAGTCTCGTCCGGAGCTACCATGCCGGCCCGCGCGCCCCCTTCAATGCTCATATTGCAGAGCGTCATCCGGCCTTCCATGCTGAGGCCGCGGACGGCGTCGCCTGCGTATTCGACGACGTGTCCAGCGGCTCCATCGGTACCGATCTGCCCAATGATGCCTAGCGCCAGGTCTTTCGCCGTAACTCCTTCCGGCAGGGCGTCGTGCACTTCAATGCGCATGGTCTTCGGTTTGCGCTGGGCTAAGCATTGCGTTGCCAGCACGTGCTCGACTTCGGACGTACCGATGCCAAACGCCAGAGCCCCAAAAGCGCCGTGGGTGCTGGTGTGGCTGTCGCCGCAGACAATCGTCATGCCGGGCTGTGTCAATCCCAACTCCGGACCGATGACGTGAACAATGCCCTGGTCGGGCGAATTCATGTCAAAAAACGGAACTTCGAAGTCGCGGCAATTTTTCTGCAACGCCTCAATCTGCTTGGCCGAGATCGGATCGGTAATGGGTGTACCACGCGGAGTGGTAGGAATGTTGTGGTCAACGGTGGCTACGGTACGCTGCGGCTGGCGCACTCGCCGCGCCGCCGCTCGCAGGCCATCAAACGCCTGCGGTGAAGTAACCTCGTGCACCAGATGCAGATCTATGTAAAGAATGGGCGAGCGGTCCGGTGGCTCCGCCACAATGTGGGCCGCCCAGATCTTCTCGAATAATGTGCGCTTCCCTGACATACAAGTATGAAACAGGCGCTCTCGCCCCCGTGCTCCTGGTGTTCACAAACTATTCACATCCCAATGGGCATGAATAAATATTTTACCAATAACCAGCCTTCTGAACCGCTTCGGACGCCAGCGAGGGGCTGGGGGAAACACTGAGCTACGTGTCCGGGTGCTTCAGCATATGCAAGACACTGCCATCCGTATCCAGAACACATCTTCAGTCCACTGCGCCGAAAAGGTATGATGGTGTTTCAAGCGAGTTCACCTAATGATCAACGGCAAGCGCATTGCGGTTGTCCTACCCGCCTACAACGCGGAGAAAACACTGGAAGCAACCGTGCGCGAGCTTCCCGACCTGGTGGATATCCGCATCCTAGTGGACGACTACAGCCGCGATCGCACCGTCGAAGTGGCTCACCGGCTCGGGCTGCACGTGTTTGTGCACGACGAAAATTATGGATACGGGCGCAACCAGCAGACCTGCTACCGCGAAGCGCTGGCCGAAGGCGCGGACGTGGTCATCATGCTGCACCCGGATTATCAATACACTCCGTTACTGGTCACGGCGATGGCCAGCATGGTGGCAAACGACGTTTATGACGTGGTGCTTGCCTCCCGCATTATCGGGGGTACCGCCCTGCGCGGCGGCATGCCCATATACAAATACATTGCTAACCGCTTTCTTACCGCCTTTGAGAACCTTTTTTTGGGCGCCAAGCTCTCTGAGTATCACACTGGCTACCGTGCCTTCAGCCGCAAGGTTCTTACCGAACTGCCATTGCTGGAGAACTCCGACGATTTCGTGTTTGACAACCAGATATTGGCGCAGTGTGTGTATTTTGGCTTCCGCATCGGCGAAGTTTCGTGTCCAACAAAGTATTTTCCGGAAGCTTCATCTATCAATTTCCGGCGAAGTGTGACCTACGGGTTCGGCGTTATCGCAACGGCCTTGCAGTTTGGTTTGCAGAAGCTTGGGCTGGCGCGCTTCTCCCGCTTCAGCCGCCGCGGACGCAAGCTCGACGCCAGCTACTACATGCGAGGTGCAGCCAATAGCACCCCGGTAGCGTAGGATGTTGGCATAGCAGCCCATATCCGAGCGAGGTCTCTCCTGTCCATGTCGCTCGTACTCAGCTAGAATCTTGTGGCGCAAAGCTGGATTTTTGTCACCGCATGCTTCTTTTGGATTCACCGATGGATCGAGGAGCCGTATGAGCTGGATCGATGAAGAATTTGCGAAGCGCGAGAAGGCGGAAGAAGAACGCAAAAAACGCCAAACCGATGCGGTCGCGCGTCAACAAGCGGTAAGCGACATCGTGCTCCCCGCGTGGCAGCGGCTGGTTACGGCTATCCGGGCCGACGTTGAGCGTTTCAACAAGCACAGCATCAAAAAGCTGTGGACACGGGTAACCGACGACTCGCTGCAGGTGCAGTGGGATGGGGAAATCGACTTTCTGCTGGAATTGGAACTGGACGCGCCCAAGAGCCGTATCGTCTACTCCGCCCCTGCCCGACCGCCGCAGGAATGGAAGACTCACACCGGAAGCTTATCCGTACGCGCCAAAGACGGAGGTCCTGCGCTGTTTACCGGAGCGACCCCCGGCGCCGCAGACCAAGCGCTTAGTTACGAGGCTGCATCCGAGTTGATTTTGAGGCCTATTCTGTTCCGCTAAGTCGAAGGACTGCGTCCACGGCGGCCTTGTGCCTTCAGTTCCTCGCGTTTCTCAGACTACGATCATCCTTCCGCTAAGGCGATCAGCTTGTCCGGATTTCCGCCCTGGCTTTTCGGTAAAACCCTGTGCCGATATCGTCGGAGCCGCTAGGTGGGTGCTCTTCGGGGAAGTGGAAGAAAGCTACGCTGCCTTCGGGGGCTGGCGTTCGGAATTTTCGTTTTCCCGGTTATGCCCTGCGCAAGCTTCCGCCAGCGCGAGATAGAACTTCTCTCTGGGGGTGATTTCTCGTCCCAAGGAGTGTTGTAGTAGCCTCTCCAAGTGTTCCAGAGACTGTTCTTGCTGCGTGAGCATCGTGGGCTGCCTCCGAGATTACTGGGGAGATTGTAAGGAAGCCCAAGAGCTAATCAATCAGCCAAACACTGTACGATATCGGACAAAGTACGGTATTCCACACTAAAGTATCCGAAGGGAGCGCAGGCAGCTTGGCGGTGTATGCGGTAAAAGCGAGTGGCGCGGCTTATTTAAGCCCATGAAAGAACACCAGATATGACGACTCCGCCGACCCGTCCCATCTCGCACTCCACCGGAGTTCTGCTGCTGATCACCTGCGCGGCGATGCTGGTCCACGGCTTTCATCCCTACGTCGAAGACGCTGAGATCTACATTCCGGGGATTAAAAGCCTGCTGAATCCCGCACTCTATCCTCAAAACCGCGGATTCTTCGCTTCGCATGCCAGGCTGACGCTGTTTCCTAACCTGATTGCGGGCTCGATTCGGGCCACCCACATCCCGTTGGATTGGGGACTGTTGCTTTGGCATTTCTTCTCGATTTTCTTGCTTCTTCTGGCCTGCTGGCACCTGGGACGACTGGCCTTTCACGACCGGATCGCGCGCTGGGGCGGAGTGGGAATGGTCGCCGCGCTGCTTACTATTCCGGTAGCGGGAACCGCTTTGTACATTATGGATCAGTACCTGAACCCGCGGTCGCTCTCCACTCCTGCGGTGCTGTTCATCATTATCAACGTTGTGGAACGCAGGTTCTTGCGTGCCTTGCTATGGACGTTGGCTACTGCCGCCGTCCATCCGCTCATGATTGTTTTTGGGTGCGCGTATGTCGTGATTCTTTTGAGTATGGAATGGTGGGAACGAGAGCCGCCAGGTAGCAGCCGGGGCGCAGAGGCCGTCGCATTCGTTCTCCCGGTGAGCCTTTTTCCGCCCATCAGCGATGCGTACCGAGAGGTGCTCGACCGGCATAGCGAATTCTTTCTCTCGCATTGGCAATGGTACGAGTGGCTGGGCCTGCTCGCGCCCATAGGACTGGTGTGGTGGTTCAGCCGGATTGCCCGCAAGCGTGAATTGCCCGTCTTAGCCCTGCTTTGCCGCGCTTTGGTCGTCTACCAGTTGGTTTTCCTGGCGGTGTCGCTTGCCATTACTATTCCGCGCCGGTTCGCGAACCTTGCTGAGCTGCAGCCGATGCGCAGCTTGCACCTGGTCTACGTCATGCTGTTCACGTTTGCAGGCGGGTTGCTGGCGCAGTTCGTCTTACGAAATCACATTTGGCGTTGGCTGGCGCTGTTTTTGCCGCTAAGCGCCGGAATGTACTTTGCCCAGCGGGAACTGTTTCCGGCAACTCCCCACATAGAGTGGCCGGGCGCCGCGCCACGGAATGATTGGGTCGCAGCTTTTCTATGGATCCGGCACAACACGCCGCTGGATGCTTACTTCGCTCTTAATCCCGACCACATGGCGATCGACGGCGAGGACTACCATGGGTTCCGCGCCATTGCGGAACGATCCATGTTGGCCGACAAGGTCAAGGATAGCGGTGTGGTTTCAATGTTTCCCGCGATGGGTCAAATCTGGCAGGAGCAAGTTCGCGCCCAAAGCGGCTGGAACAAATTCAGCACCCAGGATTTTTTAGCGCTCAAACAAAGGTTCGGCGTGAACTGGGTGGTTCTTGAGAAACCTGGCCCACCCGGACTGGTCTGCCCTTACGAAAATGCGAAGTTGCTTGTCTGCAAATTGGATTAACAACCTGCGGGTCACTTTGGTTTGGCCGCCACGCGGTAATCTGATTGCGCCGCTTCTTACAGGCGTTTAGCATCTAATCACTCATGGCCACCGGCACCATAACGCATCCCAGATTGCGGCCGCATTTGGCGATTGGCGAAATTCTTACATTCGCCTTTGACACCTTTTGCAGCAACAAGGTGCGATTCGCTTTGACCGCGCTGGGCATGGTGATCGGGACAGCTTCGTTGATCCTGGTAGTCACCATCGGCATGACCGGCAAGCAGTACATCCTGAACCAGATCCAGGCCATAGGCGCCAACCTGATTTCCGCCGAGTACATGGGCGGAGCGCCTCGCATCACAGCCACTGCAACCGACCCGCTCACCATAGATGACTTGAACGCGGTAATGGCGCAGGTTCCCAGCGTGGTCACGGCCTCACCAGTCGTACCATTGAATGACCGCATCGGAGTAGGTGGCGGCAAAGAGAAAGACATCCTGGTGCTGGGCGTTGCGCCGGAGTACCGGCGAGTGCGAAATCTGGTGATAACCTCCGGGCGCTTTTTCGACGTCCAGGACGCGCAAGCGCGCAACAAAGTGGGTCTGATAACCAAGAAAATGGCCGAGGACGTTTACGGTTCGGCCGATGATGCGGTGGGACATACAGTCAAATTGAGCGGCCTGCCATTCACCATCATTGGCGTCTTCCAGGAAGGGGTGGAGACTTTCGGGCAATCCGAAATCCAGGACAACACGCTCGCGATTCCCTACACCGTGAGCCGCTACTTCACCGACACTTCGGCAGTGCGCCAGATCTACTTCTCGACTGCCAGTCCGGCTGATGTCGTGCCCGCCACCACGGAAATCAAGCGCTTGCTACAAAGCCGCCACCGTCAGGAGTCGGTCTATAACGTAACTAATCTTACGCAGCTCGTGGTTGTGGCCGAGCGAACCGCGAACGCCTTGACCTGGGTGCTGATGCTGATCGCCACTGTGACGTTGCTGGTCAGCGGTATCGGAATCATGAACATCATGCTGGCCACGGTGACGTCGCGAATCCGCGAAATCGGGATTCGCAAGGCTATCGGAGCTACCAACCGCGAAATCCGCTTTCAATTTCTATCGGAAGCCATTCTCATATCGCTGATTGGGGGGGTGGTAGGGATCATCATCGGCCTGGCGATACCTTTCTCGGTGCGCTTCTTGACCCAGTACCGTATCCCGATTTCCGGATTGTCGGCGATTATCGCTATCCTGGTCTCCTCGTTCGTCGGCATTCTTTTCGGCACAATTCCCGCTACGCGCGCGGCCCAACTGGACCCGGTGGAGAGCTTGCGCTACGAGTAAGCCGTCAGTTCAACTCTTCAGGCACGATTCCCGAATCTTTACCTAAGCAACCTTCATCGAAGCCAGAGTGTCGAAGTGCGGAACAAATTAGCCGGCAAATAACCGATGCCTCCAAATCCAGAGCCGCCCCGCGATATCAATCCCTGGCTGATTGCGATTGCCGTCATGTCGAGCACCTTCATGGAAGTGCTGGATACGACCGTGGTCAATGTCTCGTTGCGGCATATTGCCGGCAATCTTTCTGCCAGCACGGATGAAGCGACCTGGACATTAACGTCTTACCTGGTAGCGAACGCAATCGTTCTCCCGATGACCGGCTGGCTGGCCAGCGCCTTTGGCCGGAAACGCCTGCTGATGGCTTCGGTCACTGGCTTCACGGTCGCATCGTTTTTGTGTGGGCTTGCGCCGTCATTGCCGTTCTTGATTGTTTGCCGCATAATTCAGGGCGCTTGCGGCGGCGGACTGCAACCCCTGTCACAGGCCATCCTGTTGGAATCGTTCCCTCCCGAAAAACGCGGTCAGGCTATGGCGTTTTGGGCTCTCGGAATTGTCGTCGCGCCCATGCTTGGCCCGGTTGCCGGCGGTTGGATAACCGACAATTACAGTTGGCGATGGGTTTTTTACATCAACGTGCCCATCGGCATTCTCGCGGTTATCCTGACACAATTGTTTGTGTTCGATCCCCCGTACCTGCGCAGGAAAATTGCCGGCATTGATTATTGGGGGATCGGCTTGCTGGTCCTGGGCATTGGTTCCCTGCAGATCATGCTGGACAAAGGTCAGGAGGAAGACTGGTTCGGGTCCCACTTCATCATTGCGCTGGCGGTGTTGACGGTAATCGGCCTGGGAGGGCTCATCATCCGGGAACTCACCACCGATCACCCTATCGTCGACCTCACAATCTTTCGTTATCGTACGTACGCGATCGGAACGTTCTTGATGACCGGGGTCGGATTCATCCTGTACGGCAGCATCGTTCTGCTGCCGCTGCTCATGCAGGAGTTGCTGGGTTACACGGCTACGCACGCCGGGGTTACGAATCTGCCGCGCGGACTTGCCTCGTTTCTGGTCATGCCATTCGTGGGCATTCTCATCAGCAGAATAGAACCGCGCAAGCTCCTGGGGGTGGGGCTGTTGCTTTCAGCACTGGCCATGTACCAGCTATCGCACCTCAGCCTGGATGCGGGCTTTTGGAATTTTGCGTGGCCTCTAATGCTGCAAGGCGCGGCGCTGGGCTTGGTATTCGTGCCGCTGACGACGGTCACCAACGATCCCATTCCCAAGGAGCGAATGGGGACGGCCACGAGCATTTTTAATCTGATGCGCAATATCGGCGCCAGCATCGGCATCTCGATGGTTGAGACCATCAAGTACCGCCAGCAACAGGCGCACAATCAGGCTCTGGTCAAATACGTCAATGCGGCGAATATGCAGGCCCAACAAATGATTGCCCATCTTCGTGCTGGATTCATGGCCAGCGGCTCGGACGCAGCCACCGCCTCCAAAAAAGCTTATGCGGCGCTCTGGGGATTGCTGCAGCAGCAGGCCTCCATGCTTTCCTATAACGATGTATTCCTTTTACTCGCCATTATGTTCCTGTCGATGTTCCCCTTCATCCTGATCATGCGCAAACCCAAGCCAGGTGGCGGTCCGGTGATGGCCCACTGAGACAACTTTCGCTGGAGTCGTGGTATCGGATCAGGTGCGGCTCGATAATTTCTTTTTGCGCTCCTAAAGTTTGCGAAGAGAACCTATCCCGCAAGTTCAAGGGGAAGTAATTCTTTCGCCTTGCCCGCTCGTGCTTTAGCCGCCGGGCGTACTTGCTCAAATGTGCATTGAGTGGGTTTTTTCTCTGGACGCCAACGAAGAAACTTCGTGCCGTGACGAAAACGTCCGCCAGAAAAATGGTCGTACTGCGCTTCACAAACCAGCTTTGGTTTCAGAGGCTGCCATTCTGTGGAGCGCTTGGTGCTCCACCGGCTGGGACCGCCGGGAGCGTGCCCTGTGAAGCCCGGGCCGCCAATCTGAGGCTCGACAATGCTCTTCAGTTCCTTGCGCTGCTCGGCGTTGAAGCTGGATGTGAATCCCACGTGGTCGAGGAGACCCTGCTCGTTATAGAGGCCAAGCAGAAGTGACCCTACTCCGCCGCCCTTTTCCGCATAGCGAAATCCTCCAACGACACAGTCGGCAGTGCTAATGCGCTTGATCTTGACCATCCCGGCGCGTTCCCCCGAGCGATACGGCTCGTCGAGCCGCTTGGCGACGATTCCGTCCAATCCGATCGCGGGCAACTCACACATCCACTGCTCAGCCTGTTTCCGATCGGCGGAAGCGGGCGAGAGGCGAGCCATAGCCTTCTTCGGAACATGCCGGAAGAAATCGCCCAAGTGCGAGCGCCGGTCAGCCAAGGGCAAATTCGTCAGCAGCTTGCCATCGCTCGCAACCAGCAGGTCAAAACACATCAGGGTGGCGGGACTTTCCGCCGACAGTTTGCGAATTCGCGATTCGGCAGGATGAATGCGTAGCAGCAAGTCATCAAACGAGAGATGCCCGCCTGAAAAGATGACGATTTCGCCGTCGAGCACAAACCGGGGCTGCGGCAACTCGCGCAGCGCCGCGACCAGTTCCGGAAAATATCGCCCTAACGGCTGCCCAGCCTTGGATTGCAGGAGCACCTGGTTGCCGCTGCGAAAGGCAAGGCAGCGGAAGCCATCCCACTTGGGCTCATATAGCCAACCGGGCCCGCTGGGAATTTCCTTCACCGATTTGGCCTCGGCAGGGGGATAGGGCGGTTTAATGGGCAGACGAATTAGAGGAAAAGCTTGGCCCAGTTCTTCAGGCGGCACAGCGCCTGCTTTCACTTTCGTTGCGGGTGTCTGCTTACTTTTGGTTTTGCTCTTCGACATCATCCATTGGATGCGGTCTCCCACCAGCAGAGCCGCCTTTCCGTTATTCAATTGGAGCTGGTTTGTTCCTTCTTCAGTCTGCGCAGAAGAGAGGTGGGATGAATGCCGAGAATTCTTGATGCATGTGTCTTGTTATTCCCTGTGGCCGCCAGAACTTTCTCGATGTAGTCGTCCTCGAGTTCGCGCAGGCTGACAAACTGCTGCCCAGTCGGAGAAACGTCCATCGCCGACGTTATCTCCATCTTCACCTGCTCCACTATGTGATCGCGAATTTCTTCCGGCAGGCAGGCAGCGTCGATGTCGCCTTCGGGCGCCAGAATCATGGTGCGCTCGATGACATTTTTCAACTCGCGAATGTTCCCCGGCCAGGAATAGTTCTGCAGCAACTCGGCCGCACCCGGCGTGAAACCGATAAACTTTTTATTCAGTTCGCGATTGAAATGCTGCAACATTTCAAGCGCGATGGGCAGGATGTCCTCCTTACGCTCGCGCAATGGCGGTATGTACAAGGGGACAACGTTGAGCCGATAGTAGAGGTCCTCGCGAAACTTGCCTTCGGCAACGGCTTCTTTCAAGTGCACGTTGGTGGCCGCGACCAGGCGCACATTCACTTTAATCAAGCGCGTGCCGCCCAGCCGCATGAATGTTCCTTCTTCCAGTACGCGCAGGAGTTTGGCTTGCACGCTGGCCGACATGTTTCCGATTTCATCCAGAAACAGCGTTCCTCCATGAGCACGCTCCAATAAGCCTTCCTTGCGGCGACGTGCATCGGTAAAAGCGCCTGGCTCATAACCGAACAGTTCGCTCTCCAGCAACGTGTCAGGTAGTGACGCGCAGTTCAACTGCAGCAGCGGCAGCGATGCGCGGGGGCTGGCATAGTGAATTGCTTTGGC
>Ga0066702_10000270_pt1 | contig 12168 bp, 12 predicted proteins | sample GraSoiAngelo_151_FD_66507 | JGI IMG/M metagenome (GOLD analysis project Ga0066702, IMG submission 66507) | Grasslands soil microbial communities from the Angelo Coastal Reserve, California, USA - 14_1009_12_20cm | ecosystem: Environmental > Terrestrial > Soil > Grasslands | place: USA...
GCCGGGCCCGGCGCAGCCTGCGCCAAGCCCAGCTGCGCTCCCGGCCCGGCGACCGCCAGCTCGTCGACGAAGTCCTCGTCGCCCTGGCCCTAGGAGACATGGAAACGGTGCTGGCCCGCCTGGCCCCCGACGTCGTCTGTGTCACCGACGGGGGCGCCAACCGCTACGCGGCCCGCCGCCCCGTTGTCGGGCCGGCCCGGGTGGCCCGGTTCCTCACCAACCTCACCCACAAGTACATCGACGAGATGACCGCCGAGAACGCCACCGTCAACGGCGAGCCAGGGATCATCGCCCGGCTCAAAGGCGAGATCGACTTCGTCGCCGCCTTCGAAGTCGACGCCGGCCTGGTCCGCACCGTGCGCATCATCCGCAACCCCGACAAGCTGCGGCTCGTCACCAGCCCCCCAGCACTGCAGTGACTGGGGCTGTCGCCACCCGTCGGCCCCGGGGACTGATCCGGTGGTGGCTGCGCAGCCCCCTGGCGCTCTACCGGCTGCACATCGGGCGCTTCGCCCTAGGCGAGCTGCTCCTCTACCTGTACGGCAAGCCGCATGTCCGCGTCGCCCACCGGGGCCGGCGCAGCGGCCAGGTGCGCGAGGTCGTGCTCGAGGTGCTGGATACCGACAAGGAGACGGGCGAGATCCCGGTGGCGGCCATGTGGGGCCCCGACTCGGACTGGTACCAGAACCTGCGCGCCGCCGAGGCCGTCGAGGTCGAGATCCGCGGGCGGCGGTTCGCTCCCCTCCAGCGCTTCCTGGAGCCGGTCGAGGCGCAAGGGGTGCTCGACCGCTACCGCCGCCGCCACCCCGTCTGGTCGCGGATGGGCGGTCTCCTCATCCGCCGGCCCATGAATGCCGAGGCCATGCCGATGGTCGGCTTCCGGCCGGCGACTCGGGCGACCAGCCGATGACCCGCGCGCCTGCCGCGACCGCCCCCCTCCGGGCGCAGCCACCAGCCGCGGCCGGACGCGCCGCCCAACGCCGCTTGGAGGCGGCGTCGGCCCTGTTCACCCTGGCCGTCATCATCCACAATTCAGACCACCTGCGGCGGGGAACCGACAAGCTCACCCCGGCCGTGTTCTGGGTCGGTATGGCCGGCATCCTGGTCGAGGTCGGCATCGTGCTGGCCATCTACTCCCGCCACCGCCTCGCTCCCGCCGCCGCCGCGATAGGTGGCCTCGGCCTGGCCGCCGGTTATGTCCAGGTCCACGTCCTCCCCCGCAACTCCTTCCTCAGCGACTCGTTCACCAGCTCCACCCACGTCAGTGCCCTCTCCTGGTTCGCCGCCAGCTTCGAGATCGCCGCCGCTCTGGAGCTGGCCGCCGCCGGCTTCGCCGCCGTGGCCGCCCGCGGCGGATGGTCCAACCGGGGCCGAAGTGCCCCGGCCCGGCCCCGCCGCCTCCTGCATCCGGTTCCGCTGGTGATGGCGGCCAGCCAGTCCGCCGGGCTCGCCCTCGCGCTGGTGCAGGCTTACGCATGACCCGTCCCGAGGCGACGTCCTCGCCGCCGGGCGACCGGCTGGCCCAAGCCTGGGAGCGCCGCGACGTGGAAGCCCTGGTCACACTGATGTCACCGGAGGTGAAGCTGCACTCCCCGCTGCTTAGGACCAGCTTCCGGGGCCGCCAAGCCGTGCGGGACCTCTACTCGGTCCTCTTCGACGTGCTCGGCCCCGTCCGCTTCATAGAGGACTTTCATGCCGATGGGCGGCGGATGTTCGTCTGGGAGGCTCGCACCCGCCGTGGTGTCATCGAAGGGACCGACCTGGTCCGCTTCGGCGCCGACGGCCTCATCAAAGAGGTTCGGGTGTTCATAAGGCCACTAGCCGGCATCGGTGCCTTCGCCCGCCTTACCGGGGAGCCCCTCGCCTCCCGGCGCAGCCGGGCCCGCGGCGCCATCGCCCGGGTGCTGACCGCACCGCTAGGGCCGTTATTTTCCGCACTGGACCGGGTCGCTCCCAGGCTCGTACCCATGGGCTCTCACGCTGCTAGCCACCAACAAGATCCGCCGATTGCCAGGAGGAACGGCGCCCAACATGGTTGAGATGAACCACGGTCCAAACTCATCCGGTCATCCCATGGCCGGCGAAGACGTACCCATTGCCTGCTCGCTGAGCGCTACGGCGGCCGCGGGCCAGGTCGCCGCCTGGGCGCAACTGGCGGGCTCATGCCTCGAAGTCGCACCCGACGGCCCGGGCCGGTTCCGGGCACGCTTCCCGGCCGTGGTGGAGGCCGACCTGCGAGCCGTCGCCGAGGTCGAACAGGCCTGCTGCCCGTTCCTCGACATCGACATCACCGCCGAGGGTGAGCAGGTGGTTTTGACCATCGGCGCCGCCAATCCCGACGCCTACCCCATCGTCGAGACGCTTCGTGGCGCCGTGGCCACGAGCCGCTGCGGACCAGGGCCCGGTGGGTGTGGGTGCTGCTCCGAGCCGGCCCTGCAGGCGACAACTGAACCTGCCGGAGGGCACTGATGGCAGACGCCTCTTTGGACTGGACCTTCGGCGGAGAGTGGCCCTTCCCGCCCCGTTACGCGCAGACGCCCGACGGGCGCGTGCACTACGTACACGAAGGGCCGCCCGACGGCGCGCCGGTGGTCATGCTGCACGGCAACCCCACCTGGGCCTTCCTATACCGGCGCGCCATCGGGCCCCTGGCCGGGGAGGGCCGGCGGGTGATCGTGCCCGACGTGCTCGGGTTCGGCCGCTCCGGCAAGCCCCCGCGGCCCGAGCCGTCCAGCATCGAGTCTCACATCCGCCGCATGGAAGAGCTGCTCGACTGCCTGGAGGTGCCCAGCCCCTACCTGATCGCCCACGACTGGGGCGCTCCTATCCTGCTCGGCTGGGCGGCCCGACAGGCCCTCCTCCCGGAGCGGGTCCTGCTCATGAACACCTTCCCCCCGCTCCTGCCGGGACCGGTCGGGATTCACCACCGCAACCGGATGCTGCGCGCCCCCCTGGTAGGCGAGACGCTCTTCCTCCGGCTCAACGCCATGACCCGCGCCTTCCTCTTCGGGGCTGGCACCCGCCGAGCGTCGGCCCTCTCCCCTGAGGTCCGCCGGGCCTACACCCAGCCCCATCCCGACCGGGCCAGCCGCACCGCCACCCTGGCCTTCCCCCGCCAGATCCCCTCCCGGCCCTCCGACCCCGCCGCTCGCCTCAGCCAGGAGATCCACGCCTGGCTGACCGGCGTCGCCGGCCACGTGCCGATCCATCTCCTGTGGGGGACCAAGGACCCGCTCTTCGGGCCCTCCACCCTGAAGGCGTGGCGCCAGGCTCTGCCTTCGGCCACCTTCGAGCTCCTCACCGAAGCCTCCCACTACGTCATGGAAGACGAGCCCGACGCAGCCGTCCGAGCCCTCATCTCGTTCCTCGCCGTGCCGGGGCCGCCCGCTCCCTCACCCTCGGCATCTCGGAGCCCGGCGCCATGACGGCCCCGCTGCGACACGGCCAGCAGGGCCCACGACCCCAGGGCCGGCCGGCGACCTTGCGGGTGCTGGATCCGCCTTCCGAGCCGGGATGGTTCCGCCGGGGCTTCGCCGCCCTGGCCACCACCCGGCCGGTGCTGTTCTTCACCCGCCGCGTGTGCTGGCGCCTGGACCCGGTGCTGCTCAGGCTCACCGGCGGGCGGTTCTGCTCCACCCTGATCTTCCCCACCCAGACGCTTGTGACCCGAGGGGCCCGCACCGGCGCCGCCCGGCGCAACGCCGTCATCTACTTCCGCGACACCGATGGTGACCGGGTGATCATCGCACCCTCCAACGCCGGCGGACCCCGCCACCCCGACTGGTCCTACAACCTGCGAGCGCATCCCGACGTGATCTTCGCCGGCCGCCCGATGCGCGCCAGCCTCGTCGAGGGCCACGAGCTGGAGCGGCTGTGGCGAGTCGGTGATCGGGTCTTCCCCGCCTACGCCACCTACCGCCGGCGCGCCGCTACCGCCGGGCGGGAGATCCCCCTGGTGGCGCTATCGCCGAGGCCGGAGCCGGCCGGACAAGCCAACCCCGGACCGGGAGGAACCCGATGAACCAGGCAACGCCCGCAGTCACCGTCTCGACCGGCACGGGGACCCTAGACCAAGACGAACTCGTCGTGGCTTCCTTGCGGTCGCAGCGCGAACGCCTCCCCGGCCTGTTCGAGCTTCTCGCCGGGCAGGCATGGTCAGCGCCGACGCGATGTTCGGAATGGGATGTCCATGACCTGGCCCGCCATCTCTGCGACGCCACCACGGCCACCACCGAGCTGCTGCGCGGCCAGCTGCCCGAAGGCAGCATCGGCTTCGACCCGCGCACCACCCCGGCCGACTGGCTGCAACGCTCGGCCGGCGAAGCCCCCGCCGACACCTTGGCCCGCCTGGAGAAGCTGTCAGCCGAGCTGCTCGCCGAGATCGACCGCATCAGAGACGCGAGCCCCGACGCCCGGGTCCCGTTCCTATACGGCTCGGTCCCCTGGAGCCTCGCCGTCTTGCACCTGGTCTGGGACGCCTGGGTCCACGAGCGAGACGTCCTCCTGCCCGCAGGCCGGGCCCGAGCCGTGCCCGCCGTCGAGACCCGGGCGACCGCCGCCTACGCCCTGCTGCTGGCCGCGGAGGCCGCCACTTTCTTCGAGCGACGCCGCCCCGACGACGGCCAGTACCGGTTCTTCCTGAAGGGGGAAGGCGGCGGGTCATTCCACCTCGCCGCGAGCGGAGGGACGGTGACGGTGACAGTCGATCCCACCGGCGCCGAGGCCGCCGGCGATGAGGTCCTGGCGGGCGAGGTCGGCGAGGTGGTCGACTCCCTGGTAGGCCGCGAGCCGGACCTCGACGTCGCCCTCCACGGGTCGACGGAACAGATCCACGAGCTGGGCCTGCTCCGGCGATACATGCTCGCCCGACCGGCGTGAACCGATGAACCCGGCCGGCGTCACCCTGGCCGGACGCACCCCCGACCGGGGCTGGCCCGCGGCCGGGCTGGCGGCCTTCCAGGCCTTCGACACAATGGCCAATCTCCGGCCGAACCCCTGGCTAGAGCTGGAACGCCTCCGGATCCCGGGCAAGTACAGGCGTTGGTTCCCGGCGGTGAAGGGTCTCTCGGTGGCCGGGCTGGCCCTAGGCCTCGTCGACCCGCGGGTGGGCCGCTACACGACCAGGGCCCTGCTCGCCTACTTCACCCTGGCGATCGCCTCACACGCCCGCGTGGGAGATGGCGCTGGGCGGTATGTGCCTGCCGTCGCCATGCTGGCTTTGGTTCTTGCCGCGCAGCGCCAGTACTGCCGGATGCCATCCGCCACCGCGGCGCCGGCACCGATCATCCCCATCGCTGACGCCCTTCTCATGACCCGTGCTGGCACGAGCGGGCGATCGCGGCCATGACCGCCGCCAACCTTTGGGACGCCGACGCCTACGACCAGAACGCCGACGCGCAATGGCGCTGGGGCCTCGAGGTGGCAGCCCGCGTACCCCCCCAGGCGGAGACGATCCTGGACCTAGGTTGCGGGTCAGGCCGGGTAACCGAGTCGCTGCTGGAGCGCAGCCCGAACGCGCGAGTGACCGCCCTCGACGTATCAGCCGACATGGTCGACGCCGCCCGCCGACGGCTGGCCCCGTACGCCAGCCGCGTGACCTTCGCCGTCGGCGACGCCGCCGACCCCTTCCCGGTGGAGCAGCCCGTCGACTGCGTCTTCTCGACCGGGACGCTGCACTGGGTGAGAGATCACGCCGCCTGTTTCGCCAACGTCTTCGAGGCCCTCAACCCGGGGGGATGCCTGGTGTCCCAGTGCGGAGGCGCGGGAAGCCTCCAGAGGGTACGCGACCGGCTGGAGGGCCTCGGCGTGCATTGGGCCTCCCACAATCGCTACGCCGACGCCGAAGAGACCCACCAAGTCCTCGCCGACCACGGCTTCATCGACGTCTGGTGCTGGCTAGAGGCCCGACCGACGCCGTTCGCCTCCCCGGAACGGCTGCGCAGCTACTTGGAAGCGACCGCCCTCGCGCCCTACCTGCACGGCATGGACACAGGCCGACGCCAGACCGTCCTCGACTCAGTCATCGACGATCTCGATGAACTGAGACTCGACTTCGTCCGCCTCAACATGCTCGCCCGACGGCCTGCCTAAAGCGGGCCTCCCGACAACCCTCGCGCGCCCCGCCAGGGACCCGAACACCTGAAGTGCCGTCATTGATCGATTCCGAAAGAAGTCCCTGTTGACAGACAGTGAGCATCAGCCGCGCGTCGTGACCGCAAGCCGAGAGATATCAGCAGCACCTGAGGTGATCTTCGAGCTGATCGCCGATCCCGCACACCAATCTCGCTGGGACGGGAACGACAATCTGAGGGAAGCGGAGAGCGGCCAGCGCGTAAGGGCCGTGGGAGACACATTCATCATGCGGCTCAGCCGAGGCAGCATCCGCGAGAACCACGTCGTCGAGTTCGTCGAGGGCCGAAGCATCGCCTGGATGCCCGCCGAGGAAGGCAAGGATCCGCCCGGACACAAGTGGCGGTGGGAGCTGGAGCAGATAGGTCCGTCGTCGACTCTGGTAACCCACACCTACGACTGGACGCGCCTAGCCGACCCCGAGCGCATCCCCCGAGCACAAGCGACTACGGAGGAGCGACTGCAAGCCTCGCTCCACAGGCTCGCCGCCATCGCTGAACAGGCGACAGGTGGACGTGCCTAGCAAAGGAGGTTCCGCTACGGCTCGGCAGCTTCGGCATCGACACGAGGGGTACCGGCCCTGGGCGATGACGCAAACCGGGGGAGACCTGACTCGGCGCTACCCCGGCCCTTCCCCGCTCCGATTTGTCCTGCAACGGTTTAGCTGGGTTATCCGGTTAGGTCCCTGATACGTTCGAGGCCACGCCTCATGCCGGCCTCCAGTTCGTCGTCGTGGGGCACCTGGCCGCCGAGCAGGACCCGGGTGAACAGCCGGGCGAAATTGCCCACCCCCGCGGGGTCTCCCTGGTCTCGGCGACTTTGGTTCCGGTCGGAGTGGGCTCGAGGCGGTAGGTCCATACCGATCGGTTCGTCAGCACCTTCCAGGCGATCTCCCGTTCGGGCTCGAGGCTCGTGATTCGCGACAGGGTCGCCCAGCGAACACGCCCCCGCCGGTTCGACCCGAGCATCCAGCCTCCGGGGCGCAGCCGCCCGAGGAGCCTCACCCGAGAGCACTCGGGCGACCACTCGCCGGTGCGCTCGACGTCGGCGACCACCCGCCACACTTCGGTGGGCGGTGCGTCGATCTCCATAGAAGCCTCTAGCCGCCTGTCGCGGCGCTCCTTGGTCATGACCGGACCTCCGTCCCGGGCGTGCACGCGAAGTGGCTCAACACCCACGGCCCACTCGTGGAGGCACTGACCTCCAGGCCGCTTGGTCTGGCCACTCGGCACCCGTCCCGGATTCATTTCAGACCTTCGGGTTGGCCGACCGAAGATCAGGCCGGCGGAGCCTTCACCCCCACTGTCGTAGGGGTAACCCGCGAACTGGCGGTCGGGGGCAGGGGTGCCTGTGCGGTTTGGGGGCGCTCAACAGCACATTTTGGGCTAGCTCTTCGACGCTGACACCGTGAGCACCGCTATCTTCCCGATCCTGAACCGGGTTGGTCTCCGTGGTCGCACCCAGGGTCTGGCTCAGCTTGTCGGTCAGCGAAGCGATTCCGGTCCCGTCTAAATGCCGTCGAGAAGTGTCCGCAGGTTGGCGTTGGTGAGCGCGGCGGTGCCGACGTGCTCTTGGACTATCCGCTGGGCCGCCCCGGCGATCTCGGCGCAGACGGGGCCCAGCTCGCCGCCCAGCCAGAAGCGGATCCACGCCTGCGCGGACGCTCCAGCTCGGGCGGTCTCGGTGGGCCGGCGCACGCCGAGCTCGATGGCTAGACGGTACAGGCCCCACGCTGGGGCGAGGCCGCCCAGGCCGAGCTCGCCGGCCCGGGTGACGGCGCTGCGGGCGACCTTGAACCCACCAGTGTCGATGTCGCCGAAGTACCAGGCCCGGGCTGGCACCTGGCCGGTGACGGCGAGGGACGCCAGGCGGGTGCCGATCTGGTTGCCCGACCCCCAGATGACCCGGTCCGGGTAGCCGCCGCGGGCCGCCGCGCGCGACACCGACACGTAGGAGGTGTAGTTCTCGACGATCAACCAGTCGGAGCCGTCCCCCGTGATGCTCTGGACCACTTCGGGCCAGCACGACTCGGCGGCCAGCAGATCCAGGGTGAGCCGTCCCGGCCCGAACAGCTGCCCCAGCAGCAGCGACTCGAGGAGTTTCTCGTCGCCGAAGATGTCCAGTGACCGCTCCCGCAGCGGCACCACCTGCTGGCCGCCCCGGGCCAACCAGTCGTTGACCGCGGCCAGCACGTTCACGTCGATGGTGCTCAGCGCCGGCTCCGCGTCGGCCACCCATGCCAGCTCGGCACGCCACACCGGCGCCCGTCGCTCCGGTGGCTCCGGCCGGGGCGGCGCCGGGCGGGCCACCCAGGTGGGCAGGGCCGGGGTGGCGCTGCGGTCGAATGACGCCTTGGGCCATTCGACCGCCCTGGTGTCGAGGAGCTCCTCGAGGGCGGCGCGCACCCGGGCCCGCCACCCGACCGCCGACGCGGCGGTCCGGTCGACCGACGCGGCCGCTTCGAGCAGGTCGGGCAGGTGCACCCGCCGGCGCCGCGACGCGGCCACCACCGCGGCGATCGCCGCGGCCAGGGCCGGTTCGCGTCCGGAGGCGGGCGGTCCGGGGACGGTCGTGTCCGTGGCGGTGGTCACGGCTCGGCCCTGGCGGCGGCCACTGCTGAGACCTCCTCGAAGACCGGGTCGGCTTCGTTGGTCGAGTGGGCATCGTCGGTGACGGTGAAGGCCACTCCCGGCCGGGACTTAGACGGCCGCTTGTGCATGGCCACGATCCGGGGGAAGGCGGTGACCGCCCCCAGGTCGCCGATGCCGGTCCAGAACACCAGCTGCACGCCGGTGGCCCGGGCCACGGTCCGCTGCAGTTTCAGGAATTCCAGGTAGTTGGCCTTCCCGAGCGGGTTGTCGAGGGGCACCAAGCCGCCGTCGGCGTCGGAGCGCCGCCCGGTGCGCTGCTCGGTGCGCAGCCGGGCCAGGATGCAGAACAGGATCAGCGACGCGGTCAGGTTCTCCCCTCCGGACCATTTGCTCATGTTCTCCACCGGCGTGCGCCCTGTCGGCTGCTCGGGGGCCGGTTTGAGCACGCTGGCCCGGAACCCGTCGGTGACCGACGCTTCCACCGCCCGCCACAGCAGCTCGGCCGGTTCCATCTCGAGGCGCCCGGCGGCCACCATCCGGTCCACAAGCTCGCCGACACGGACCAGCGTCTGCTCCCGGGAAGGTCGGCTGCGGGGCGCGACGTCGAGGAACTTGGCTCCCGCCCACGGTCCGATGCCTTCGGGCAGCTCGGAGAGCGTCGAGGCCCGCACGATCACCGACAGGCTGTCGTCGACGAGGGCGGCCAGGCGGGCGACGACGTTCTCTTTGGTCTGGTCGACCTGGCGGAGCTGGGCGGCGATGGCGTCATGGCGGATGGCCAGGTCGGTCACCCACTCCGTCGAGCGGGAGCCGACGGCGTCGATCAGATTGGATGAGCGCAGCCGTTCGCGCATTATCCGCACCCAGCGGCCGTTGTCGTCCTCGGCCATCCGGGCGAAGCGGTCGGAGCCGGCCCAGTCCTTCAGTTCCTCGGCGCGCACCGATCGTGTCGACGCAGCCGACGACCAGGCCCGCTCCGCCACGTCGACGCTGGCCACCAGCGCGGCCACCCGGCGTCTCACCTCGTCGTCGTCGGCGGGAACAGTGCCGGCGGCGACGTCTGCGGGGGCGATGCCCGGGAACTTGCCGACCTGGTCGCGCAGCATGGCGGTACGCGCCGTGTTGGCCCGGGCTCTCTCCTCGGCGTTGTCGCGTTCGCGCTGGAGGACACCGACTCGCAGCTGGATGGCTTCGGCTTCGGCGTCCGCTGCCGCGGCGAGGGCCTGTGCCTGCTCGCGGTCGGCCGGTGTTTCCGGCAGGTCCAGGCGTCTCGGGCCGGCTGCCTCGAGCTCGGCTCGGGCGTCGGACAGCTCAAGTTCCGCCAGGGCTCGACGGGCGCCGAGGGCGGTGACGTCCGCGGCGGCGCGATCGGTCTCCTCGGCGCGCAGGTCAGCGTCGGAGCCGGCTGGCGTGGAGGCGAACACTTCGGCCTGGGCGCGCACATCGGCGGGATGGCGTTCCCAGGCGGCGGCGATCTCCTGCAGCTCCCGGGCTGCTTCTTCGACTCGGCGGCGCAGGTCGGCTTCTGGGTAAGCCTCCCGCCATTCGTCGTCGAGCTGGGTGACCGCCTCGGCGGCCGCGTCGATGCTGAGCCCGGCCGGGTCGACGGGCTCGGACAGGCCGGCCCGCCGGGCCGCCCAGCCGTTGCGCTTCTCCCGCAGCTCACGTAGCCGGTCCTTGGCCCGGTCAATCCGGCCTTCGGCCGCTTCGGTCCGCTGGCGGGCCTTCTCCTCCGTTTCGGAGGCTGCCGTCTTCAGCACAGGGATGGCCCCGGCCCGGGCCTGGGCGGGGGCCACGGTCGACTGTTCCGCCTCGGCCAGCTCCGCGACGCGCCGGGCGTCGCTGCTGGCGGCCGCGGCGGCGAGGCCCCCCGTTCGGTGGGCTTCGGTCAGCTCCTGGTGGCGGCGGTCCAGGCCGGCCAGGGTCTCCTCGCCGGCGGCCTGGTCTTCGGCCGCGGTCCGGGCCCGGGTAGCCAGACCTTCGACGTGGGCTTCTAGGCTGGCGATCCCGCCGGCGGGTAGCTCGCCCAGGAGCGCCTGGATGCTGCTGCGCAGGGTCAGGTCGCGGTCGCGTCCGGCGACCAGGGACCCGATCTCGGCGGTGACCGCCGAGATGTGCGTGCCGAGCCGCTGCGCCTCGGCGCTGCCCGCGCTGAAGTCGTGGCGGGCGGCGGCCGGGCCCACCACCACCCGGGCCGTGCCCGGCGTGGTGAACGCGGCGGCGGGGGCGAGGACCACGGCGTCGGCGATGTCGGCGCTTTCGAGGGCGGCGAGAGCGCGGGCCATGTCGCCGTAGACGACCACCCCGTCGCAGACTTCGGGCAGCGTCTCGATCAGCTGGCGGTGGGTGCTCGGGTCGGCGTAGTTGTCGGCCACGTACCGCCATCCGGCGTGCGCGGTGATGTCGGCCGCACGGAGCCGGTCCAGGACCTGTGACACCGCCGGCCGCGGCGGCAGCAGACCCTCGGCGCCGAGGACGTGGGCGGAGTGCTCATCGGCGGCCAGGTCGACCCGCCGGGCCGACAGGACGTTCTCCGCCGCAGAGATGGCCCCCCCGAGCCGTTCGACCAGGTCGGCGCCGTCGCGCAGCAGGTCCGGTTCGGCATCGGAGAGCACCGCCCGCACCCGGAGGTCGTCAGCGAGTTCGGCCGCCCGCCGGCGTAGCCCGTCGAGTTGCTCGGAGGCGACACGGGACTCGACCGCCGCTTCGGATGCAACACCCCGGCGGGCCGCGACCTCCACGCGTGCTGCGGGCAGCTTGGCAGCCACCGCTTCGAGGTCGGCGACGATCTCGCCCAGGCGGGCTTCGGCGGTGGCTGCCGCGTCGGCCAGACGGTCGGCCGCGTCGGCCAGGCTCTCCCCTGTTTCGACCAGGCCTTCGGTGCGGACGGCGGCCACTGTCGTGTCGAAGGCGGCGATGGTCTGGGCCAGCTGCTGAAGTTCCGTGTCGAGGGCGGTCAGCCGGCCCCGAGCGTCGAGGCGCTCAGCGTGGGCCTGGTCTCGCTCCGTTTCGGCTTCGCGGGCGGTGTCCTTCAGGGCGGCCATTTCGGCTTCGGCGGCCTCGACTGCGGCCGCCAGCGCTCCGGCCAGGACCGCCTGGGCGGCGCGGAGACGTTCGACCACGGGCCGGGCCCCCTCGGCGGCCGCTTCCATCGCCTCGTAGCGCACCCGGTGCTGCTCGCGGGCCCGCTCCAGCTGGGCCCATACAGTGGTGGCCGCCCACGCCTTCACGGCCAGCTCGGCGGTGGCGAGGGCTTCGGCGGCCTGCTGGTCGGCGGCCTGGCCGTCGGCGAGCCGGAACTCTGCGGCTATGCGCGCGTATCCGTCGCGTACGCGCCGGGCGGCCTCAGTGGCGCGCCGCTGCTCGTCGTGCTCGGCGGTGAGGGCCCGGTGCGCTTCGGCTGCGGCGGCCGCTTCGAGCTCGGCGGTGTCAGCCGTGTCGGCCAGGG
>Ga0066702_10000273_pt1 | contig 12103 bp, 10 predicted proteins | sample GraSoiAngelo_151_FD_66507 | JGI IMG/M metagenome (GOLD analysis project Ga0066702, IMG submission 66507) | Grasslands soil microbial communities from the Angelo Coastal Reserve, California, USA - 14_1009_12_20cm | ecosystem: Environmental > Terrestrial > Soil > Grasslands | place: USA...
CAGCGTCGCGAGCACGTCCGAGAGCCGGTTGGTCGCGTCCGCAAGGAGTGCCTCGCTCGAGGCGAACCGGCCGACGCGCCTGAGCACGGCCGCCCGCCCGGCCTCGATCACGAGCGCCGCGATCAGCAGAGCAAATGCATAGCCCGCCGGGTTCACGAGCGATCCGCCTTCGATCAGTCGACGGACCGCCTCGAAAGCAATGAAGGCCGCTGTCGCCAGGAGCAGCAAACCCTCAGCAAACGCGGCGAGGTTTTCAGTTCGACCGTGTCCGTAAGGGTGTTCCGTATCGGCTGGTTTGCGCGCGGTGCGGACGGCAACGAGGGTGAAGACGCTGGCCGCAAGGTCGAGGAATGAGTGTGCCGCCTCGCTGAGGATGCCCAGGCTTCCGGTCAAAACGCCGACCACGAGCTTGGCCAGAACGAGGGCCACGCCGACACCGACGGAGCCTAGAGCGACGAGCACGGGACGCCGCTCGAGTCGCTTCACGGCTTCACTTTAAGCGCAGATTTCGCGGCTGCCAGACGGCGCTATCGCAGCAGTGACGCCGACGCGAAGAGCTGATCCTCGGTGCCCAATGCGATGACCAGGTCCCCATCGTCGAGGCGGGCGGTGGCTGGAGGGTTGACGTTGACCGTGCCGTCGCGCTTGCGCACCGCTAGAACCTTGGCCGAATCGGGCCGGAGGAGGCCGGCTTCCTCCAGCGTCTTGCCCTCCGCGGTCGTACCCGAGAACACGACCATCTCCTCCACGCCGATGCCCCCCTCGCCGTGGTGAAGCGTGTCCAGGACGTCAACCATGGCCGGGCGGATCGCAAGCTCGGCCATGCGATGGCCGGCCATCACGTACGGCGAGATCGTCCGTGTCGCGCCAGCAAGCTCCAGGCGGCGGATGGAGTCGGGACGTCCGGCGCGCGCGACGATGTACAGGTTGGGATTGAATGCTCGCGCCGCCAGGACGATATAGACGGCGCGTTCGTCTGAGTCGACTGCGGACACCAAACCTTTGGCACGCTCGATGCCGGCTTGCTTCAGGATGTCCTCCTTCGACGCGTCGCCTTCGATGTGGAGGCGGCCTTCGGCGCGGATCCGCTCGAGAGCCTCCTCGGTCTGGTCGATCACGACATACGGGACGCGGTGTTCCTCGAACTCAGCGACGACCTGCGTCCCGATGCGGCCGTAGCCGCAGATGATGAAGTGATCGCGGAGGTGGTTCAGGTCTCGCTGCAACTGCCGGTCTCTCCGATATTTTCCGAAAGCATTGTCGGCAAGAGTCTCCGCGAAAACGCCGAAGCCGTAAAGCATCGTCCCGACGCCGACGACGATGAGGCCGGACGTGAACAGCCTTCCCGGGGCGCCCTGGGCGTGGACTTCGGTGTAGCCGACCGTGCTGATCGTGATGATCACCATGTAGAACGAGTCCAGCAGCGGCCAACCGTCGATCACCATGTAGCCGGTGACGCCGACCGTGATGACGATCGCGAGCAAGATTGCGGCGAGGCGAAAGCGTCGGAGCGGATGCTCCAGTCGCATCAGAGTTGGCTCTTAGCCGCCCCCGCCCGGACCTTCCAGACCTGGTTTGGTCATCTTGCCTAAGTCGAGCACCTTGTTGAGGTCTTTTTCGTTGACGCCGCGGGCCCTGGCCAGCTGCCGGATCGACCGCCCCGTCCGCATCGATTCCTTGGCGAGCTTGGCGGCCTCGTCGTAGCCAATCACCGGGTTGAGCGCCGTCGCCAGCATTGGACTGCGTTCGACCAGCTCGGGTCCGCGGTCGGTGGCCTGGAGACCTTCCACGCAGCGTTCGGAGAAGTTGCCGGTGGCCGCGGCGAGCAAGGTGATCGATTCGAGGATCGCCGCTGCCGCGACCGGCATCATCACGTTGAGCTCGAGCAGGCTGCCTGCCTGGCCCGACACGACCACGGTGGTGTCGTTGCCGTAGACGCGGGCGATCACCATCAGCATCGACTCGACGATCACGGGGTTGACCTTGCCGGGCATGATGCTCGAGCCGGGCTGAGTTTCGGGCAGCCGCAGCTCGCCGAGGCCGGCGATTGGACCGGTGCCCATGAGGCGGATGTCCGAACCGATCTTCCAGAGGCTCGTCCCGATCGTGCGCAACGCGCCGTGGGCGGCGACGAGCACGTCGAGGCTGGCCTGGGCGTGGAAGTGATTGGGCGATTCCTTGACCGGGATCCGGCTTGCCTTGGCCAACCGGGCCGCGGCGAGCTTTGCGAACTGGGGATGGGTGTTGATCCCGGTGCCCACCGCGGTTCCACCAAGCGGTACCCGCGACAGCTCGTCGATCGCGCCACGCGCGCGGCGTACCGACTCTTCGATCTGTCCGGCGTACCCCTTGAACTCCTGGCCCAACCTGATCGGCGTGGCGTCCTGCAGGTGGGTGCGGCCGGTTTTGACGACGGGCCAGAAGTCTTTGCTCTTGGTTTCCAGCGCCCGCTGCAGCCGTTCGAGCGCGGGTATCAGCTCCTCCTGTACGGCCATGGCGGCCGCAAGCTGGATGGCGGTCGGGATCACGTCGTTCGAGGACTGGCCGAGGTTGACGTGGTCGTTGGGGTGGACCAGCTTTGATCCGCGCTCGCCGCCCAGGAGCTCGGTCGCGCGGTTGGCGATGACCTCGTTGGCGTTGGTGTTGGTCGAGGTTCCGGACCCGGTCTGGTAGACGTCGATCGGAAACTGATCGTCGAGCTTGCCGTCGACTATCTCCTGCGCAGCCGCTGCGATGGCTCGGGCGCGGCGGCGGGGCAGCAGCCCGAGCTCGCGGTTGGTCTGAGCCGAGGCGCGCTTGACCATGCCGAGAGCTCGGATGAAGCGGCGCGGCATCGGCTGGCCGGAGATCGGAAAGTTGAGGACTGCGCGCTGGGTGGACGCGCCGTAGTAGGCGTCGGCCGGGACGTGCATCTCGCCCATCGAGTCGCGCTCAGTGCGAGTGCGCTTGGCCATCGTCCGTGATTCTAGAGTTCCGTTGCAATGCGTCTGGCCGCGCTCGACATCGGCTCGAACACTGTCCACGTGCTGGTCGCCGACGTGGTCCGCGGGAGGCTCGAGGACGTGGCGCACTACGTCGAGATGCCGGAGCTGGGGCCGCAGGTCGCCCGCAGCGGAGTGATCGGGAGCCGCGCGGCGATAGCGCTTCGCGCGGTCCGCAAGGTGATCGAACAGGCTCGCACGCACGGCTACGACGACCTGCTCGCCTGCGCCACGCAAGCCATCCGCCAGGCATCGGACGGCCCCGCCTTCGTCCGCCAGGCGAGCGATACGCTCGGCGTGCCGGTCCGCATCATCTCGGGCAGACGCGAGGCTGCGCTGAGCTTTCTCGGCGCCGCCAGCCGCCATGCGGTCAGGCGCGAATGGGCGATGGTCGACCTGGGCGGCGCTTCGACGGAGATCGTGATCGCGCGCGGACGCGAGATGCTGCGCTCGGCCTTGCTGCCGATCGGCTCAGGCGTCCTGGCCGACACCTACCTGTCGGACCCGCCCAAACCCGAGGAGCGTGCGCGCCTGCGCAAGGCGGCGCTGCGCGTGCTGCCGCATGCCCCCGACGGCGAGGTCGAGCGGCTGGTCGCCACAGGCGGCACCGCGTCCAACCTGCCTGTCGTGCTGACTCGGCGGAACCCGCCCGCGGTGCTCGCGACCGCCGACCTCCTGGTCTGCGAGGCGCGTCTGGACAGGCATCGGGCCCGCCACGTTGCCGCCCTGACCGGCTTGGCGGCCAACCGGGTGAAAGCCATGCGGGGAGGCGTCGAAGCGCTCCTCTTGCTCCTGGATTGGTACGGCCTGGCCCTGCTCCACGTCAGCCACGAAGGTCTCCGCCACGGAATGCTGCTCGCATATCTGGAACAGGGTCGGGATTGGTGGCGGGACCCACCCCACGAAATCGCGTGATTTCGTGGGGACCCCGGAACCGATGGGTAAATTAGGTCTATGGAACGCGCAAGGGCTGCCGGCGCCGGGCTGAGGCTGGCCGTTGGGCTGACGCTCGCGGTCCTCGTGATCGAGCTTGCAGGGGGATTGGTCTCCCATTCGCTTGCCCTGCTCGCCGACGCCGGCCACGTGCTGACCGACGTCTTTGCCCTCGGGCTCGCCTGGTTCGCGATCGAGCAATCGAAACGGCCCGGCGACCGGCGCCGCAGCTACGGATATCAGCGTGTCGGCATCCTGGCGGCGCTCCTGAACGCTGTGGCGCTGATCGTGATCGTTTTGGCGATCGGATTCGAGGCTGTTCGCCGGCTGATGGCACCCGAGCCGGTCCAGGGCGGAGCCGTCATCGCCACGGCGCTGGCGGCGATCGCCATCAACGCGCTCGTCATCCTCACGCTTCGAGGAGACGGCCAGAACCTCAACCTTCGCGCGGCGCTGCTCCACGTGACTGGAGACGTGGCCTCGTCGGCGGGCGTGGTCGTCGCCGGCGCGGTGATCCTTTTGACCGGTTGGCTTTACATCGACCCGTTGCTCTCGCTCGCGATCGCGGCGTTCATCGCTTACAGCGCGTGGGGCATCGTCCGCGAGACGGTCAACCTGCTCATGGAAGGAACGCCGCCCGAGATCGACCTCGGCGCCGTCACCTCCGAGATCAGCGGCACGAGCCTGGTGACCGGCGTCCACGACCTTCACGTATGGGCGCTGTCAGCCGAAGACGTCGCCCTCAGCTGCCACATCGTCATCGCCGACAGCTCCCTCGGCGACGCAGAGCATGTGGTCCGAGACCTTGAAACGCGGCTGTGCGATCGCTTCGCGATCGGGCACACCACCATCCAGGTCGAGAGCTGTCATCCGTGCGGCGAGATCCACCACGGCGCGGGCGAGCACAACCACCCGCACGTGACGCTTACTTTTTCTGGGAGACCAGCGCCTCCTCGCGCTGCAGGATCCTCCGCGCCACCGCAATAGCCGACGCGTAGGTCGAGTCCATCCCGCGATAGCTGAGCCCGCGCGCGCCGAGCGTGCGCGCCTGGGTGTATGGAGTGTCGGACGCGTAGTGGACGATCCCGAGGTCGAAGTGGGCCTGGGCCATGTTGACGCTCTCGTTGACCGGGTAGCGGTCGGGCTGCCCGATCTCGTAACACGCATCCAGGTAAGGCCCCGCTTCCATCTCGACCACCGTGTACCGGCCCTGGTAGTAGAAGTCGAGGTAATCACGGTTCTGCAAAAACGTGCCGCGCACCGTGACGGCGCGCTGGTTGTCGAGCGCCGAGCCGTAGACGAGGTTGGGCTGCACGTCGCCCGCGGCGAAGCAGTTGTCGAGCCAGTAGGTATTGCCCGAGTGCTCGTTGTAGACCACGTTGGGGATCATCACGTCGCCGACGTCGGCGTTGAGGGTGGCGGCTTTGCCCAAGACGTATACGCCGGCCACCCACGCTGCCTGCTCGGCGACCTGGCGAAGGATGTGATAGGCCGCCTGGCCCAGCGGGTAGTCGACGTTGACGATGCAGGCATCGGACGTGCGCAGCCTTTGCTCGTCGACAGCGCCTACGCGGGGATCGATCGTTGAGGGATCCAGCTTGGAAAGCATGAAGACCTGCGCGGCGGAGTCGACGCCCGTGCCGACCGCCGGGATGTGGCGAACGCCATTGGCGGTTTCCAGCTCAGCGCGCCACTTGCGAAGCCGTTCGCGCTCCGGGTGCGCGTCGAACACCTGGCGCGCGCCGTAGTACAGCCAGTTCTGGCGTGACGCGCGGCTGTGTCCCGCCTCCAGCTTGCGGCGTTCTGTATCGAGGTCGCGATCAGATCGTCCGATCCAGTCCACGATCTCGTCTTCGATCCGGCGTGCCACGCCGGTCAGGACGTTGACCAGGCTGTGCGCGTTGGAGGAGACGAAATAGATCGGCGCGTCGCGCGCGCCGAGCTCGTCCATGGCCGCGGCGATGGGCAGCCACCAACGGCTCGCGTTCCGCGCAAAACCAAGGTGACTGCCGCCGATCAGACGGAGGACGATTCGACACTCGTCGCGCTTGATCGCCGCGAGGTTGGCGTCAAATCCATCTCCCCATGCATCGTGCAGGCGGCGCCAGTCATCCGGCGTCGCGCCGGCGGCTTGCCTGGCCTCCTCATCCGAGAGGCCCACGTCCTGCAGCGAGCGATGCAGCTTGTTCCACTCGATCTGGAATGCGACCAGCGTCGGCACGAGGTCGTCGATGTCCGACGCGGACGCGATGAGAACCGCGAGGGTGTTCTTTCCGTCGTGGTACCAGCGGCGACGTCGGGCAGGGGCTTTGACGGCCTCCCACGACAGGATGTCCGCGCCCAGCACGGCCCTGAATCCCTGCGGGCTCTGGCCCATGATCACGCGCCGGCATCGGTTGATTGCGGCAGGCAGGCGCCGCACGGCATACAGGAGCGCGCCCATGTCCGTCTGCGGCTCCGCGGCCAGCGGGTGGAGGACCGAGCCCATGCCGAGATGCGCCTGGACCAGCGACTCGACCTTGATCTCACCCGAGCTCTGCAGCATCGTCGTGTACGTGCGCACGTACAGCTCGACAGCATGCTTGCCGGACCAGCCTGAAGTGGGTGGCGCCTCCATGAGGCGACTATAAGACGGCGTTCGTGAGGGGACTTACAAAACCATGAAGATGGCCGCGGGCCGATGGTGTGAGAGTGAAGGCATGATCAAACGACTTGGAAAGCACCGGCTCCTGCGAATCGTCGGTCTCGCCGCGGGGGCAGTCGCCGTGGCCGGCTCGGCTGTCATCGTGACTGCATCCGCTTCGGGAATGAGCTTCGGGCTCCGCCCCACGGGCTCCCAGCAGGCCGTGCAGGCGAGCACGTCGTCAACGGCGTGCAGCAATTTCATGAAGCACTTTGCAGTCCAGATCGGCAAGAGCCAGGCGGAGATCAACATCGCGTTTCAGAAAGCCATCGCTGACACGCTGGCCGACGAGGTGAAAAGCAACCAGCTCACCCAGGCGCAGGCCGACGCGATCAAGAAGAAGCTCGCCAACCAGACGCCGTGCACGCTGCCGGCCACTGCCCCTCGCGCGGGCGGAAACAAGGCGGAGATCGCCGCTTACATGCAGCAGTACGTCACCGCGGCCGCGTCGGCGCTCGGGATCAGCGACACGCAGCTGAAGAGCGACCTGGCCGGCGGGCAGTCCCTGTCCCAGATCGCAAAGGCACGCAACGTGTCGGAGGCGGACTTCCGAACGAAGCTGGTCGCCAATCTGACGCCGGCGCTCGACAAGGCGGTCACGGACAAGAAGCTGACCAGCGCCCAGGAGACGGCGATCCTGAATCGCTTGAAGACCGGACCGCTGCCGTTGTGGAGCGCAGCGCCGAAACACAAACCGACGGCAGGGAGCCCCGCCGCGCCCTAGTTCAGCTCCTCGGAGGGCGGCGGGCCACCCAGCCGGCGCATCAGCTCCTCCAGGAGCTGGCGGGTTTCTGGGTCGGCCATCAGCCGTTCCTGCATCTGCTCGGCTGACCGACGGATATCGGGGTCCGACATCAAGCGTTCCGACATCGCCTGGAAGCGCGACGTCATATCCTTCATCGCCGTCTCTTGCGCGACCTGGATCAGCACGGGCTGGCTTGCCGCCGCCGCCACCGCCTCAGCTTGCGCGCGCACCATCTCGATTCCCTTGCAGCCCAGGCATTCGCCCTTCAGGCCGCAGTGGCAGAGCTGCGGGCGCAGGCGGTCCAGCGCCGCGTGAAGCTCGGAAAGGTCGATCGGGGCCGCCACGCCGCAAATTTACGAGGCTTTCGACTTTCCCGTGTACATGGCTTCGATCTGGTCTTTGAAGCGCTCCGCGACCACCTTGCGTTTCACGTCCTGCTTCAGCGACAGCTCACCGCTGGCTTCCGTGAAGTCATGGGGGAGGAGCGTGTAGTGCTTGATCGTTTCCCACTGCCCGAGATGCGCGTTGACGGAATCGACGGTCTTCTGCATCCGAGCCATCAGGGCGGCCTCGTCCATACCCTGCTTCCTGGCCGCTTCCCAGTCTGGAACGATCAAGGCCGTCACGTAGGGCTTGCCTTCGCCGACGATCACCGAACGCACGACCAGCGGATCGCTGAGCAGCGCATGCTCGATCTGCTGTGGGGCGATGTACTTGCCACCCGCGGTCTTGAAGAGCGATTTCTTGCGGTCGGTGATCTTGAGGAAGCCGTCAGCGTCGATCTCTCCGATGTCCCCGGTGTAGAACCAGCCGTCCTTCACGACCTCGGCCGTGGCGTCCGGCTTGTTGTGATAGCCGCGCATGTTGCCGGGGCCCTTGACGAGGATCTCGCCGTCGTCGGCGATCTTCAGGTCGACGCCGGGAAACGGTCTGCCGACAGTGAGAAAGCGGTGCTCGTAGAGCGTGTTCGAGCAGACACCTGAAGAAGTCTCAGTCAACCCCCAGCCGTTGAGGATCGGCACGCCGATCGCCCAGAAGAATTCCTCGATCTCGCGCGCGAGCCCGGCCCCGCCGCTGACGAAGAACCGCAAGCGACCCCCAGTCAGCCTCGTCCGCAAGGCGCCTAGCACGAGCCGCTCGGCGAGCCCACGCTGCGCGCGCAGCACCCGTCCTGGATTTGATGCCCGCGAGAAGCTGGCGCCGATTCGAATCGCCCACTTGAAGAGTGCGCGCCGCACCGGGCTGGCTTCATCGACGCGGGCCATCACTGCCGCGTAGATCTTTTCGTAGACGCGCGGGACGCTGCACATCAGCGTCGGCTTGACATCTTGGAGTTCCTTCGCCAGGTGGTCAGGGCCGAGAGAGATCCACGTCTGTCCGCCATACACGATGCCGACGAATATTTCGTTGATGCGACCGTAGACGTGGGCGTAAGGAAGCCAGGAAAGCGAGGAGTCCTGGTCGGTGATGGGGTGTACCTTGACGGCCGCGCGGCTGACGTCCACCAGGTTGCGATGGGCAAGCTCGACACCTTTCGGGACCCCAGTCGTGCCGGCGGTGTACACGATGGTGCAGAGGTCTTCCGGGCTGAGCCGCCGCAACCGCGAGTCGATCTCGGCCAGCTGCCGCGGCGGTTCCCGCAGCCAGTCGGAGACCTCTGTATCGATCAATGCCACTTTGCGTAGTCGCCCCTCGACCTTCAGCTTGGCCGCGAGCGCGGCGGTGGACGCGATGGCGAGTGTCGCGGCGCTGTCGGCGGCGATGGTCTGCGCCATCTCGGGCGGGCTGTTCGGGTAGATCGGAACTGTGATCGCGCCGATCGATTGGATCGCCCAATCGCAGCAGATCCACTCGACCCGGTTCTCGGAAATGATGATCACGCAGTCGCCAGGCTTGACTCCGGCGTCGATCAAACCCGAGGCGACCGCCAGCACGTTGCGCTGAGCGTCGTTCCACGAGTGAACCTTCCATTGGCCGCCGCTCTGGAAATGGATGAGGGCGCGGTCGCCGTAACGGGCCGCCTGGCGGAAGAAGACACCGACGGTCGTTCTGTCAGCGATCGCTTCGGGGTCGATGCGAGGTGCACCCGCCGTCGCGGCGACTGAGGCCCTGGTGTCTATTTGACCGCCTTGATGGTCAGCGTCAAGGTTCCCGACGGCACGCTCACCGTTACCTTGTCGCCCTTCTTGTGACCGACGAGGGCGCGCCCGACCGGCGAGTCGACCGAGATCCGGCCGGCCGACGGGTCGCTCTCCACGGCGCCGACCAGGTGATAGGTCTCGCTCTCGCCGTCGTGGTCGACGACCTCGATCGTCGATCCTGGACCGACGACGCTGGAATGCGTTTCGCGGATGATCTCGGCGCGCCCGATCATCTCCTGCAGCTCGTAGATCCGGCTGTCCAGGAGGCCGACTTCCTCCTTCGCCTGCTCGTACTCTGGGTTGTCCTCGATGTCGCCCGGTTGGAAGGCTTCCTTCAGGCGCTCGCCCGCTTCCGCGCGGCGGCGAAGCGCCACTTCGAGATCTCGCTTGAGCTTCTCGAGGCCCTCAGGCGTCAGCAAAACAGGTTCGGTTAGATCCATTTCAGCCCCAAACTGAATAATAGCCCGGCGTATGGATCCCTCCGATCTCAGGGCCGAGCTCGCCGAACGGTTGGCGAATAGTACGGCAATCGATGCTGAAACGTTCAACGCAGCCTGCTTCGTGCTCTCTCGTGCGCTCGGCGAGCTGGAGTTCAGCGTGGCCGAAGCGGCGCCCCTGGTGAGGCGCCTGCTGCGGGTCGCGGGGCGGGTGGTCATCGACACGGCCACAGCCGATGCGTCGCCGGACGTCTGGCCCAACACGAGGGAGATGGCGCTGCAGTGGATCGACGAGGCGCTGAAGGCCCTCGGCTACGAGGCGCGGCCTGCCTAGCTGATCAGTTGATCAGCCGGGCGGCGGGCGGCGCGGGTGCGTAGTTGGGGTTGAAGTCGATGCCGACCTGCGCCGAACCGGACACCGTAGCGGTGTAGGCGATCACCTGGCCGGCCAGCGGCGACCGGTTGCCACCGTTGATCGTCCAGTCGGCTGAAGGCGTGTAGATCGTGCCTATGAACTGTGTCGACGCACCACCGTTCATCTTGTTGGCGCAAGCGCTTCCGGGCGGCGAGTAGATGACGATCCAGTTGTACTGCTCGCCGGAGAACACGTATGTCGCGCCCTGCGAGTTCTGGTCGAAGCACGCGCCGTTTGGAAAGTAGAACTGGACCGCACCAGGCGTGATCAACGCGCTCTGGCACGGCGAGTTGGTGTTGCCGGGGTTCGGCGAGGTCTGGCAGAAGTTCTCGTTCGAGACGTCGCCGCCGGTGTAGGGCGGATACTGCAAGGACATCGGCGCGTTCTCCTGCGACAGCAGGTTCGCCGGTGGCGGGCAGCTGCTGAAGCACTGCGGCGCGAGCTCGTCGTCCGGCGCCTGGCAGAGCGGGGCTCTGGTTTGGGCGAAGCACTGCATCGTGGGCGACATGTTGTTGAAGGCGATGTTGCAGATCGTCACGCCGGCCAACCCACAGATCCATCCGTTGACGCCCGCCGCAAGAATGATTGGGGCGCCGCTCGGGTAAGGACCGGAAGGGGACGCTGGCGGCCCTCCGCCGTCTGTCCAGCCTGGGGCCAGATACCGGCCGATGAAGGAGAAGTTGTTGGGGATGCCGTCGCACCCGTTCGGGTTGATGTAGACGTTGTAGTACTGCGCCCCGGGTGCGTTCTTGGTGATGCTGACTGCGATGCCGCTGTTGTTGGTGTCCAGGGTGTTGATCTGCTGGCAAGAGGATGGCGCGCTTTCACGGCGGCAGCCCGGAGAGTTGAAGCATGGGTTCGGCGTGATCGTGGGGTCGAGGAACCGGTCGAATCGGACTGACGTGACCTCAACGCCCCAGTTGCCCCCGCCGCCCTGGTGCTTGATCCCGAGGCCAGGCGCTGGAACAACCGTCAGGCTGAAATGGCCGGCGCAGTTGACGCCGTTCATGTTCCAAAACTGTGGGTTGGCGACGCCGGTCGTCGCAGGCGCCGTTGACAGCTCCTCGTCGGGCGACTTGAGCTCATTGGAGAGGAGGCTGCCGTTGGCGTCTGACTTGTAGCCCCCCATCCACTGGTACACGCCCGGGTCAAGGAAGGCGCAGCTCGCGGAGCCGCCTGTCAGATGGAACTGACCTGCGTACTGGCCCGGGTACATCTCGGTGTACGTGCCACGGTTGTCCTGGCTATACGACTGGGCAGTGGTGTAGTAGCCAATCGAAGGGGCCAGATAGCCGGGGTCGGGCAGGCTTGGAGCGGGGACGACCCCGGTGCCCTGCGTATCGCCGGCAGCGCACGGTGGAGCGTACGGGATGAAACCGGGCGTCGAGTTGTAGCAGTAGTACTGCGCGACATTGCAGTTGGAACCGGCCGCGCCGTAGCAGTTGCCCGCCTCGTGTAGGTTGGCATCGAGGCAGGCGGTGCCGTTCGTGTAGACGTCCCCGAGCACCGTCAGCTGAGCGGCTCCGGTCAGCTTCGTGGCGCACGAACCAGTGCTCAGAGTCAGCAAGGCCGGCGTCTGTCTCTGGTTGCCCACGATCGAGGTCGCGGTGGCCGAGATGGGGACCGTCGTCGCGCCTCCGAAGATCTGGATGAAAGCCAGGGCGAGGTTGTGGTTGCTCGTGTACTGGAACTCGTAACCGTTGAACTGGGTGTCGGTGGCGACAATCGCCAGCGTGTATCCGCCGGCGAACGTGTAGGTGTAAGTGTC
>Ga0066702_10000274_pt1 | contig 12099 bp, 10 predicted proteins | sample GraSoiAngelo_151_FD_66507 | JGI IMG/M metagenome (GOLD analysis project Ga0066702, IMG submission 66507) | Grasslands soil microbial communities from the Angelo Coastal Reserve, California, USA - 14_1009_12_20cm | ecosystem: Environmental > Terrestrial > Soil > Grasslands | place: USA...
GAAAAGGCACAATGGCAACTCAGAATTTGCAAGGTATCAAGGTAGCAATCCTGGCGACCGACGGCTTTGAGCAGGTGGAGCTTCTGAAGCCGCGCGAAGTTTTACAGCAGGCCGGGGCTGAAACCAAAGTCGTTTCACCGACAGCCGACCGCATCAAGGGCTGGGACTTCACCGATTGGGGTGATGAAGTTTCAGTCGATCTGCCACTCGATAATGCCCGCGCAGACGATTTTGACGCGCTGCTGCTTCCCGGCGGCGTCATCAGTCCTGACAAGCTGCGCATGGAGCCCAAGGCCGTCGCCTTTGTCAAAGCATTCTTCGACTCCGGCAAGCCGGTTGCGGCCATCTGCCATGGCCCATGGACGGTCATTGAAGCCGGTGCGGCGCGTGGGCGGAAAATCGCCTCCTGGCCGTCACTGAAGACTGACGTACGTAACGCGGGCGCCGAGTGGGTGGACAAAGAAACCGTCACTGACGGCAATCTGGTTACAGCGCGAAAGCCAGATGATATTCCTGCGTTCAACCGCGCTATGATCGAGCTTTTCAGCCAGGCGCGACGCGCCCGACCGGCTGCTTGAGATCGCTCGCTGCAATATTCAAAGTTATCTGCAAGCTTCAATCGCGAATTTAGAAAAGAGATCGATAAAACAAAATTCATGTAAAGGCCGGTGCAACACTGCTGCACCGCCTTTATCCTCACAGGCGGCGGATTGACAACCCTACTCCGCGCATCAATACTTGAACGTCTTCACAAAAGGAGATCTTTGTATGCCGGGTTCCCTGCACTCTATACGATTTCCCAATGAAAGCACAGAATACCGTGAGGCGCGCGATCGGCTGCTTGAGACGGAAATGGCCTTGCGCAAAAACATTGAAGAGGTGGCCGCGCTCCGGCGCAAGCTGCCGCTGGGCGGCGCCATACCGGAAGATTACGTTTTTGAAGAAGGCGCGCCTGACATCAATGATTCCGGCACAGCGCGCAAAACCCGGCTCTCTGAGCTGTTCAGCCCGGGCAAAGATACGCTGGTGATCTATAGCTACATGTTCGGCCCACAGATGAAGGCGCCGTGCGTCTCTTGCACCTCGATTCTCGATGGCTTGAACGGCTCTGCGCCGCATATACGGCAGCGGGTGAATTTTGCCGTGGCCGCCAAATCGCCGCTGGCGCGTATCCGTGAACTTGCTCGCGACCGCGGCTGGAACAACCTGCGGTTACTCTCTTCAGCCAACAATACTTACAATCGCGACTATCACGGCGAGTCGCCCAAAGGAGATCAGCTTCCATCGCTGAACGTCTTTGTCCGGCGCGATGGAAATATCCATCACTTCTACCAGACTGAGCTGCTATTCGCTCCCGGAGAACCGGGAATGGATGGCCGCCATGTGGACCTGATCTGGCCCATCTGGAACATGTTTGATTTCACACCGGAAGGGCGCGGAACAGATTGGTATCCCAGGTTGAGTTACGACGCGCCAGTCTTGCAACAAGTAAAGACCGGCAGTTGAGGTACGCATGAGGTAAAAGAAGACAGGCGCCGCAAAACGGCGCCTGTCTTCGCAAAAGTTGTGGCTAGGGCGCTTCTATCAGCTCCAGCTTGCCGTCTTTCTTGCGGTGCAGCACCTTGACTCTGCCTTGAGGATCGCGAAAGACAAACACCTCGCGGTCGCGGAACTCGGCTTCCTTCACGGCCTCTTCCAGCGTGAGCGGCTTGAATGATACTGAGTCAGAGCTTTTGGTCACATGGGCTTCCGTAATTTTTACCACGCTGGGAAAGCTATGCACCTTGACCGGCACGGCTGTGGTCAAGTCGCCGCCTACGGCAACAGCTACGGTGATCTGTTCCTGCTGACCGCCTGCCTGCTCCAGTTTTTTGCGTGCCTGGCGCTTCTTGCTCTTCCAGCGCGTCTTGTACTTCACCGCCTGGCGTTCAATGCGGTCCAGCGCTCCTCCAATCGCCGCGCTCATCTCCGGGGCCTCAGAGAGGCCGACGATGGGCGGATGATTGCGCACATTAATAGTGATCTCGGCGATGTGGCGCCGTTTCTCCACGGACAAGATCACGTGCGTTTCAAAATTGCTGCCTAAGATTTTCTGTATTTTTTCGAGCCCGCCTTCGACCTGCTTGCGGGTGAGAGGAGTGATTTCAAATTGCCGGCCAGTGTATTCGACGTTCATTGACTCCCTCCTGAAGTGTGTGCCACCGGAAGTCGTCTGACGGGTGCCTGGCAGAAAAAGGCACGGGTACAGGCGGCTAAAAACGTCTTTTCCGGAACGCCGGCGCGGATGAGGCCACGGTCCGGGTTTAGCTCTTGACCCTCCTTTGGTGCGTGCTGGGGATCTTCATGTCTTCGCGATATTTCGCCACCGTCCTGCGCGTAACCTGAATTCCCTGCGATTGTAAGATGCGGGTGATCTGGTCATCGGTAAGCGGATGCGCCGGGTCTTCTTCTTCAATCAGTTTCTTCACCCGCCGTTTCAGGATCAACAGTGAGGTGCCTGCGCCTTCCGGCCCCTGCACGCTCTCTGAGAAGAAGTAGCGCAGTTCGAACACGCCTTGCGAAGTGTGCACGTATTTGCTGGCGACTGCGCGGCTCACCGTGGAGGGATGGACCCCGATCTCCTCCGCCACTTCTTTGATCATCATGGGCTTGAGTTGATCGATGCCGTGGTCCAAAAAATCACGCTGGCGGCCGATGATCGCGTAGCAGACCTTCAGGATCGTCTGCCGGCGCTGCTCAATGTTTTTGATCAACTGCACCGCCGACTTATAGCGCTCTTTCACGTAGGTTTTAACTTCACGCTCCACCGCGCCATTGTTCTGATTCAGCATGCGGCGATACGTAGGGCTTACCCGAAGCTGAGGCAGGTCTTCATCGTTCATCAGCACCAGGTATTCGTCCCCGTGCCGCACAAAAGCCACGTCAGGCTCAATCAGCTTGGGCTCAGTCTTGTTGTAGCGCAGGCCGGGCTTGGGATCAAGCGTACGGATAAACTCATGCGCCTGTATCACCGCCTCCATAGGGCGGGTAATCGCCCTGGCGATCTCTTTGTATTGCTTGTTTTGCAGCAGATGGAGCTGCTTATCCACCATCTTGAGAGCGTCTTCCACAACCTGGTCGTTTTCCGGATCGTCCGAGCCTTCCATGTCGCGGGTCTTCAGCAGATATTGCAACTGGGCCAGCAGGCATTCACGTAGATCACGCGCGGCCACACCGACAGGATCGAACTGCTGGATCAGCGCGATGGCCTCGCGCAGGTCTTCGCGCGTAAATTGCAGCACGGGGGTAAGACTGTTGCGCTTTTCCGCGGCTACAGCCTCCGGCGTCGGTTCATGCGATACCACAAGCTCCAGATGTGACGGTTCGCTCGCCCTGGATTCAGATATCTGCGATTCAGATGGTTCTTCCCCGGCTGGGTCCGTCTCAGATACTGCGGCTTGGTCCGTCTGCTGCGATTGTGCCACGCCCATCAATTCATCTTCAGACGCGGTGAGATATCCATCTTCATTCAAATTGCCTATCACCAGCTCGGCCGCGGCATACACCGCAGGACGGACGGTCACCGATCCCAATTGCCAGAGCAAATGGTCAGTCAGCGTGCCCGGCTTGGAAAGAAAATTCTCAAAGGAAGGCCGGTCGATCTCTTCTAGATCGGCGGAGTTGCGATAACCCGGATCAAGGTAATCTTTGAAGAAGGAACCAAAATCAATTTCGTCGAAGGGATCTTTTTTGTCCGGCTCGGGAGCGGTCTCTTTGTCCTTGATTTCCTGTGCGTCCTGCCGGTCCTGGGCCTCTTCGCGGCCGGCGACTTCATCCAAAAGCGGAACCGTTGAATCCAATTCCTCCAGAACGGGATTTTCCACCATCTCCGTGTTGATCATCTCCCGCAGCTCCAGCTTGTTGAGCGCGAGCACGCTCACCATCTGGACCAGGCCCGGAGTGAGAATTTGCTTCTGCGAGACCCTTAAATTCAGTTTGTTCTGGAGTAAGACCATTCCTGCTTCTTTTTAAGTTCCACTATCCCATTTCAGTCCGTAGCCGGAAAGAGTACCGTCGTAATTCCAAAATCTTGCCGTGCTTGTAACCAACTTACCAAAAAACGGGAGCTACATACGCGGTAGCCGCCCATTATTTTTTTCACACAAAAGAAAAAATCCAGTTGACTTACACAAAACGAATCACACAAAAGAAAAGCTCTCTCCCAGATAGACTCTCTTTACTTCCGGATCGTTACCCAGTTGCTCCGGCGTCCCGGTGCGGAAAATCCGGCCTTCATTGATGATGTAGGCGCGGTCAGTCACAGAAAGCGTTTCCCGCACGTTGTGATCGGTGATCAGCACGCCGATGCCGCTTCCCTTCAAATCAAAAATGATCTTTTGCAGGTCAAGCACGGCAATCGGGTCGATACCCGAAAAAGGCTCGTCCAGCAGGATGAATTTGGGCGCGATGCAGAGGGCGCGGGCGATCTCCACGCGGCGGCGTTCGCCGCCGGAGAGCGCGTATCCCATGTTGTTGCGGATGTGACCGAGCCCCAGCTCGTCAATCAGTTGGTCGCGCTTGCGCCGGCGCTCCTGCCAGGAGATGGGCTGGACTTCCAGCACGGCCATGATGTTCTCTTCCACGGTTAGCTTGCGAAAGACTGAGGGCTCCTGCGGCAGATAGCTGATGCCGTAGTTGCGCGCTCGCAAGTACATGGGCACTTCAGAGATGTCCTGGCCGTCCACCAGGATGCGGCCGCTATCCGGAGGCACCAGACCAACGGTCATATAAAAAGTTGTGGTCTTGCCGGCCCCGTTAGGGCCCAGCAACCCTACTACTTCAGCTTGGTTGATATGAAGACTGACTCCGTTAACTACCCTGCGCCCGCGGTACGATTTCGCGATGTCGTCCGTGGCCAGAGTTTGCATTACTTCTTGCTCGCGTCTCGAATCCTAGTTGGAGTCTGGTTTTGGGAGGTTTCTCCACTACCTACCAGCACCCTACCATCGTGGGTAAAAAAAGTCAACGAATCACCCGAGATTTCGCCCCGTTCGGCATCAAAAATGCTAGGACGGTGCGCAGGTGTGCCCGTCAGCACCATTTTCTCCTCTGCCGCGGTGTAAACCAGTTGATTGCCTACGGCCTTCCTGGCTGCTTGCTGGATCTGTATATCCCCTTGCGCCACAATGCATTCCAGCCGGCTTGCACCTTGATCTTCAGCCTGACTGCCTTTGGGCAGCAGGATCACCTGAACCGTATCAGCAGTAATCGTTGTCTCTTCAGACTTGACCATCACCTTGCCACTGAAGGCGGCTTTGCGCTCAGAATCGGCGTAAGAGAGCCTGTCAGAGGTCACATTGACCGGCGTAAGCTTCCCGTTTTTGTCTTTTTGCACAAAAACTGATGCAACACGTCCGGTCGGGTTGCTTTGGGCAAGCAGGCTGCGGCGGTTCCGGTCAAAGCTGATGGCCGGCGCCTCTACAATATTTGCTCCTTGCCACAGGCGCGCCTGGGTATAACGCGCCACGCCCGTCGCGCGGTTGGCGGTAACGGACGTTCCGGTCACGTGAACTGGATCGGCCCCTCCCAGCATCGCTCCGTTAGGCTGAGCCTTCAGGCCGGTATAGGTCGTCTTGACATGGTTCTGGGCAACAGCGTCCCGAGTTTTGCGATTGAGCTGGATGCTGTCAGCCGTAAGAGTTCCGGTAGGGTCCACAACGCGAGGCGAACCTGAGAGCACAATAACTTCGTCAGAAGCACGGTAGTCTGCATGCTCGGCAGTCGCAGCTTGTGTTCCTTCCTGATAGTGAAAGTCACCGCTCTGCTCGGCAGAGGCGAGCTCTCCCTTCTCGTTGAACTTTGCCCGCAGCTCGCGTGAGGTAAGCACCCGGTCAGGCTTGCCCGGAGCCGAATCGACGATCTTTGCATCGGGCGTGCCATAGAGCGTGGCCGGATGGTTCTGCTCGTTGAATGTAGTCTCAAAACGGCCAGCGCTGATCGTGGTCTTCTCTTCACCTTGTTCAAGGATGATATCGGCTGGGCCGGACGAACTAACGGCTTTCTCCAGCTTCTTGCCGTTTTTCACGTAGAGATCGACTGCCGCAGCGAGGAGCTGCTGCGTCTTCCCCTCCGGCCCTTGTTTAAGCTGGACTGCATCTTCAGCGCGGGCTTTGGTCAAACGGTTTTCTTCAGCAAACCACAAGAGAATCTTTCCTGCCTTCCCATCTGCAGGAGTATCGCCTTTGCTCGCAAACGTTACGCCGCCGGAAAGCGAGCCGGAGCGAGCCTGGTTGGCATCGGCCATGCGCAGCTCACCTTGAGGAGCGCTTACTTCAAAGCCTTTGGGGCCGCTCTTCACGGCATGCAGATTGCCGGAGGCTTCCACGCGATCGACGTTGTTGTCATCGTGCATGAAGACAGAAACCCGGTCGGCGGAGATGGTACGCTGCGGCTCTTCCACTCGCGCCGCCTGCAAGAGAACCTTGCTCGGGGTCTTGGTAATGGTCGCACTCTGGCCGGTGATGGTCGTCTTGCGCGGGCCGGTGGTGACAATCTTCACCGCCGACTTCAAAGTAAGCACGCCGCCGTGGGAATCGTAGGTTGCGCCCACAGCCGAGCCGTTGGCCTCAGGAACCCGGAACTCGATGGTCGCAGACGTTTGAGCAATACCGGTATTCTCATTGAAGGTCAGACCGCTGGTTTTGACGTGGATGAGGTTCCTGGTTTCCTGCGCGGGCGCCTGCCCCGGAGCGGCGCTGGCGGAGTCGGCTTCAAGATCGATGCGCACCTCGCCCTCAGCGGTCACAACTTTGGTGACGGGATCGTAAGCAAAGTCTGAGCCGTAGATCTGGTCAGAGCGGTCCTGATTGCGCCCGTAAATGATTATGCTGACGTCATGCAGCCGGGCGCGGCCGCCTTCTTTATATTGTTCGACGCTGGCGGCGCTGATGGTAAAGAGCTTCTTGCCGCCTTCAGATTTGGTGAACGAAAACCCCGACGCGCTGGTCTGTACGTTGGACGGAATAGGTTTTTGCGGCGGCGGAACTTCGCGTTTTGCCTTCCAAAGCCCGCGAATATAGATGCCCGCCACCACCAGCACGATCAACACCGCTCCGGCAGCGAATACCTTTCTCAGGCGTTTAGGATCAAGGCGCATCTGCCTTCATGGTAATTGGCCCGCTTGATGGGGGCAATCAGCAGAGCTCAATACTTCATCACCAGCGTTCCGGCGATCATGTCATGCAAGGCGCGCTTGCGGTCAGTGAAGGCAGCCATAATGAAACCGATATAGAAGATCAAATAGGACAGAAGTTTGGCAAAAAACCTGCTGGTCGCGCGGCCAAAGCCGATCCTATTGCCTGCTTCATCAGTGACTTTGAGTCTCAGAATGCGCTTGCCCACTGTCCCCTGCCACGCCGAACTGGTCAGCAGCGCCTCGTAGAGCCAATATCCGATAAAGACGAGAACAATGAAAGTGGAAAGCGCGCCCAGAACGGAAAAGACAAATTCGGGCGAAGGCTCCTGATTCTGCTCCGCCTCATGGGCGATTTTAGAGATGGTCGGCAGCGCCAGAATAAAGAAGAAAGGCGTTGCCACAACACTGAGAACAATGCGATCGATAATGTACGCTAACAGTCTGATCCAGAAGCCTCCATATGGAGACGGCGTGGCTGCAACGTAGACGGCAGGCGGCGCATACACGGGCGCGCTCACCTGCGCCGGCTGGACCATCGGAGCAGCCGGCCAGAGCGTGGCGCCGCACTTTTGGCAAAACTGTCCGGCGCCGGTATTTCGCGTGCTGCATTTAGAACAAACTATGTCCTGCATAATCACGGACTATAACGCCAGCCGTACTCAGCCGCAAACGGAAATGGCCGCCGGCACGGATTTTCTGAAATCTTCCAGCGTCAGCTCCAGTCCCCCGAAGTCGGGATGTGAATTCATGCCGACGGTAAAAGCCATGTCGAGACAACTGCCGGGCTGCAAAGGTTCCGCATGCAGCCGCTCCGCCATGCGCCAGCCTACCGCCTCATAGTTAAAGCTGGGTTTTTGCTCGGGCACTTTCTGGTTCACCCGCAACTTGATGTGTTTGTCTTTGATGACTTTGGGCGGCAGCAGAAGGTTGACGTTGTGGCTCGAGAAAACCGGCTCAGGATTGCCGTGTCCAAAGGGCTCCAGCCGGCCCAGATTCTCAAACAATTCCGGCGTGATAGCGTTGAGAGGGACCTCGGCATCGATCATTAATTGCGGAACCAGATCTTCCGGCTTGAGTTTTGTCTGCGCGTAAACATTCAAGCGTTGCTTGAGCAGAGGCACATCCCTGCTCGGCAAAGCAAATCCGACCGCATGCTCATGTCCGCCAAAGCGTGTAAACAATTCATGGCAGGATTCAAGCGCGTCCAGCAGATGGAAAGCCGAGATCGAACGTCCGGAGCCGTGCGCCTCTTCGCCTTCTTTGGCGATCACCAGCGCGGGCCGGCCGGTCTTCTCTACCACGCGTGAAGCCACAATGCCGACCACGCCCCGGTGCCAGCCTTCGCCATCAAAAACCATACAGTACTTGCCGGTAAGATCCGGCTCGGCGGCAAGCTGTTCCTCAATCGCAGCCACAATGCGGGCCTCCTCTTCCTGGCGCTCAAGATTGAGCTGGTTCAGCTTCTCAGCGATCTCCTTGCACCGCGTCTGGTCTTTGCAGGTGAAAAGCTCGATAACGTCGCGGGCCACGTCCATGCGTCCGGCGGCGTTGATGCGCGGACCAAGACGAAAGCCCACGTCTCCGGCGGCGAGCGCGCGTCCGTCAGTAAGGCCGGAGACCTCCATCAAGGCTTTCAAGCCGCCATTCACCGGCCGTCGCAGACCTTCCAGTCCCAGCCGCGCGATGATGCGGTTCTCGCCCACCAGCGGAACGGCGTCTGCAATGGTGGCAATGGCCACCATCTTCAAGAAAGATGGAATTAATTTGGCTTGATCGGCAACGTCTTTAAATTTGGAAAAAAGCGCCTGCGCGATCTTGAATGCAACGCCTGCGCCGCAGAGCTCTTTGCAGGGATAATCGCAGCCTTGCTGGTTGGGATTGAGCACGGCCAAAGCGTTCGGTACGCCTTCATGCGCCTCGGGCAGGTGATGGTCGGTAACTATCAAATCGATGCCCACGCGGCGTGCGGTCTCCGCTGCTTGAAAGGCGCGAATGCCGGTATCGACGCTGATCACAACCTTGATTCCCGCAGAAGCGGCGCGCTCGATCACATCGTCTTTGATCCCGTAACCTTCCTTGATCCGGTGCGGCACGTGGAAGTCAGCGGCGCCTCCGCAGAGCTCGATCGCAGTTTTCAGCACCACCACGGCTGTAGTGCCATCCACATCGTAGTCGCCGTAGATAAGAATCCCTTCCTTATTCGTGATGGCGGTGCTCAGGCGCTCCACCGCCACCTTCATGCCGCGCATGAGATAAGGCGAGTGCAGTTGGTCGAGCGACGGCGCAAGAAACTTGGCGGCTTCCGCTGCGGTCACCCCCCGCAGCGCGAGCAGGCGGGCAAGGATGGGAGAAACCCCGGCTTCGACGCCCAGCTTTTCAACCTGCACGGGATCGGGAGTAGCGAATGACCAGCGCATACAGAGGATGCTCGATTTACACGTCTTCCTGGTCATCATCATCGATCAGGATGCCATCGTAATCGTCGGCTGCGGTTTCCAGCCGCTGATAAGTCTCATACCAGGGCGTGGAAACCTCATAGAGAAACATTACGCCATGGCAGGGGAAACCAAGCTGCAGATAGCCGACTTTGCCGACAAAGCTCCGCAGCCAGCCCGCCTCTTCCAGGTCTTCGTCATTCATGTATTCGATTTCCTGAAGACGGTTGATCAGCAAATCTACATCTTCTTTATCGAGAGCGATGTGGTTCATGGTGACAAAGCTCACGTTGGAGGCCTTGGCCAGCTCAACAAAATCTTTCCAGGCGTCGGGATGGTCTTCATCCACCGACCACGGCACGCTGGCCACCTCTTCGCTCACATACGCGCTGAAACGGCGCAGGCCGTGGCCCTCAATAAAGGCAACCATGTCATCTTTCAAATTGGTAAGGTCTTGTTCCATGCAGAGGCTAAGGAATAATCATATCGCGTTACGGGCAGGAAAACTAAAGAAGGACATCTTGGACTGCGGGTTATGGCTCGCTTCAGCTTACAATGCCTCCAACTCCAGTCAAATTAATACGCAGCGCGCTATGAGACCGTAAAAGGCTCTGTGTCTGGATAATCTTCCAGAATAGCGTGGTTCCCGGTGGTGATTTTGTTGGGATCTTTGACGGCGCGGAGCAGCTCGAAGCGTACCGCCCGTTGACATTGCCGGCACAAGGGAAACCTGTCTCCGGCAAGCAGCGTGGCTTCATGCATCAGGCGATGCGTGTCATGAGTTACGCGGTAAACGCCGCTTTCTGGAACAAGCTCTCCCGGCCGATGCTTCCGTCTCAAAATCGTCTTCCCTTCTATATGTTCTGTCCCGAAAGGGAACACGCCATATTAAAGAGTTCCAAGTTTGCTGGCAAGGCCGCTCCAGAAATTGCATGAACAGGTATGGAGAAATCATACCGTCGGCTGAAAACTTTTTGATTCCGAAACTTAGCAGTAAAACCAGAGCAGATTTGCCATATCAGCGGGCTAAGGTATAATCGCGCCACATTTAACACCAATCAAATACACCAAGGTCCATGATCAAAATTCTGTCGGTGGCTTCCAGTGAGGCTCTCAAAACAACCCGGCAACTCCTGCTGGAGCAGGAAGGCTATGCCGTATGTTCCGCGCTGAATCTGGCTGACGTGGAAGAGCTGGGTAAGACAGAAAAGATTGATCTTGCCCTGATTGGCCATGGATTCCGCGGGCCTGAGAAGCGCAAGATTGCCCGCGCTGTGAACCAGTTTTTCCCCGGACTTCCTATCCTGGAGATGTGTTTCCACTCGCCGGAAATTCCAGGGGCCGATTTTGTTCTTACCGACTCGCCCACTGACCTCATCAAAGCAATCAGGCATATCCTGAATGGACGACGGGTCCGCGGCTACACCGACTAAAATAGCGCGGCGGGCGGGGCCAAAAGTTGATAGTAGAACCCGTTACTTACACGCGGCCGATGAATGTCTGCCTAAAGGCCTGCGATTCGCAAGCGAATCGCTAGACGCTGATACGGATTGACACGGCCTCCGGTGAGTTGCTAGCATAAGTCCCACTATGGTTTCCACCGCTCATCGCCATCACCATCATCATACGGCGCACGTGTCGGCGGAGGCCTAGAAGAGCTAATTACAGCGCACTCATAGGAATCCAGGCCCGCCGGCAAAAATCGGCGGGTTTTTATTGTGCTCGATTAAAAGTGGTCAGCAGCGAACATTTGGCACCTGCGAGCCCGGCTTGCGCGGCGAGCTGCTTGCCTCAGGAGCACAGAAATTTCACCACGAACTTCGCTCTTAAGCCGGTTTGAAGCGAAGCAACAGGAGAAGAAGATGATCGACTTTGACAAAATGGATGGGCTGGCGCCGGCCATTGTGCAGGAGGACTCCACCGGCGAGGTGCTGATGGTGGGCTTTATGAATGCCGAGGCTTACGCCCGCACCGCCGAGACCGGATACGTCACCTTTTACTCCCGTACCCGGCAGAAGCTGTGGATGAAAGGCGAGACCTCCGGTAACCGCCTGCGCGTGATCTCCGCCATGACTGATTGCGATCGCGACACCATCCTGGTCCGCGTCTTTGTGGAAGGCGATGGCCTGGTCTGCCACACCGGAACAAAGTCCTGCTTCACTGAGCCGCTCGCCGTCAACCGTGCGGAGGTGCAACCATGAAGCTGCGCGTGGGAGTGCCCAAGGGAAGTCTGCAGGAGGCAACCATCGCTCTGTTCCGGCGCGCCGGCCTCAACGTTTACACCAGCAGCCGTTCGTACTTTGCCGCCACGGACGATCCTGAAATTGAATGCATGCTGATCCGGGCGCAAGAGATGGCGCGCTATGTTGACCATGGCGCCCTGGATTGCGGCCTGACCGGCAAGGACTGGGTAGTTGAGAGCGGCCTGGAACTGATTACCGCGGCTGAACTCATCTATGCCAAGCAGAGCCTGGGCAAGGTGCGCTGGGT
>Ga0066702_10000276_pt1 | contig 12092 bp, 10 predicted proteins | sample GraSoiAngelo_151_FD_66507 | JGI IMG/M metagenome (GOLD analysis project Ga0066702, IMG submission 66507) | Grasslands soil microbial communities from the Angelo Coastal Reserve, California, USA - 14_1009_12_20cm | ecosystem: Environmental > Terrestrial > Soil > Grasslands | place: USA...
GATGATCCGCTCCGTCGCGCTCGAGCGCACGAGCTGGAACGAGCTCCCGTACAAGTTCGAAGCCGGGACGCCGGCAATCGCGGAGGCCTACGGCTTCGGCGTCGCGCTCGACTACGTCTCGGACATCGGCCTCGACGCGATCGAGCGTCACGAGCACGAGCTGATCGTGCAGGCGATGGACGCGCTGTCGGAGATCCCCGGCCTGCGCATCTTCGGGCCGCCCGCCGACCGCCGCACCGGCATCGTCAGCTTCGAGGTCGAAGGCGTGCACCCGCACGACGTCGCGCAGATCCTGAACTGGGAAGGCGTCGCCGTGCGCGCGGGCCACCACTGCACGCAGCCGCTGATGACGCGCCTCGGCGTCGCCGCGACGACGCGCGCGAGCTTCTACCTCTACTCGCTCCCGGACGAGGTCGACCGCCTGGTCGCGGGCCTCCGCAAGGTGAAGGAGACGTTCGCATGAGCGAGCTCGAGCAGATGTATCGCGAGGTGATCCTCGACCACTACAAGGCGCCGCGCGGGCACGGGCTGATCGAGGATGCGGACGCGGAGGCGGAGGGCAAGAACCCGCTGTGCGGCGACGAGATCACGATCACGGTCAAGTTCGGCGCCGACGGCGAGACGATCGAGAAGGTCGGGTTCGACGGACGCGGCTGCGCGATCTCGCAGGCCGCGACGTCGATGCTCACCGAGCTCGTGCAGGGCCGCACGGCCGGCGAGGTCGCGGCGCTCCCGAAGGACGAGCTGCTCGAGGAGATCGGGATCCCGCTGACGCCGATCCGCCTCAAGTGCGCGATCCTCGGGCTCGGCGTGCTGAAGGTCGCGCTGCACAAGGCGAAGGGCACGCCGCTCCCGGAAGAGTGGCGCGGCGTCGGCGACGACCTGACGTTCGAGTAGTGGCCGAGATCGAAGTCGCGAAGCTCGACGACTTCCCGCCCGGCTCGACGAAGATCGTCACGCTCGGCTGGACGTCGATCGGCGTCTACAACTGCGCCGGGAAGCTCTACGCGATCGAAGACCGCTGCTCGCACGACGACGGGCCGCTCTGCGAGGGCGAGTGGGACGAGGACATGTGTCGCGTGATCTGCCCGCGCCACGGCTCGGCCTTCGACCTCGAGACGGGCACGCCGCGGTCGCTGCCCGCCTACGAGCCCGTGCAGACGTACCCGGTCCTCGTCGAGGACGGCGTCGTCAAGGTGCATGTCGCTTAAGCGCTGCTGGGAGACGAGCGACGAGCTCTACAACGCCTACCACGACGAAGAGTGGGGGCGCCCCGTGCGCGACGAGCGCGGGCTGTACGAGCGGCTGTGCCTCGAGGGCTTCCAGTCGGGGCTGTCGTGGCTGACGATCCTGCGCAAGCGCGAAGGCTTCCGCGCGGCGTTCGAGCGTTTCGACCCGGACGTCGTCTCGCGCTTCGGCGAGCGCGACGTCGAGCGGCTGCTCGGTGACGCGTCGATCGTCCGTCACCGCGGCAAGATCGAGGCTGCGATCGCGAACGCGCGCGCGACGGTCGCGCTGCGCGACGGCGCGCCGTTGAACGAGCTCTTCTGGTCGTACGCGCCGGAGTCGCACACGCCGCCCGGTGGCAACGTCGACTGGCAGGCCTCGACGCCGGAGTCGACGGCGCTCTCGAAGGCGCTGAAGAAGGCCGGCTTCCGCTTCGTCGGGCCGACGACGGTCTACGCGGCGATGCAGGCGTGCGGCGTGGTCAACGACCACCTCGCGGACTGCTGGGTGAGGGACGCCGTCGAGGCCGAGCGTCAGCGGACGGCAGCCGTCGCCGAGTAGCGGCCGGACGCGACCGCCTTCGGGCTGCGCCAGGTCGCGACTCCGCCGCGCACTGTCGTCCTCTTGACCAGCACGATCGACTTGCCGTTCCGCCGCACGCGGATGGCCACGTGCACACCGGCGGGCCGCGCCGAGCCGGCGGCGATCGTCGCAGTCACGACGACGTGGTGCGCGACGACCCGCGTGTGCACCGAGACGACGTGCGGCTTGGGCTTCGGCGTCGCCGCCACGGGCGGCGTCGCGGGCGGGACGGCCGGGGTCGTGGTCGCGGGAGGCGCCGCAGTCGTCGCGGTCGGCGCGGGTGCCGGTGTGGCGGCAGGTGCGTTGACCGTCTCGATCTGCGTCGTCGCGTTCCCGTCGTCGAGCGTCGCCGAGACGACGGGCGTTCCGCCGGCGGTGTCGCGGTAGAAGAAGCTCGCGCTGTTGGAGCCCGGTGCGATCGTGACCTGCAGCGTCGGCGACCACGGGCCCGACGACGCCGTCGCGAACTGCGCGCCCGGCGACGTCGATGCCAGCGTCAGCGTCCGCGCCGCGACCGCGTTGTCCGCGATCGACGAGGTCTGCAGCTGCACGGTCAGCGGGCCGGCCGGGGTGGCGGCCGCCGTCGTCACGGGCGCAGTCGTGAAAACGGGGACAGTCGGAGTCCACGCCGAGAACGCGGCCCAGGCGGGCGTGAACGCGGCGCCGTCGAGCGCGGTGGCGCACCACGACGGCGCGCACGCGCTCGTGCCGGCTCCGCTGTCGCGGATCGCTGCCGCCAGGCGGTCGAGGATCGACGCGGTCTGGTTGTCGAAGTCGGTCGTCGAGAGCCCCTGCGTGTTGCTGGGCGCCCACGCGAAGCCGAGGCGGTCGACCGGCGCGGAGACCGACGCCGCGAAGGCGCGCGCCGCGTCGATCTGGCCCGAGACGAAGTCCTGCATCGTGTCGGAGGGCGCTGCCGTCCAGCCGTAGGCCGACGCCCAGGCCCACGCGGCGTTCCCGAACGAGACGTAGGTGGTGTTGAGCAGCGCCCGCGCGGAGGCCGTAGCGCCCGGCCCGGCGTTCGCCAGCGCGAGCTCGTGGCCGAGGTACTGCGCCATCGCATCGCGGCGCTGGGCCGGCGTCGAACCGCCCACCGCGTAGGTGCGGATGTCGCCGTAGTTCTCCTGGGCGAAGTCCGAGACGTAGGCCGCCGCCTCGCTCCAGAAGCCGCCGTCCTGCAGCCAATCCTGGAGGTTCACCTTGTACGGCGTGAGGTTCGTGCCGCCCTGGCCGACGCCCGCGGCGAAGACGACGCCTTTCGTCCCGTCGCTCGCGAGCCCGTGCAGGAAGTCGAGCGCGTTGCGGCGCGCGTTGCCGGCGCCCGTCCGCACCGCCGACGAGAGCTCGTTCATCGCCCACGTGTCGCCGGCGGCGGCGTCGAAGCCGGCGGCCGCCATCCGCTGGCGCGCGGTCACGCCGGCGTCGTACCAGGTGCCGCTCCCGGCCGAGACCCACCCCGACCAGCCCGAGTAGCTGACCTCGTCGAGCGCGTGGACGTTCGAGCCGAGCGCGCGGATCTGCGCCGCCTGACCGCTTCGCGCCTGCGTCTTGTCGGCGGCGAGCGGCGGGACGGAGATGTAGTACTGGGCGCACGGCGAGGCCTGCTGGGCGAGCTTCGTGGCCAGGCGCAGCCAGTCGGTCTGCGCGTAGAAGACGACGCGCGCAGGCCGGCAGCCGGCCGCCGCCAGGGTCGTGCGGCGGCTCCGGGTCAGCTTCAGCCAGAGGGCATGCGTCGCCGCCGGTGTCAGCGACGGCACCGGCTTCACCGCTGCACCCGCCGCAGGTGGAGCGGCGAGCGCGAGCGCACAAACGAGCAAAAGCCTCTTCATGACCCGACCCCCCGGAGCGGCCATGGTAGCCGCGGTCCGGTCGCTCGGTTGGGGGACGTCCGTCCTGGCCGATGCGCTAGATTGGAGCTAACCGCGGAAAGGAGGTGGTCCGGCGTTGGAGACTTCAAGTACGGGCAGTGGAGGTACCAGCTCGTAGAGGTGTGTCCCCGGGACCTAGTCCGGGAATCGCCTAGCCAGCGTGGGGGACTCGCGTAACGCGCCGCTTGTCGGGTGACCGATCGGCCGGAAGCGCCTCTACGAAATCCAAGCTGGTAACTGGATGGAAGGGCCCCGCAAGGGGCCCTTCGTCTTTCGTCTTTACTAGACCGCGTGGACCGGATCGCGTGGGTGATTGCGAACTGCCGCCTGCTCGCTGCGCTCGGCGAGGAGCTCGAGCGCACGCGGCCGTTCGAGGGGCTGCGGATCGGCACGGGCATCCACCTCGAGCCGAAGACCGTCGCGCTGCTCCTGACGTTGCAGCGCGGCGGCGCAGACCTCGTCGCGACCGGGAACCTGAACACGACGCAGCAGGAGGCGGTCGACTACCTCGCCGCGCGCGGCGTCACCGTGGTCGGCGGGCCGACCAGCGACCCGGCCGAGCACGACGCCTTCCTGTGGGAGGTGGTGCGCTCGAAGCCGGACCTGCTGCTCGACAACGGCGGCGACCTCTTCGTGCGCTGGCTCGAGGAGCGCAGTGACAACCTGCGCGGCGGCACCGAGGAGACGACGTCGGGCCGCGCGCGCCTCGAGCCGCTGCGCGCGCAGATCGCCCTGCCGGTGCTCGTGATCAACGACAGCCCGATCAAGCAGTTCGCCGAGAACGAGCACGCGGTCGGCCAGAGCGTGCTCGAGTCGTTCATCCGCCTGACGAACAAGTCGACGAACGGGAAGCGCGTGACCGTGTTCGGTTACGGCGCGTGCGGCAAGGGCGTCGCGGCGAACTTCCGCAACGCGTACGCGATCGTCTCGGTCGTCGAGCGCGACCCCGTCCTGCGTTTGCAGGCGCTGCTCGACGGGTTCCTCGTCCCCGACCGCGAGGAAGCGCTGCGCGCCGCGGACGTCGTGATCACGGTCACCGGCGCGCGGGGCGTCGTCACCGCCGCCGACGAGCCGCTGCTCAAGGACGGCGCGATCCTCGCGAACGCGGGCCACTTCCCGTGGGAGATCGAAGGAATCGAGAGCGGCCGCGTCACGCTGCTCGAAGGCGGCCACATGGTGAACCTCGCCGGCCCGCGTCCGCTCGGCAACTCGATCGAGTCGATGGACGTCGGCTTCGCGTTGCAGACGCGCTGCCTCGAGGCCGTCGCGCGCCGCGAGGTCGGGCCCGAGTCGTGCGTCGTGCCCGTGCCGCGCGCGATCGACGAGTCGGTCGCGGCGCAGTTCGTCGCTACGGCCTAGCCGTTCGGGTCGACGCCGAGGCGGCGCTCAGGCGGCGCGGCGGATCTGCTCGTCGAGCGCGACGAGCGGGAGCTGGAAGGTGTCGACGGCTTCCGTGTTCGTGACGACGTTGTCGCCTGCCTCGATCATCGCGATCTGGTCGGGCGTGACCGGGGAGCGCGGGACGAACTGCGCGAGCTGCGCGCCGCTGCGGGCGAGCGACGCGGGCACGTGCACGAGGCGCCGCCGCTTGCCGAGCACCTTTCCGATCGTCGTGTACAGGCCGTCCCAGGTGACGACGTCGGGGCCGCCGAGCTCGAAGATCCGGTTCGCGGCCTGCGGGCTGTCGACCCCGCGCGCGAAGTGCTCCGCGACGTCCTCGACCCAGATGGGCTGCATCTGCTGCAGGCCCGAGCCGATCACGGTCACGACCGGCGAGTAGCGCACCTGCTTGACGAACGTCGGCAGCACGCCGCCGTCGCGCCCGAAGACGAAGCTCGGCCGGAAGATCGTGTACTCGAGCCCCGAGCCGACGAGCTCGCGCTCCATCGCCCACTTCGCGGTGAAGTAGGGGACGACGTCCTTCGTCGTCTCGCTCGTCCCGAGCGCGCTCATCAGCACGAAGCGCTCGACGCCCGCGGCCTTCGACGCGGCGATCAGGTCGTTCGTCCCCTGCGTCATCACGCGGTGGAAGTCCTGCGCGCTGCCCTTGATGATCGCGACGAGGTGCACGACGTGCGTGCAGCCCTCGGCGGCGGCCCGCAGGCTCGCCGGATCGGTGACGTCCCCGGTGACGAGCTCGGCGCCCCAGCCCGCGAGCTGCGATGCGCGTTCGGGCCGGCGCACGAGCGCGCGCACGTCGCGACCTTGCGCACGGAGCGCGTGGACGACCTTTGGCCCGATGAACCCCGTGCCACCGGTGACGAGGATCTTCACGCGAAGTTCTCGTAGTAGCGGGACGGGGTCGGCCCGCGCTGGCCGCGGTACTTCGACCCGAGCGCGGAGCTTCCGTACGGCGTCGATGTGGGCTCGGTCATCTGCATGAAGGAGATCTGCCCGATCTTCATCCCGTGATAGATCGTGATCGGGAGGTTCGCGACGTTCGACAGCTCGAGGGTCACGTTTCCCTCGAACCCGGGGTCGATGAAACCTGCGGTCGAGTGGATCAGCAGGCCGAGCCTCCCCAACGAGCTCTTCCCTTCCAGGCGGGCGACGAGGTCGTCGGGCAGTGAGACCACTTCGAGCGTCGAGCCGAGCACGAATTCGCCGGGATGGAGGATGAACGGCTCGTCCTCGTGCACCTCGACGAGCTCGGTCAGCGCCTCTTGCGCCTGCTTGACGTCGATGTACGGGTAGCGCGCGTTGTGGAACACGCGGAAGTAGCGGTCGACGCGCACGTCGACGCTCGACGGCTGCAGGAGCGACTCGTCATACGGGTCGATCCCGATGCGCCCTTCGGCGATGAGGCGCGCGATGGTGCGATCGCTGAGAACCACGAGGTGATTCTTCCATCAGCGCGTCCGCGAGCGCGGATAGTCCTTTCAGGAACGCAGCACGTTCCTTGTCGTCGAGCGCTGCGAGCGCCTTTTCGAGCGGTTCGTCGCGCCGCGCGAGCCACGACTTCACGTGCTTTGCCGTCGTTGGCCCGAGGTCGACCAGCGTTCGCCTCCGGTCGGCGGGGTCTTCGCGCCGCTCGACGAGGCCGTGGTCCTCGAGCTCACGCGTCAGCTTGCTCACCGCCGGGAGCGAGAGGCCGACCGTCGCCGCGATCTCGCTCACCGTCTGTGGGCCCTCCGAGCCGATATGCGCCAGCACGCCGACGTGCCGGCGGCCGAGCGGAGGGTCGCCGCTCACGAGCTCGAGCAGCTCGTGCGACGGCCGCCGCCGCGACCAGAGGCCACGCATCACCCGGCGCAGGTGGTGCCGCAGCTCGCCCAGCTGCTCGTGATTGGTTATCATCGTGTAACTATTATCCCGAGTGAAGCGAAAGGAGGTGACAACTCTATGTGTGGATCACACGGACACAGGCGGGGCCGCCACGGCTTCCCGAGCCGCGAACAGCTGTACGAGCGGCTGCAGCGGTACCAGCAGCATCTCGAGAGCGAGCAGGAGAAGGTGCGGGAGCTCCTCGAGCGCCTCGGCGACAAGCCGGAGCAGCCCGTCGAGGTCTAGGCGCGAACGGCCGCGGCGGCCGGGACGTAGAAGCGCTCGGTGTACTCGATCACGGCGCGCTGCATCGAGAAGCGCGGCGACAGCTGCGCGATCGAGCACTTCATCATCTCGACCCACGCGTCGCTGTCCGCGAACACCGGCACCACCTGCTCCTCGAGCAGGCGATACAGCTGGTCGGCGTCGGCCTCGTCCGAGCTCCCGTCGAGAGCCCAACCGACGCTCGGGTCGTAGGCCTCCGCCCACCAGCCGTCGAGCACCGAGAGGTTGAGCACGCCGTTCACGGCCGCCTTCATCCCGCTCGTCCCCGACGCCTCGTGCGGGCGGCGCGGCGTGTTCAGCCAGATGTCGCACCCGGGGATGAACGCGCGCGCGAGGTCGATGTCGTAGTCCTCGAGGAAGACGACGCGGCCCGCGACGGCCGGGTCGCGCGAGAGCTCGACGATCCGCTGCATCACGTCCTTGCCTGCGGCGTCCTGCGGATGCGCCTTGCCTGCGACGACGATCTGCACCGGGAGCGCGAGCAGCCGCTCGAGATCCGAGAAGACGAGGCCGGCGCGCTTGTACGTCGCGAAGCGCCGCGCGAAGCCGATCGTCAGACGGTCGCTGTCGAGCCGCGCCAGCTTCGCGACGCGCCGCTTGAGCAGCGTGTGGATCTGCCACAGCTCGTCGGGGTCGAGGTCGCGCGCCGCCTCCCAGCCGCCTTCCTCGGGCGGTGCCTCCGGGCGGATGCCGTTGCGGCGCAAGAGCTGCTGCAGCTCGGGCGCGATCCACGTGCCGAGGTGCACGCCGTTCGTCACGTGCTCGATCGGGGCATCGAGCGTCGACCACATCTCGCGCGCAACCTCGCCGTGCAACTCGGAGACGGCGTTCGCGTACGCGGAGAGGCGCAGCGCGAGCGGCGTGAGCCCGAAGCCGTCCGTCCCGTTCGCTCGGCCGAGTGCCAGCAGCTCGTCGTCGCCGAGGCCGGCAGCCGCCGCGAGCGAACCGACGTAGCGCTGCACGAGCTCGTCGCCGAACACTTCGTTCCCGGCGGGCACGGGCGTGTGCGTCGTGAAGACCGTCGTCCTGCGCACCTGCTCGAGCGCGTCCTTCGGATCCGTTCCGTTCGCGACGAGCTGGCGCGCGCGCTCGATCGAGAGGAACGCGGAATGGCCCTCGTTGACGTGGAAGACCGTCGGCGCGAGCCCGAGAGCCTCGAGCGCGCGCACGCCGCCGACGCCGAGCAGCAGCTCTTGTCGGATGCGGTGCTCGCGGTCGCCGCTGTACAGCGCGTCGGTCAGCAGGTCGACGTCGAGCAGGTAGAGCGGGACCGATCCCACGTCGTACCGCCAGACGCTCGCGGTCACCGTCTCGCCGGCGAGGTCGACGTCCACCTGCACCGGCTCGCGCACGAGACCGAGCTCCTCCGGGTCGAGCGCGTTGTACTTCTCGGTCTGCCGCCCCTCCGCGCTCAGGCCCTGCGTGAAGTAGCCGCCGCGGTAGAAGAGGCCGACGCCGACGAGCGGCACGCCGAGCTCCGCCGTCGCCTTCAGGTGGTCGCCGGCGAGGACGCCGAGGCCGCCCGAGTAGATCGGTAGGCGCGCGTCGAGGCCGAACTCCATCGAGAAGTACGCGACGAGGAGGTCGCCGTCTTCGCCGTAGGTGCGCTGCCACCAGGTGGCGGCTTCGTGTGTGGTGTCGGAGGAGGTCAGAACGCGGAGGAAGCTAGCGAAACAGGCGACCTGGACCGTTCACCCATTCGGGCGGAAGGTCGCAATTTGCGAGACCGAAACGGTACCGCCGGCGCCTCGCGCGACGGCGATCCCCTGGACCTGCTCGTGCCTCTTGAAACGAGCCGGATCGAGGAACGCGCGATACGGCGCCGAGTCGTCGATCGCGACGCGCTGCCATTGGCCGCCGGCGCGGCGGATCGCGAACGTCACGCTCGCGGGTTGCGCGCCGGCCGTCGCGGTGAGCGCGAAGTACGACGTGAGGTCGTCGGCCTTCGCGCGCAGCGTCAGCGTCGTCTTCGCCGCGGTTGCGAGCGGACTCTGCGCGACGACGAGTGCCGACACGGGCGGGACGGTGATGCGGCCGTTCGCGAGCGTCCCCGCGCCGAACACGACGCGGCCGTCTGCCGCCAACGCGGTACTCGCGTTCGTGTTGCCGTTGTTGAAGGCGACGATGGCCGACTCGCCCGTCGCGAGGTCGACGCGCTGCACGACGAGGAGCGCGGCCTGCGCGTAGAGGACGTTCGACGCGCCGGTCGACAGCACCGGGTAGTCGTCACGGAGCTTCGCGAGCGTCTTCACGTGCGTCTCGATCGGATTGCTCACGTCGAAGGACGAGCCGTTGCCGATCGGGCCCGAACCGACACGCTGCTCGGTCTGCCAGTCGGTGACCTGCGTCGGGAACATGTCCTCGCGTGCGTTCTTGTCGCCGCCGGCGCCGATCATCCCGACCTCGTCGCCGTAGAGCAGCGTCGGTGCGCCACGCAGGAGGTAGAGCAGGTCGTAGCCGAAGAGCACGTGGTTGAGGAGCGGCGTGCCGCTCAGTCCCGGCGCCTGCTGCAGGATCTGTTGCGCGCCGCGGCCCATGTCGTGGTTGCCGAGGAACGTCGTGAATGCAGGGTCGACCCCGTTCGGCGTGCGAAAGTAGTCGTCGTCGCGCAGGCGGTTCGCGACGCCGCGCGAGCCGCTCGCGCCCGACGCGTACGCCGTCGCGACCTGTTGGAACGGGAAGTCGAGCACCTGCGGGAGCCCGCGGTCGCGCACGAAGGCCGCGAGGTCGACCGCGTCGTTCAGCGTCACCTCGCCGAAGACGGGGAAGTCGCTCACGCCGATCGACTTCGCCGCTGCGCGCACCTTCGGCACCCAGAGCTTGAAGAACGCCGCGTTGACGTGCTTCGCGGTGTCGACGCGGAAGCCGTCGACCTTGAAGCGCGTGATCCACGACGAGTAGATCTGCGCGAGGCCGTTCATCACGGTCGGCTTCTCCGTGAAGAGATCGTCGAGGCCGTAGAAGTCGCCTTGCTCGAAGCACGTCTCGCTGCACGAGCCGAAGTCGATGTCGCCGCGGTCGTGATAGTTGAGCGGGTCGTTCAGCCACTCGGGATTCTTCGCGTGGCGGTCGCCGGGCAGCACGAAAGGGACGCGCGGCATGTTGGACGCCTTGAGACACGGGAAGGCCTTCGCGGTGACGTAGCGCGCAGGATCGAACGGCTTGCCGTGGCAGTCGCGGTACGGGATGTCCGAGTAGGACGTCCCGGTCAGCTGCACGACGTCGGCCGTGTGGTTCACCACGACATCGAGGTAGACCTTCAGACCGAGCGTGTGCGCGTCCGAGACGAGCTTCGCGAAGTCGGCATCGGTTCCGAGGTGGGGATCGACCGTCGTGAAGTCGAGTCCCCAGTAGCCGTGGTAGGCGGCGCTTCCCTGCGACACGGGCTGCTGCTTCAGCACGGGCGTCACCCAGAGCGCGGTGAAGCCGAGGTCCTTGATCCGCTGCAGGTGGGTGTCGAGGCCCTGCAGGTCGCCGCCGTGGTAGTAGCCGGTGTCGGTCGGGTCGAGCCCCGTGCGCGCGCGCCCCCCGCTCAGCCCGCCGGTGTCGTTCGCCGCGTTCCCGTTGAAGTACCGGTCCGGCATCACGAAGTAGATGCGCTGCGACGCGAGCGACGACTGCGTCGGCAGCGCCGAGAGCGCGGCTACGGGTACAGGAGGCGAGGCGGCAGACGCGGCGCCGACTAGCGCAATCGCGCAAGCGATTGCGCAACTAGCGAAGCGGAGCGCCACTCGCCTCGTCGAAGAAGTGCAGATTCTTCGTGTCGACCGCGACCGGGACACGGTCGCCGAGCTTCAGCTGGACGTGCGGCGGGAACGAGGCGACCAGGTTCGGACGGGTCCCGACGACGCTCGCCGCGTCCTCGTTCTCGAGCTCCTCTTCGGAGCCGCCGAGGTCGGTCTTGAACTGGCGCGCGTCGACCTTGAAGTACGCCATCGACTCGCCGCCGAGCGACTCGACGAGCTCGACGTTCGCGACGATCTGCGGCAGGTGGTCGAAGCCCTGGGCGGGGTGCAGGTCGCCCGCCCGCAGGCCGACGATCACGTTCCGGCCGTTCCAGTCGCGGATGCCGGGGTAGTTGGCGACGGCTTCGTCGGCGATCGCCAGCTCGTTGCCGCCGACGTTCACGGTCACGCTGCCGTTCACCGACACGCTGCCCTCCAGCAGGTTCATCGGCGGCGTCCCCATGAAGCCGGCGACGAACAGGTTCTCCGGGCGGTCATAGAGGCGCTGCGGCGCGTCGACCTGTTGCAGCCGGCCCTGGTTCATGACGGCGACGCGGTCGCCCATCGTCATCGCCTCGACCTGGTCGTGCGTGACGTAGACCGTCGTGGTGCCGAGCTCGCGCTGGAGCTTGGCGATGTCGGCGCGCATCTGGACGCGCAGCTTCGCGTCGAGGTTCGAGAGCGGCTCGTCCATCAGGAAGACCTGCGGGTGGCGGACGATCGCGCGGCCCATCGCGACGCGCTGGCGCTGCCCGCCGGAGAGCTCCTTCGGCTTGCGGTCGAGGTACGGGACCAGGTCGAGCAGCTTCGCGGCCCACGCGACACGCTCGTTGATGATCTTCTTGTCGGTCTTGCGCAGGCGGAGGCCGAACGCGATGTTCTCGCCGACGCTGAGGTGCGGATAGAGCGCGTAGTTCTGGAAGACCATCGCGATGTCGCGCTCTTTCGGCGTCAGGTCGTTCACCACGCGCCCGCCGATCGAGAGCGTGCCGCCCGAGATGTCCTCGAGCCCGGCGACCATGCGGAGCGCGGTCGTCTTGCCGCACCCGGACGGCCCGACCAGCACGAGGAACTCGCCGTCGTGGATGTCGAGCGTCAGGTCGAAGACGGCCTGCACGCCGTTGTCGTAGATCTTGTCGAC
>Ga0066702_10000279_pt1 | contig 12071 bp, 7 predicted proteins | sample GraSoiAngelo_151_FD_66507 | JGI IMG/M metagenome (GOLD analysis project Ga0066702, IMG submission 66507) | Grasslands soil microbial communities from the Angelo Coastal Reserve, California, USA - 14_1009_12_20cm | ecosystem: Environmental > Terrestrial > Soil > Grasslands | place: USA...
GCAGATTAAACCGCCCGCGATTCTGTCGCTCATTGGCGACACACCGCTGGTGGAGGTGACGCAATTCGACACGGGCTCGTGTCAGCTTTTTCTCAAACTTGAAAATCAAAACCCCGGCGGCTCGATCAAGGACCGCATCGCGCTCTCGATGATCGAAGCGGCGGAGGAGGAGGGGAAATTGCAACCCGGTGGCACAGTTGTAGAGGCCACAGCAGGCAATACCGGCCTGGGGCTTGCGCTCGTTGCCGGCGCCAAAGGCTATCGCGTCCTGCTGGTGATACCGGATAAGATGTCGCAGGAAAAAATCTCCCACGTAAGAGCGCTCGGAGCCGAAGTGCGGATCACACGATCTGATGTCACCCGCGGTCATCCGGAATATTACCAGGACGTGGCCGCGCGACTCGCCGAAGAAATTCCAGGCGCCTTTTACGTGAATCAGTTTGGCAATCCGGCGAATCCGCTGGCGCACGAGCGCACAACGGGTCCCGAAATTTGGGAGCAAATGCGGCACGATGTTGATGCTGTTGTTGTGGGAGTTGGTTCGGGCGGAACGCTCACCGGGCTTGGGCGCTTCTTCAATCGTGTGAAGCCACGTCGCGGAATCGAAATGATCCTGGCCGACCCGACCGGCTCCGTTTTGTACGAGTACGTCAAGATGGGCAAGCTGGTCGAATCGGGAAGCTGGGCGGTGGAGGGCATTGGCGAAGATTTCATTCCGGAAATTGCCGACATGTCATTGGTCACAGATGCCTTTGAGATTGATGACGCAGAAAGTTTTGCAACCGCGCGTGACCTTTTGCACAAGGAAGGAATCTTCGGCGGTTCATCTACCGGAACGCTTGTCGCCGGTGCGCTGCGATATTGCCGGCAGCAAACAAAACCAAAACGTGTGGTCACCCTCGTTCCCGACACCGGCAATAAGTATCTCTCAAAAATGTACAACGACTTCTGGATGGCCGAGCAGGGATTTATTCACCGGCCGCCACACGGCGATTTGAGCGATTTGATTTCGCACCGATACGAAGCAGGCGAAGTGATCACGGTCGGGCCGGACGATTCGCTGCTCACAGCGTTCAAGCGGATGCGCGGGTCGGACGTCTCGCAGCTTCCGGTCGTCGATAAGAACGGACGCGCCATCGGCATTATCGACGAATCTGATCTCCTGGTCAGGGTGCACCGCGACACATCGCACTTCAATGATCCGGTAGAAAAAGCGATGACCGACCGGTTAGAAACGCTGCCGCCGGACACGAAAATCAAAGACTTGCTGGATGTATTTGACCGCGGGCGGGTCGCTATTGTCATGGAGGACGACAAATTTCTGGGCCTGATTACGCGCACCGACTTCCTTTCTTATCTCCGGCTTCACATGCCGAAATCGGCGACGCCCCTGGAACGAGAGTTTGTCTAGCGCATCCGAACATGAAAAAAGAACAGGGCTTTTCCACGCGCTCCATTCACGCCGGCCAACAACCGGATCCAACTACAGGCGCGGTCATAACGCCGATCTATGCCACGTCAACGTACGTGCAGGAAAGCCCGGGAAAACACAGAGGCTACGATTACGCGCGCTCAATCAATCCCACCCGGCTCGCCTACGAAAAGTGCATTGCCGATTTGGAAAGCGGCACGCGCGGATTCGCGTTTGCATCGGGGCTCGCTGGTATGGCGACCGTGCTGGAGCTGCTCGAAAGCGGTTCGCATATCGTCGCCAGTGACGATCTTTACGGCGGCACGTTCCGATTGTTCGATCGAGTGCGGCGACGCTCTGCGAATCTTGATTTTAGCTATGTCGATTTGACCGACCCCAAAGATCTCGAGCGCGCGATCAAACCAAACACGCGCATGGTTTGGATCGAAACGCCGAGCAACCCACTGCTGAAGCTGATCGATCTTGAAGCGATCGCGAAAATCGCCCGCAAGCGAAAAATCATTTCCGTGTCCGATAACACATTCGCCACTCCCTGGATCCAGCGCCCAATCGAAACGGGCTTCGATATTGTCGTTCATTCCGCAACGAAATATTTGAATGGGCATTCTGATCTCGTGGGCGGGGTTGTTGTTGTTGGCGAAAACAAGGAGCTCGCTGATCAACTTGCATTTTTGCAAAATTCCGTCGGCGCAGTCGCCGGTGCATTCGACAGTTTCCTTGTTTTACGAAGTTTGAAAACGCTGGCGCTCCGCATGGAGCGGCATTGCGCCAACGCGCTGGAAATTGCGCGCTGGCTTGAGGAACAGAGCGAAATCAAATCAGTCCATTATCCCGGACTGAAATCGCACCCACAACACGATCTCGCCCGGCAACAGATGCGCGGCTTTGGAGGAATGGTTACAATTGTTCTGAAAACCGACCTCGCTGGAACGCGGCGTTTTCTCGAGAACACAGAGTTGTTTGCGCTGGCGGAAAGCCTGGGCGGCGTGGAAAGCCTCATCAATCATCCCGCGCTGATGACACATGCTTCCGTGCCCGAGGAAAAACGCGAAAAACTCGGCGTTACCAATTCACTCGTCAGGTTATCAGTCGGCATCGAAGACGTGCGCGATTTAATCGACGACCTAAAGTTTGCCTTTGAGGCTATTTGAATTGTAGGGCGGCTGTGCCAGCCGCCGGCGTTTGATACAAACGCCCTACAAATTTGGCGGTATCTCGTTTAATTTCCGACTCACGATGTCCAACACATTCGGCCAGCTCTTTCGCGTCACCACGTTTGGTGAATCGCATGGCGGCGGCATCGGCGTAGTCATTGATGGTTGTCCGCCGAAGATCGACATCTCTGAAGTCGACATTCAACGAGAGCTGGATCGCCGTCGTCCGGGTCAAAGCAAAATCACGACACAGCGAAAAGAGGAAGACCGATGCGAGATCCTCTCTGGCGTTTTCGAAGGGAAAACGCTCGGCACTCCTATCGCGATTGTGGTGCGCAATAAAGATGTTCGCTCTGAGGATTACAGCGAGATTGCGCGGAAATTCCGGCCGTCACACGCCGATTTCACGTATGAGGCCAAATACGGAATTCGCAATTGGCAGGGCGGTGGTCGGGCATCTGCACGCGAAACGATTGGCCGCGTCGCCGCGGGCGCGATTGCGAAAAAAATATTATTAATGTTCGATCCGGATTTCGAAATCGTCGCCTACGTGACGCAGGTTCATGATATTGTCGCAAAGATTGATCGGGCGACCGTGAAGATGAAAGACGTGGAGAAAAATACTGTGCGCTGTCCCGACCCTTCGGCAGCTAAACAAATGGTATCGCTGATCCAGCGCGTTCGCGACGAAGGCGACTCGGTCGGCGGCGTGATTGGATGTGTTGCACGTGGCATCGCGCCCGGGCTCGGCGAGCCTGTTTTCGACAAGCTCGAAGCAGACCTGGCGAAAGCGATGCTGAGCATACCGGCAACGAAGGGTTTTGAGATCGGCTCCGGGTTTGCAGCGACGCGAATGCGAGGTTCGAAGCATAACGATCCATTTGAAATGCGCGCCGGGAAAATCCGGACACGGACAAACAATTCCGGCGGCGTGCAGGGCGGAATCAGCAACGGCGAAGATATTTATTTTCGAGTTGCGTTTAAGCCGCCTGCCACGATCGCGCTTCAGCAGAAAACCGTCACGAACTCAAAGCAGGAAAGCGAGCTCGCGGCGCGCGGACGTCATGATCCGTGCGTTCTTCCTCGAGCAGTGCCGATAGTGGAAGCAATGGCCGCGCTGGTGCTGTGCGATCACGCGCTTCGGCAAAGAGCGATCGCCATTGCGGAGCGTTGAAGCGTTGAAAGAGGAACGCGTTGTTTGTCGTTCTGAGCGAAGCAAAGAATCTCTGATTATTTCTGTGCTCGCCCCAGCCACAAGCCGCCGTTCAGAGATGTTTCGCTCGGGTCAACATGACGGAGGAGAAAGACGCTTTCACGCTTCAACGCTTCAACGGATATTGCAGCCGGTATGAATTACATCGCCACTATCGGCTTGGAAGTACACGTGCAGCTCAAGACACGCTCGAAGATGTTTTGCGATTCTCCCGTTGAATTTGGATCGGAGCCGAACACACACACTTGTCCAATTTGCCTCGGTCTGCCTGGAGCATTGCCAGTGATGAATCAGGAAGCGCTGCGCATGACCGTTCTAACCGGGCTCATGCTCGGATGCGACATCGCAACGGTCAGCAAGTTTGATCGCAAAAATTATTTCTATCCGGACATGCCGAAGAATTATCAGATTTCACAATACGACATGCCGCTTTGCACGAACGGCAGCGTGCCATTACATGATCTAGCTTACCCGAAAGATGCACAGAAAAACATCGCAACTCCCGATAAGGAAGTGCATCTCGTGCGGATTCATTTGGAGGAAGACGTAGCAAAAAGTCTTCATTTAGAAAACAGCACAGGAATTGATTTCAATCGCGCGGGCACGCCATTGATGGAGATCGTGACGCAACCGGAAATCAATTCGCCAGAGGAGGCGTTCGCATTTCTAACCGCGTTAAAACAAATCCTGATCTATGGGGCAGTGAGCGACGTTGACATGGAAAAGGGGCAGCTCCGCTGTGATTGCAATGTTTCCGTGCGGCCTGAAAAGGAAACCGAACTCGGCGCAAAAATTGAGATCAAAAACATGAACTCGATCAGCGGCGTACGGCGGGCCCTCGCTTATGAGATTCGGCGTCAGATCAGTGTCCTTGAGAGCGGCGAACAACTCGAGCAGGAGACGCGCGGCTGGGACGATACCGCTGGCGAAACCTTTCTCATGCGCACAAAAGAATTCGCACACGACTACCGGTATTTCCCCGATCCCGATCTGGTGCCGGTGAAAACTGACGTTTTAGTAGCCGACGTGCGAGAACGCGTTCCCGAGTTACCAAAGGCAAAACGCGCCCGCTTCGTCGAACAATACCAAGTGAGCTCCTACGATGCCGCCGTGCTGGCAAACGATCTGGCGCTGGCAAAATATTTTGAGATGGCTGCCAAAGGCGCCAAGAAACCGAAAAATATTGCAAATTGGATTTTGAACGACTTGCAAAACGCGCTGAGCGCTGCTGGTAAAACTATCCACGATTGTCTGATTCCGCCCGAGGCGCTCGATGAATTGGTTAGTCTGATCGAGGTCGGAAAAATCAGCGGCAAACAGGGCAAGGAAGTTTTCGCGGAAATGTTTGCGACTGGCCGAAATGCAGCCGCGATTGTGAAGGAGAAAGGGATCGAGCAACTGAGCGATTCGGGCTCCATTGAAACGCTCTGTGATGAAGTGATTAAGGCAAATCCAAAACCGGTTGCGGATTTCAAGGGAGGTAACGTCGCATCGCTGAATTTTCTTAAGGGGCAGGTGCTGAAATTGTCGAAAGGCAAAGCGAATCCACAGGTGGCAGGAGAGATCTTGGAACGTAAGCTGAAGGCCTGAAGAAAACGTCCAACGCTCAACGTCCCAACGTTCAATGCTCGGTCATTCCGAGCGGAGCGAGGAACCGCACACTCGAAGTAGCGGTCACACTAGCCACCTTGAGTGGTGCAGCGGCGAGCGGGTGAGATCCTTCGCTTCGCTCAGGATGACAAGTGCAGGGCACGCGATGAAATTGCTTTCGTGCGGATTCTAATTGCCCCAGACAAATTCAAAGGCTCCCTCAACGCGCGAGAGGTGGCCCAAAACATCGCGAAAGGGCTGCGCGACGCGTCGCCGAATGCGAAGATCGAGATCGTCCCGATGGCCGATGGCGGCGAGGGAACGGCTGAAGCAATTGCCCAGGCGCGTGGCGGTTCTTGGTTGGAATGCAACGCACACGATCCGCTCGGCCGCGAGATCGACGTGCGTTACGCCTGGATTGAGTCCGGAAGAATCGCCGTGATGGAAATGAGCGAAGCCTCCGGAATGCGACGGCTACCGGAAAACGAGCGAGATCCGGATCACGCGAGTACGTTCGGTGTGGGTGAGATGACCTTGGATGCGACGAAGCACGGAGCGAAAGAAATCATCATTGGCCTGGGCGGCAGCGCAACGAATGACGGCGGATTCGGGATGGCGCGCGTTCTGGGCTTTCGATTCTTTGCCCAAAACCAAGACTTATGTGGCGCAGTTTCCGAGCTGGTTCGGCTCGAACGAATTGAGAGCCCAAAACATTTACTCTTGCCTGAGATTACTGCAGCAGTGGATGTGAAAAATCCATTACTGGGCAAAAATGGCGCGACGCGCGTGTTCGGTCCGCAGAAAGGCGCAAGTCAGAACGAGCTGGACATTTTGGAACGTGCGCTGACTCGGCTTGCCGACATTGTAACCAAAGAATTTGGTTTTGACTATCGCGACGAACCAGGTGCTGGCGCCGCAGGCGGACTCGGCTTCGGCCTGATGAGCTTTTGCGGCGCAAAAGTTCGGCCGGGCTTCGATGTTGTCGCGGACGCAGTCGGACTCGAAGCGAAAATCAAAGATGCTGATGTGGTCATTACAGGCGAGGGAAGTCTGGATCGACAGACCCTCGAGGGAAAAACACCGGCGGGCGTGGCACGGCTGGCACGAAAACTGGACAAACCCGTCTTCGCTTTTGTCGGCCGTGCATCTAGAGATCGAGAAGTGCGCGAGATGTTCGACGGCGTTTGCGAGAACGCGCAGCGGGGGATGAGTCAGGAAGAAAACATGAAGCGCGCAGGGGAATTTTTGCGTGAGAACGCGCGAGAATTAGTAAAAACATTGTAGGGCAACCGCTTCGGTTGCAGGTTGCCTGCCACTCGCAGGGCCCCCCCGGTTGGCCCCCCGCGCCCGGCGGCCGCGCCGTACTCCTAGCACAAGTCGCGGAACTGCTTTGCTGTTTCGACGTAACTCCATGCCCAGCGCGCGACGTCTTTTTGTTCGTCGACGGTGAGCTGGCGGCGGATTTTCGCAGGCGATCCCAGCACGAGCGAGCCGGGCGGAATTTTCATCCCGACCGTGACCAGTGCGTTTGCGCCAATGATCGAGCGCGCGCCTACCTCAACGTCGTCGAGAATAATGGCGCTCATGCCAACGAGCACTTCACTGTCAATCCTGCACGCGTGGACGACGGCGTTGTGCCCGACGGTGACCAGCTCACCCATGGTTGTCGGATAGTTCGTATCGACGTGAACAACGGCATTATCCTGAATATTTGAGCGCGGCCCGATAATGATGCGGTTGATGTCGCCGCGGAGTACCGCGCCGTACCACACGCTCGATTCTTCTTCGAGAACCACGTCGCCGAGTACCGTGGCGCCTGGGACGACCCATGCGCTGGAATGTATTGTAGGACCTTTTTTTAAACGCGCAGCGATACCTCCGTGTCCAGTCGGCAGTGTATCTGGCTCGATATGCATTCGACGTTTGATGTTCGATGTTCGATATTTGATTTGCAACCTGTGTTGCACGGATGTGGAGCGCCTCGCCCTTGCAGGGAGAGGTGACGGTGAGGGTTTCTTTAACTCAACTGACAGAATCGGATTTTCTTATTTTTGCGATTAGACGATAATAAGCACCCCATGTCTGGCTTTCCTCCAGAAGAAGTGACGCCATTCGTTTTCTCCGATCCCACCGGGAAGCGCTGGCCACGGCTACGCCTGGTTCTGCTTATCGGCGGCGTGCTGTTTTTTCTCGGGACGGTGCTGTTTGTTCAGACGCTTTTTGTCGCGCCGCACATGAACGTGCCGTTTTCCCTGCGGCAGTTAAAGGGCCAACTCAAAGCGTTGCAAAAGAAAAATCCGGCCGGCCAGTTATCTCCAGGTTCGCTGCTTTGGCAAAAATTTAGCGCAGCCCGGCTAGCGGCAAGAAACCTTGCCGCCCCAGCGCCAACAACTTCGCCGCGGCCTCGCAAGAAACCGCCCGACAACGAAGTGCGACTTGCATTTTACATCAATGGCGATTCTGACAGCTACGCATCACTTCAGCAGCACGCAGCGCAGATTACCCATGTTTGCCCGGAATGGATGACCGTGACCAATGGCATGGGCGACTTGCAAATCGATGGGGACACCCGGCTCTTGAAACTGGCCGCGACCAAAGGGATCGCCCTCATGCCGCTGCTTACGAACCTCGTCGGGGACGCGTGGCAGCCGGAAGCCATTGAGAATCTCGCACACGGACCACCAAGCCGGCAGGATAGGTTCATTCAAAGTGTTCTTGCGGTGTTGCGCAGCGCGAAAGCTGCCGGCGTGGTAATCGATTGGCAGCAAATCGACCCGGCCTACAAGAAGGACCTCACTAAATTTATCGACAAGTTCGCCGACGCTTTGCACGACGATAACAAGGAGCTATGGCTGTGCGTTCAGCCCGGGCAGGAGCTCGACTACATCGATTTCGATGTGCTCGCTGACAACATCGATCGTTTCGTGGCGATGCTGTTTGACGAGACCTCCGACACCGACCCGCCGGGACCGCTGGCGTCGCGATCGTGGTTCGAAGGCTGGTTACGCGTGCTGCTGCAAGATTCCAGTACCAGGCAATGGATTATTTCAATCGGCAGTTATGGATATGACTGGACGATCGGCGGGAAGAAAGCGGAGACGATCAGTTTTTCGGAAGCAATGAGCCGCGCCAATGATGCGGAGATCAAGAGCGCGGAAGTGCAGGGGCCGAGTTTCAGCCCGTATTTTTATTTTCAGGATGAAGACAAGGAACACGCCGTCTGGTTTCTGGATGCCGTGACATTCCTCAACCAACTGCGCGAAGTGCGCGACCAAAAAGCAGGCGGCTTTGCGCTTTATCGGCTCGGCAGCGAAGATCCCGCAATCTGGGACGCGTTGAGCGTTTCGCGGGATTTCAAGTTCGCCACGGCGAATCCGTCCTCTGGCGGATTAGACAATCAGACGCGACAGGCACTCGAACTGATAAAATCGACGGACACGATCACGGACGTCGGCGATGGCGAGATTGTGACTGTCGATGAGGATCGCAAAGATGGTGCGCGAAAGCTCACTGTGGACGCCGACGGTTATCTCACGGCGAAGTATGTGAAGTTTGCACAATTCCCGACGCTGTATCACCAAGGCGCCGGTCGCGAACATCAGGTCGCAATCACTTTTGACGACGGCCCTGATCCGCGGTGGACGCCAAAGATCCTGGACATTCTCAAAGCGGCGAACGTAAAAGCTGCGTTTTTCCTCGTGGGCGTAAACGCCGAGCGTTACCCGGGGCTTGTTCGTCGCATTGTCAACGAAGGGCACGAGATCGGGAACCACACTTATTATCATCCGAACCTTTCGCTCTGCTGGCCGGAGCACATCCGACTGGAGCTGAATGCGACCCAGCTCTTGCTCGAAACCATAACGGGTCGTGCGACCACATTGTTTCGCCCGCCGTACGCGGCGGATACGGGCCCGACACAACTCAGCGAATTGATTCCGCTGAAAATCGCGGAAGACCTCAATTATCTCGTGGTCTTGGAGAATATTGACCCGCAAGATTGGGCGAAACCCGGGGCGGATATCATCCTCCAGCGGATCAAGCAACAGAGACACGATGGGAGTGTGATTTTGTTGCATGATGCGGGCGGCGACCGCTCCCAGACCGTCGAAGCGCTTCCCCGCATTTTGGATTGGCTGCACACGAGAGGTGACACCATTGTGTCTTTGAGCACGTTGCTGGGCACGACGCGCGACGCAGTGATGCCGTCCGTGCAAGGCACCGCACAATCACTCAGCCGCCTGGTGAGCAGCACCGGATTTCGTGTTTACCACAGCATCGAACAGTTTCTCTGGGCATTCATGATCGTGGCGACGGCGCTGGTGGTCATTCGCACGCTGATTGTCATTTGGCTCGCGTATCGGTTTCGGCGCGGACCGAAAACAGATTTTGCCGAACCGATCAGCGTGGTGATTGCTGCTTACAACGAAGAGAAAGTGATCGCGGAGACTTTGCGCACGCTTCTCGCCACCGACTACAAAGGCGAAATCGAAGTCGTCGTTGTGGACGACGGTTCGCGTGATCACACCGCCGCGGAAGTTGAGCGCATCGCGTCCACTGAGGCGCGCGTGCGTTTGTTGCAGCAGGAAAATCACGGGAAAGCGCGCGCGCTGCAACGCGGTCTCGCAGCGGCGCACAACGGCATCATTGTTTTCATTGACGCTGACACGCAATGTCAGCGCGATACGCTCCCGCGTTTGCTCGAGCCTTTCGCCGATGCGCGGATCGGCGCCGTCTCAGGCCATGCAAAGGTCGGGAATCTGCGAACGTTCATCGCGCGTTGTCAGGCGCTGGAATACACGTGCGGGTTTAATCTGGACCGGCGCGCTTACAACCGCTGGAACTGCATTACCGTTGTGCCGGGCGCGATCAGCGCGATCCGAAAAGATGCAATCGACGAAGCCGGCGGGCTGAGTCTTCAAACGCTCGCTGAAGATACCGATCTCACCCTCTCATTGCACAGACATCAACAGCGGGTCATTTATGTGCCCGCCGCAATCGCGTGGACAGAAGCACCGGAAACCGTGCGCACACTGGCGCGCCAGCGTTCTCGCTGGGCTTATGGCACGCTGCAATGTCTCTGGAAACATCGCGACATGGTATTCAACTGGAACTACCGCGCGCTCGGCTGGTTCAGTTTGCCGAGCGTCTGGTTTTTTCAAATCATTCTCGTGGCCGTTACGCCCATGGTGGATTTGTTCCTGATTGCGTCGCTGCCGTTTGGCGCGTGGAACGCCGTGCTGCCGTTCATAATTATTTTCCTCGCCATGGACGTGATCCTCGCCACGCTTGCCTGCCTGCTCGAACGCGATCCGATCGTGTGGGCCTTGCGAATCTTACCAATGCGCCTGATCTATCGGCCGATGCTCAGTTATTGCATCTGGAAAGCCATCCTGCGCGCGATTAAAGGCGCCTGGGTCAGCTGGGGCAAACTCGAGCGCACCGCCAGCGTGCCCGTGCGGGCTTAGCACATTACCACGACCAGCAAATAAAGGCATGAAATTAGCATCAATCATCCCAGTCTTTGCACTCGCACTGTCTCTTCTCGGTGGGTTCGCCTTACCAACCGTTGCGCAGGAGTCCCGATGGGGATCGTCGGATGAGAAGACCGTGAAATTCATCATTGCTGTCGAGGCGAAGTGGGCCAGCTCAGCCTGTAGCCTCCAGCCGGATCTTAAGACTGTTATTGCGGACGACTTCCAAGGGACATCCCCAACGGGCCGGCGTTACGGCAAGGACGAGGCTATCACCACAGATACCAAATCTCTGGCCAGCGACTGCCAACTCGGTGAGGTAAAGATCAGATTCTTCGGCGACTCCATCGCCATCGCTTATGGAGCGGAAAGCCGGATAGATAAGGCCAAAGATGGCAAGGACACAAAGCGTTGCCAAGTCTGGACCGACACGTGGCTAAAACGCGCGGGGAACTGGCAGATCGTAGCCGCGCAGGACACTATCGTCCCTTGTCACCCTTAGGCTGTCCGCTGGCCCTTGGATTTCGCCTCTTGCGAAGCTCCCCAATCAGCAACGCTTGCTACGTATCCGCGCCGTGGTAGAAGTTGCGAGAGCCATGCCCCAGAACATCGATAGCATTCTCGACGCCGCGGAGCAGCGGGAGGCGAGCGACGTCTTCCTTCAGGAGGATGAGGTACCGCGGCTTAAGATCAACGAACAAATCAGCGTCCTTGGCGACGAACCCATGGCGCGTGCGCAATTGACCGCGTTCTGGCAGGCCTGCGGCGCGAACGCGCAAAGCGACGGCGACAGCGATCGCGACACCGGCTTCGTCTCGCGCACGCATACGCGCTACCGCGTGAGCTTGCACCGCACCATGGGCCGGCTCGGGGCGGTCCTGCGCCGCATCAAGACCAAGGTGCCTGCTTTGAAAGAGCTCGGAGCGCCCGAATGGCTCCTGACCCGGTGGGGCGCTCGCGAGCACGGCCTGATTCTTATAACGGGACCAACCGGCTCAGGGAAATCCACCACCATCGCGTCCCTTCTTCAATGGATGAACGAGAACCTGGTGCGACACATAGTGACGATCGAGGATCCCGTCGAGTATCAGTTCACCAGCAAGCGCTGTCATTTCACCCAGCGACAGGTCGGACGCGACACCAGCACCTTTGCGATCGGGTTGCGGAGCGCCCTTCGCCAGGCGCCGGATGTCATTTTCGTCGGTGAGATC